>Ga0335076_10002915_pt1 | contig 17104 bp, 12 predicted proteins | sample Lox_Sample_25_FD_206717 | JGI IMG/M metagenome (GOLD analysis project Ga0335076, IMG submission 206717) | Soil microbial communities from Loxahatchee National Wildlife Refuge, Florida, United States - Lox_Sample_2.5 | ecosystem: Environmental > Terrestrial > Soil > Wetlands | place: USA... | reverse complement strand
CGCTTGCGCTCGGGATGCCAAGGCCATCTCAGCTCACCATGTACGCCGCCGTGCCGGTCGAAACCAGGCGATCGTCGCTGTCGTGCAACTCCATCCGCGTCGTTGCCACGCGGCTGCCGAGACGGATCGCCTGCGCGGTGGCAACGAAGTGCGGCCCGGTCGCCGGGCGCAGGTAGTCGATGCGAATATCGATCGTGCCCAGCTTGGAAAAGCGCGCCAGGCGCGTCTCGATGTCCTCGTCGAGGTGGCGGGCGCCGATCGCGAGCATCACCGCGAATCCGCCCATCGCGTCCAGCGTGGCGCTGATCACGCCGCCGTGCAACCGGCGGTGGACGAAATGACCGATCAGGTCCTCGCGCATCTCGATGCGCGCCTGCGCGCGTTCGGGATCGAACGACGTGATGTGCAGGCCGAGCACCCGGTTGAACACGATGCGCTCCTCGAACATCGAGCGCAGCAGCTCGGTGAATTCGGGCTCGAACGGCGAGGTTGACGCGCGCGACTTGGCCATCGGGGAGCGTGTTCCTTGTTCTTCGGCGGACCGCGCGGCGCTACTCCGCCAGTGCGCGTTGCAAAAGCGGCTGTGTATCGATCCCTTTCGGCAGCGTGCCGAACGTTCGTCCCCATGCTCCGATCGCGAGCCGCGACGCACAGAACGCATCGGCGGTGAACGGCGGCGCGGTTTTCCGCAGCAGCGCGCCCTGCAGCACCAGCGCGATCCGCTCGGTCAGCGAGCGCGCCTCGCTTTCGTCGATTTCGCTTCTTGCCAGGTCGTCGACCAGCGCAGCGCTGAACGTGTCGTAGGCTCGGTTGGTTCCGCGTGCCGCCTGGATTTCGTCGACCAGAGCCGCACGCACAGCCGGCGTCTTGCCGAACGCGCGCAGCACGTCGAGGCACATCACATTGCCCGATCCTTCCCAGATCGAATTCAGCGGCGCTTCGCGATAAAAGCGCGCGAAGACGTTTTCTTCGACGTAGCCGTTGCCGCCCATCACCTCCATTGCCTCGGCCGCGACGACCGGAAGGCGTTTGCATACCCAGTATTTCGTCGCCGGCGTGAGCACACGCGCGAGCAGCGCTTCGTGTTCATCGCGTGCATGACGCCCGTCGAACGCGCGCGCAAGCCGCATGACAAGGACCGTCGCCGCCTCGACCTCCAGCGCGAGATCGGCGAGCACGTTGCGCATCAGTGGCTGGTCGGCAAGCAGGCGCCCGAATGCCATCCGCTCATGGGCGTGATGAAGTGCGTGCGAGAGCACCGCCCGCATGATTCCCGCCGATCCGATCGCGCAGTCAAGCCGGGTGTGGTTGCCCATCTCGAGGATGGTGGGGACGCCGCGGCCGACTTCGCCGACCAGGTACGCCTCGGCGGAGTCGAACTCCACTTCGCTCGATGCGTTGGACTTGTTGCCGACCTTGTCTTTGAGCCGCTGCACGAAGATGCGGTTGCGCGATCCGTCGAAGCACCAGCGCGGAACGAAGAAGCACGACAACCCGGCCGGCGATTGGCGGTCGGTCTGCGCGAGCACGAGGTGCGCGTCGCATTGCGGCGCCGAGAAGAACCACTTGTGCCCGGTGATCAGGTATCGCTCGCCCCACTCGCCGCGCCCGGCGATCGCTGCATACGTGGTGTTGGCGCGCACGTCGGAGCCGCCCTGTTTCTCGGTCATGCCCATGCCGAGCAGCGCGCCGTCTTTGCCGGCGATCGGTCGCGAAGCCGGATCGTAGACGTGCGAGAGGATGCGCGGCAGCCAGTCGCGTGCGATCGCGGGCGTGGCTGCTGCATAACGCTGCATCACCGGCACCACCGCGTACGTCATCGTCACCGGGCACTGCGCGCCGTTTTCGACTTGCGAGAACAACAGGTACTTCGCCGCGCGCGCGACCTGCGCGCCGGCACGCGGTTCCGCCCACGGATCAGCCTGCACGCCGGCGCCGATCATCATGCGCATCACCTCGTGCCACGCCGGGTGGAATTCGACCTCGTCGATCCGCCGACCGCTGCGATCGAAGTTACGCAACTGCGGCGGAAGGGCGTTCGCGAGGCGCGCCCACTCGGCCACCTGCGCCGAACCGAGGCGCGCGCCGAGTTCGGCTAGCTCGGCATTCGCCCATCCGGCGCCGTTGCTGGCGACGGCGTCCTTGAGCGCCGGGTCGACCGCATACAGGTTGCGATCCACGAACGGAGTCGATTGATTCGACACATCATGAGTTTGCATCGTGCCCTCCCACCGCTCGCTGCCGCGATGCCACTGCGGCGAGCTCGATTTCCACAAGCACCCGTCCGGCCGCGACCTGTTCACCGGCGCGCGCGTGAATCGCGCGCACGATGCCGGTCGCCGACGCGGTGATCGCATGTTCCATTTTCATCGCTTCGAGAGTGACCAGCGCAGCACCGGGGTCGACATGCTGGCCGATCACGACCGCGACGTCGACGACACGGCCGTGCATCGAGGCCACGATCGCGCCCGCGGATGCCGCCTGCCGTTTCGAAGCGGCGGGTTGCAGTCGCAGGTCCACAAGCTCGACATCGATTCCATCCAGTTGCAACCACAAACGATCGCCATCGCGCACGAAGAAAACTGCGACCTGCCTGCCATCGATGACCGCCTTGCTCCAGGCGCCCGGCGCAAACGGCGCAAGGGTCTCGACCCGGATCGGGCGCTCACCGAGCACGGTTGCGGCGGCCAGACCCACACCGTCGACGCGGCCGCGACGCTCCACGCCCTCGACCGCGAGCCTGAACGTCGAAATACGCGCACCGCTGCTCGACCAGCCGCGCCACTCGGGCGGCAGGTCTGCGCCGTCGTGGAGGCGAGTCGTGATGAACGCGGCTACCGCCCAATGCGCTTCCGTCGGACCAGCCGAGCGCGCGTCCGCGGCGGCGAACTGCTGATCGAGCAAGGCCGTCGAAACGGATTCGCCGAGGAAGGCGGGATTGCGCAACACACGCGCCAGGAACGCGCGGTTGGTCGGCAGTCCCAGCACGACGGTGCGATCGAGCGCAGCGGCAAGGCTGCGCGCCGCTGCGTCGCGCGCAGGCGCATGCGCGATCGCCTTGCCGAGCAACGAGTCGTAGAACGGGCTGACCTCGACCCCGGCTTCGACAGCATGATCGAACCGAATGCCCGCCGGCGCGCTCCAGCCACGAACGCGGCCCGCGCGCGGCAGGAAGTCTGCGCGTGGATCTTCGGCGCACAGACGCGCTTCGATCGCGTGGCCGGCGCGTTCGAATTGCGCGAGCAGCGCCGCCTGGTCCGGCGCAATCGGTTCGTCTTTTGCGATCCGCAGCTGCAGCTCGACGAGATCCAGCCCGGTCAGCGCCTCAGTGACCGGATGCTCGACCTGCAGCCGCGTGTTCATCTCCATGAAGTAGAACTGCCGGTCGGCAACCAGGAACTCGACGGTGCCGGCGCCGACATATCCGATCGACCGCGCCAGTCGCAGCGCGGCGTCGCCCATCGTGCGTCGTTCCGCGCTCGTGAGCACCGGGCACGGCGCCTCTTCGATGATTTTCTGGTGGCGGCGCTGCACCGAGCAGTCGCGCTCGCCGAGGAACACGGCGTGCCCATGCCGGTCGGCGAGAACCTGGATCTCGACGTGCCGCGGCGCGCGCAAGGCGCGCTCGATGATCAATCGATCGTCGCCGAATGCGGCCAGCGCCTCCGAGCGTGCCGCCGCGACCGCTGCGCCGAAGTGGGCCGCGTCCTCCACGCGGCGCATGCCGCGCCCGCCGCCACCGGCGGACGCCTTGATCATCACGGGAAAGCCGATCAACGCAGCGGCGCGCTGCAGCGTCTCGGCGTCCTGCACGGCGTTGTCGTAGCCACTCAAGACGGGAATGCCCAACGCAACAGCGCGTTGGCGCGCCGTCGCCTTGTCGCCCATCGCGGCGATCGCCGCCGCGGTTGGACCGACGAACTCGATGCCCGCATCGAGAACGGCCTGCGCGAACGCCGCGTTCTCCGCGAGGAAACCGTAGCCTGGATGGACGGCCTGTGCTCCGGATGTGCGCGCGGCCGCGACGATCTTCTCGATGCGCAGGTACGAGTCCGCCGGGCGATCGCCGCCGATCATCACGGCATCGTCACACGCGCGCACGTGCGGCGCGTTGCGATCGGGATCGGATGCGATCGCGATCGTCCGAAGACCGAGTTCGCGGGCGCTGCGCGCGATCCGGATGGCGATTTCGCCGCGGTTGGCGATCAGCAGTGAGTCGAACGCGCTCATCGCGGCATCTCGGGCAGGACGTCGAGCGCCTGCAGCCACGCCGGTGCACGCTTCGCCGCGAATGCGCCGATGCCTTCTTCGGCGCTCTTGCGCAGTCCACTTGCGAATTCGGTCGCGGCGACGTCCAGCTGCACATCGCGCGGACCGCGATGCTCAAGGATGCGTTTGGTCGCGCGCAGCGCCGCGGGCTCCGCGCGACCGAGGCGTTGCAGATGTTCGAGCAGCGCCGCGTCGAGATCATCGGCGATGCGGTCGACGAGACCGATCGCAAGTGCCTCGCCGGCGCTGATTCGCTGCGCTTCGCAGAGGAAACGCGCCGCGCGCGGACGACCGATGCGCGCGGCTATGAACGGGGCGATCTGCGCCGGCGGAAACCCCAGCGAGACTTCGGGCGTCGCGAACGTCGCCGACGAATGTGCGAGCACGCAGTCGCACGCCGCTGCGAGACCGGTTCCGCCGCCTGCCGCGGCACCGTTAACTGCGGCGAGCGTCGGTACCGGAAGATCCGCGAGACGGGTCAAGAGCGCGCCGAACGCGCGGTTGGTACGCGCGATCGGATCGGGTTCGCCGTCAGCCGCCGGGGTCGCGATCAGCGTCTTGAACGTCGCGAAGTCGCCGCCTGCGCAAAACACGCCGCCGGCGCCGCGCAGCACGAACGCACGGACCGATTCGTCCGTTTCGGTACGTTCGATCTCGCTCGCGAGTCCGCGCAGCATCGATTCGCCGAGCGCGTTGCGCCGCGCGGGATCGTTGAGCGTGACGAACAACACCCCGCCGGCGAACGTCGAATGGATCACGCAGGCTCCGCTCTAACCCGGCTCGGCGCTTGCGCGGAAGGAATCGCTTTCCTGCGTCATGACCGTGGCAGCGTTCCCATGAACTTGCAGATGATCCCGAGCATCACTTCGTCGGCACCGCCACCGATCGATGCGAGCCGGCCATCGCGATACGCACGCGAGACCGGGTTGTCCCACGTGAAGCCCATGCCGCCCCAGAACTGCAGGCAGGCGTCGGGAACCTCGCGCGACAGCCTGCCGGCCTTCAGCTTTGCCATCGAGGCGAGTTCGGTCACGTCCTCACCGCCGACATAGCGCTCCACCGCGCGATAGGTCAGCGCGCGCAGGCACTCGACCTCGGTCTTCAACTCGGCAAGGCGGAAGTGCACGGCCTGGCGTTCGAGCAACGCCCCGCCGAACAACGTGCGCGCGCGCGCGTATTCGACCGTGTCGTTGATGTTGCGCGACAGGCTTTCGAGGCTCGACGCGGCCGCCCACAGCCGCTCTTCCTGGAACTGCTGCATCTGGTAGGTGAAGCCGAAGCCTTCTTCGCCGATGCGATAGCGCTGCGGCACGCGCACGTTGTCGAGATAGATTTGCGCGGTGTCCGAAGCCATCATGCCGATCTTGCGGATCTTCTTGGCGATCGTGACGCCCGGCGTCTTCATCGGAAGACAGATCAGCGTCTTGTTCCGGTGCGCGGCACCTTCCGACGTGTTCGCGAGCAGGCACATCCAATCGGCCTGGGTTCCGCTGGTCGTCCACATCTTGCCGCCGTTGATCACGTAGTCGGCGCCGTCCTTGCGCGCGGTCGTGCGAATCGCGGCGACATCGGAACCGCCACCGACTTCGCTGACGCCGAGACAGGCGACGTATTCGCCCGAAATGGTCGGCGCAAGGAATTCGCGCTTCACGTCGTCGGATCCGTAGCGCGCCAGCGCCGGCGTCGCCATGTCGGTCTGCACGCCGATCGCCATCGGCACCGCGCCGCAATGGATGTGTCCGAGGGATTCCGCCATCACCATCGCGTACGACCAGTCGAGCGCGGCGCCGCCGTATTCGACCGGCTTGGTAAGGCCAAGGAAGCCGAGCTTGCCGAGCTTGCGAAACAGATCGTGCGCCGGAAAGATCTCCGCCGCTTCCCACTCGTCGACGAACGGATTGATCTCGCTGTCGATGAACCGCCGCAGGTTGCGGCGGAGTTCTTCGTGTTCGTGGGTGAAGTTCATGGAGCGAACCTTTGCCAGTGTGTCATTCCGAGGAGCCAGTCATGTTCAGGGCCTCGCCACGCCGAACTGCACCGGCCGCACGACGCGGGTCGCGGCTTCTTCGCAGATCGACAGCGTGAACATCAGCACCGTGCGCGTGTCGCGCGGGTCGATCACGCCGTCGTCGAGCAACAGGCCCGACGTGTAGAAGGCGGATGCCTGGCGCTCGAACGTTTCGACGATGCGACGCTTCATGCCGGCTAGCATTTCGGCGGGTGGCTCCATGCCGCGCCGGCGCGCACCTTCCGACGCGACGATCGCCATCGTGGTGGCGGCCTGCTCGGCGCCCATCACCGCGGTACGCGCGTTCGGCCATGCAAAAACAAAACGTGGCCCGAAACTGCGCCCGCACATGCCGTAGTTGCCGGCGCCGTACGAAGCGCCGCAATGAACGGTGATCTGCGGCACGCTCGCATTGCTCACGGCCTGGATCATCTTCGAGCCGTGCTTGATCATGCCCTCGCGCTCGGGACCTTTGCCCACCAGATACCCGGTGGTGTTCTGTAGATAGACCAGCGCGAGCCCGTTGCCGTCGCAATGCTGGATGAAATGCGTGGCCTTGTTCGCGCCGGCCGGATCGATCGGGCCGTTATTCGTGACTATGCCGACACGCATGCCGCCGATCGATGCGTGGCCGCACACGGTCGCCGCGCCGTAATCGGCCTTGAAATCGAGGAATTGCGAACCGTCGACGATGCGCGCGATGACTTCGCGCATGTCGACCGCCTTCTTCAGGTCGGCCGGCATGATGCCGAGCAGATCGTCGGCGGGATATTCGGGTGCGCGTGCCACGGCGAGCCGGTGATTCTGTTCGGTCCAACGCAACTGCGCGAGATGTGCGCGCGCCAGGCGGATCGCGTCGGCGTCGTCTTCGGCCAGATACTCACAGGTGCCGGAAATGCTCGCGTGCATCTCCGCACCACCGAGTTCTTCATCGGTCGCAACTTCACCGGTCGCCGCCTTGAGGAGCGGCGGGCCCGCGAGAAATGCCTTTGCGCGCCCGCGCACCATCACCACCACATCGGCCAGTCCGGTCATGTACGCGCCGCCCGCGGTGCTCGAGCCATGCACGACGCCGATCACGGGAAGCCCGGCCGCGGATAACCGGGCTAGGTTGTAGAAGCCCTTGCCGCCGAGGATGAAGTGCTCGACGCGATACTTGAGCAGGTTGGCGCCGGCCGATTCGATCAGATGCACGAACGGCAGCTTGTTCTCCAGGGCGATGTCCTGCGCACGCTGGAATTTCTCCAGCCCGAACGGCTGCAACGCGCCCGCGTCGATACCGGCGTCGTCAGCGACCACCAGGCAACGCGCACCGGCGACATACCCGATCACGGCGAGCGAGCCGCCGCCCGGGATCGTGTTCTCCGCGTCGCGTGCGACGCCGTCGACCTCGTCCTGGCACCAGCCCGCGAGCGTCGCAAGCTCGAGCGCGGGCGTGCCGGGATCGAGCAGCAGGCTCACGCGCTCGCGCGGCAACAGCTGGCCGCGTTTCGCGAAGCGCGGCCCGGCTTCCTCGGAGCGCGCACGTGTGCGTGCTTCGGTGGCGCGTAGTTGCGCCAGCAGCTCCTGCATGCGCGCGCGATTGGCGCGGAACGCTTCGCCTTCGGTATCGATGCGGGTCTCGAACTTCGGCATTACGCGTCCCGCAGAACCTTTGGAGTTTGAGCGAGATGAAAGCCTTCGAACGCCTCGTTCGGCTGTCCGCTGCCGACGCGATCCCAGACACGCTTTGCATTCGGTGCGGCTCCGTCGACACGCAGGCACGCGCCCGAGACGAACGCTGCGGCCGGTGAGAGCAGGAAGACGATCGCGGCGGAAACTTCGCTCTCGTTGCCAAGACGCCGCAGCGGCACGCTTGCAGCGAGCGACTTGATGTGGCGCGCCATCTCCGGCGGATAACGATCGAGTCCGCTCGATGCGATCCACCCGGGAGCCACCGCATTGATCCGCAGCGGCGCCCATTCGAGCGCCGCGGTCTCGGTGAAATTCAGCATTCCCGCCCGCGCCGCACCGGAATGTCCCATCCCCGGCATGCCGTGCCACATGTCGGCGACGATGTTGACGATGCCGCACGCATCGTTCGCGTGCTGCGTCATCCACTGCGTGAAGCATTCGCGCGCGAACAGGAACCCGCCAGTCAGGTTGTTGCGCACGACCGCGTCCCAGCCCTTTGCACTGATCGACTGAAGCGGCGCCGCGAACTGTCCGCCGGCGTTGTTCACCAGCCCATCGATGCGTCCATGCGCCGCGAGCACGTCACTGACGGTCTGCTGGACAGCGGGCTCGTCGCGAATGTCGCAGGAATGGATGCTGGCGCGTCCGCCGGCCGTGCCGATTTCTTCCGCGACAGCGGCGAGCTTTTCGGCTCTGCGTCCGACGAGTGCGAGCGTAGCGCCGAGCGCTGCCAGTTCATGCGCCGTGCAGCGCCCGATCCCGGACCCGCCACCGGTGACGATGATCACGCGCCCGTCGAAGAGGCCGGCTCGAAAGATCGATCGATAGTTCATGACACGTTGGTATCACCTTGCTGCCGCGCGAGTTCGCGACCAGACACTCACCATCGCCTCAGCAACCAAGCAGTTGCTTGGTAAGTCTGTGCCATCGACTATAGTCCCGTCAACGGGCGCAACGCCCGGTGTACGAGCAAAGACGATGGAGGCCGCGATGGCAGAAGCGATGATCTTCGACACGTTGCGTACACCGCGCGGCAAGGGCAAGCGCGATGGTTCCTTGTACGAGGTCAAGCCCGTCTCGCTCATTGCCGGATTGCTGCGCGAGCTGCAACACCGCCACGATTTCGATACGGCGGAGGTCGAGGATGTCGTGCTCGGCTGCGTGACGCCGATCGGCGAACAGGGCGGCTGCATCGCAAAGACCGCTGCGCTCGCCGCAGGCTGGCATTGGAACGTCGCGGGCGTGCAATTGAACCGCTTCTGCGCATCCGGCCTCGAGGCGGTGAACCTCGCCGCGCAGAAGGTGCGTTCCGGTTGGGAAGACCTTGTGGTCGCGGGCGGCGTGGAAAGCATGTCGCGAGTGCCGATGGGCTCGGACGGCGGCGCCTGGGCGCAGGATCCGGAAACGAGTTTGAACACGCAGTTCATTCCGCAAGGAATCAGTGCCGATCTCCTGGCGACGCTGGAAGGCTTCACGCGCGACGACGTCGATGCGTATGCGCTCGAATCGCAGAAGCGCGCAGGCGCAGCGCGCGATGCCGGTCGCTTCACGCGGTCGGTCACGCCGGTGCGCGATGGCATCGGGCTGGCGGTGCTCGAGCAGGATGAATTCGTGAAACCGCACACGACACTCGCGGGGCTCGCGTCGCTGAAGGCGTCGTTCGCCGATCTCGGTGCGCTGGGGTTCGACGCGGTGGCGCAGCGCAAGTATCCGCAGGTCGAGCGCATCGAGCACGTTCATACCGCGGGAAACTCGTCGGGCATCGTCGACGGCGCCGCGGTCGTGCTGATCGGATCGGAAGACAAAGGGCGAACGCTCGGCTTGCGGCCGCGCGGTCGCGTGATGGCAACCGCATTGGCCGGCTCCGATCCGACCATCATGTTGACAGGTCCAATGCCGGCCGCTCGCAAGGCATTGGCGAAAGCCGGCCTGACGATCGACCAGATCGATCTCTTCGAAGTCAACGAAGCATTCGCCGCCGTGCCGATGCGTTTCATGAAGGAGCTCGGCGTTCCGAAGGAGAAGGTGAACGTCAACGGCGGCGCGATCGCGCTCGGTCATCCGCTCGGTGCCACCGGCGCGATGATCCTTGGCACGCTGCTCGACGAACTCGAGCGCAGGAAACTGCGTTACGGCCTCGCGACGCTCTGCGTTGGCGGCGGGATGGGCATCGCCACCATCATCGAACGGCTCTAGCAGGCAAGGTCGCCGACGATGCAAACCATCCGCTACAGCAAGGATGCCGACGGCATCGTCACGCTGACATTCGACGAACCCGGTTCGCCGGTGAACACGATGTCGCTCGAGTGGCAGCGCGATATGCAAACCGCGGTCGAGCGCGTGGCGGCGGAAACGCAACCATTCGAGGGCGTGATCCTCGCTTCGGCGAAGACGACATTTTTTGCGGGCGCAAATCTCAAACTGGTGCTGCAGCTCACCGAAGCCGACGCGCCGCGTTGCTACGAAGAGGTGCAGGCCATCAAGCGCGCGTTCCGGCGCCTGGAGGCGCTCGGCAAACCCGTCGTGGCGTGCTTGAACGGAAGCGCGCTCGGCGGCGGCTGGGAGCTCGCGCTGGCTGCACACCATCGCATCGCGATCGACGATCCGCGCATCCAGTTCGGCACGCCCGAGGTCACGCTCGGCCTGCTGCCGGGCGCGAGCGGGATCACCAAGACGGTCCGGCTGCTCGGCCTTGCAGCGGCGCAGCCGTATCTTCTCGAAGGCAAGCTGATGCGCCCGGGCGACGCGGCGCGCCTTGGCCTCGTGCACGAACTGGCAAAGGACGGCGACGCGTTGCTCGCGCAGGCACGCCGGTTCATCGCGGCCAATCCGCAGACCAGGCAACCGTGGGACGAGAAGGACTACAAGATTCCCGGCGGCGGGCCGTCATCGCCGAAGATCGCGCAGGGCCTGGTTGTCGCTCCTGCGATGCTCGCGCAACGCACGCGCGGGTTGTATCCGGCGCCTGAAGCGATCCTCGCCTGCATGGCCGAAGGGGCGCAGGTCGATTTCGATACCGCGCTGCGCATCGAAAGCCGCTACCTCGCCAAGCTGATGGTCGGCCAGGTGACGAAGAACATGATCTCGGCGTTCTTCTTCGACCTCAACGCGATCAAGTCGGGCGCGTCGCGCGGCGCAAGCGTGCAGGATGTACCACGCTGGAAGGCAACCCGCGTCGGCGTGCTCGGCGCCGGCATGATGGGCAGCGGCATCGCGCATGCCAATGCGATTCGTGGTGTCCCGTGCGTGATGCTCGACGTCTCGGAGGACAAAGCACAACGCGGCATGGACGCCATCCGCAAGCTCACGGACGGCGCGGTTGCCAAGGGCCGGATGGACGCGACTAAGCAAGCGATGGTCCTCGATCTCGTGAAGGCGAGCGCGAACAGGCTCGATCTTGCCGGTTGCGATCTCATCATCGAAGCGGTGTTCGAAAATCGCGAGCTGAAGGCGCGCATCACGCGCGAAACCGAACCGCTGTTGCAGGCGGATGGAATCTTCGCGTCCAACACGTCGACGCTGCCGATCACCGGGCTGGCCGCGAACTCTGCCAGACCGGAGAACTTCATCGGGCTGCACTTTTTCTCGCCGGTCGACCGGATGCAGCTGGTGGAAATCATCAAGGGCCGCGCGACGTCCGCAGCGACGCTCGCGCGCGCCTACGACTACGTGCAGCAGATCGGCAAGACGCCGATCGTCGTCAACGATTCGCGCGGCTTCTTCACCAGCCGGACCTTCGGCACGTTCGTCTACGAAGCGTGCGCGATGCTCGCCGAAGGAATCCCTGCGCCGGTGATCGAGAACGCCGCGCTGGCCGCTGGCATGCCCGTCGGCCCGCTCGCGGTGCTGGACGAGACGTCACTGACGCTCTCGTTGCATGTCACCGAGCAGGCGCGCACGGACCTGCAAGCCGAGGGCAAAGCCTACGAAGCGCCCCCTGGCCAGGCGGTGGTCGAGCGCATGGTCAATGAGTTCAAGCGCGGCGGCCGCGCTGCCGGCGGCGGTTTTTATGACTACCCCGCTGGCGCACCCAAACACCTGTGGCCGGAGCTGAAGCGCGTCTTCGAAAAGCCCGGCGTGCGTTACGACATGCAGGAGCTGAAGGACCGCTTGCTATACCGCCAGGCGGTCGAAGCGGCGCGCTGCCTGCAAGAAGGCGTGCTCACAAGCGAGCGCGACGGCAACATTGGATCGATCTTCGGCATCGGCTTTCCCGCGTGGACCGGCGGCGCGCTGCAGTTCATTCGCAGCGAAGGAGTCCGGCGCTTCACCGAACGCGCCGACGCGCTTGCGCAGCGCCATGGTGCGCGTTTTGTTGCGCCCGAGTTGCTGCGCGAGTGGCAGTAGCGCTTCGCCTCGAGTCGATCGCCGCGGTCGCGCACGCAACGACGTGCAAATTCGTACGCAAAGACGACCGCAAATAAAACTGATCGAGGCTTGCAGGCGGCCGCAGTAGCGTTGCGCCGCCCTCCCGCAAACCTGTCGAGGAAGCTCGCATGAAACAGCTACTGCTGCTCGCAGCGCTCGTGGCGTTTTCGCCGTTCGGCGAGGCTGACTCGATCTCCGTCACCGACAACAGCTCCACGCTCAAATTCACGCGCGACGTGCATGGCAATGCAAGCACGGATTCGCTGAGCGACGGCCCGAGCGACGATCGTCTGGTGGCTCGTCGCGGTGATCGTGATGATTGGCGCTCGCGCGATGCTGCTTCGCAAACGCGGAGCAGCAGGCTGACCCGGTCTGTTGTGCAGGCGCAGCATCAAGATGCCAGGAAGTAAAATGGCTGGCAGTGTTGCTGTGAGCACACGCTCTCTCTTCTGACGTTTTGCAATAAGGAAACAGGCGCTATCCGCCCCACCGAGTCGTCCGCTCGGACGATGTCGCATCACAAAAATTTTTCTGCTTCGCACCAAATCCCGGTAGACCGCGGAACGGCTGGGTACGTTATTTGCCGTACGTAGTGATGCTATTCGCGAGGTTTGGATTGAAACCGAGAAATCTGCTCGGCTATTGGAATGCGGTGCGCCTTTGGGTGCTCGGCAGCTGGTTGATTGCGGCGCACTCGCTTGCTTTCGGCCAGGGCTTTTCGTTCACGAGCGTTGCCGAACTCGCCCAGCGGCTGGCGCAGGAACCGTATCGCCCGCCCGCACGAACCCTGCCACCGTCATTGCTGAAGCCTCAGTTCACCTACGACCAGCACCGCGACATCCGGTTTCGTCCCGATCGCGCGTTGTGGCGGGCGCAGAACCTGCCGTTCGAGCTGATGTTCTTCCATCCGGGCTGGCTGTTCGAGTTCCCGGTGCGCATCAACGAGGTCCAGGCCGGAGTCGTGCGTCACGTTCCATTCGATGCGCGCGACTTCGACTACGGCAAGAACGGCGTCAACCGCGACGGCTTCGGTGATCTCGGGTTCGCGGGGTTCCGCGTCCACTATCCGCTCAATAACCGCGTCTACAAGGACGAGGTTGTCGTCTTTCTCGGCGCGAGCTACTTCCGCGCCGTCTCGCGCGGCGCTCGATACGGCATCTCCGCGCGCGCCCTCGCGGTCGACACGGTAGGCGGCCAGGGCGAGGAATTTCCGCGTTTCGTCGAATTCTGGATCGAGCGCCCAACCGCCGACGCGAAGGCGCTCACGATCTACGCGCTGCTCGACTCGCCGCGTGTAGCGGGCGCCTATCGCTTCGTCGTCACCCCCGGTGATACCACCGCGATCGACGTCCAGTCGCGCATCTTCCTGCGCGCGCCCGTTGCGACTCTCGGTATCGCGCCGCTGACGAGCATGTTTTTCTCCGGCGAGAACGTGCCGCACCCCGCCGACGACTTCCGCCCCGAGGTGCACGACTCCGACGGCTTGTCGATTCAAAGCGGCGAAGGCGAGTGGCTGTGGCGGCCGCTCGTCAATCCGCCGTCGTTGTCCGTGAACTCGTTCACGACCACCAACCCGCGCGGGTTTGGACTGATGCAGCGCGACCGTTCGTTCGCGGACTACGAGGATCTCGAGTCTCGCTACGAGTTGCGCCCGAGCGTGTGGATCGAACCGCAGGGCGACTGGGGTCCCGGTCGCATCGAGCTGGTGCAGTTTCCGATCCGCGACGAGACGGATGACAACGCGGTCGCCTACTGGGTGCCGGCCAAGCTGCCCGCGCCCGGGCAGCCCCTCGATCTGTCCTACCGCATGCAATGGGAGATGAAGAGCAACCGCACGCCGCCGCAAGCGTGGGTCGTGCAGACGCGGCGCGGCCACGGCTTCAGCAAGGATTCCGTTCCATTCCCGCCCGACGAATTCCAGTTCGTGCTGGATTTCGACGGGCCTGCGCTGCGCGCGCTCGATGCAAAGGCGAAGGTCGCGGCGGTTTTTACAGCCGATGCCAACGCACGGGTTTTCTACAGCAACGTCGAACCCAACGAAGCCGCCGGCGGCTATCGCGCGACGTTGCGTTTCAAGCGCCTCGACGCGGAAAAGCCCGTCGAGCTGCGCGCTTTCCTCAAAACCAGCAACGAAACGGTGTCGGAGACATGGAGCTATCTGCTGCCCGCACGCGCGCGGTAAGCGCATCACCCGGAGCAACCACGAACGCCGCGCGGCCGACCGCAAGTTATCCGCCGCTCGCGCGCGGATCGATGGTTGCGCGTCCCTGGGAACGGCGGCCAGTGCTCGCCTGGCTGCGCCGGTTGACGGCGCGCGGATCGAGCACGCCGACAGATGCCCGGTCGCCATGGCAGCAGATCGCGCACAGCCGGCGCATCGCTCTCTCGCTGCTGATCTTCGTGCCGGCGCTGTTCGCGACGTACATCTTTGCCGAGGGGCTTGGACCGAATACCAACGCGTGGATGAGCTGGTTGCAGCTCGGCCTGTTCGGCCTGCTGTCGGCGTGGATCCTCGCCGGCTTCTGGACGGGCCTGATCGGCTTCGTCACGCTTGTACGCGGAGGCGACCCTGCCGGGCTTTCCGGCGCGGACGTGCAGGGCCGGCCAATCGATCCGAGTGCGCGCACGGCGATCGTGATGCCGATTTGCAACGAGCATGTTGCGACCGTGTTCGCAGGGTTGCGTTCGACGTGCGAATCGCTGGCCGCGACCGGCGCGCTCGAGCTGTTCGATTTCTTCATCCTGTCGGATACCAACGACGCTGACCTGCGTGCCGCGGAAGCGGCCGCGTGGAATGAACTCGTCGAAGCGACCGGTGGACGCGGCCGCATCTTCTATCGCTGGCGTCCGCTGCGTACGCGTCGCAAGGCCGGCAACGTGGCCGACTTTTGCCGTCGCTGGGGGCGCAACTACCGGTACATGGTCGTGCTCGACGCGGACAGCGTGATGAGCGGCGACTGCCTCACGTCGCTGGTTCGCCTGATGGAGGCGCATCCCGATGCCGGCATCATCCAGACCGCGCCGAAGGCAGTCGGCTCCGACACGTTGCATGGTCGCGTGCAGCAGTTTGCCGCCCGCGTGACCGGCACGCTGTTTTCGGTCGGCATGCAGTACTGGCAGCTCGGCGAGTCGCACTACTGGGGACACAACGCGATCATCCGTGTGCAGCCGTTCATGCAGCACTGCGCGCTCGCGCGCCTGCCGGGCCGGGGCGCGTTGTCCGGCGAAGTGATGTCGCACGACTTCATCGAGGCCGCGCTGATGCGGCGCGCCGGCTATCACGTGTGGCTGGTTCCGGACCTCGGCGGAAGCTACGAACAGGTGCCGCCCAACCTGCTGGAAGAACTGCAACGCGATCGGCGCTGGTGCCTCGGCAACCTGCAGAACTTCCGGCTGTTCCTCGAGCCGGGTCTGCATCCGGTGCATCGCGCGATGCTGGGCGCCGGCGCACTCGCTTATCTCGCCGCCCCGTTATGGCTCACCTTCACGCTGCTTTCGACGCTCGGTGCGACCCTTTCCGCGACACCGCTCACACTGGCGACCCTCCGCAATCCAGCGATGCTGGTGCTGCTCGTGACGATGGCGGCGCTGCTCGTCGTGCCGAAGATTCTGGCCATCGTGTTGCTGTTCCTGCGCAACGAGCAACAGCAATACGGCGGCGGCCTGCGGCTCGTCGCGAGCGCACTGCTCGAGTTCGCGATGTCCACTCTGTACGCGCCGATCCGCATGGTGTTCCACACGCGCTACGTAATCGCGATCATGCTCGGCCGCCACGGCGGCTGGCGTTCGCCGCCGCGCGAAGCTTCCGGCACTGCATGGAGCGAGGCGCTGCGCCGGCACGGCGTGCACGCGGTGCTGGCGATCGGTTGGCTTCTCGCGGTGGTCAGCGCCGATGTCGGTCGTGCGTGGTGGCTCAGCCCGCTGCTCGCGGGCCTCCTCCTCGCCGCTCCGCTTTCGGTGTTCGCGAGCCGGGCCGCTGTCGGCCGCGGCTTGCGGGAGCATGGTTTCCTCCTGATTCCCGAGGAGTTGTGGGCTCCCGCAGTGCTGCGCCATGTGCGGCACCATCTGCAGCACCCGTCGCGCCCGGCGTCGTTCGCACGCGCGGTTCTCGAGCCCGGCATCAATTTCCTGCTGCGCGCCGCGAGCGGCCGGAGCGGGGCGTCCTGGGGCATGAAGGCCGCGCGCGCGCACGATCGCGTTCATGCTGCACTCGGCGCCGGACTGCCGCAGGCGGAGCGGCTGCGCGTGCTCAACGACCCGTACGCGTTGGCGCTGCTGTATCGGCTTTCGACCGCCGGCGCCACGAACCCGCCGGTCACGCTCGCAGCAGTCGGATAGTCGCTCCCTCGCGTCGGCGTTCCTGAGATCACGGAGGCGGTGAATTTTCACCGCCTCCGTTTTCTTGCGCGTCGCGTAAGTCATCCCGTACGGGGGAAGGTTCGTCGTTTCCAAGGCGGCCGCCCCCTCACCGGGAGCGAGTCATGTCAGGTCGAACTTTGCTGTCGAACCGTCGCGTGAATGTTCACGCGTCGCGTCGCGACCAGGCGGGTCGTTCCGATCTTCAACTGCAAGCCGTCCGTCCCGATGGCGCTTACGTTGCGAGCCCGAAATGATCCAGATCTCACAAACCTCGATGCCGGCCAGCAGCTTCACACCCAACGAAGGCGCCGATACCAACGAGACCGCGCTACCGCCCGATTTCTCGCCGTTTCAAGCCAGCGCGGACCCGCTCGCCAAGTTCAGCGCAGCGAACGGCATGCATGCGGGCGTTCAACAGTTCGCTTA
>Ga0335076_10002913_pt1 | contig 17106 bp, 16 predicted proteins | sample Lox_Sample_25_FD_206717 | JGI IMG/M metagenome (GOLD analysis project Ga0335076, IMG submission 206717) | Soil microbial communities from Loxahatchee National Wildlife Refuge, Florida, United States - Lox_Sample_2.5 | ecosystem: Environmental > Terrestrial > Soil > Wetlands | place: USA... | reverse complement strand
CCATGTACCGTCGTGCGCGACCAATTCCACCCCCACGGGACTCACTGAGATGAGATACAGCATCTGGCCGTAATCGCTGAAGGCGTGCTCGTGCCAGTAGGCGGAAGGAGGCAACGCCCCGTCTAGCGACCCATCGGTGAACGCACCCCGCCACACGAGCGGCTGATATTCCTTCATCACCTCACACCCGGTTCCCCGCGCCATTCAGCGCAGGCGGCAATCCTCGCCCAGGGCCGGTGCATAGACAACCCCATCGCACTCGCGGCACGGTGTAGCCGTCCACCGGACCCGCGTTTGAAGCGATATTTGAGAAACCAAGAACGTAAGAATCGAGACTCGATCCGTCATGCGAGGCAGTCGCGGCCGGAGGACGATTCGGGTTGTCCCGCGAGGTAACCCCCAGACGCATAACCACTTCGGCGAATAGGACCGTGACCTGCTTGTACTCAGCCGAGTGGGTCGTATGCGCGAGTCGCGCGCCGCACTCGCCGCAGAACTTGGCGGTGGGGTTAGCCGGCGCGCCGCAGGAACCACAGCTCAGCTCGGCCGCGATCGGCCCGCCACCGTCTCCACCGCGATGCACCCCGTATCGTTTCACCGCTGGTCAACAATGTCCGTCATTCCACCGCGCCGTCCTTGCAGCGGCGGGACACGACGCCGCCCCGCGGTCTAGTGTGCACTGTGGGCTTTGAGTGTGCGCTCTGGGTCGAAAAATCCGCCGACCCCCGCCCAGGACTCACAGTGAAAGCCCAGGCCGCACACTCAGCGCTGCCGCCCGCGCACTCAGCAGCCAACTTTGCATTGATTGCATAGATAGCATTGACACCACCGGAAAACCGACGATAGTCATCAGGTATGGCGCTGCTGCCAGACCCCGATCCCCGGCAGCGACAGCACGTCGTGATCTCGGTCGACGACCATGTCATCGAGCCGCCCGATATGTTCGTCGGCCGGCTTCCCGCCGCGTTGGCCGACGGCGCACCGAAGATCGTCGAGACCGACGACGGACGCCAGGTCTGGCGTTACGAGGGCCGGGAGTACCCCAACATCGGCCTGAACGCAGTGATCGGGCGACCCCGCGACGAATGGAGCATGGAAGCCGCCCGGTTCGACGAAATGCGGCCTGGCTGTTGGGATATCGACGCCCGGATCGCCGACATGGACCTCGCCGGGATCTGGGCGTCGCTGAACTTCCCGTCACTGATCGCCGGGTTCGCCGGCACCGTCTTCTGGAAGAGCGACGACCCGGAGCTGGGCTTGGCAACCCTGCGGGCCTGGAACGACTGGCACCTCGAGGTGTGGGCCGGCAGCTACCCGGACCGGATCATCCCGCTGCAGCTGCCCTGGCTGGCCGACCCCCAGCTGGCGCCCGAAGAGGTCCGCCACAACGCCGCGCGCGGCTTCAAGGCCGTCAGCTTCCCCGAGCTGCCCGCCCAATGCGGGATCCCGAGCCTGCACAGCGGCGCGTGGGACCCGTTCTTCGCCGCCTGCGAGGAGACCGGCACCGTGGTCTGCCTGCACACCGGCTCCGCGCAGTGGGCGCCAATCCCCGCCCCGGACACGCCATTTGAGACCATCACCACGCTGTTCCCGGTGAACGGCCTGGTCGCCTGCGCGGACATGCTGTGGTCGGGCATCCCGGTGCGGTATCCGCGGCTGAACATCACGCTTGCCGAGGGCGGACTGGGCTGGGCGGCCATGCTCGGCGATCGCGCCGATTACGTTCTGGCGCACTCCGCTTCGGGTCACGAGGGCGGGGCCTGGAAGAGCGACCTGCTGCCCAGCGAGGTGATGCGGCGCAACTTCTGGTTCTGCTCGATCGACGACCCACACGCGTTCGGCGCGCTCGACGCGATCGGGGCCGACCGCATCCTTGTCGAAAGCGACTACCCGCACGCCGACTCCACCTGGCCCGACACCCAACAGGTCGTGGCGCGCAACGTCGCGGGCCTGTCGGCACAAGACGCCGCCCGCATCACCCACGGCAATGCGGCGCAGCTGTTCCGCCACCCGCTGCCGGACGACGGGTGGCTAGCCACTTCGGCCACAGTGTAGGAGACCTGCCATGTTGGACCTGCTGATTCGCGATGCGGAAATCGTCGACGGCACCGGCGCCCCCGCCCGTCACGGCGACGTCGGCATCAGCGACGGGCGGATCGTCGCCGTGGGTGAAGTTGATGACCTGGCCACGAAAACCGTTGATGCCCAAGGGCAGACGCTCGCACCGGGGTTCGTCGACCTGCACACCCACTACGACGCGCAGCTGTTCTGGGACCCGACCGCCAGCCCGTCGGTGCAGCACGGCGTCACCACGGTTTTCGGCGGCAACTGCGGCTTCACGCTGGCGCCCGCGGCGCCCGACCAACGCGACTACCTCACCCGGATGCTGGCGCGCGTCGAGGGGATGCCGCTGGACGCGCTGCGGGCCGGCCTGGACTGGGGATGGGCGTCCTTCGGCGATTGGCTGGGCCGCCTGGAGGGCCGCATCGCCGTCAATGCCGGCTTCCTGGTTGGTCATTCGGCGCTGCGGCTGGCCGCGATGGGCGGCGACGCCGTCGGCGGCGAGGCGAGTCCGGAGCAGATAGAAAAGATGGTCGGCGTGCTGCACGACGCGCTGGACGCCGGCGCGCTCGGGCTGTCCACCTCGCAGTCGCCCACGCACAACGACGCCGCCGGCCAGCCGGTGCCATCCCGCAGCGCGTCGAAAGAGGAACTGATGGCGCTGGCGGCCGGCCTGCGCGACCATCCGGGCACCACGCTCGAGGCGATCATCGCCGGCTGCCTGTCGGGCTTCACCGACGACGACATCGCGCTGCTCACCGACATGTCTATCGCCGCCGACCGGCCGCTCAACTGGAACCTGCTGGGCGTCTCGGCGGCAAACCCGGACGGGCACCGGCGGCAGTTGCGCGCCTCCGAGGTCGCCGCTCAACGCGGTGGCCGGGTGGTGGCGCTGACCCTGCCGCAGGCCATGAAGATCCGGCTGTCGTTCCTCTCGGGCTTCGTGCTCGACGGGCTGCCGGGCTGGCGGGACACGATGCATCTTCCGGTGCCGGAGCGGTTGACCGCACTGGCCGATCCCGAGGTGCGTCGCCGCCTCGCCGAGGGCGCCGCCTCCAAGGAGGCGGGCATGTTGCGCGGGCTGGCGCAATGGGACCGGCTGGTCATCGTCGAGACGTTCGCGCCCGTCAACGCCGACGCGACCGGCCGCAGCGTCGGCGAGATCGCCGCCGCCCGCGGTGGCGAGCCCTTCGACACCCTGCTGGACATCGTGATCGCCGACGAGTTGCGCACCGGGCTCAGCCCGCCGCTGACCGGCGATGACGCAGCCGACTGGAAGATGCGCGCGGAGGTCTGGCGCCACCCGGGTGCCGTGATCGGCGGCTCGGACGCGGGCGCCCACCTCGACATGATGTGCGGCGCGATCTACACGACGTCGCTGCTGGGCCGTGGCGTGCGTGAGCACCGGGTGGTGCCGCTCGAGGAAGCCGTCCGGCTGATCACCGACGTGCCGGCCCGGTTCTACGGGCTGACCGAACGCGGCCGCATCGAGCCCGGCTGGCACGCCGACCTGGTGCTGTTCGACCCGGCGACCGTCGACCACGGACCCGAGCGCACCCGCTACGACCTGCCCGCCGGCGCGCCGCGGTTGGTCGCCGACGCGTACGGGATCACTTCGGTGTGGGTCGGCGGCGTCGAGGTCTGCCGCGACGGCGCCGCCACCGGTGCCCTGCCCGGCACCGTGCTGCGGTCTGGACGGGACACCGAGACCGTGTCGGCCTCGTGAATCCCGCGACCGACGACTTCGACCCGGCCGAGTTGCAGGGCGGGCTGCTCATGCAGGTCGAGAACGTGCACGAGCGGCTGCGCGAGGCGCTGGCCCGACATCGGGTCATGGTGGGAAACCCCTTCGCCGAGGTCCGCGCCGGGCAGGTCGGCGACCTCGGGGTGACGGTGCTCGGGTACGACGAGTGCCAGACGGTGCTGACCCACCCCGACACCTTCTCGTCGTCGATTTACGACCAGATCATGGGCCCGGTCATGGGCCGCACCCTGCTCGAACTCGAGGGAGCCGAGCATCGGGCCAGCCGCGCCCTGGTGTCGCCGTCGTTCCGCACGGCGGTGCTGGAGCGCTGGCGCACCGACCTCGTGGAGGTGGTGGTCGATGAGCTCATCAACCGCTTCGCGCCGCGCGGGCGAGCCGAGCTGGCCCGCGAGTTCACCTTCGCGTTTCCGGTCCAGGTCATCGCGCGGATTATGGGCCTGCCGCGGGAGGATTACGTGCGCTTCCAGCGGCTGTCGATCGAGTTGCTCAATGTGGTCTACGACTGGGATTGCGGGCTCGCCGCATCCGCTTCCCTGAAGGCCTACCTCGCGGAGATCCTTGCCGAACGGCGGCGTCGCCCACGGGATGACCTCATCAGCACGCTGGCGAAGTCGGAGATCGACGGCGCGCGGCTCACCGACGACGAGATCTTCGCGTTCCTGCTGCTGATCCTGCCCGCCGGCGTCGAGACGACCTACCGCGCCTCGGGCAACCTGCTGGTCGCCCTGCTCACCGAGCCGGCGCTGCTGGCGGAGCTGCGGGAGGATCGCAGCATGCTCCGCGGCGCCTTCGAGGAGGCGTTGCGCTGGGAGCCGCCCATCACCACGGTGGTGCGGCGGGCGGTCCGCGACTGTGAGCTCGGCGGGGTCGCCATCCCGGCGGGAACGCACGTCAGCGTCAGCGTCGCGGCCGCCAACCGGGACCCGACGCGCTACCCCGACCCGGACCGCTTCGATCCCACCCGCAAGAACATCGCGCACCTGACGTTCGGCGGCGGCCCCCACCTTTGCCTCGGCATGCACCTGGCGCGCATGGAGGGAATGGTCGCCATCAACGCGCTGCTCGAGCGGCTGCCGGATCTGCGCCTCGACCCGGGCGCCCCACCACCGCATGTCGTCGGCGTGGCGTTCCGTTCGCCGGCCGCCCTGCCCGTCGAGTTCACTGCGGCCTGACGGACCTATTTGCGGACGAGCGCATGCCATGCCATGTCGGCAATGGCCGTGCAGTATCCGTCATCGATAGGCTCGTCGGAGTAGAGGGCACGAATATTCAGCGGCGCCAGGATCGTCAGCACGGCGGCCAGCGTGTTTACGCCCTCGCGTAACTCGCCACGCTCCCTGGCCCGATCCACCACCGCCCGCACCACATCGAAACGCGCTGCCCAGAACATCATTCGCGTTTCTTCGTCGTGACGGCCGGGACGGTCCATGACGACCGCCCGCACCATGGTGCGCCCGACCTCGGTATTGAGCCGATCAGTCAAGGCCCGAGCCAAAGCCAAAAGGTCTCCGCGCAACGAGCCCGTGTCCGCCGCCGAACTCACGCCGTCGACATCGGCGATGGCCGCATCGACGATGAGTCGCTGCCGATCGCCCCAGTAGCGGTAGACCATCGCCGCGTCGAGGTGATGGCGCTCCGCCATGGCCTCGACGCTGAACCGCTCGACACCCCAGCGAGCCAGCTCGTCGATCACCGCCGGCATCACCCGCGCCCGGATGGCCGCGGGAACAGATTCGTTGGGTGGTTGAGACGGCCACATCGATCTCTCCCCCCTGTAACCCGCTAAGGCTGATTGCGCGCTCCCCCTCACGCCGCCTCGCGGCGTGCATCGTCACCGCGCTAAAGATAGCCCGTCTGGTTCACCAGCCGCACCGAAGACGCCCCATCGGAATAAAACTCTGCGATGCTCAACGACGCCAGGTCAAGGTGCAGCCGGTACAGGATGCCCGGCCCGGCGTCCAGGGCCAGCCGCAGCAGCATCTTGATCGGCGTAACGTGCGACACCACCAGCACCGTCGCGCCCTGGTGTGCTGCGATGATCCGTTCGCGCACCGTGAGCACCCGGTCAAGCACCGCGTCGAAGCTTTCACCGCCCGGCGGCATCGTGGCGGTGTCGCGCAGCCAACGACGATGCAGCTCCGGATCACGTTCGGCCGCTTCGGCGAACGTCAGCCCTTCCCACGCGCCGAAATCGGTCTCGATCAAGTCGTCGTCGACGGTAACGTCCAGGCCTAGCGCCTTGGCGGCCGTCGCCGCGGTGTCGTACGCCCGCTGCAGCGGCGAGGAGAAGACCGCGGCGATCCCACCACGCTCCGCCATGTACCGCGCCGCGGCCCCGGCCTGCTCGCGCCCCACATCGGTCAGCGCCGGGTTGCCGCGCCCCGAGTAGCGGCGCTGCGCCGACAACTCCGTCTGCCCGTGGCGCAGCAACAGCAACCGGGTCGGCGTGCCCCGCGCGCCGGTCCACCCGGGCGATGTCTTAGCTTGGGCCGCAGCGCTTTTAGCGGGCTCGGTAACCGCCGGTTCAGATTCCTCTGCTGCACCCGCGGGATCGGCGATACCGGCTGCGGCGTCCATCGCCTCGTTCGCCAATCGATCGGCGTGCGAGTTCCGGGCCCTCGGGACCCAGGCGTAGCTGATCCGGTCGAACCGCGAGGCCAGCTTCCGGGCTTGCCCGTGCAGGTCGATCAGGTCGGGGTGCTTGACCTTCCACCGCCCCGACATCTGCTCGACCACCAGCTTGGAGTCCATGAAGACCTCGGCCTCGGTGGCGCCCAGCTTCGTCGCGTCATCCAAACCCGCTATCAGCGCCCGGTATTCGGCGACATTGTTGGTCGCCACACCGATGGCCTGCTTGGTCTCGGCCAGCACGATCGAGCGGTCCGCGCTGTGCACCACCGCGCCGTACCCGGCCGGTCCGGGGTTGCCGCGCGACCCGCCGTCGGCTTCGATGACAACCTTCACTGCTCGAATCCCTTGACCCGCAGCAGGATCGCGCCACACTCCGGACAACGCACCAGCTCGTCTTCGGGCGCGGCCGAGATTCGGGACAGTTCACCGCGGCCGATCTCGATCCGGCAGGCACCGCACCGATGCCCGAGCAATGGCCCAGCGCCCGGCCCTCCCCCCGCGCGCTGCCGCTCGTACATGGCGGACAGGGCGGGATCCAGCGTCGCGGTCAGCGCGTCGCGTCGCGATGAGTGAAGCTCGCGGGCCTCATCGATTTCGGCGACCGCGGCATCGAGCGCCTGTTGGGCGCCGGTCAGCTCGGTCTGCAGCGCCTCGACCGAATTCCGCTCGGAGTTTAGCTGGCCCTGCAGCTCCTCGCGGCGCTCCATCACCTCCAGCAGGGAGTCCTCCAGGCTTGTTTGGCGCCGAACCAGAGTCTCCAGCTCATGCTGGAGATCCGACAGTTGCTTGGCGTCCGTCGCACCCGATTTGAGCATCGATCGGTCCCGGTCTTCGCGCTGCCGCACCGCCTCGATCTCCGACTCGAAGCGCGACACCTGGGCGTCCAAGTCCTCGAGCGCGATTCCTACCGCGCCCAGCCGGTCACTGGCTGCGGTGTATTCGGTCCGTATCCGCTCGCAGGCCTCTTGCTGCGGCAGGTGGGTGGCCCGGTGCGCGATACGAGACAGTTCCGCATCCAGCTTCGACAATTCGAGTAGCGAAAGCTGCTGTGCTACCTCGGCTTTCATGGCTCGCCTCCCCCATCGTCATCGCCAAGATTCCAAGGGTCGGTCCGGATGGTGCACACCCGCACGGGCAGCGCCGCTCCGAAACGGGACCGCAGTATGCCGGCGGCCTGCTCGCACCAGGGGAATTCGCTTGCCCAGTGCGCCACGTCGATCAGCGCCACGTTCGAGGCCCGGCGATGCTCGTCGGCCGGATGGTGCCGCAGGTCGGCCGTGACGTAGGCGTGCACGTCCGCGCCGGCCGCGGCGGCCAGCAGCGAGTCCCCGGCGCCACCGCACACGGCGACCCGCGACACGAGCCTGTCGGGGTCGCCCGCCGCACGCACGCCCCACGATGTCTGCGGCAACGCGGTGGCGACGCGGGAGACGAAGCTGCGCAGTGGTTCGGGTTCTGCCAGCGTGCCGATGCGGCCCAGCCCGGCGTCGCTGGGCGGGGGCACCAGCGCGAAGATGTCGAACGCGGGTTCCTCGTAGGGGTGGGCGGCGCGCATTGCCGCCAACACGGCGCTCCGGGCCCGCGCGGGTGCGACGACCTCGAACCGGTCTTCGGCCACCTGCTCGACGCTGCCGACGCTGCCCACGGCGGGTGAGGCGCCTTCGTGCGGCAGGAATTGTCCGATACCGGCGACGCTCCAGCTGCAGTGCGAATAGTCGCCGATCTGGCCGGCACCGGCCTCAAACACGGCCTCCTGCACCGCCTCCGCGTTCTCGCGTGGCACGTAGACGACCCACTTGTCGAGATCTCCCGCCGCGGCGAGCGGTTCGAGCACGGCTGTGACGGTGAGGCCAAGGGCTTCGGCGAGCGCGTCGGACACGCCCGGTGCGGCGGAGTCGGCATTGGTGTGGGCGGTGAACAGTGAACGCCCGGTTCGGATCAGGCGGTGCACGAGCGCACCCTTCGGCGTGCTGGCCGCCACGGTGTCGACGCCGCGCAGTAGCAGCGGGTGATGAGCCAGCAGCAGGCCCCCCTCGGGAACTTCGCCCACGACCACCGGCGTCGCATCGACGGCGACTGTCACCGAGTCCAGCGCATCGTCGGGGTCGCCGCACACCAGACCGACCGAATCCCACGACTGGGCAAGCCGCGGGGGGTACGCGTCGTCCAGCACCTCGATCACGTCGGCCAGCCTCACACTCATCGCAGCACCCCGGCGATCGCGCCGATCAGGAGCGGCCATTCGGGGCGCACCGCCGCCCGCAGATACCGCGCGTCCAAGCCGACGAAAGTATCGCACCGGCGAATAGCAATCCCCTTGCGCTCCAGACTGTTTCGTACCCACACGGCGTCCGGCGTATGGAACAGAACGAACGGGGCCCGGCCATCGAGCACCTCCGCGCCCACCGATGTCAGGCCGGCGACCATCTCCGCGCGCAACTCCGCCAACCGCAGCGCGCCGGCCGCCGCCTCGGCGACGGCTCGCGGGTCGCAACAGGCCGCGATGGCCGTCAGCTGCAAAGTCCCCACCGGCCAGTGCGCGCGCTGCGACGTCAGCCGCGCCAACACCTCCGGCGCGCCCAGGGCGTAGCCCACCCGCAACCCGGCCAGCGCCCACGTCTTGGTCAGGCTGCGCAGCACCAGAACGTCGGGCAGCGCGTCACCGGCCAGCGACTCGGCCTCGCCTGGCACCGAATCGGCGAACGCCTCGTCGACCACCAGGATCCGGCCGGGCCGACGCAACGCGAGCAGCTGCTCCCGGGCGTGCAACACCGAGGTGGGGTTGGTCGGATTGCCTACCACGACGAGGTCGGCGTCGTCGGGCACGTGCGCACCGTCCAGGCCGAACGGCGGCTCGAGAACGACATGCTGCACGGGCACCCCCGCCGCGGTCAGCGCGACAGCCGGCTCGGTGAACGACGGCGCAACGATCACCGCCCGCGCCGGGCGCAGGTTGGGCAGCAACGCGAACCCTTCCGCCGCCCCGGCCAGCGGCAGCACCTCGTCGCGGGTTCGGCAGTGTCGCTCGGCGGCCGCGTCCTGCGCCCGGTGCACCTCTTGCAGACTCGGGTAGCGCGCCAGCTCCGGCAGCCGCGCAGCCAGCCGCTGCACCAGCCACTCCGGCGGTTGAGCGTGACGGACGTTGACGGCGAAATCGAGCATCCCGGGCGCAACGGCCTGATCGCCGTGATAACGCGCCGCCGCAGGCGGGCTCGGGTTCAGAGTCGCCATCAGTGAAACACTAGTGGGCCGCTGCAAGCGCGTGGCAGGAACACCGTCGCACCAGGATGTGGCCATCTAGGACAATGGTGAGGTGACAGGCACCATCGCAACCGCGCAGCTGGTGATTTTCGACCTCGACGGCACGCTCACCGACTCGGCGGAGGGGATCGTGGCCAGCTTCCTGCACGCGCTGAGCCACATCGGCGCGGCGGTCCCCGACGGCGACCTGAAAGCGCAGATCGTCGGGCCGCCGATGGACGACACCTTCCGCTCGATGCTCGGCGAGTCGGCCGAGGACGCGATCGCGGCGTTCCGGGCCGAGTACGGCGCCCGAGGCTGGGCGATGAACACGCTGTTCGAGGGGATTGAGCCGCTGCTGGCAGACCTGCGCGCCGTGGGGGTCCGGCTGGCCGTCGCCACCTCCAAGTTGGAACCGACGGCCCGGCGCATCCTCGCCCATTTCGGGCTGGACCATTATTTCGAGGTGATCGCCGGCGCGGCTCCCGACGGCTCGCGCAAGAGCAAGGAGGAGGTGCTGGCCCACGCGCTGGAACAGCTCCAGCCGCTGCCCGAGCGCGTGCTCATGGTCGGCGACCGCAGCCACGACGTGCACGGCGCGGCCGCGCACGGCATCGACACGGTGGTGGTCGGCTGGGGCTACGGGCAGGCCGACTTCCCGGACGGATTCAGCCTCACCGGGGTGACGCATGCGGCGACGATCGACGAGTTGCGGAGGGCGCTGGGTGTCTGAACCGCTGCATGTCACCTTTGTCTGCACCGGCAACATCTGCCGTTCGCCGATGGCCGAGAAAATGTTCGCCGACCAATTGCGGCGGCGCGGTCTGGGCGAGGCGGTGCGGGTGACCAGCGCGGGCACCGGCGACTGGCATGTCGGCAGTTGCGCCGACGACAGGGCCACCCGTGTACTGCGTGCCCACGGCTATTCCACGACCCACCGCGCCGGGCAGCTGAACGCCGACCACCTGGCGGCCGACCTGGTCGTGGCCTTGGGCCGCAACCATGTTCGGATGTTGCGTCAGCTGGGCGTAGAGGAAAGCCGGATCCGGATGCTGCGATCGTTCGACCCCCGCTCGGGTGCCTACGCCCTCGACGTCGACGACCCGTACTACGGCGACCCCGACGACTTCGAGGATGTTCTGGCCGTCATCGAGGCCGCCCTGCCCGGCCTGCATGACTGGGTCGACGAACGACTCGCGGAGAACGGACAGGGTTGATGCGCCGCATGGCATTCCTGCTGCGGCCGGGCTGGATAGCGCTGGCCCTGGTGGTCATCGCCTTCACCTACCTGTGCTTCATGGTGCTCGCGCCCTGGCAGCTGGGAAAGAACACCAGGACGTCGCGAGAAAACCACCAAATCGAGTATTCCCTCAACACCGCACCCGTACCGCTGAAAACCCTGCTACCCCGGCAGGATTCGTCGGCAACCGACGCGCAGTGGCGCCGGGTCACGGCAACCGGGCACTACCTGCCCGATGTTCAAGTGCTGGCCCGCTTGCGGGTCGTCGAGGGCGACCCGGCGTTCGAGGTGCTGGCACCGTTCGTCGTCGACGACGGCCCCACCATCCTGGTTGACCGGGGCTACTTGCGGCCCGAGCAGGGATCACATGTCCCTCCGATCGTCCGCCCGCCGGCGGAGGCGGTGACCGTCACGGCACGGCTGCGAGACTCCGAACCCACCGCGCCGGGCAAGGATCCGTTCGTCAGGGATGGTGTGCAGCAGGTGTATTCGATCAACACCGAACAGGTCGCGGCGTTGACCAAGGTCCCGCTGGCCGGGTCGTATCTGCAATTGGTCGACAACCAGCCCGGCGGACTGGGCGTGATCGGCGTGCCGCACCTGGACGCCGGTCCGTTCCTCTCCTATGGCATCCAGTGGATTTCGTTCGGCATCGTGGCGCCAATTCTGTTGGGTTACTTCGTTTACTCCGAGATTCGCGTCCGGCGTCAAGAAAAGCAACAGACGCCGGAAACCCCGGTGACCGTTGAAGACAAGCTTGCCGACCGCTACGGCCGGCGGCGATAAGCACCTTCAGTGTGCGCTGAGGGGTTTCAGTGTGTGCTCAGGGCGCGAAAATTGCGATTCTTCCGCCCTGCACGCACTCTCAACGTCACCGATGCACACTCAATGCGCCGCAGAGCCCGACCAACAAGGCGGCGGCCGCCTGCACCGCCCGCGACAGCCCCACCGCGCGGCGCAGGTCGGCCACCACGGGTGGCCGGCCGTCACCGAGCGTGGGCCGGATCTGCAACTCGTGCTGATACTGGGTGGGGCCGCCGAGCCGAACACCCAGCGCCCCGGCGAAGGCCGCCTCGACCACACCGGCGTTGGGGCTGGGATGCCGGGCGGCGTCGCGGTGCCAGGCCCGCACCGCACCCGACGGTGATCCGCCCACGACGGGTGCGCAGATCACCACCAGCGCCGCGGTCGCCCGCGCGGCAACGTAATTCGCCAGGTCGTCCAGGCGCGCTGCGGCCCAACCGAATCGGACATAGCGGGGAGAGCGGTGTCCGATCATCGAATCCAGCGTGTTGATCCCGCGGTATGCCAGCACCGCGGGCACACCGCCCGTCGTAGCCCACAGCAGCGGCGCCACCTGGGCGTCGGAGGTGTTCTCCGCGACCGATTCCAGCGTCGCGCGCGTCAGACCCGCGCCGTCCAGCCGCGCCGGGTCACGCCCGCACAGTGACGGCAGCAGCCGTCGCGCGGCCTCGATGTCGCCGCGCTCGAGCAGCCGTGACATCTCCAGGCCGGTGCGCGCCAACGACGTTCCGCCCAGGCACGTCCACGTGGCCGTGGCGGTGGCCGCGACGGGCCAGAACCGGTCCCGGCGCGTGACGGCCGCGCCCAGCAGGGTCACCGCGCCGACCAACAGGCCCACGTGCAGCGCGCCCGCAACCTTGGTGTCGCGATAGGTGACGCGCTCCAGCGTGGCGGCCGCCTGACCGAACAGCGCGACCGGATGCCCCCGTTTCGGGTCGCTCAGTGCGAGGTCGGCCAGATACCCGGCCAGCACGCCCACGATGCGGACCTCCCGTGTCGTCGCAAACACTCCCGCAGCGTCTCATACGTGATCTACTCGAATGCATGAGGCGACGTCCGCGATGAAGCGACCCGCGACCCGGACCGCCGACCTGCTGAACCCGGCGGCGGTGCTGCTGCCCGCCGCGAACGTGATCATGCAGCTGTCGCTGCCCGGCGTGGGCTATGGCGTGCTGGAAAGCCCGGTGGACAGCGGCAACGTCTACAAGCATCCGTTCAAGCGGGCCCGCACCACAGGCACCTACCTGGCGGTCGCGGCCATCGGCACCGAGTCCGACCGCGCCTTGATCCGCGACGCCGTGGACGTCGCACACCGGCAGGTTCGCTCGACATCGTCAAGTCCGGTGTCCTACAACGCGTTCGACCCCAAGTTGCAGCTGTGGGTGGCTTCGTGCCTCTACCGCTATTTCGTTGACCAGCACGAGTTTTTGCACGGGCCGCTCCATGACGCCACCGCCGACGCCGTCTATCGCAACGCCAAGCGGTTGGGGACCACGCTGCAGGTGCCGGAGCGCCTGTGGCCGCCGGACCGGGCCGCGTTCGACGAGTATTGGAAGCGCTCACTCGACGAGCTGCGCATCGACCCGCCGGTGCGGGAGCATCTGCGCGGGGTGGCATCGATGGCGTTCCTCCCGTGGCCGTTGCGAGCGCTGGCGGGACCGTTCAACCTGTTCGCGACGACGGGGTTCTTGGCGCCCGAATTCCGGGCGATGATGCGGTTGGACTGGTCGCAGAGCCAGCAGCGCCGGTTCGACTGGCTGCTGGCCGCCCTGCGGCTGGCCGACCGGTTGATCCCGCACCGGGCATGGATCCTCGGCTACCAGATTTATCTGTGGGACATGCGCTTTCGCGCGCGATTCGGCTGGCGGATCGTCTAGCGATTGCGGGCTCTCCCCAGTCGCCAAGTGTGAAACCGTGCGACACGCAACCGGCCGTGTCGCGTCGTGAGATTCACGCTCGGCGAGCGCCGGTTCAGCGCACCCTCAGCGCACCGTCGCAAAGAACGCGCGCAGGTCGTCGACGAACAGCTCCGGTTGTTCGAACGCGGCGAAGTGCCCGCCGCGCGGCATGTCCGTCCAGTGGGTGATGTTGTAGACGGGTTCGCACCAGCTTCGCGGCGCCTTCAGGAGTTCCCGCGGGAAAGCGCCGATGCCGGTGGGCAATTCGACGCGGTCCATCTGTCCCCAGACCCCGAAGCTTTCCCAATACAGGCGGGCCGAGGACGCGCCGGTCCCGGTCACCCAATAGACCATCACGTTGTCGAGGAGCTCATCTCGGGTGAACGCGTTCTCGGGGTGCCCGTCGCAATCCGACCAGGCCCAGAATTTTTCGACGATCCACGCCAGTTGACCCACCGGCGAATCGACCAACCCGTAGCCCAGCGTTTGCGGCCGGGTGGACTGCTGCTTGGAATAACCGGTGCCCCATTTCCGGTGGTTGGCCAACGCAGCCATGGCCCGTTGCTCCTCCGGGGTCGGGTTGGCCAGCGATTCCTTTGTGGGCCGCCCGATCGGCATGTTCAGGTGGATGGCCGCGCAGTGGCCGCGATTTCGACCTATCTGCGTCGTGACTGCCGCGCCCCAGTCGCCGCCCTGGGCGCCGTAGCGGTCGTACCCAAGCCGCAGCATGAGCGTCTCCCAGGCGTCGGCGATCTTTTCGACGCCCCATCCGGTACGGGTGGGCTTGCCGGAGAACCCGTACCCCGGAAGCGACGGGCATACCACGTGAAAGGCGTCCTCCGCGCGTCCGGACGCCGGCTTGGTCAGCGGCTCAACCACCTTGTGAAACTCCACGATTGAGCCCGGCCAGCCGTGGGTGATCACCAGCGGGAAGGCGTTGTCGTGCGGCGAGCGTTGGTGGATGAAATGAATGTCCAGCCCGTCGATTTCGGTGATGAATTGGTCGAAGCGGTTGAGCGCGGCCTCGCGAGGCCGCCAGTCGTATTTGCTGGCCCAGTAGTCGGCCAACTCGCGGGTGTAACCCAGCGGGATGCCCTGGCTCCAGTCGTCGACGCATTCGGCTTCGGGCCACCGGGTGCGTGCCAGGCGCGAGCGCAGGTCTTCCAGGACGTCGTCGGGGACGTCGATACGAAACGGTTTCACGGGTTCACCATTCATCGTCGTCGATGTGCCGCCTTGGCTTGGTCTGGGCGCACCTGATCCATCAGCCGATCGGTCACCAAGATAGCGGGCCGGAGCTTTCGACGGGTTCTCCTGTGTCATTTAATTGACCCTCCCGTAGAAGACCCGTGACCGCAGCATCCCAGCGGCGAAGCTGCGACTCGCTGAAGAATTCCTCGCCTAGATAACTCTCGATGTAAGGACGCAAGATGATGGCGCCCACGCGCAGGATCAGCGGATTGAGCGCCGCCCAATCAGGATCGAGATCGGGTCGGGTCATGCCCCGCTGGACGAACTGATCGCGCTGCGCCGCGCTGATACCGACCAGTCCATCGAAGATCACACCCCCGAACGCGCCACCCTCGGCGAGTGCACGCCCGAGATAGGCCATGACTTCGGGTTTTTCGGAGATTAGTTGGGTAAGGCGGCGGCCCATTTCGTTCAGCCCGTCGGCTGGCGGCCGGGGCAACGCTGTCGGTTCCAAAGCCTCACCGACCACCCGTAGCACATACCGGTCGACGGCATCGCGCAGCGCGGCCTTGGTGCCGAAATAGTGCTGCACCAGCCCAATCGACACCTCAGCGGTCTCGGCGATCATCCGCAGCGACGTCGCCGCAATCCCTTGGGTAGCAAAGCTCGTCAGAGCAGCGTCGCGAATCCGCTCCTCGCTCGACGGCTCGACTGGAGCGGGGGGGTCGTAGGGAAACAGCCTAAGGGGTTCCATCAACTCGGCAATATAACCGCACTGCGCAACAATATGCTAATGTCCCGATGCCATATTTACATATTGTGACCATTTGCCGCGCTTTGGTGAGAAGGTATGCGTTCACTCGGGCTCTGCCAGTACGCGCGGCTTTGTCCACACGACATCTGGGGGCATGCGCGTGATGACGGCTCACCGACGCGATACCGCAAGGTCCGACACGCGGCCGCCGACCTGCGACGACCTCCACGATGATCCGTGCGGTGTGGCTGCTCGGGCGGCAATGCTCGAGCTGCTCAACGAGGGCGTACCTGCCGGTCCCGCCCTGCGGGTTCGGCAGCGGTAATCCGCATGCCAGATATCACTTTTCCAGCACCCGAGAGCCACGTGCCGGGCTACCTCGCCGTCCCTGACGGCCAGGGTCCGTGGCCCGGTGTCGTGGTCGTCCAGGACGTTCTCGGCATGACAACGGACTTACGGCGGATCACCGACCGCCTTGCCGCCTGCGGCTATCTCGCGATGGCCCCGGCCCTTTACCGCCGCGGGCCGAAAATAAAATGCATGATCAGCACCATCCGAGAACATTTCGCCGGTCACGGCGCTGCCTACGACCACCTCGTTGCTGCCCGCGACCATCTCATTGCGGACGAGCGGTGCACCGGCAAGGTTGGGCTGGTCGGATTCTGCATGGGTGCGGGATTCTGTTTGGTGTTGTCCTCTCAGGGCCTATTCGACGCAACCGCTGCCAACTACGGCCTTCTGCCCCAAGACATTGAACCGCTGAGCCGCTCCTGCCCTGTGGTGGCGAGCTTCGGCGCCAAAGACCGGATCGTGGCGGGCGGCACCGCGGACAAGCTCGAAGCCGTGCTGGCGCGGGGCGAGGTGCCACGCGACATCAAGGAATACTCCGACGTCGGCCACAGCTTCATGAACAACTGGGGCATCCCCGGTCCGGTCCGCATCATTGAACGCATCGCCGGGATGGCTTACTCCGAACCGGAAGCCGAGGACGCGTGGCAGCGCATCCTCACCTTCTTTGGGGAGCACCTTAGCTAAATTCAGCCGCTGATGCTCCGGACGAGGCGCCGTGGCTCCATCAAGTCATAGTGGGGATCACGACAGATCGCCACGATCGGGATCGGTGCGATGCTATACAACAGAGCACGATGTACGAGCCCGACGTAACAACCTACAGAGCGCAGATTCTCGACCCCGTTGAGCCTGCCGACAGTTCCGTGTTGCAGCGGCTACGAGCCGACCCCGATATGCAGTTCATTGACCACGGCGACGAACAGCTGGCCAATCTGCGTACCCTTCGCCCCGCGCCCGATGATGAGCTGCTCGCAGAATCGGGCCGATGGGCCTACTACCCGTGGCGGCGCACAGTCGTGGCGGTGCTGGGGCCGCGCAGTTTCCGCGCCGTGCGCCTGGACCGCAACCGTCACAACATCACCGCAGCCGAGCAGGACCGGCTCGCCGCGCTCAGCATCGGCGTCGCCGGCCTCAGCGTCGGGCACGTCATCGCGCACACCCTGGTGGCGCA
>Ga0335076_10002912_pt1 | contig 17107 bp, 10 predicted proteins | sample Lox_Sample_25_FD_206717 | JGI IMG/M metagenome (GOLD analysis project Ga0335076, IMG submission 206717) | Soil microbial communities from Loxahatchee National Wildlife Refuge, Florida, United States - Lox_Sample_2.5 | ecosystem: Environmental > Terrestrial > Soil > Wetlands | place: USA... | reverse complement strand
CAGGCGCAATTCCACAATGGCGATCCCGTCACCTCGGCCGATGTCGCTTACACCGTCGAGCAGGTCGCCGCCGCGCAATCGACCGCCTATCTCCGCACCGAGATGCAGGGCATCGCCAAGATCGAGACGCCCGATCCGCGCACCGTGCGCTTCGTGACCAAGCAGCCGGTCGCCACGTTTCCGCTGCTCGCCGCGAGTTCCTTCCTGCCGATCTGCGCCAAGGGCTCGGCCGACGGCAATGCCCCCGGCATCGGCGCCGGGCCTTTCGTCCCGACCGCGCAGGAGCGCGGCGTGGCGATCGAGTTCACAGCCTTCGACAAGTATTACCGCCCCGGCCTGCCGAAGCTGAAGGCGCTCCGCATGGTCGCCTATCAGGACGAGAATCTGCGCGTGGCCGCGCTGCAGACCGGCGACGTCGATCTGATCGAGTATGTACCCTGGCAATCGATGTCGACGATCGAGCAGGATGCGAAGCTCGCGCTGCAGACCACCAACGGGCCGTTCATGTATCTGGTTTTCAACGGCAAGGCAGCGCCCTTCGGCGATGCGCGCGTGCGCAACGCGATCGCCTACGCCATTCGGCGCGAAGAGATCGTCAAAGCCGCGTTCTTCGGGCGCGGCGCGCCGATGGAGGGCATTCCGATCCCGGACACCAGCCCGTTCTACGACGCCGAGCGTGCGCATCACTGGGGGCACGATCCGGCCAAGGCGAAGGCGCTGCTGAACCAAGCCGGGCTCGCCAACGGCTTCTCCGCCAAGCTGCTGGCCACCGCGCAGTACGGCATGCACAAGGATACAGCCACGGTGGTGCAGCAGCATCTGGCCGAGATCGGCATCGCGGTCGAGCTCGTGCTGCCCGACTGGGCAACCCGGGTCAATCTCGGCAATCGCGGGCAATACGAATTCGCCGTGGGCGGCACCTCCGCGGACAGCAACGACCCCGATGGCCTCGCGCCGGTGCTCGCCGGCAATCTGACGCCCTCCTATGTGCGCAGCTACGGCATCGAGGTCCCGCGGCTCGATCAGCTGCTTGCCGCGGGCCGCGCCGAATTCGACGAGGCAAAGCGGCGGGCGATCTACGAGGAGATGCAGGATGTCGCGCTGGCGGAAGCGCCGTTCGTCGGGCTGGCGTGGCGTTCGCAAGGCTATGCCATGAGCCGGCGGGTGCAGGGCTTCCACAACCTGCCGGGCGCGCTCTCTTTCTATTCCGGCACCACCTTCGAGGACACCGATATCGTCTGAATGGCCTGGCTGCTGCACCGTGTCGTCGTCGCGATCCTGCTGGTCTGGGTTGTCGCGAGCATCGTCTTCCTGGCGATCCGACTGGTGCCGGGCGATCCCGCGACGCTGTTGCTCTCGCAAGGCGGCATGGCGCCCGATCCCGGCGCGGTGGCGGCGCTGCGCGCTCAGCTCGGGCTCGATCAGCCGGTTTGGCTGCAATATCTGAGCGTCCTCAAGGCGGCGCTCCACGGCAATCTCGGCGCCTCGCTGGAAGATGGCACGCCGGTCGTTTCGGCGATCCTGCAGCGTCTGCCGCGGACGCTGGAACTCATCGGCGCCGCGGCGTTGATCGCGATCCTCGCGGCTTTGCCGGCCGGGCTCGCCGCGGCGACGCGGCGTGGCGGCGGCTTCGATCGCATCGCCTCTCTCCTCGCCGCCATCGCGCTGGCGATACCGGTGTTTGTCGCCGGCACGCTGATGGTGCTTGTCTTCGCCCAATGGCTGCGCTGGGTCCCGGCGGGCGGCTACGTGCCGCTGGCGCAGGATCCGCTCCGCCACTTGCGGCTGCTGGCGATGCCTGCGCTGACGATCGCGCTCGGCCTCTCGGCCGTCACCTTCCGGATGACGCGCGCCGCGGCGCTCGAGGTGGCGCAGAAGGACTACATACGCATGGCGCGGGCGAAGGGCGTCGCGCCGCCGCGCATCCTGCTGCATCACGTGCTGCGCAACGCCCTGATGCCGGTGGTCACGGTGCTCGGCTTGCAGCTCGGCAGCTTGCTCGGCGGCACCGTGCTGGTCGAATACGTCTTCAACTGGCCGGGGCTGTCGGGCCTGCTCGTCGATGCGGTCAATGCGCGCGACTACCCCGAAGTGGAAGGCATCGTGCTCGTCATCTCGGTGCTTTTCGTCGCGCTTAATCTGCTGATGGACATCCTTTACGCCGTGCTCGATCCGCGCGTGCGCCAGCGATGAGCCGCGTCGCCTGGATTCCGGCCGGGTCGGTCGCCCTCCTCGCGCTGCTGGCGCTTGCGGCGCCCCTCCTGCCCCTGCCCAATCCCGTGGCGATCGACGTCGCCCATCGTCTGGCGGGCATCTCGGCGCTGCATCCGCTGGGGCAGGACGAATATGGCCGCGACGAGCTCTCGCGCCTGGTCTGCGGAACGCGGGTGTCGCTGGCGGTTGCCGTGATCGCGACGGGTATCGCCTGCGCGCTCGGCGTGCTGCTGGGTCTCGTCGGCGGGTTCCTCGGCCGGTTCGCCGAGCTGGCGACCGTGCGCAGCATGGATGTGGTGCTGTGCTTCCCGCCGCTGCTGCTCGCGCTTCTGGTGGTGACGCTGATCGGCCCCGGCGCTTCGGCGTTGATCCCGGTACTGGCGCTGCTGTATCTGCCGGGATTCGTGCGCGTCGTCTATGCGGGCGTGCTGTCGGTGCGGGCGCAGGATTATGTCGAGGCGATGCGCGCCCTGGGCGCGCGGCGCGCGCGCATCATGTTTCTGACCGTTCTGCCCAATGTCGGCGGGCCGGTGCTGGTTCAATTCAGCCTGGCCGCCGCCTCGGCCATGGTGCTCGAATCCGGACTTTCCTTTCTCGGTCTCGGCGTCGTGCCGCCATCGCCGTCGCTCGGGCTGATGATCGGCGAAGCGCGGTCCACCATGGCGCAGGCGCCGATGCTGCTGCTCTGGCCGTGTCTTGCGCTCGGTCTCGCCATTCTCGCGCTCAATGCGCTGTGCGACGCTTTGCGCGACGCGTTCGATCCGCAGGGACGCGCATCCCCCGGACGCGGCTGGCGCGCGCTGCGGGCAGCGCTGCCCGGCGGCGCGCCGGCGCCGGGACCGGTCCTGGAGGTGCGCGAGTTGACGCTGCAGATCGGGAGCGCGGCCGCGCATCCGGTGCGCGGCGTGTCGTTGACCGTTGCTCCCGGAGAGACGCTCGCCGTCATCGGAGAATCCGGCTCCGGCAAGTCGCTCACCGGGCTCGCGGCGATGGCGCTGTTGCCGGGAGGCATCGAGGTCGACGGCGGCGCCGTGTTTCTCGAGGGGCGCGAGATGCTGCGCCTCGACGAACCGGCGCTTCGGCGCTTGCGCGGCGGCCGTATCGCGATGGTGTTCCAGGACCCGCTGAGCAGCCTCAACCCGGTGCACCGCATCGGTGCCCAGATCAGCGAAGCATTGCGGGCGCATCAGCTGTTGACCCGTCGCGCCGCCTGGCGCAAATCGGTGGGGCTGCTGCGCCGCGTCGGGATTCCGGATCCGGAGCGCCGTGCCCGTGCGTTTCCGCATGAGCTCTCCGGCGGCATGCGCCAGCGCGTGATGATCGCCATCGCGATCGCCAACGATCCGGTGCTGCTGATCGCCGACGAGCCGACGACGGCGCTCGACGCGACGGTCCAGGCGCAGATCCTCGAGTTGCTCGCCGAGTTGCGCAAGGAGCGCCGCATTGCCCTGGTCTTCATCACGCACAACCTGCCGGTGGTCGCCGAGATCGCCGACCGCGTGACGGTGATGTATGCCGGAGAAGTCGTCGAGGACGGTCCGGCCGCGGAGGTGTTCGCAGCGCCGCTCCATCCTTATACCGCCGCGCTGCTGGCGAGCGCCCCGCGCGACGACGGAACCTCGCCGGTCGGCATCCCCGGCATGGTGCCGATGCTGCACAATCGGCCGCCCGGCTGCAGCTTCGCGCCGCGCTGCAGCCGCCGCGCGCCTTCTTGCGAGGTTGCGACACCGCCGCTCAACACGCTCCGGCCGGACCGGCACACGCGCTGCCTGCGCTGGCGGGAGCTCGCATGAGCGCGCTGGTAGCGGCCGAAGGCGTGAGCCGCCGCTTCGCTCTCGGCGGCTTGCTCGCGTGGCGGCCGGCCGTGCAAGCGGTGACGTCGGTCGACCTGTCGATCGCCCGCGGCGAGACGGTTGGCCTCGTCGGCGAGAGCGGCTCCGGCAAGAGCACGCTCGGACGGCTGATGCTCGGATTGATCGCGCCGAGCGCCGGCCGCGTGATGCTCGAGGACACCGACCTTGCGACGCTCGGCGCGGCGCGGCTGCGCGCCGCGAGGCGGCGGATGCAGATCATCTTCCAGGATCCCTATTCCAGCCTCGATCCGCGTCGGCATGTCGGCGCGCAGATCACCGACGGGCTTGCCATCCACCGCATGGTGCCGCGCCGCGAGCGTGCCGAGCGCGTGCGCGCGCTGCTGGCCCAGGTCGGGCTGTCGCCAGCCCATGCCGAGCGCTACCCGCACGAATTTTCCGGCGGCCAGCGCCAACGTATCGGCATCGCTCGGGCGCTCGCCACCGGCCCGGAGTTCCTGGTGGCGGACGAGCCGGTGTCGGCGCTCGATGTGTCGGTCCAGGCGCAGATCCTCGCGCTGCTGGCCGATCTCTGCGCGCAGTCTGCGGTGGCGCTGCTGTTCATCAGCCACGACCTTCCCGTCGTTCGCAGCCTGTGCGAACGTGTGGTGGTGCTCTATCTTGGCCGGGTGATGGAGGCGGGACCCGCCGCCGCCGTGTTCGACACGCCCCGGCATCCCTATACCCAGGCGCTGCTCTCCGCCGCGCCGAGCATCGATCCGACACGGCGACGCCAGCGGATCTTGCTCGCGGGCGATCCGCCAAGTCCCGCGGCGCCACCGTCAGGCTGCGTTTTCCGTACGCGGTGCCAGCACGCCACGGCAGCCTGCGCCGAGCTGGTTCCGCCGTTGCGCGAGCGCGGGCCAAGCCATCGCGTCGCCTGTCTGCGCGACGATCTCGCTGGGAGCCCGGCCCCGAGATAAGCCGAAGAGTACCGCGAGTCCCTGCAGGACAAGGCGGCCTTGCATGGCACAAGGCAGGAAATTCCTTGTAATATCAAAGCATGAGGCGTCGCCTGCCAGCCCGGTCGCTCGGCCGCGCCCGGCCCGGAGACCGGCTGGCGTGGGCGCTCGCCGTGCTGCTGGCGCTCGCCGGCGCCACGCCCGCCTTCGCCGACGTCGCGTACAAGACCGAGATCAGTCTCACCGGCCTCAAGAACAGCCAAATCACGGACGCGCTCAAGGCCGCCTCACAGCTCGTCGCGCTGCAGAACAAGCCGCCGCCGAGCAATGCCGCGCTGCGTCGCCGCGCCGAGAATGATCTGCCGCGGCTCGTCGAGGTGATGCATGCGGAGGGCTATTGGTCGGCAAAGGCCGACTTTCGGCTCGACACGACAAAGAAGCCGGAGCAGGTGACGGTCACGATCGATCCCGGCCCGCTCTACACGCTGGCGAGCGTCGTCTTCCGCACGCCCGACGGCACCGAGCCGGCGCTGCTTCGATCGCTCGGTCCCGGCGCCTTCGGGCTCGAGGTCGGCGGCCCGGCGCGCTCGGCTCCGGTCACCGCCGCCGAGCCGCAGATCGTCGAGCAATACGCGCATAACGGCCATCCCTTCGCCAGGGTCACCGAGCGCAAGGCGGTCGTCGATGTGGCGAAGCACGCGATGAACGTGACCTATACCGTCGATCCCGGCGCGGCGGCGAAGTTCGGGCCGGTCACCATCGCAGGCCTCAAGGATGTCAACCGCGATCTGATCGTCCGCCGCATCGCCTGGAAAGCAGGCACGCCCTATGACGGGCGCATCGTCGATGCAACACGGCAGGACATCGTCAGGACCGGCCTCTTCAGCGCCGTCCGCATCGACCATGCCGCCCAGCCCGATGCGCAAGGCGAGGTGGCGATGACCATCACGCTGGTCGAAGGCCCGCCCCGCTCGATCGGCGCCGGCGTTGCTTACAACACCAATATCGGCTTTGGCGGCCAGACCTTCTGGGAGAATCGCAACCTCTTCGGCAATGGCGAGCGGCTGCGCCTCACCGCCGGCGCGGCACAGAAACAGCTCGGCCTCGCCGCCGATTTCACCAAGCCCGATTTCATCGATCGCGATCAGAACCTGCTCGCCAGTGCCGGGCTGCTCGACCAGACGACCGATGCCTTCAACAGCCGCCGCCAGCAGATCTTCCTCGGCATCCAGCGGCCGCTGCTGCCTTCGCTCACCCTCATCGCCGGGCCCGATTTCGAGCACGCCGTGGTCCACCAATATGAGCAAGGCTTGAGCAATGAAGACTACACGCTCATCGGATTGCCCGTCGTGCTGCGCCGCGACACGACCGACGATCTGCTCGATCCCACCATCGGCGGCCGCCAGACGCTGACGGTGACGCCTTATCACACCATTGCCGGCCCGACCCTCGACTTCGTCAGCTCGCGGCTGGAGCTGCGGCATTACCAGCGGCTCAACGATACCGGACGACTGGTCCTCGCCGGCTTCGGCGCGCTCGGCTCGATCGTCGGCGCCAGTTTGGACGACGTGCCGGCGGATAAGCGGCTCTATGCCGGTGGCGCCGGGTCGGTCAGGGGTTATGCCTATCAGCATGCCGGACCGCTTTACCCCAGCGGCGTGCCCGTCGGCGGCATCTCGAGCCTGGAGCTCGGCCTCGAGCTGCGGTACCGCATTACCAATACGATCGGCGTCGTCCCCTTCGTCGAAGGCGGCAACGTCTATCCGACGAATTTTCCCAACAGCACGAGCTTGTTCTGGGGTGCGGGCATCGGCCTGCGCTATTACACGCTGGTGGGCCCCGTCCGCCTCGACCTTGCCACACCGTTCGATCATCGTCCCGGCGACAAGCCGATCGAGGTCTACATCAGCATCGGCCAAGCGTTCTAAGGGATGCGGATGAAGGGCCAACGGAAACAACGGAACGGGCAAGTTGCATAAGGTGTTGAGGCTCGCCGGCATGGCGCTGCTGGCAGTCGTGCTGGCGCTGGCGCTCAGCTTCGCGCTGCTGCAGACGCCGCCGGGCCGAGCCGGGCTCGCCGCCGTGCTGGGCCGCGCGCTGGCCGATCCCGGCGAGCGCATCACCGTCACCGGCTTCAAGGGCTTCGTCCCCTTCGACATGACCGTCGAGCGCATCGAGATCGACGACAGCGCCGGGCCGCGCGTCGTCGTCAGCGATGCAGCGCTTGCCATCGCGCCCGGCGATCTCCTGCGGGGGCGCTTGACGGTGCGGCGATTCTCGGCGCGCGAGATCGAGGTCGCGCGACCCTCGGCGACGCCGATCCACCCCAATCCGTCCGCGCTGATGCACCCACCGCTGCCGGTAACGCTCGAAGCGCTGCGCATCGATCGGCTCGCCCTCGGCGCGGCGCTCACCGGCGAGCCCGTCGCGGTGAGCGTGAGCGCAAGCGGCGCGCTTGGCCAGGGCCGCGCGACGGCGAATCTCGAGCTGCACCGAATCGACGCGACGCCGGGACAGGCGGTGATCCATCTCGCGCTCTCCGGCTCACCGCCGCAGCTCGACCTCGCTGCCGATATCGCCGAGCCGAGCGGCAGGCTGCTGGCGGATGCGCTGGGCGCCCCGGCACCCTTGCCGCTATCGCTCCACCTCGCCGGCAACGGCCCGTTGGCGGATTGGCAAGGGAGCCTGGCGCTGCATGCCGGTGATGCCGCGGCGGACGCCCAATTCCGCATCCATCGGGATGGCGGCTATCACCTCAGCGCGACAGGAAATGGCAGCGTTGCCAGCCTGTTGCCGGCGCGGCTCCAACCCTTGCTCGGTGGCCGCATCGAGCTTTCGGCGACGCTCGATCTCGACGCCGACCGGGTCGCGCTGACCGGGCTCCGCCTCGCCGGCAACGCCGTGCAGCTCAGTGCCCGCGGCAGCTTCGCGCGCACGAGCGAGGCGCTCGCCGGCGAGGGCAAGCTCGACCTCCCCGATCTCACCGCGCTCGCGCCGCTGATCGGAGCGCCGACCGGGGGCGCGGCGGGATTGTCGTTGGCGCTGGGCGGCACCATGCATGCGCCGCGGGCGCGGCTGACGCTGACGGGCCAGCACCTCATGCTCGGCGATGGCCGCGCCGCGGCCGCAGCCGCGACCATCGACCTCGGCGCCGCGGGCGATCCCGTCGCTTCCGCGACGCCGATCGACATCTCCGCCAGCGGCGATCTTAGCGGCATCACGCTGCGATCGGCGGCGCTGCCGGGCGGGCTCGGCGAGCGGCTCGATTGGCGCTTCGGCGCGCGACTCGACCGCGCCGCGGAACGGCTTGATCTCCAATCGCTCGAAATCGACGATGCCGGCAGCAGCCTCGTGGCGAGCGCGGCCGGCACCAGCAGCAGCGGCATCGAAGGCGAGGCGATGCTGCGCGTCCCCGATATCGGCCGCTTTGCCGGCGCCGGGAGGGCCGGCACTCTCGCTCTGGCCACCGATTTCCACGCCGCCCGGGATGGCAGCGCGACCGCCGTGCTGAGCGGCGCGCTGCACGCGCCGCAGAGCGGGATCGGCGCGATCGACCGGCTCCTCGGCAGCACGGCGAGCATCGCCGGAACCCTCCGCCGTTCGGCCAACGGCGCACTCGCCGCGAGCGACGTCAGCGTCGCCGGCGCCGAACTCGACCTCTCCGGCGAGGGCAGCCGCAGCGCCGATGGCCGGCTCGATGCGACCTGGCGGCTGACGCTGCCGCGGCTTGCCGCGCTCGATCCGTCGCTTGGCGGCGCGGTCAGCGTCGTCGGCACTCTGAACGGCAATGAGAGCGCCCCCGACGCGACAGCGACCCTCACCGCCGACGGGATCAGCGCCAGCACCGTGCAGCTCGACCGCCTCGAAGCCCACCTCGCCGTCAGCAATCTCTTGCAGCCGAGCGGGCACCTCACGGCCAAGTTCAGTCGCCGCGACCTGACGGGCACCGTAGCGGCCGACGGCGCGCTCGCGGGCACGCGGCTGAGCCTCAGCCGCGTGCGTCTCGACGCGGCCGGAACGCGGATCGATGGTGCCGTCGCGCTCCGGCTCGACAGCGGCACGGCAGACGGCACGCTGACCGGCACCGCGCCCAACCTGAAGCCGTGGTCGGCACTCATCGGCACGCCGCTCGCTGGCAGCGCCACGCTCAAGGCGCGGCTCGCCGGCGGCAAGGGCCAGTCGGTCGTGCTGACGCACGATGGCAAGGCGCTGTCGCTCGCCGGCGTCAGTCTCGCGAAGCTCCACGCGACGGCGCAGCTCGCCGATGTGCTAGGGACGCCGAGCGGCCGCGCCGAGATGGAGATCGATCAGGCAGCGCTCGGCAAGGCGACGGTAACGAGCCTGCGGCTCAGCGGCAAAAGCGAGCGGCCGGGGCTCTACGCGCTGACCGCCAGCGCCGAAGGCCAAGCGGGAGAGGCCTATCGGCTGAACGCGAGCGCGCGCCTCAGCCTCGATCCGCGCGGCCAGACGCTCGACGTGACACAGCTGGCCGGCGCGCTCGGCAACGCGCCGGTGCGGCTCGAACAAGCGCTGCGGCTGACGCGGCGCGACGGCGATCTCGCCTTCGCCAATCTCGATCTCGGCTTCGACCAAGGCCGCCTGCGCGGCGATGGCTCCCTCAAAGGCACGGCTTTGGCGCTCCACCTCAAAGCGAGCGGACTGCCGGTGCACCGCCTCGCCGAGCTGGCGGGATACCGCGAAGTGAGCGGCGTGCTGAGTTTCGAGGCGACGCTCTCCGGCACACGCGCGCGGCCGGTCGGGCAGTTCGTCCTCGATGGCGAGCAGCTGCAATTCGCCGCGGCGAGCCGGCCGGATCTGTCGCCGCTCGGCCTCGTCGTCTCGGCGGAATGGCGGGACGGCGTGGTGACGACGAAGGGCCGCCTCGCCGGCCCCAACAACGCCGCGCTGGGCTTCAGCGGCCGCGTGCCGTTCGTGGTCGAGGCGCCGGGCCTGACGCCGCGCCTGCCGCCGCAAGGGGCGTTGGCCTTCCATCTCGAAGGCGGCGGCGAGCTTGCCAACCTCGCCGACATTGCGCCTTTGGGCGAGGATCGCATCTCGGGCCACTTCACGGTCGACGTTTCGATCGCCGGCACCGTTGCATCGCCCGAAGCGAGCGGCAGGCTCTCGGTACGCAACGGCCGCTATGAGAGTCTGTTCTGGGGAACCACGCTCACCGGCATCGATTTCGACCTCGTCGGCAGCCGCCAGCAGCTGGTGCTGCAGAATTTCCACGCCGGCGACGGGGCGAAAGGCAGCCTCGCGCTCGCTGGCTCTGTAAACCTCGCCGGCGAAGCGGGGCCGGCCTTCGCCTTCACCGGCTCGTTCAAGAGCTTTCGGGCGGTGCAGCGGGACGAAGCGACGGCGACAGTGAGCGGCGAGGTGGGGCTCACCGGCACTATCGCGGCACCGCGCCTCGGCGCGCATCTGACGATCGAACAGGCCGAGCTGCACGTGCCGGAGCGGCTGCCGCAGAACGTGCGGCCGATCGCCGTGACCATGATCAACAGTGTCACCGGCGAGGTGCTGTCTCGGCCCGAGGAGAGCCCGCAGCGCGTGGCGCTACTGTCGCTCGCGCTCGATGTCACCGTCGACATGCCGGGGCATGTGTTCGTACGCGGTCGCGGCCTCGACAGCGAGTGGCGCGGACGGCTCGCCATTACCGGAACTACCGCAGCGCCGAGCCTTGACGGCAAGCTCGAAGTGGTGCGCGGCAACTACAATTTCCTCGGCACCACCGCGACGCTCAGCAGCGGCACCATCAGCTTCCTCGGCGGCAGGCGCATCGATCCCGAGATCAACATCGAGGCGCGCCTCAGCTCGACCGACGTCATCGCCATCATTCGCATCACCGGCACGGCGACGCAGCCGAAGATCGCGCTCACCTCGCAGCCGGAGCTGCCGCAGGACGAGATTCTGTCGCGCGTGCTGTTCGGCACCAGCGTCAGCTCGATCACCGCGGCGCAAGGGCTGCAGATCGCGCAAGCCGCGGCGGCGCTCGCCAATGGCGGCGATATCGGCGTCATCGAGCGGGTTCGCCAGGGGCTCGGGCTCGACCGCCTCAGCCTAGGCTCGGCGACGGCGACCAGCCCCTTGAGCAACGTCGCCATGCCCTCGACGCCGGCCGGCGTACCGAGCGCGTTTCCCACCGCCGGGATCGGCAGCTCGCCGACGCCGATCAGCGCGACCGGCAGCACGGGCGCCGCCGGCACCACCGTGAATGCCGGCAAATATGTGGCGAGCGGCGTCTATGTCGGCGTGACGCAAGGCATCAGCGCGGGCTCGAGCGCGGTCGATGTGCAGATCAGCGTGACACCGCATATCAGCATCGACACCACCGCCGGCGGCGAGACCGCCGGCTCGGGTATCGGCGTCACCTGGAGGCTCGATTATTGAGAAGAGTCGTCAGTTTTCAGTTATCAGTTCTCGGTGTCGGGGCGCACCTGGAACCGACGACTGAAAACTGACAACTGACGACTCCTTCATCACGCAATGGTGATCAAAACCTGAGCCAGCGCGGCGGCTATGCTGCGCCCCGGGGCAGTGCGAGGGAGGATGCGTGATGGAAGGCTTCGACGCTCACGTAAAGGTGCTGACGCCGCCGACGCGCTTCTCGCGCCGGGGCTGTAAGAGCCAGCGGCCTAGAACTGAAAACCGAAGACTGAAAACTGACCACTGATCACTGACAACTATGCTGACTTCCGGCGCGGTGCCGGGCGGCGGATGGTGCGGACGGGCTTTTCGTCCTCGTCGAAGAGCTCGGCCAGCTTCTCGAGCATGGTGCCGCCGAGCTGCTCGGCATCGACGATGGTGACGGCGCGGCGATAGTAGCGCGTCACGTCATGGCCGATGCCGATGGCGACGAGCTCGACCGACGAGTTGCGCTCGATATCGCCGATGACCTCGCGCAAATGGCGCTCGAGATAATTGCCGGGATTGACCGAGAGCGTGCTGTCATCGACCGGCGCGCCGTCGGAGATGACCATGAGGATGCGGCGTTGCTCGCTGCGGGCGATCAGCCGGTTATGCGCCCAGAGCAGTGCCTCGCCGTCGATGTTCTCCTTGAGAATGCCTTCGCGCAGCATCAGCCCGAGCGAGCGCCGCGCGCGCCGCCACGGCGCATCGGCGGGCTTGTAGATGATGTGCCGGAGATCGTTGAGTCGGCCCGGATTGGGCGGCTTGCCGGCGGCGATCCAGCGCTCGCGCGACTGGCCGCCCTTCCAGGCACGGGTGGTGAAGCCCAGGATCTCGACCTTGACGCCGCAGCGCTCGAGCGTGCGCGCCAGGATGTCGGCGCTCATCGCCGCCACGGTGATCGGCCGGCCGCGCATCGAGCCGGAATTATCGATCAGCAGCGTCACCACCGTGTCGCGGAAATCGGTCTCCTTCTCCTGCTTGTAGGAGAGCGGATAGACCGGGTTGGTGATGACGCGCGAGAGCCGCGCCGCGTCGAGCATCCCCTCTTCGAGATCGAACTCCCAGGCACGGGTCTGCTTGGCAAGGAGGCGGCGCTGCAGCCGGTTGGCGAGCCGGCCGATGACGCTTTGGAGGTGCGAGAGCTGCTGATCAAGCAGGCCGCGCAGCCGCGTCAGCTCATCCGGGTCGCACAGCCCCTCGGCTTCGACCGTTTCGTCGCACTCGACGGTGAAGGCGCGATAGGCGGAGGGATCGTCATTGAGCCCGTGGCGCGGCAGATTGCCGGGGCGGCCGGGCCGGCCGGGATCATCGTCGCCGGCGCCCGGCATCAGCTCGCCCTCGATCTCCTCGGCACCGTCGGGCTGGCCATCTTCCTGCTGATGCTCGGGAACGCCGCCTTCGAGCGCGCCTTGCGCACCGGCGGCAGCGCCCTCGCCGCCATCGCTCTGGCTCTCGCTCTGATCGGCGTCGTCGCCCTCGCCTTCCTGCTCCTCGCTCTCCGCCTCTTGCTCGACATCGCCGAGATCGAGGTCGAGGTCGTGGATGAGCTGGCGCGCCGTCTTGGCGTAGGCGTCCTGATTGCCGACATGGCGGCCGAGCTCGATCAGGTCGCGGCCGACCTTGCCTTCGAGGAAGGGACGCCACGCTTCGACGACGCGTTGCGCCGCGGGCGGCGGCTGCGCGCCGGTCAGCGCCTCGCGCGCCAGCAGCCGGACGGCCTCGGCGAGCGTCGTGTCGTTGCGCTCCGCCAGATGCTCATAGCCTTGGCGGCGATAGCGCTCGTCGAGCATGGCGGCGAGATTGTTGGCGACGCCGGCCATGCGCCGGGCGCCGAGCGCTTCGACGCGCGCCTGCTCGACGCCTTCGAAGATAGCGCGCGCGGTCTCGCCTGACGGCAGCCGCTTTGCATGCAAGGCGGTGTCGTGATAGCGCAGCTTCAACGCCGCGGCATCGGCCGCGCCGCGCACCGGCGCTGCTTCGACGACACTGAGATCGCGGCCGGGCAGCGGCAGACGGACGCGCGTTCCCGCCGCGGCCGCAGGCTCGGCGCCGTAGCTCACCGTCACGTCCTCGCGCGACGCGATCGCCCGCACCGTGGCGGCGGTGGCGCGCTTGAAAACCTCGAGCGGTGTCTCGTTCTCGGCCACGCGAAACCTAGAGAAAACAATGAACCACAGAGGCACAGAGACATTGAGAAGGCATGATGGGCGCGCGCAGCGCGCCGATCCTTTCTCTCACTGTCTCTGTGCCTCGGTGGTTCATACCTGTTTCTCTTTCGACGATACGGCGCCGACTACACCAGCTGCGCCTTGACGCCGGTCTCCTTGAGCTCGCTCCCGAAGCAGCGCTGGTAGTACTCGGCAACCGTGGCGCGCTCGACCTCGTCGCATTTGTTGAGGAAGGTGAGGCGGAAGCCGAAGGCGACATCGTTGAAGATGCGCGCATTCTCCGCCCAGGTGATGACCGTGCGCGGCGACATGACGGTCGAGATGTCGCCGTTGATGAAGCCGGAGCGCGTCAGCTCGGCGAGCGCCACCATGGCATGGATGGCGCGGCGCCCTTCTTCGGTGTCCCAGCTCGGCGCCTTGGCCAGAACGATATCCACCTCCGCCTCATGCGGCAGGTAGTTGAGCGTCGCGACGATGTTCCAACGATCCATCTGGCCCTGATTGATCTGCTGCGTGCCGTGATAGAGACCGGTGGTGTCGCCGAGGCCGACCGTGTTCGCCGTGGCGAAGAGGCGGAAAGCGGGGTGCGGACGAATGACGCGGTTCTGATCGAGCAGGGTCAGCTTGCCCTCGACCTCGAGCACGCGCTGGATGACGAACATGACGTCGGGCCGGCCGGCATCATATTCGTCGAAGCAGAGGGCCGTCGGATGTTGCAGCGCCCAGGGCAGCAGCCCTTCCCGGTATTCGGTTACCTGCTTGCCATCGCGCAACACGATCGCGTCCTTGCCGACGAGATCGATGCGGCTGATATGGCTGTCGAGGTTGACGCGGATACACGGCCAGTTGAGGCGCGCCGCGACCTGCTCGATATGCGTCGATTTGCCGGTGCCGTGGTAGCCCTGGATGAGGACGCGGCGGTTGTAGGCGAAGCCGGCGAGGATGGCCAGCGTCGTGTCATGGTCGAAGCGGTAGGCCTCGTCGATGTCCGGGACATGGTCATCGGCGCGCGAGAAGGCGGGCACCTGCATGTCGCTATCGAGGCCGAAGGTCTGCCGCACCGAGACGGTGATGTCGGGCCGGTCGAGCGGAGTCTCTGCCGGGGTGGATTGTGGCGAAGCCATCGGATCGGTCTTTCTGGTAGGACGGTCGGGGGTCTTATAGCGCTGAAATCATCCGGAAGGGAAATAGCTGGCCTTAAGCGTGGTATAGGCACGGATGATCACTTTGAGCCGCTCCTCCGCCGCCTTGTCGCCGCCATGGGCGTCGGGGTGGTGCAGCTTCACGAGCTCCTTGTAACGCGATTTCAATCCGGCGAAGGTGATGGGCGGCGTCAGATCGAACACCGCCAACGCCTGTTCTTCTTCGGTCAGCGGACGCTTCCGCGCTGAGCGCTCATCCTCCTCCTCGAAGCCGAACATGCCGAAATCGCGCACGCGCGAGCGGAAGACGCCGAATCGGCCGCCGAGCGGCCAAGTCGGACGCTGCCAGACGGTGTCGTTGCGGATCTCGGCCTCGATCTCGGCGGCGCTCATCCCGGCGTAGTAATTCCACTGCGCATTGTAAGCGCGCACATGGTCAAGGCAGAACCAGTAGAACTGCCGCAGCCGATCGCGCGAGCGCGGCGCGCGGTAATCGCCACTTGCCGCGCAGCCGGGATGATCGCAAAGCCGCGTTGCCGCGGCTGCCGCGGTCGGACCGGCACTCTCTTCGATGCTGGCGCGGGGCATGAAAGAGAGTATGGGGGTCGCCCCGGAACCTGACAAGCGCCGCAGCGCAGCGATGCGCTCGCTTCTTGACAGGGTCCGCGCCGGTTTCCAGCTTTGGGGCGATGCGCGTCGCCGACCGAATTCGCGAGAAGCTTACCGCCGGGCTTCAGCCTACCCGCCTGGCGATCGTCGACGAGTCGCACCGCCATGCCGGTCATGCCGGCGCCCGGCCCGAGGGAGAGAGCCACTTCCGGGTCGAGGTCGTCGCTGCTGCTTTTGCGGGCGAAAGCCGCATCGCCCGCCAGCGCCGCGTCTATGCCCTGCTCGCCGAAGAGTTGGCAGGGCCTGTCCATGCCCTGGCCCTCACGACGCTAACCCCCGAAGAAGACAAGAAAAACTGAACGCGCGCAGATTTCCGCGAAGGGGCGGGAGGGAGCGGCAACTCGCGGTTGCCGAGCGTTCACTTTTTCTCGAAATGATTGCAAGCGCGGGGGATTTGACATAACATTAACCAATGCAAGAGAGCACCCACCCTACCTCTGGTCATGACGCGACCGCGGAAGGCGAGCATCTGCGGTCGGCTTCGACTTTGATCAACCGCAATGTCACCGTCGGTGGACGCCGCACCAGCATGCGGCTCGAGCCGGCGATGTGGGAAGCGCTGCAGCAGGTCTGCACCCGCGAGGGCAAGTCGCTCAACGAGCTGGTGACCGAGATCGACCGCCAGCGTTCGGAATCGAGCCTCACCGCCGCAATCCGGGTCTATCTCCTGCGCTACTTCTCCGCCGCCGCCACCGACGAAGGCCATCGCCTCGCCGGCCATGGCGGGCTGACGCGGCACTTCCAGGTATAGAAGTCGGGCCAATAGCGCCGGCCACCTCGCCATCGCCGACGAAGGCGTGGCAGAAATCGACGAGCGGCCCGAGCCGCTGCGCAGCGGGCGGCTCAGGCGGTTGATCCGGCCAGCGCGCCGGCAAGGAAATCGGCGAGCACGGCGGGAGCAACGTCGCGGCAGATGAAGGCGTCGCCGATATCGCGCGGCAGGATCAGCGTAATGCGCCCATCTCTGACCTTCTTGTCCTTATGCATGAGCGCAATGAGTGCCGCGGCGCTGGGCGCGTCATCGCCGAGCAGGGACAGCGAGGTCGGCAAGCCGAGGGCAGCGAAATGCCGCGCCACGCGCGCCGCCGCCTCCGGCGGACAGAGGTCGAGGCGCGCCGCGAGGTCGAACGCCAGCTTCATGCCGAGCGCGACGGCCTCGCCATGCTTGAGCCGCTCGCCAAAGTCGGTCGCCGCTTCGAGCGCATGGCCGAAGGTATGGCCGAAATTGAGCAGCGCGCGCTCGCCGGTTTCGCGCTCATCGGCGGCGACGATCGCCGCTTTGATCGCGCAACTCCGCCGCACCGCCTGCTGGCGCGCCACAGCATTGCCGGCAACGAGCCCTGCGCCTTCCACCTCGAGCCAGTCATAGAACGCGCGGTCGCGAATGAGGCCGTATTTCACGACCTCGGCATAGCCTGCCAGCAGCTCGCGCCGCGGCAGGCTCTCCAGCGTATCGATATCGGCCAGGACCAGCGCGGGCTGATGGAAGGCGCCGATGAGATTCTTGCCGTGTACGCTGTCGATCGCGGTCTTGCCGCCGACCGAGCTGTCGACCTGGGCGAGCAGGGTGGTCGGCACCTGGACGAGATCGAGGCCGCGCAGCAGCGCGGCGGCGGCGAAGCCGGCGAGATCGCCGACGACGCCGCCGCCCAGCGCGATGATCGCCGTCGCGCGCTCGATGCCGAGCGCCAGCACATCCTCACAGAGTCGGGCAAAATGCGCGAAATTCTTCGTCGCCTCGCCGGGCG
>Ga0335076_10002911_pt1 | contig 17108 bp, 15 predicted proteins | sample Lox_Sample_25_FD_206717 | JGI IMG/M metagenome (GOLD analysis project Ga0335076, IMG submission 206717) | Soil microbial communities from Loxahatchee National Wildlife Refuge, Florida, United States - Lox_Sample_2.5 | ecosystem: Environmental > Terrestrial > Soil > Wetlands | place: USA... | reverse complement strand
CTTGCAATAGACCTCCGGCGAACCGGTATGGCGATTGGCCCAGCGGTTGCCGATGCCGAGCACGAAATCCGCTGCCAGCATCGTGGCGTTGCCGTAGCGGTGACTGGTCTGCAGGCCGCACATGCCGGCCATCAGCGGGTGGTCGTCGGGAATAGCGCCCCAGCCCATCAACGTCGGGATCACCGGGACGCCGGAGACTTCAGCGAACTGCACCAGCAAATCGCACGCATCGGCGTTGATGATCCCGCCGCCGGCGACGATCAGGGGGCGCTCCGCACCGTTCAACATCTCGATCGCCTTTTCGATCTGCTTGCGCGAGGCGGCCGGCTTGTACGCCAAAAGAGGCTCGTAGGTGTCGATGTCGAACTCGATCTCGGCCATCTGCACATCGAACGGCAGGTCGATCAGCACGGGGCCCGGGCGGCCTGAACGCATCAGGTGGAAGGCCTGCTGGAAGGCGCGCGGTACCTGGGCAGGTTCGAGCACGGTGGTGGCCCACTTGGTCACCGGTTTGGCGATCGACGCGATGTCGACCGCCTGGAAGTCCTCCTTGTGCAGGCGCGCGCGCGGGGCCTGGCCGGTGATGCACAGGATCGGAATCGAGTCGGCCTGGGCCGAATAGAGCCCGGTGATCATGTCGGTACCGGCCGGGCCCGAAGTGCCGATGCACACGCCGATGTTGCCGGCTTTCGCTCGCGTGTAGCCCTCGGCCATGTGCGAGGCGCCCTCGACATGACGCGCCAGGATATGAGCGATGGATTGGCGCTCGCGCAGCTGCGCGTACAGCGGGTTGATCGCCGCGCCGGGTACCCCAAAGGCCTGTGTCACGCCCTCCTTTTCCATCACCAGCACGGCGGCCATTGCGGCCTTCATCTTTGCCATTGAGGTCTCCTGCTACCGAGGGCAGCACTTGTCCGCCGTGCACAGCCGCATCCGCTGTCCGGTGACACGAACGGCGAAGCCGCACACTACTGCACTGCGCGGAGAAAGCAAGCCGAGGAACGCTGACTTGAGAGCCGGGCCGCGCTTGCCACCGCCGGGTTGAGTTCCCTCAACCCTTCACCGCGCCCGCGGTCAGCCCCGCGACGATGAACCGCTGCGCCAGCAGGAACACGACGATCGCCGGCGCGATGGTCAGCGACACGAACGCAAGCACGAGCTGCCAGTCGCTCGAGAACTCGCCCTGGTAGACCATGATGCCCAGCGGCCAGGGGTACTTGGCATCGCTGTTGAGCAGGATCAGCGGCAGCAGGTAGTTGTTCCACGCCTGCACGAAGCTGATCACGCCCACGGTGGCCAGGATCGGCCGCGACAGCGGCAGCACCACGCGCGCGAAGAACTGCAGGTAGGTCGCGCCGTCGATCAGCGCCGAGTCGAGCAGCTCTGCAGGCAGCTGCTTGAAGAAGTTGCGGAACAGCAGGATCGCCGCGCCGAGCGAGAACGCCGCCGCCGGCAGCACCACGCCGGCGTAGGTGTCGAGCAGCCCGAGGTCGCGCACCTTGATGAACAGCGGCAGGATCGCGGTGGCCGCCGGGAACAGCAGGCCGATCAGGAAGTAGTTGAGCAGGTAGCGGTCGCCGGCGAAGCGCAGGTGCGCGAACACGAACGCGGCCAGGCCGGCGGCCACCAGCACCAGCGCGGTGGTGAAGCTGGCGATGACGGCTGAGTTGAAGATCATCTGCCAGTAGCGGCCGCCCGAGAGGATGCCCCAGTAGTTCTCGACGTGCCAGGTGCTCGGCAGGCCGAACGGGTTGGTGCGCAGCTCGCCGAGATCCTTGAAGCCGCCCAGCACCGTGGCGGCAATCGGCACCAGCACCAGCCCGGCCACCAGCAGCAGCACCAGGTAGCGCGGCAGCAGCGAGCCGCGGAACGGGTCGTCGTCGAGCCCGTCGTCGGCCGGCGTGCGCGCGAAGAGGGGCTCAGGCATCGCCGTCTCCGTCGCGCATCACGCCGCGCTTGTAGCCGATGGCGAAGGCCACGCAGATGACGAACAGCACCACGCCGATCGCGCTGCCGAAGCCCACGCGCATGCGCGTGATGCCGTGGTTGTACAGAAAGCTCACCATCGTCTGCGTGCTGTCCGATGGGCCGCCGCGCGTCATCGGCATCACCAGGTCGAACAGCTGGAACGAGCCGAGGATGGCGAAGAACACCGACAGCTTGATCGTGGGCTTCAGGAGCGGCAGCTTCACGTGGCGCAGCAGTTGCCAGCGCGTGGCGCCGTCGACGCGCGCCGCGGCGTAGAGGCTGCGATCGATGGCCTGCAGCCCGGCGATGTAGAGCATCATGTGGAAGCCGAAGTACTTCCACACGATCACCGACAGGACCGCCGCCTCGGCGTACGCCGGGTCGGCCAGCACGTGCGGCGCTACTGCGCCGAACGCGCGCGCGATCGACGCGACCAGGCCGTAGTCGCCGTCGTAGGCGAAGCGCCAGATCAGCCCGGCGGCGATCTCGGCCAGCACGTAGGGCAGGAAGAAGATCATGCGGAAGATCGGTGCCGCCGGGATGCGCTCGGCGAGGATCAGCGCCATCGCCAGCGCCAGCGGCAGCTGGATGGCCAGCGACACCGCGATGATCAGCAGGTTGTTGCGCAGCGCGGTGTGGAACACCCGGTTGGCGAACAGGCTCTCGTAGTTGCGCAGCCCCGCCCACTCGGTGGGCGTGCCGAAGCCGTCCCAGCGGAAGAAGCTGTACCACGCCGCCTCGCCCACCGGTAGCACCACGAACAGCGTGAACAGCAGCAGCGCCGGCGGCAGGCAGATCAGCAGCGTGGTGCCGATCGGGGCGACGTTGCCGCCACGCATGGCCGGCTGCGCGCGAGGGTCAGTTCTTGCGCGCGTCCTCGATCGCGGCGGCGGCGTCCTTGGGCGTCATCTTGCCGGCGGCGATGTCGGTGGACACGTCGTTGACCACGCGGCCCACCGAGGGCCCGAGCATCTGGTCGTAGAAGATCTGGTGGTACGGCGAGGCGGCCAGATTCATCGCGTTGAGCTTGAAGAACGGGTTGACCATGTCGCGGTCGGCGCCCTTGGCCACCGGGATGAAGAATCCCTTGGCGGCCATCTCGCGCTGCGCGTCGGGGCGCGTCAGGAACTTGAGGAACTCCACCGCCTCTTTCGGGGCGCCCTTGGTCACCAGCCAGCCGTTGATGCCGCCCAGCGTCTCGCGCGGGTCGCCCTTGCCGCCGGGGATGGCGGGGAAAGCGAACCAGCCCATGGCGTCGTCGGAGAGGCCCTTCTTGTCGGCGGCGTTGCCGCGCTGCGAGTTGTAGAGCCAGTTGCCCATCAGCGTCATCGCGCCCTTGCCGTCGGCGAACTGGCCGTACGACTGCGGCGCGGTGGCGGCCAGGAAGCCGGGCTGGAACGGCTGCAGGTCCACCAGCTGCTTGAACACCTCGCCGGCCTTGACGAACACGTCGTTGCCGAAGCCGCCGGCGTCGCCGCGCTGCGCGGCTTCGAACGCGGGCTTGCCGCCCAGGCGCAGCGCGATGTGGGTCCAGTAGAAGTGCACCGGCCACTTGTCGGCACCGCCGACGACGATCGGCGTGATGCCGGCGGCCTTGAGCTTCTTCACCGCACCCAGAAGGTCGTCCCAGGTCTTGATGCCCGCGGCGTCGACGCCGGCCTGCTGGAACAGCGCCTTGTTGTAGTAGAAGCCCACCTGGCTCATCAGCATCGGCGCGCCCCACACCTTGCCCTGGTAGCGGAACGCGTCCACCGCGCCGGGCGACAGGCTGTCGGCCCAGGCGCCTTTCATCGCGTCGTCGATGTCCTGCAGCACGCCGGCGCGCACCTGTGCTTGCAGCACGCCGCCGCCCCAGCTGTAGATGACGTGCGGCTTGTCGCTCGATTGCAGCAGCGTGGTCAGCTTGGCCTTGTAGGCCTCGTTCTCCAGCACCTGGATCTCGACCTTGACGCCGGGATTCTTGGCTTCGAAGGCTTCTGCCGTCTGCTTGAAGTAGTTGGCGATGTTGGCGTTGTTGGTCTCGATGTGCATCCACTTCACGGTGGTCTGCGCGGCGAGCGACGCGGCGGCCAGGCTCAGCGTCGCGGCGGTGGCGAACGCAAGGCAACGGTTCATGCGAAGACTCCGGGCGAAGTGGCTGGCGCGATTATTGGAACGCGCGTCGCGGCCCGCCCTCGGGCTTTGCCCTGACGCTGCAGCATCGGTTGGCCGCCACAATCGTGAGTCATGAGACGCAGGGCCGCTCCCCAGCCGAACGCGGCAGCGCGCAGCGCGGAGGCTGCCCAATGAGACGCATCGGCATCGGCATCATTGGCTGCGGCAACATCAGCGGCGCCTACCTGACCGCGGCGCGGCGCTTTCCGATCCTCGACGTGCGTGCATTGGCCGACCTCGACATGAACGCGGCCCGCGCTCGCGGCAAGGAGTTCGGCATTCCTGCGGTCGAGGTGGCGGCGCTGCTGGCCGACCCGGGCGTCGAGATCGTCGTCAACCTGACCACACCGCCGGCGCACGTGCCGGTGGGGCTGCAGGCGCTGGCCGCGGGCAAGCACGTGCACAGCGAAAAGCCGCTGGGCGTGACGCTGGCCGACGGGCAGCGCCTGGTGCAGCGCGGCCGCGAGCTCGGGCTGCGCGTGGGCTGTGCGCCCGACACGTTCTTGAGCGGCGCGCAGCAGACCTGCCGCAAGCTGATCGACGACGGTGCCATCGGCCGCGTGGTGGCCGGCAGTGCGTTCTTCATGTGCCCTGGCCACGAGCGCTGGCATCCGAACCCGGCCTTCTACTACGGGCCGGGTGGTGGGCCGATGCTCGACATGGGGCCGTACTACATCACTACCCTGGTAAACCTGCTGGGCCCGGTGGCCAGCGTGGTCGGCGCGGTGGCCACGCCGCGCCGGCAGCGCGAGATCCTGAGCGAGCCGCGCAGGGGGCAGTTCGTCGACGTGCAGGTGCCGACCCATGTGGCCGGGCTGATGACCTTCGCCAGCGGCGCGGTGGTGAGCGTCGTGATGAGCTTCGACGTGCCGCGGCATCGCCATCTGCCGATCGAGCTCTACGGTACCGACGGCGCGATGATCGTGCCCGACCCCAACCGCTTCGGCGGCCAGATCGAGGTGGCGCGCGGCGCCGGCGAGTTCAAGCCCGAGGAGACGTTGCACGCGTACGCCAACGGCAACTTCCGCATCATCGGCGTGGCCGACATGGCGCAGGCGATCGTCGACGGCCGGCCGCACCGCGCCAGCGGCGACCTCGCGCTGCACGTGCTGGAGGTGATGCTGGCGCTGCAGGAGGCCGGAGAGACTGGCCTCAGCGTGGCGATCGCCACCCGCCCCGAGCGGCCGGCGATGCTGGCCATCGAGCAGGCCGGCGGATCGCTGAACTAGCGTGCGCGACCGCAATCAGGAGCAATCATGCGCAAGGCGTTGATCGTGTGGGGCGGCTGGCCCGGGCATGAGCCGGAGCAGTCTGCCGGCGTCTGCGCGGCGATGCTGCGCGAAGCTGGCTTCGAGGTGCGCATCGAGAACAGCACCGCCGCCTTCGCCGACCCTGCGATCCGCGACCTGAGCCTGATCATCCCGGTGATCACGATGAGCAAGATCGAGAAGGACCAATGCGCGATGCTCACCGGCGCTGTGCGCGACGGCGTCGGGCTGGCCGGGTTCCACGGCTGCATGTGCGACTCGTTCCGCGACGCGGTGGAGTATCAGTTCATGACCGGCGGCCAGTGGGTCGCGCACCCGGGCAACATCATCGACTTTCGCGTCAACGTGAGCGACCGCGACGACCCGGTGATGCAGGGCATCGACGACTTCGACTTCCGCTCGGAGCAGTACTACATGCACGTCGACCCGAGCAACCACGTGCTGGCCACCACCACCTTCTCGGGCGAGCACGCGCCGTGGACCCAGGGTGTGACGATGCCGGTGGTGTGGAAGCGCCGGCACGGCAGCGGCCGCGTCTTCTACAGCGCGCTCGGCCACGTGAGCGCCGAGTTCAGCGTGCCGCAGATGCGCACGATCTTCGAGCGCGGCATGCTGTGGGCGGCGCGCTGAGACCGTCAGTTCATCGCAGCGCAGGCGTCACGGGGCCGATGTGCGACGGATCGCGCAGGAACGTGGACACCACGGCGCCGTGGACCACGAGGTCGTAGGCGTCGAAGATCAGGCCGGCCGTGGCCAGCGCCACGATCCAGGCCACGGTGCGCAGGCGCCGCGCGTCGCGCTCGGCGTCCAGGGCGGGGGAGGTGTTGGGCGCGCCGCGCTGACGCCGCGGCCTAGCGTTCGAATGCGCTGCTGCCGCGCAGCGGGTCCGGGTACAGCAGCCGTCGCGCGCCGGCGCGATCGAACGGCTGCCACGCGCCTTCGGGTTGCGCCAGGCGATCGGCCAGCGCATACAGCGCCAGCGGATTCACGCCGAGGCCCATGTGGCTGGCGTGCACCTCGATGTTCTCGGTCATCGGCCCCGGCGTCTCCAGGCTGCACTGCCAAGCCACGATGCCGTCGGTGCGCGTGTAGATCGACGTCGTGGGCACCGGCGGCGGGATGCGTAGGTCCTCGTGGCGGTGATGCGATTGCTCGCGGCCGCGTTGCAGCCACTCGTAGGTGCGCCGCGCGTTGCTGGCGTCGCGCGGCCCGGTGAACGGGCTGCCGAGCGAGACCACGATGCGCACGATCTCGGGCGCCTCCTTGGCCAGTTCGCGCGCATAGAGGCCGCCGAGGCTCCAGCCCACCAGGCTCACGTTGCGGCCGGTCTCGGCGCGCACCGCGCGCAGGCGTTGCAGCGCCTGGTCGAGGACGCCGGCGCGCGCGCCGTTGTTGCGCCCCTGGTCCCAGCCGCGTGCGTCGTGACCCAGCGTGCGCAGCAGGCGGCGCAACGGCCGCGTGCTGAAGTCCGACGCCAGCAGGCCCGGATACACCAGCACGGCATGCCCGTCGCCGCGCGGCGCGCTCAACAGCCACGGCGCCGCCACCAGGCTGGCGGCGTACTCGAATGGCGCGCGGCCCTCGAGCAGCAGGTTGACCAGCCCCGGCCGCCGGACCGTCGATGGCCCTTGCTGCTCCATCAGGCGGCGCGGCGGCGCGCGCCCGCGTGAGCGGCTCGCGAGGCTTTGGCCGGCGCCGCGCGCGATGCTTTAGCCGGTGTGGCGCGCGGCGTTCTTGCGACGGCGGTGGCGCGGTGCGCCTTGGCCGGCGGCTTGATGGGCTGCTCGGTGGTCACCACGGCCAGGCGCGGCTTGCCACGCCGCCGCGTGGCGGCGGCCGGCACGATGGGGGCGGGCGCCGCGGCGTCGGCGAGCTCCGCGGCCGGTGCCGGCAGCGCACGCATCGCCTGCATCGCACGCTCGAGATGGCCCGCGAGGTCGCGCACGTCGGGCATCGCGCGGCGGCATGCGATGAGGCCGAAACACAGCTGGCCCATGTAGCTCTGCACCGTGATGTTGAGCGCCAGTCCATGCCCGACGATCGACAGCGGATACAGCCCCGCCATCCGCGCGCCTGCCAGGTACAGCGGCACCTGCGGCCCGGGCACGTTGGAGATGGCGACGTTGGCCACGCGCATGCGATGGGCGAGGCCCGAGCGGCCGTAGAGCGAAGCCAACCCGCTCAACAGCCAGGGCGAGCCGAACGACGGGAAGTCCTTGGGGATCAGGTTGCCGAAGGTGCCCATCTGCGCCTTCATTGCGCGCGTGCCGGCCATGATCTCGGCCAGCCGCTTGATCGGATCCTTGCGCTGCGTGGCGAGGTCGATCAGCGTGCCCGACACCTGGTTGTTGCTGCTGGTGTCGCCTTCGGCGCGCAGCGAGATCGGCACGCCGGCCACGAGCGACTTCTCGGGCAGCTCGCGCCCTTCGGACAGGTACTCGCGCAGCGCGGTGCTGCACAGCCACAGCACCATGTCGTTGATCGAGGCGCCGTGCGCCTTGCCGATCGCCTTCACCTCCTGCAGCGGCAGTGACACGCCGGCGAACACGCGCTGGTTGGTGATCGAGGTGTTGAAGGGCGTCGGCGGTGCGAGCTTCAAGCGCGTGGGCGCGGCCGATTTGCCGCCGCCCTTGTTGCGCCGCTGCGCCAGCGCCGACTTGGCCGACGACCAGGCCGCGCCCGCCAGCGGCGGCAACAGCCTGGCGAACTGCACGACCTGCTGCGCCTGGTTGGTCAACGCCGCGCTCAGCAGCTCGGCCACGCCGAGCTGATAGCGGTGGCTGCGCACCGCGCGCGGCGGCTTGACACGGCGCGGCTCGACCGTGACGTCGAAGATGCTGTTGGCCAAGGCCACCGCGGCCTGGCCGTCGACGGCGGCGTGATGCACCTTGGAGTAGAACCCGACGCGCCCGTCGGCCAGGCCCTCGATCACGTAGAACTCCCACAGCGGCCGGCTGCGGTCGAGCAGGCTGGAGTGCAGCCGCGCGGCGAGCGCCTCCATCTGCGCCAGCGTGCCCGGCTTGGGCAGCACGGTGTAGCGCATGTGGTAGTCGAGATCGATGTCGTCGTCGTGGATCCACACCGGGTTGGCGAGGTCGAACGGCATCAACGCCAGCTTGCGCGTGAACACCGGTGCCAGGTGCATGCGGCTCGCGACATGCGCCTTCACCGCCTCGTACCAGGCGCTCGCGCCGCCGGGCGGCGCATCGAACAGCGCCAGACTGCCCACGTGCATCGGCATCTCGGGGCTCTCGAGGTGCAGGAACGCGCCGTCGACGACGCTCAGATGCTTCATGTCGGCCATGGGTGCCTCCGGAATCTCTTTTTGCACTCGGGCCGATGGACTATAGGCCACATGGCGCCGGCCATTCGCGTCGAGGCCACGGGGGAGGCCGTCCGCCGGTGACCGCCATCCGGAGGCTCACCGCGGCCGACCGTTCGCCGACGGCACGAGGGCTGTGGGCCCGTCGCCCGCGGGCGCTGGCTCGCTACCGCGCCCGCGGCGCGCCCGGCACCGGCCGGTTCACCACCGAAGCCGGCCCCAGCAATTGCGGCACCTGGCTGTAGCCCAGCGACTTCAGGGTCTTGGCCGTCCGCGTGACCACCGTGTTGAACGTGCTCCCGGGTTGCGCGCGCAGGTTCTTCACCATCGAGTAGGTGAACGCGCCGTACGAGGTGACGCCGTGGCGGTACTCGTACGACAGCTGCGCCTCCTGGCAGGCCTCGATGATCAACGGCAGGTACGGCCCGCGCTGATCCGGCGGCAGGCGCTTGTACACGCTCTCGGGCCGGATGCGGGCGCGCATGCCGCGCCCGAGCCGGAGCGTGGCGCCGTTGCTGCCCATCCAGGCGGCACGTTCGTCGCGGTTGCCGCCGAAGCGGTCGTTCAGGGGACGCAGCTCGCGCTCGCGCCACATCTGCTCCCGCGCGTCCCAGCGCAGCTGCCGGTGGCGGATGTCGTCGGGCGGGGCCAGGCCGCGCACCCGCGGCCCGCCATCGCGGGCCATGCCGCCGGAGTGGCAGCAGTCGAAGATGGCGAAGAAGCGCGCCTTGAACGAGAGGTTGGCGTAGAGCGCGAAGAAGTCGTCGTCGACGATCGCCGTCTCCTTGGTCCACGCGAAGTCGTAGGGCACCAGGCACTCGTCGACGTGATCCACCTTCTCCTGCGCGCTGTACGCGGGCATCTGCGCGCCGTGGCCGCTGTAGAAGAAGACGCGCTCCATGCCGTCCTCGGCGCCGTCGAGCAGCCACTGCAGGCGCTCGCGGATGCCCTGGGCGGTGGCGCGCTCGTCGAGCACCACGCGAATGTCCTCGGCGTCGAAGCCGCGCTCCTGCAGCAGCGCGCTGACCAGGAACGTGTCGTTGACGCAGCCGTCGAGCCGGTTGGCCGGGTCGGGGTAGGCGTTGATGCCCACCAGCAGCGCGCGCCGCCGCGGCTTGACCGCCGTGCGGCGATAGATGGCGACCGTGGCCTTGAACGCGCGCGCGCCGCTCGGGGTGGCCAGCGCGCTCCACACGCGCTCGATCGTGTTGGGGTGGTTGAGGTAGCCGGGCTGGTCGGGGCTGCCGATCGGGTCGTGCCCCGCCGGCGACGGCGTGAGCACCTGCAGGAAGCGGTCGTCGGCGATCTGGATCGGCGCGGTGAAGACCAGATCGTCCTCGTTGTAGAGGTGGAACCAGCCTTTGACGGCGGGCACGCGCACCGGGCCCGGGAACAGGCGGCTGTGCGCGAACACGTTGTTGATCTGCGAGCCGAAGGTGATGTAGGTGGCCTGCTGCGCGGCGTTGGCGCCACGGGCATCGTTGTGCAGGAAGTCGTAGGTGATCAGCGTGCCGAGGCTGTGCGCGGCGATGACGTCGGGCTGGAAGCCCTGCAGCTTGTCGGCCAGCCGGTCGCACAGCGCCTTGCGCAGCGGGTCTTCCGCGGTGAGCTGGGCCACCATGCCGGCCTTCCAGCGAAGGTCGTCGCCGAAGCCGCGGCTGGGGTGGAAGATGCTGCTCACCGAGTCGGCCACCGTGTGCCAGGCGGCTGCACCCAGCAGCTCGGCCACCGCGGTGGCGTACACCGCCGGCGACTTGTTGAACTGGTCGAACAGCTCGTCGTACACCAGGCCATCGAACTGCGGCTCGCCGTCGAAGCCGCGATCCTTGAGGTGCGCCGCGATGGCGGCCTTCCACGGCTCGTAGTAGTTGGGGTTGGCGTCGCAGTGGCCAATGCCGTGCACGAGCAGGATCTTCATGGGCGTGCCTTTCGTCTCGGACGAAGGGCGACTCTATGTGTGCGCGAGCGCAGGGCCATCCCTAGTCGCGTACAATGTGGGCTCTTGCCGCGGTTGCTCACCAACGCGGCAGCGTCGACTGACACGGCCCCGGCATCATCTTTGCCGCGCGCCGAGCGCCTGCGGCGGGGCAACGCCCCAAACGCCTCGGCGGTCAGCTTCTCCCTGCGGCGAGCTGTTCGTCCCGGTCTGCCACCGATCGTCGGTGTCGCCCTGACCGGGCACCCTGGGTCGCAGCACGCGTGTGCTGCACCCCCCGAGATCCCGCGGCCTGGTCCGTCGGGGTCGCTTTGTATCCCAGTGCCGCGATCGAAGCGGCTTGCAAATGAACCAAAACAACAACACCGAGCCTGCCATCCCGGTGGGCAAGTACGTCGTTTCCCCCCTCGTCACCGCCACCGGGTCGGGCCGCTATGCGGCCTCGGCGGCGATCCGCAGCGGCCATGGCGTCGGCACGCACCACCGCGTGCTGCGCTTCGTGCCACGCTTCACCTCGCGCGAGAAAGCGCGGCGCTATGCCGTCGAGCACGGCATCGCCCACGCCTCGGCGCTGCTTCAGAAGGAGAGCTGATTGGCCAAGGAAGAACTGATCGAGATGCGCGGCAAGGTCGACGAAGTGCTGCCCGACTCGCGCTTTCGCGTCACGCTCGACAACGGGCATTCGCTGGTGGCGTACACGTCGGGGCGCATGCGCCGGCACTCCATCCGCATCCTGGCGGGCGACCAGGTGTCGCTCGAGCTGTCGCCGTACGACCTGAGCAAGGGCCGCATCACCTTCCGCCACATCGAGCAGCAGCGTCCGATGGGCGCGCGGCCGCCGGCGCGGCGCAATTTTCGTTGAGCGGTCGCGCTTGTGCGCGTACGCTCGTGTTCCCGCGTCGCATGCCGTGTTCGGCCGCTGCGCACGCACCTCACTGTTGAAAGGAGCCCTCCGTGGGCAACAAACTCTACGTCGGTAACCTCGCCTACTCGGTGAACGACGATTCCCTGCAAACCGCCTTCGCCCAGTTCGGCAGCGTGCAGTCGGCCAAGGTGATGATCGACCGCGACAGCGGCCGCTCCAAGGGATTCGGCTTTGTCGAGATGGGCACCGCCGACGAGGCGCAGGCGGCGATCCGCGGCCTGAACGGCAAGCCGATCGACGGCCGCGACGTGGTGGTCAATGAAGCCCGTCCCAAGGAATCGAGCGGCGGCTTCGGCGGTGGCGGCCAGCGCCGTGGGCCGGGCGGCGGTGGTGGTGGCTACGGCGGCGGCGGCCGACGCGGCTACTGAGGCCTTGCCCTGGGCGGGGGCGCAGGCGTCGCCCGCCCCTCAGTGCACGCTGCCCATCAGACGGTTCGGCAGCCAGGTGGCGATGTCCGGAAAGATGCACAGCAGCACGATCGCCAGCATCATGCACAGCACGTAGGGCAGGGTGCCGATCATCACGCGCGTGACCGGCACGCTGGGCACGATCGCCTGCACGATGTAGATGTTCAGGCCCACCGGCGGGTGGATGAGCCCGATCTCCATGTTGATCGTCATGATCACGCCGAACCAGACCGGGTCGAAACCGGCCGCGGTGATGATGGGCAGCAGGATCGGGCTGGTCATCAGGATGATCGCCGCCGGCGGGATGAAGAACCCGCACACCAGCAGGAACACGTTGATGAGCGCCATCAGCGCCCAGCGGTTGACGTGCAGCTCGGTGATGGCTTGCGCCAGCGTCTGCGTGAGGTACAGCGACGTCAGCATGTAGCCGAACAGCACCGACGCCGCGATGATCATCAGGATCATCACCGACTCGCGCATCGTGTCGCGCAGGATCTGCCACCAGTCGCGCGCCTTCCACATGCGGTAGACCACCACCGCCAGCGCCACGCACAGCGCCGCGCCGACGCCCGCCGCCTCCGACGGCGTGGCCACGCCGCCATAGAGCACCACCATCACGCCGGCGATGACGGCCAGGAACGGCGTGACCTTCGGCAGCGCCTCGAACTTCTGCCGCCAGCTGAAGCGGAAATCCGGCGCGTGCACGTGCACGCCCTTGCGCCACACCGCAAACAGCGTCCACGCCATGAACAGCAGCGTCAACATGATCCCCGGCACGATGCCGGCGATGAACAGGCGTCCGATCGACGTCTCGGTGGCGATGCCGTAGAGGATGAACGTGATCGACGGCGGGATCAGGATGCCGAGCGTGCCGCCGGCGCAGATCGACCCGGTGGCGATCTCGTCGGAGTAGCCGCGGCGCCGCATCTCGGGGATGCCCATCTTGCCGATCGCCGCGCAGCACGCGGGCGACGAGCCGGTCAGCGCGGCGAAGAGGGCGCAGGCGCCGATGTTCGAGATCACCAGGCCGCCGGGCAGCCGGTACAGCCAGCGGTCGAGCGCCTCGTAGAGGTCCTTGCCGGCGGGCGAGGAGCCGATGGCGGCGCCCATCATCACGAACATGGGTATCGACACCAGCGTGAACTCGTCGAGGCCGGCATAGAAGGTCTCGGCCACCACGTGCAGCGCACCGAGCCCCTGGAAGACCACCAGGAACACCACCGAGATCGCGCCCAGCCCGAACGCCACCGGAATGCCCGACAGCAGGACCAGCAGCGTGGTCACGAGCACCACGGCACCCTGTGTCGTGGCGTTCATCCCGGGCTTCCGCCGATGCCGAACGGCGTGACCTCGCCGCTCACCAGGCCGATCAACTCGGCCACGTACTGCAGCACCAGCAGGCCGAGCCCGAGCGGCATCGCGGCATAGGGGATCCACAGCCGTGCGCGCCACACGGTGTCGGAGCGCCAGTTGCCCGCCCACGCCTCGTGCCAGAAGGCCGTGCACAGCACGAACAGCACCCCGCAGAAGCCCAGCGCCACCGCCGCCGTCGCGATGGCCAGCCACCGCCGCGCGCCCGGTCCGAGGTGCAGCGGCAGCACGTCGACGTTGACGTGGCCGCGCGTGAGCAGCACGTACGGGCTGCCGATGAATGCCGCGGCGACGATGCTGTAGGTGACCACGTCGATCTGCCAGATCGTGGTGTGGTCGAAGACGTAGCGCTCGACGACCATGTCGCAGATCACCAGCACGCCGAGCGCGATCAGCGCCGCGGCCGCCGCGCCGAACAGGCGCGACAGCCAGCGCACCGCGCTCACGTAGCGGTCGACGAACCCCGAGGGGCGGGCGGCGGGCATCGCGCGCGGGATCCGCGGAGCGCCACGCTCACTTGACCGCGAGTGCTTCGTCGATCAGCTTCTGGCCGTTGGGCACGTCGGCGGCGAACTTGGCGTACGAGCTCTTCTTGGCGATGTCGAGCCACGCGTTGTACTGCGCGTCGGTGAGCGTGGTGACCTGCACCTTGTGATCCTCGAAGGCTTTGATCGCCTCCGCATTGACGGTGTCGGCCTTGCCCTCGTAGTAGGCCTGCGCCTTGCGGCCGGCGGCGAGCAGCGCGTCCTGCTGGGGCTTGTCGAGGCGGTCGAACGACTTCTTCGACATCAGCAGCGGCTCGTACATGAACCACAGCGCGTTGTTGCCCGGCGCGGTGAGGCAGCTGGTCACCTCGTACAGGCGCATCGACGCGAACGTGCCGAGGCTGGTGTCGGTGGCGTTGACCACGCCGGTCTGGAAGGCGTTGTAGATCTCGTTGCTCGGCGGGCTCACGATGCTGGCGCCCGCCGCCTCCCACATGCCGGCGAAGGTGGGGCCGGCGGCGCGGACTTTCACGCCCTTGATGTCCGCGGGGCTCGAGATGCAGCCGCTCTTGGAGGCCATGCCGCCTGCGAACCACGCGTCGGACAGCACGATGACGCCGTGCTTCTCGATCTCGGCGTGGATGTCCTTCATGAACTGCGAATCGTTGATGCGCTTGGCGCGCTCCTGGCTGCGGATCAGCCCCGGCATCAGCGTGGCGCTGAAGACCGGCACCTTGCCGCTGGCGTAGTCGAGCGGGAACAGCGTGATGTCGAGCTGGCCCTCGACGATGGCGTTCCACTGCTGGTTGGGCTTGAACAGCGATGCGCCGGGGTAGACCTGCACGTCGAGCCCGACGTTGGCCGCCTTGGCCTCGCGCGCGATCATCTGCACCATGTCGTCGCGCACGTCGCCCTTGCCGCCGGGGAACTGGTGCGAGGCGCGCAGCACCACCGGCGCCGCCGTGGCGGTGCCTGCGACCAACGCGCCGGCCAGCGCACACCACATGGCCACATGCTTGAGGTTCGTCATCGCTGTCACCTCCGGGTGAGCCGGCGCGAACCTGCTGGGCCTGCGCCGAGGGTTGCCTGCCTCCGCCACGAAAAATTCTAGGCGGCGCGAAGACGCGGTAAACAGGTACAAACCGCGATCCCGCAGGCAGTGTTGGCCCTGGCGCGAGCAGGGCGAAGCCCGAGCGAAGCGCCGCGCCGGCAGGGCCGCGAGCGTCGGCGTGAATCGATGGTCTTCAGCGCTCCGCGATGTAGTGCTGCATCGTCACCGTCTCGCCCTCGGGCACGAACGCGCGCACCTTCGCCTCCAGCTCCTGGTCGGCCAGCGTGGCGCGGCTGCGCTGGTGCAGGTAGTCGGCCCAGCTGGTGACGATGAAGCGCTCGCAGTAGCGCGACGGGTCGCCCAGGTCGCGGTAGATGCGCCAGAAGGTGGCGCCGTCGCGCCGGCGTGGCGCGCGCAGCTGGCTCAGCGCGTCGAGGAACTCCGGCGCGTCTTCGGCGCGGATGCGATAGGCGATCTCCACCGCCACCGGGCCGGCCCGTGGGTCGGGCTCCTGGGCCACGAACAGCTCCTTCCACGGCGCAGGGCTGACCTCGTGCTCTTCGCCCATGCGCAGCGGAAACCGCCTGGCCAGCAGCATGCCGGCGAGCATCGCGAGCGTGGCGATGGTGAGCGCGGCGCGCAGGCCGAAGGCGCTCGACATCGCGCCCCAGAACGCCGAGCCGAACGCGAACGCCCCTAACGCCGAGAGCGCGTGCAGCGCCGCCGCGCGCGAGCGAACCCACGGCGGCGCGCTGGTCTGGGTGGCGGTGTTGAAGGTGGACATCACGCTCATCCAGGCCGCGCCGCCAGCCACCAGCCCGAGGTAGACGACGGCGTGCAGGCGCGTCCACGCGGCGATGGCCATCGCGGCGGCGAAGACCACGCAGCCCACGTGCACCAGGCGTTCGAGGCCGAGTTCGGTGCGCGCGCGGCCCACCACCAGCCCGGCACCGACCGCGCCGATGCCCAGGCAGCCGATCAGCGCGCCGAAGCCGGCCGCGCCGGTGCCGAGCTGTTGCTGTCCGATCACCGGCAGCAGCGCCCACAGCGCGGAGCCCGCCGCGCTGTAGACCATCGTGCGCAGCAGTTGTGCCAGGATGAGTTCGCTGTGCCACGCGAAGCGCAGCGCCGCCAGCGTGCCGCCCCACAGGCGCTCGGCCGGCAGGCGCGACGGCGGGTGCGGCTTCGGCGGCCAGCGCCGGATCGACTCCCACATCAGCAGCGTGGTGAGCACGGTGATGCCGAACACCCAGTCGCTGCCGACGTAGGCGAACACCACGCCGGCCAGCGTGGGGCCGAGCGCGCGCGCGCTGTTGTAGGCGATGCCCACCAGCGTGATCGCCTGCGCCATCTCGGCGCGCGGCACGCTGTCGGCCACCGTGGTGTTCCACGCCGGCGACAGCAGCGCCGTGCAGCAGCCGATGGCAAACGTGAACAGCAGCAGCGCCGTGGCGCCGGCCACGTCGAACAGCAGCAGCACGGTGAGCAGCGCCAGCAGGGCGGTCTGCGTGGCCAGCGCGGCCACCAGCAGCCGGCGGCGGTCGGTGACGTCGGCCAGCACGCCGGCCGGCAGCACGAACAGGAACATCGGCAGGAACACGGCGGTCTGCACCAGCGCCGTGAGGATGGCCGACCCGGTGGCCTCGACCATCAGCCACGAGGTGGCCATCACCTGCATCGCGTTGCCGATGAAGTACAGCAGCCCGCCGGCGCACAGCCCACGGAAGGTGGGGTTGGAGCGCAGGGTGTGGCGGATGGAAGCGCTGGCCGTCATGGAAGCGCGTGATTGTCCATGGCGGGGCGCGCCTTCCCGAATGCCCGATGATCGGCCCCACGATGCGCCTGTCCAGCATTCGCTTCGCCACCGACGCACAGGGCCATCTCTGCGTGGAGCTGCCGCGTGCGGCCTACGGCGTACTCGCCGTGGTGTTGGCGGCGGCGGCGGGCCTCATGGTCACGCGCTGGGGCGTTGGCGTCCAACGCGGACTCGAAGCGCCGCCGTGGGCGTGGTGGGGCGCGATGGCCGTGTTCGTTGCGTTCGCTGCCGTGCTCGCGGTGCAGGCGCGCTGGGGCCACGCGCTGGTGTTCGATGCGCACCGGGGCGCCGTCATGCGCGGCGAGCGCGTCGTGGCGCGCTATGCGGACGTGAGCCACGTGGAGCTGATCGAGCGCCGCGGCACGGAGCGGCATCGCCACTGGGTGCTGCGCGTCCATCGCACCG
>Ga0335076_10002908_pt1 | contig 17116 bp, 15 predicted proteins | sample Lox_Sample_25_FD_206717 | JGI IMG/M metagenome (GOLD analysis project Ga0335076, IMG submission 206717) | Soil microbial communities from Loxahatchee National Wildlife Refuge, Florida, United States - Lox_Sample_2.5 | ecosystem: Environmental > Terrestrial > Soil > Wetlands | place: USA... | reverse complement strand
TCGTCCCGCCCCCCTACGCGCCAGAGTCCGCCCCGGTCCCTATGTTCTTAAGAAGATCTCACCAAGACGGCCTAGCTTGCCTGAAGGGAATGAGCGCTCCCCGGCATTTGTGGTCTGGCGATTGGCAGCATGAATCCTCGGCTCACGGGGACGAGCTCGCGGCTGGCCGTGCGCGCGGAACCGTGCCCACGGAGCCCGAGCCGCCGGTGGCCCGACCACGCCCGACACTTCGCGATCGCATGCGGGCGTTCCTCGCGCGCATACGGACCGCGCTCGCGCGCATACGGACCCTACCCCGCGGGACGCGGCGCCAGCGCCGCATCGCGATGCTGGCCGTGACCGCGACTCTGCTGCTCGCGGGGGCCGCGTACGCGGTGACATCCGCGGTCGGTGGGTCCGACGGCCACGCGTCGACCGTCGCGAGTGGGTCGCGCGCTTGGCTCGGCATCGACGTGACGCGCTCCTCGCTCGGCGGCGTGATGGTCGTCGACGTGTTTCCCGGGAGCCCCGCTCAGGTGGCGGGGATGGAGCCGGGTGACGTGATCACGCAGATCAACGGCCACTTGATCGTCAACCCCTCCGACGTGAACTCGGCGCTCGCGCGCATGCACCCAGGCGACCACGTGCAGCTCCAGTTTGAAGGAAGCGGGACGAGATACTCGGCGCGCGTCCCGCTCGCGTCCCCACCCGCCGGTTACCCATGAGCTTTCTCCACCCGGCGGTACTCGTCGCGCTCCTCGCGATCCCCCTCCTCATCGTCTGGTATGTGAGCCAGCAGCGCCAGCGCGCCAAGGCCGCGTCCGCGTTCTCCGCTCCGGTGCTCAGCGCCTCCGTGACGCCGCGCCGCCCGCGATGGCGCCGGCACGTTCCGATGCTCGCGTTCGCGCTGGCCCTCGCTGTGCTGATCGTCGCCGCCGCCCGCCCCCAACGCACCGTCGCGGAGCCTGTCGACACCGCGTCGATCATGCTCGCCAACGACACCAGCGGCTCGATGTCGGCCACCGACGTAAAGCCATCACGCCTGGCCGCTGCCGAGAGGGCCGCCAACGATTTCCTGGCGAAGGTCCCGGGCTCGGTACGTGTCGGCTTGCTGCAGTTCAACACGACGGTGGCGCTGCTGCAGTCCCCCACCACCGATCACGCGCTCGTCTCATCCGCGCTCGCCCAGCTGCGCGTGACCGGCGGCACCGCGATCGGCGATGCTCTTCGTAAGGCGCTGACCACGCTCCAGAACGTGCCGCGCGAGGGCGGCAGGAAACCGCCGGGCGCCATCTTGCTGATCTCCGACGGCGCCTCGGACGTCGGCTCGGACCCGATCACGGCCGCACAGCAGGCCGCTGCCGCACACGTTCCGATCTATACGGTCGAGCTCGGGACGCGAAACGGAACCGTCAAAGAGAAGCGCGGCAACAGGACGATCACCGTGCCCGTGCCGCCCGACCCGGCACAGCTCGCGGAGATCGCCCGCGTCTCGCACGGCCAGGCGTTCACCGCGACCAACGCGAAGGGCCTCGACACGATTTACAAGCGCCTCGGCGCTGAGCTCGGGCACAAGAAGGTCAAGCACGAGATCACCTCCACGTTTGCCGGCGGCGGTCTCGCCCTGCTGCTGCTCGGTGCCGCCGCGTCGCTCGTGTGGTTCGGGCGACTGGTCTAGCTATGTGGCCCCACTGTGATTGCTAAGGAGAACAGATGACTGAAATCGAAAATGCGGACGAGCTGCGCGCCGAGGCGCGCGCAGCGTTAGGGGAAGCCCTGTACGAGATCAAACGCGTGATCGTCGGCCAGGATGCGATGCTCGAGCGGCTGCTGGTCAGCCTGCTCGCCGGCGGTCACGTCCTGCTCGAAGGCGTCCCGGGACTCGCCAAGACACTCACGGTCAAGACGCTCGCGGCGGTGCTCGGCGGCTCGTACAGCCGGATCCAGTTCACCCCCGACCTGGTCCCCGCCGACCTCGTCGGCACGCGCGTGTACCGGCCGGACACGGCCGCGTTCGAGACCGAACTCGGTCCCGTGTTCTGCAACTTCCTGTTGGCCGACGAGATCAACCGCGCGCCCGCGAAGGTGCAGTCCGCGCTGCTCGAGGTCATGCAGGAGCAGCAGGTGACGATCGGCGGCACCACCTACGAGGTCCCGCTGCCGTTCATCGTGATGGCGACGCAGAACCCGATCGAGTCCGAAGGCACCTACCCGCTCCCCGAAGCCCAGGTCGATCGCTTCCTGATGAAGATCCTCGTCGACTACCCGAGCACGGGCGAGGAGGCGGCGGTCGTCGGACGCAGTCTGCGCGAACAGCCCGATGTGCAGGAGCGGCTCGCCCTCACCGATCTGCGGCGGTACGCCACCGCCGCCGGGACCGTGCTAGTCGACCGCGAGACGATCGGCTACGCCGTGGCGCTCGCCGACGCAACTCGTAACCCCGGGGGGTACGGCCTCCAGGAGATCGCCCCGATGATCGAGTTCGGCGCGAGCCCGCGAGGACCGATCGGCCTCGTCCAGGCCGCCCGGGTGCTCGCGCTGCTACGTGGCCGCGGCCACGTGGTACCTGAGGACGTCCGCGACCTCGCCGCCGATGTGCTCCGCCACCGGATCGTTCTGTCCTACGACGCGCTCAGCGAGGGCGTGACCGCCGACAGCTTGCTCGACCGGGTGTTGACGGCCGTCCCCGAGCCGGGCTCCGCCGACCTGATTCGTGAGGCCCCGACGGTGGTGCGGGCGCGGTGACCACGAGGCTGCTCGAGCCGCCGGCGGCACGCCAGGGCCCAGGGCCGCTGGCGCAGCCGCTCGTCGAGGCACTCGATCTCGCGATCACGCGCCTGGTGGCGCGGATGCTGCCCGGCGATCGCCGTGCCGCCGGCGTGGGCGTCGGAATGGAGCTCGCGCAGCTCCGCCCGTACGTGATCGGCGACGACGTGCGCCACATCGACCCGGCTGCGACCGCTCGCACGGGTCAGGCTCACGTCCGCATGCACGTGCCCGAGCGGGCGCTCACGACCTGGATCGTGCTCGACGTGTCGCCGTCGATGGCGTTCGGGACCGCGCGCCGCCTCAAGGCGGACGTGGCCGAGGGCGTGGCGCTCGTGTTTGGCCGTCTCGGTGTGCGTCGCGCGGGCAGCGTCGGGCTCGTCGCGTTCGGCGCCGCCGCCCCGCGAGTGCTTCCGCCGCGCGGCGCCAAACCAGGGATCGTCGCGTTGCGCCGCATGCTCGCCGAAGGCGTCGCCCCCGACGGCCAGCAGCACGCCGACGGCCTCGCCGACGCGCTCCGCCGCGTCGGCCGGATGGCGCACCAGCCCGGACTCGTCCTCGTGATCAGCGACTTTCGCGACCAGCACGGGTGGGAGCGGGCGCTCGGATCACTCCGTATCCGTCACTCCGTGCTCGCGGTCGAGATCACCGACCCGCGCGAATCGGAGCTGCCGGCGGTCGGACACTTGGCGCTCGTCGATCCGGAGACCGGCGCCCGCATTCAGGTCGATACCTCGAGTCGCCGCGTTCGCGATCGCTTCGCCCAGCTCGAGCGCGAGCGCCGGGATGTGCTGACGCGCGAGCTCCGCCGCCTCCGAATCGACCACGTCACGCTGGCAACCGACCAGGACTGGCTGCTGGCGCTCGGGCGCCACTTGAGATGAGCTTCGGGTCGCCACTCTGGCTGGCCGCGCTCGCGCTCATCCCGATCGCGATCGTCGCCTCGATCGCGGCCCGCCGGCGGGCCAAGCGCTATGCGGTCCGGTTCCCGGCGGTATCGACGCTGGCCCTCGCCGCCGGCGCGGGGGGCTCGTGGCGGCGCCACCTTCCGGCCGCGTGCGCGCTGGCCGCGATCGCGGCGCTCGCGCTGGCGCTCGCGCGGCCCCACGTCAGCTACAGCGCCCCGGTCGACCGGGCATCGGTGATGCTCGTCACCGACCACTCGGGGTCGATGGCCGCGACCGACGTCCAGCCCACCCGGCTCGCCGCCGCCGAGCGCGCGGCCAACACTTTCATCGATCAGCTGCCCCAGCAGGTCTTGGTCGGCGCGATCGCGTTCTCGAGCTCGCCCGACACCGTCCAGGCCCCCGTGAGCAACCACGGCGCCGCCCGCGCCGTGATCAACGCGCAGAGCGCGAACGGCTCGACCGCGACCGGCGACGCGCTCCAGCTCGCGCTCCAGCTGCTGCGCGGCGCGGACAAGAAGCACCCGCCCTCCGCGATCGTGCTCCTGTCCGATGGGGCGGCGAACGCCGGCGTCGACGTCGCGACTGTCGCCCGACAGGCGGCGCAGGACAAGATCCCCATCGACACAGTCGCCCTCGGCACGCCCAACGGCGTCCTCCCGAGCCCCGATCCGTTTCAACCGCCCGTTGCCGTTCCTCCCGACCCGGAGCTGATGCAGGAGATAGCGCGCGTCTCGGGCGGGCGCTCGTTCAACGCCCAGAGCGCGGACGAGCTCAGCTCGATCTACAAGGGGCTCGGCCGTCAGCTCGGCAGCGTGACCCGCAAGCGCGACGTCACCGCGGTATTCGCGATCGGCGGCCTGGCATTCCTGCTGATCGGAGCAGCGGGGTCGACCCGCTGGTCCGGCCGCCTTCCCTGATCCTCAGCCGGCCAGTCCGTGGGCGTAGGCGTAGTGCACGGCCTGGGCGCGGTCGCGCGCGCCGATCTTGGCGAAAAGGTGGTTGATGTGGGTCTTCACCGTGGCTTCGCTCACCACGAGCGCCTTCGCGATCTCGGCGTTGGACAGACCGCGCGCGATGAGCGACAGAACCTCGGCCTCGCGCGGGGTCAGGTGGTCGGGCAGGGCGGCCGGACGCGGAGCCGGGCGTCGGGGTGCACCCGCGTCGACGGCGGCGAGCAGACGGCTCTGGACGACTGGGTCGAGCAGCGCCTGATGGTCCGCGGCGGCGTGGACGGCGCGAGAGATCTCGGCGATCCCGGCGTCTTTGGTCAGATACCCACGCGCCCCCGCGCGGAGCGCATCGAGAATCGAGTCATCGTCGGCGTGGGTGGTGAGAACGACGATCTCGGTCTCGGGCTGGGCCTCGCGGATCCGGCGCGTGGCCTCGACGCCGTCGAGCCGTGGCATACGCAGATCCATCAAGACGACGTCCGGGCGGTGGCGCGAGGACAGGGCCACCGCTTCCTCGCCGTCGCCGGCGGCGGCGACCGGCTTGATGTCGGGCGCCGCCTCGAGCAGGGTCATCAGCCCCTCGCGGACCAGCGCCTGGTCGTCGACCACGAGGACGCGTACCGGGCCGCTCATCGGACCCGCCCGGGCTGAATTGCCGGCGCCTTGGGAGGCGGCAGCCGCAGCTCGACCCGCCAGCCCTCGCCGGCGGCGCCCGCGTCGAGCGTGCCGCCGAGGAGCGCGGCGCGCTCGCGCATGCCTTGAAGGCCGTAGCCACCCCCGGATGCGGCCAGCCCGTTTCCGCTCGGGGCGGGCTGGTTCGGCAGAGGTCGGTCCTCGACGAGCAACACCACGTCGTCATCGGGAGCTTGGCCGGCATGGACGGCGACCGAGACGTCGGCGCCCGGAGCGTGCTTGCGAATGTTCGTGAGCGCCTCTTGCGCGACCCGCAGCACGGCCTGGCCGGTCGGGCCGGTCAGCCGCGCGGGGTCGCCGTCGACGGTCACATCGGCCGGCGCGTCGGCGCTCGCGCGGTAGTCGGCGACAAGCGCCTCGATTCCGGCCGCCGCCGACACCGACTCCCCGCGCAGCGCTCCGACCGCCTGGCGGGTCTCCTCCAGCCCTTCTCGCGCCAGCGCGTGCGCGCGCTTCACGCGCGCGAGGACAGTGTCGCGATCGGCGCCTTGCTCGACCAATGAGCTGGTCGCCTCGAGCTGAATCGTCAGACCCGCGAGCGTGTGAGCCAGCACGTCGTGGATCTCGCGTGCGATCCGGGTCGATTCCTCAAGGCGCGCGGTGCGCAGCTGCTCCTCGTGAGAGCGCTGAGTCTGAGCAAGCAGAAGCTCAGCCTGGTCGGCACGTTCTCGAGATTGGCGACTCGTCGAGGCAGCGAGTGCCATCGCGGTGAACCCAAGCGTGTACGCGAGCAAACCGATGGCGCTCCCGTCGTAGGCGAGTACCGCCGAGGCCAGCGCCAGCGAACCCAGCGCGACCACGACGAACGCGCGCGGCAGCTGCGCCCGCAGGCCGGCCGCCGCGACCGCGATGAACACGAACGCGCTGGCGGCGGTGTCCGGCGCCGCGCCGGCGAGGAGGCCGCCGGCGACGGCGAGCAGGTAAACGTCGGGCGTGATCCGATGCTCGTCCGGCCGGATCGTCCAGACCAGCCAGGCGACGATGCAGACGACGAAACAGACAGTGATCACGAGCCCCCGTCCGCTGCCACCCAGATGGTGCTCGGAGCGCACCACCGTCCAGCCGATCAGCACGAGCGCGATGATCCTTACGACGGTGGCGAGTCGGGGGTCGAGGCGCGAGAGAACCATCGTCAGGGAAGGTACGGCGTTCGGAGGCCCGGTACACGCCGAAGCGGGACCCGCTGGCCGCGGATCCCGCTCTCGTTTGCCAACCCGGCTGGTCTGGCCGGCGCGTTCACTCAGACGAGCTCCGGCGCCACCCGGCCCGTCAGCTGCTCGCGGCGAAACGCCTGGACCAACGAGCGCCCGCACACCTCGAACACCGCCATCGCCAGCAGCGCCACCGTCCACGCCTCGGCGCTGGTGATCGAATGCGTGGCGCTGAAGTGACCGATCGTGCTCGAGCCACCGTTGTTGACCCAGATCAGGAACGCGAACCGCGAGCCCATCCCGAGGACCCAGAAGATCGCCGATGCCCAGCCGGCGCGGGCGAGCACGCCGCCGTCTACGTCGCGCCGCATGATCACGGACTGGCCGCTGGCCGCGCCGATCAGCAGTCCCACGAGCGCGAGGACCGCGACCAGGACCAGGTCGTTGCCGGCGGTGGGGATGCCGTGCAGGTAGTTCGCGACCGCGATCGCCACGATGACCATCGGGCGGACGATCGCCTTCGTGGTCAGCTTGCGCTCCTTGATCTGGAGCAGGACGAGGAGGACCAGCGCTGAGTCGATGAGGTAATCGGTAAATGTCATGGGAGGATGGTCGTCCGCGAGCCCGGATCGCACATCGGCGCGGGGTTCGATTCGCGGGTGGATATCGACGCCGGTCTCCACCCAGGGGTGGAGAACCGCCGTGCCAGACTCCGTCAGATGGACTCCGAGCGCCGACGCGTAACCCTCTCAGGCGATCTCGCCGGCAACTACGTGGTCGTCGAGGAGCGACCCGATGGATCGCTCGTGGTGGCGCCGGACCCCACGAGACGATCCGGGGGCACCCGGCGACAGCCCGAACCCGAGGGGGTCTGGTCGCTCTTCTCCGGTCTGCTCACCCGTCCGCCGTCAACGCCGCCAAACGTCCCCGAGATCCTTGAACGGTGGGGAGTCGAACTCTCGGACGACGAGGGCATCAGCGACTTCATGATCGCCGAGATCGACGGCCAGACCGGTTTCCTCGCGGTCACCACCCAGCGTTTCATCTTCGCCGCCGGGTCGGGCAAGGCGCTCCGCGTCGTCCAGGAGCACCTGCTGTCGGCCGCGCGCAATGTCGAAGTGGTCGGGCGAAAGCGGCGGGCCAAGCTGCACGTCACCTGGCACGGCTCCGAGAGCGTCATCGAGGTCCTTGATAGGGATGCGCTGCCGCGCCTGTACGAGACCCTTGCGGGTCACGGCATAAGTTGACGGCCTTTATACGAGCATGGCCCGCGCGGCGAGCTCGGTCGTCCGCGCGAGACAGTCCAGGTAGGCGTCGCGGAGCGGGCCGGAGTGACGCAGGCGCCAGAGAATCTCCGCGTGATCCCACGCGACGTCGCGAGCATCGGCGAGCGACCACATCGCGATCGCCTCGTCGGTCTTCTTCGACGTCACATCCTCGATGTCGGCGATCAGTATCGCCTCGAGCCTGGCGATCACCTCCGGGATCGTCGTCACGCCGACGCCGGTGCTCACGACGCGATCCGAACCGCCACACGGCCGTTTATCCTCGGCGCGGTGCGAGTTCTCATCACGGGTACTGCGGGTCATCTCGGTGAGGGCCTGGTGCAGGCCCTCGGCGAGCTTGGTCATGGCGTCGTTGGCCTGGACCTGCTGGAGGCTCCGAACACCGTCGTCGGCTCGATCGTCGACCGGGCATGTGTGCGCTGCTGCATGCAAGGGGTGGAAGCGGTCGTCCACGCGGCAACCCTGCACAAGCCCCATGTCGGCGCAAGCTCCCGCGAGGAGTTCGTGGCCACCAACGTCAGCGGCACGCTGATCCTGCTCGAGGAAGCAGTGGTCGCGGGCGTGGAGCGGTTCGTGTTCACGAGCTCGACGAGTGCGTTCGGGCGCGCGCTCGTACCGCCGCCAGGGGCCCCCGCGGCGTGGATCACCGAGGACGTCGCGGACGTGCCGCGGAACGTCTACGGGGTCACCAAGGGGGCCGCCGAGGATCTTTGCGAGCTCGTCCACCGCGATCACGGGCTCGCGGTCGTGATCCTGCGCACATCGCGCTTCTTCCCCGAAGGCGACGACCGCGAGGACGTTCGCACGGCCTACACGGGCGACAACGCGAAGGTCAACGAGCTGCTCTACCGGAGGGTTGACCTGGAGGATGCAGTCCGCGCGCACCTGCTCGCGCTCGAGCGTGCGCCGGAGATCGGGTTCGGCCGTTACATCATCAGCGCCACGACGCCTTTCTCGCGCGAGGACCTGGCCGAGTTGCGGACGGACGCCCCCGCGGTCGTCAAGCGGCTGTTCCCGAACTATGAGGCTGTGTACGCCGAGCTCGGCTGGTCGATGTTCCCCGAGATCGAGCGCGTGTACGTGAACGATCGCGCGAGGAGCCAATTGGGGTGGTCTCCGCACTACGACTTCGCTCGCGCGCTCGATAGCCTTGCGGCAGGCGGGGATTGGCGCAGCGAGGCGGCGCGGGCGATCGGCGCGAAGGGCTACGGCGCGTCCGCCGGCGACGTCTATAGCCTCGGCTGAATGGCTCCCGCCCAGCGCGACGGCACCGTCTTCGACGACGTGGCGGCCGAGTACGACCGCGTCCGCCCGGCGTACCCGGACGAACTCGTCGACCGTGCCTGCGAGGTCGCGGAGATCGAGACCGGCGATCCGGTGCTCGAGATCGGGTGCGGCACCGGTCAGCTGACGCGGAGCCTCCTGGCCCGGGGCCTTCGAGTCACGGCGCTCGAGCCCGGCAAGCATCTGATGTCGCTGGCCGAGCGGAACCTGGCTGGACGCGGCGAGCTTGAGTTCGTCAACGCGCGGTTCGAGGCGGCGGAGCTTCCCCACGGACACTACCGGGCCGTGTTCTGCGCCTCGGCGTTCCACTGGATTGACCCCGATGTCAGCTGGCCGAAGAGCTTCCGTCTGCTCGCCCCGGGCGGGACGCTCGCGCTCATCCAGTATTTCGGGCTTCAGGACCCCCGCTTCGCCGACGATCAGCGGGCGTTGCTGTCGACGGTGGCGCGAATCGCGCCGGGGCTCGCCGCGGACTGGCCCGCGTACCGGGATCTCGACGCGATCGCCGCCGGCGTCGAGCAGCGCCGCGACAACGTCTCGGAAGCGTGGGCATGGATCGGGAGCTACGACCTAGCGCGCGCTGCGGCCGGCCGTCTGTTCCGTGACGTCCAGATCGCCACGGTGCCGACCGTCGTCGAGCACACCGCCGACGAGCTCACCGGCCTGCTGCGGTCAATGTCGTTCCACTCGGAGCTTTCCTCGGCCCAGCGGCAGGCCCTCGATCACGAAAATGTCGTGCTCTACGAGCGGCTGGGCCGGCCGATCCGCTCGAGCACGGTCGGCATCCTGATCACGGCACGCCGCACCTAGCTCCCCGGGACGGGCTCGAGCCAGGCTGCGATGTCAGCGACGATGGTTGCGTCCACGTGCTGCGCCGGTTCGTACTCGTCGGGGGTGGACGGGCCGGAGCCAGGCGTGAACAGGTGGTTGTGGTCGGGATAAACGCGAATCGTCACGTTCGCGCGGTCCCCGAGGCCGGCCTCCCACCGCGCGAGATCATCCGCCACCGTGACCTGATAGTCCCGGCCGCCCTGGAGGATCAGCATCGGCTTGCGCAGTGCGGCGGCCACCTCGACGGGGTTGTAGTCGCGCAGATCAAGCCAGTAGGAGGCCGGGGCGCCCAGCGGCAGCTCGCTCGGCGGCGTCGACGGCGACAGATCCGGGCTGTCGACCATCCTTGCCTTTTCGGTGAGTGCGTCGATCGCCGGCTGCGCCGTCGCCTCGGTGTCCGGACGCAACGAAGCGAGGTAGCGGGTCTGCCTGACGATCACCCACTGGAGTGGCTCGGCCCCGCCGGCAAGGACGATCATCCCGGCGACCGAAGGCTCGGCGGCCGCGACGCGCGGGGCCACCGTGCCGCCGAGGCTGTGACCGAGCACGAACACGCGGTCAGGGTCGACGGCGGGGTGTTCCTCCAGCAGCTTGGCTGCCGCGATCGCGTTCGGCAGATACTCGTCGGCGAGGGTGAAGTCGCGCATGTCCTTGACCTCGCTCGCGTGCGCGTAGGTGACCTTGTCGAACCGGAGCGTCGCCACCCCACGGCTCGCCAACCCCCAGGCGATGTCCTTGAACGGCTTGTTTCGGCCGATCGTCTCGTCGCGATCGAGCGATCCTGAGCCGGCGAGCAGGACGACGCCCGGATGTCGTCCTGGCTGGTTCGGCACCGCCAGGGTCCCTGGCACCGCGAGCGGTGCGGACCCCAGCGTGACCTCGTTCTCGGTGAACGCGGTCGCGTCCGCGTACGCCGGCGGCTCCCATGGTGCGATCGGCTCGGCGGCGCCCGGGGGCGCGATCTGCAATCCCGCGAGCCGACCTTCCTCCGTGACCGCCGCGACGAGCGCGAATCCGCCGCGCTCGGACGCGACCGGCACCTTGACCACGACGACGCCGGCGTTCGCCGGTTCACAGACGGGTTGGCCGATTGATGTGACCGCCCCTTGGCGGCCGAGCTCGGCGTCCCACGAGGCCTTCAGCGCCTGTGGGGGCGCCATCGCCTGCAGCGTCGGCGCGAGCAGCTCGTGGATCTCGGCGAACCGCCCCGCCTGCGCGAGCTCGAGCACGTTCAGGGTGGTCTGGACCGGCGTCGTCGACATCAGGAACTCCTCTTCCTTCGCGTGCGTGGTCGCTGCTTCTGATCTGGCGGCCCGTCGTCGTCCTGCGCCGGCGACGGCAGGAACACCGTGTAGACCAGGCGCCGCCTCCGGTCCTCCCCGGGCGGATTTGCGAGGCGTTGACGGAACACGATCGAGAGGTCGCGGAGCAGCTCGGCGAACTCGGCGTCGGTCAGCCACATCGCGCCGACCTGATAATCGGCGCCGTCTCGGATCGGATCGACCGGATCCGAGGCGAGATAGCGGTCGGCGTCGGCCAGCATCCCCGCGACGTACGCCATGAACGCCTGGCCATGCTCCTCGGCGGTCATCGCCTTGGCCTCAGCCGGGTCGATCCGAGCGGCGAACAGCCGGAGGGTGTAAGTGCGCTCGACCGCGCCGCGCACCCGCCGCTCGGCGACCACCTGTAGTACCCCCGCCTTGGTGAGCAGCGCGACGTGACGGTAGAGGCTGCCGGAGGGCACATCGTCGAGCTCGGCGGCGAGCTGGCCGGTGGTCAATGCGCGGTCGCCGAGGAATGCCTTGACGATCCGGAGCCGCACCGGATGGAGAAGGAGATCCGCGCTTGCCACGCCGGGCAGACTATCAAGCCGTTCACGATTATCGGAACATTCCCAAATATGGGGACGTTGCCGCGCGAAATCTCAGGGTCGTTTCGTGAAAAGCCCGGGGTTTACCACCGATTGTCGCCGTGGCGTTACCGATCTACGGTCCGGGCAGATGTGTGATGCGAACCGTTGGCCGCTATGAGATCTTGCGCGAGATCGGTCGCGGCGGCATGGCGGTCGTTTACGCCGCCCGGCAACCCGATCTCGACCGCCAAGTCGCGCTCAAAGAGCTGAGCAGCTTCCACGCGAACTCGGCGGAGTTCGCCCATCGGTTCCTGCGCGAGTCACGACTAGCCGGGTCGCTGAACCATCCGAACATCGTCACCGTGCACGAATACTTCGAGCACGCCGGCACCCCGTACATCGCGATGGAGCTCGTCCCTCGCGGCTCTCTGCGTCCGTACCTGAAGGGCCTCTCACTCGCCCAGATCGGCGGCGTGCTCGAGGGGATCCTCGCTGCGCTGGCGCACGCGGAAACGGCCGGGATCGTCCATCGCGACCTGAAGCCCGAGAACGTCATGGTGACTGCCGACGGGCGCGTGAAGATCACGGACTTCGGGATCGCGCGGGCCACGCAGCGCGCCGGCACGCATTACGTGACCGCAACCGGCATGACAGTCGGAACGCCGACATACATGGCACCGGAGCAGGCGATGGCGGGAGAGGTCGGTCCCTGGACGGACCTCTATTCGGTCGGGGTGCTTACGTACGAGCTGGTCGTGGGCCGGCCGCCGTTCAGCGACTCGGACAATCCGCTCGCGATCCTCATGCGTCATGTCAACGAGCGGATTCCGTCGGCGCGGGAGTTGCAGCCGACGCTCGACGCGAGCCTGTCTGAGTGGATCGACTCGCTGCTCGTCAAGCGCCCGGACGAACGGGTCCGGCACGCCCTCACCGCATGGGAGTCGCTCGAGGACATCATCGTCCGGCTGCTCGGGCCGCTGTGGCGCCGTGACGCACGGCTGCTCGCCGACCCCGCGACCGCGGTCGAGGCGGATCCGCTGACGCCCGCGCCGTTCGAGAGCCAGGTCTCGATCAGCACGCCGACCCCGCGGCCCGTCGCCGTGGCGGGCGAGTTCATCACGTTCGATCCGGGTCGGGCCGGTGGCGTCTCAGGACCACATGTGGAGCCGGTGGCGGAGCTGTCAGACCCCGAGCCCGTGCTAGGCCCGGTGGCGACGGATGACCCGGAACCCGAGCCCGAACCGCAGCCCGAACCCGAACCGCAGCCCGAACCCGAACCTGAGCCCGAACCAGAACCGGAGCCCGAGCCCGAACCCCCGGGGCGCCCCACGTCCACACGGGAGTCTGAGCGGCGCGGTCCGCGCATTGCCGTCGCTGCGCTTGTGGCGGCGGTGGCAGCAGCGGTCGGGTTCGTGGTGGCACCGGGCTCGGATCGCGCGCCCGCCCAATCTCTCTCCTTGTCGCAGACCGCGTCCACCGACCGGCTCTCGATCTCGTACCCGGTCTCCTGGCGCCAGGCGACGACCGCACAGCCCGTGGCGGCATCACTGAAGCTGTCTGGCCCTGTCGTGCTGGCGCCGAGAGGGGGCGGCGGAGGTGCCCTGATCGTCGGCACGACCGCCGCGGTGGACTCGACCCTCCTGCCCAAGGGCTTCGGAGCTACGCTGCTCACCGGGCCGCAGGGGGCCGATGTCAGATTGGGCGCACAGACCTTCCGGCGGTACCTCAACCTGCTGCCGAGGGGTGCCGCGACGACCGAGACGGTTTACGCGCTGCCCACCAACGCGGGCACCGTTATCGCTTCGTGCGTGGCGCCGTCGGCGGATGCGCCGCGGTTCGCGTCCGCGTGCGAGCATGCGGTCGCGTCACTGCGGCTCAGGTCGGCGGCTGCCTTGTCGCTGACGGCGAACCCCGCGTTCGCACGATCGCTCGGCACGATCATCGGGGCCCTCAACTCGGCGCGAACGACTGACGCACGCAGTCTCGACACGGCCAAGCGGCCCGCTGCCCAAGCCGCGGCTGCGCGCCGGCTCTCCTCTGCTCATGCCGCCGCCGCGGCGGCCGCGGCGCGGCTGACACCCGGCCCGATCGGTGCGGACGGGAACCTCGCAATCGTCGCTGCGCTGCACAAGCTGAGTGCCGGCTATGCCTCGCTCGCGCGCGCTGCGCAGGCCAACGACAAACGCCGCTACACGGCGGCGACAACCGTGATCACCCAGGCCGACGCCGCGCTCGACGCGGGGTTTGCGCGCCTGCGCCAGGACGGCTACTCGATCGGCTGAGCCGCTCAGTTGCCGTGGACGACGCCTGAGGTGCCGCCGCCGGAGCTGTGGACGACGCCTGACGGGCTATGCACGACGCCGGTCGTTGGGCTGTGCGTGACGCCTGTGGACGGTGGGGTGACGCTCGAGGTGGTCGGAGTCGAAGCCGACGCCGCAGGGACGGCGGGCGTGGTTCGCGGCCGGGCGATGGGCGTGACGCGCGGCTTCAGGGACGGCACCGTGACCGCCCGCTGTAGCGCGGGTACCGATGCCTGCGGGGCCGGGATGGAGATCGGTGGAGCGAGCGACGCCGCGGTCGGCTGGCTCGAACTCGACTTCGTCGTCATCCCGAGCGCGAATGCAGCGGCGAACGCGGCGGCCGCAGCGGCGGCGGCCATCACGGCGGATCTATGCGACAGCGTTCGTCTCAATGTGAATGTCCCCCAACTCGTTGTACGTGCCTCTCAGGTTTGCGCCGCCGCCGTAATGGCTGCTGGCCCAGTCGCTGTTGGCGATCGCAGCCATCTGCTCGGCGGGGCTGTGCCCGACCGTGCTGAGGATCGCGCGGATACTGGAACTGGCTCCCCCCCACTCCCCCTTGAGGAACTTGGCGCTCTGCTCGGCCGCGCTGATCGGATCACCGAACTCCTTGTCGAATGCGATCTTTCCGGCGCCGCTGTCGAAGTAGCCGATGTTCAGCCAGTTGAAGTTCGAAGCGGCCTCGCGTCCCTGCGCAGCGCCGCCAGACTCCTCGGCCAGCTCCCACGCCGCCACCACGCGCGGATCGAGACCGGTCAGCTGCGCCAGCCGGCCGGCGAACCTCTCCTGGCCGGGTGTCAGCAGCGACGAGTGCACCGAGATCGCCCCACCGGGCGTCGCACCAGCAGCAGCTTGCTCGACCAGCGCCCCTGAGGCTGGCTGCGGCACCGCTCCCACGCCCTCCACCGGCTGGGGCGCTGCGCCGGTCTGGACTACGTCCGCCGCGGCCTGCGGCGGGGCTTGCGCAAACAGCGGCGAACCCGGGCTCGGCTGCACCGCGGGGAGGAACTGAACCGTGTTCCGGCCCGGCGTGTGAGATGCCGATGCGTTGAACGCGACGGCCCCAGGCTGCGGGGTCGTCGCCTGCTGCGCGGGGATCTCGGCGTTCGCGGCAGGGACGACGGGGGGCGATACGCTGGCGGCGGCATCAGCGGGCGGCTGGACGCCGGCGTAGTTCCACACACCTGGGATCGAGCCGGGCTTACCCGCGGCGTAGTCGGGCCGGACGACGCCGGTGACAGAGCTCGGCGAATACGTCGTCTCGCTCACGTTCGACTGAGACGTGTTGCCGGCGATCGTGTGAACCCCGGCACCGTCGACCTTCACGACCACCGCTACGTGCTCGGTTCCGCCGAAGGTGACGAGGTCGCCCGGCCTCGCTTCGCTCACCGGCAGCACGCCCTTAACGAACGGTGGGTCGCCGTTGCGAGCGAGGTCCAATATCGACGCCACGGCGGCGACGCTGTGGGGAGGCTTGAGTCCGGCCGCCTCCAGCACGTGGCCGGCGAAGATGCCGCACCACGGAGCGCCGTGAAAGCCGAAGTCGGCCTCGAACTTGTCGAGCTGAGAGCCGAGGTTGCTGCCGGCGCTTTCGGGAAGCTTGCCGATCATGGCGTGGGCGTAGGCGAGGGCCGCGTCGACCCCCGACCCCGGCGTCGACGCCGCGACCGGCGCCGGAACGACCGACGAAAGCGGAGTCGCCGCCGGCGATGGTTCGGGTGAAACCGACGCGGCCGGCGCCACCGGCTCCGGGGTGGCGGCGACGCTGCCCGCGGGCGCGTGCGCGCCGGAGACCGCCGCAGGCTCGACCTGGCCGGACGGCGGAGTGGCCGTGCCCGGCATCTCGAATGCCAGGTGCAATCGATTCGCGGCGCTGGGATCGGAGAAGAAACCGGGCGAGCGGATCGGCCATGGAGTGCCGATCTCGCTCGGCCGTTCGCTTGGGTCCAGCGCCGCGATTTCGGTGACCAGATCGCGGGCTGCAAGGTTGTCCGGACTGACGGGCTGCCCGTCGACGGACACGATGTCGACCGACTGAGCGTGCACCGGATCGGTCACGGCCTCCACCTGCCCGAGTCCGATCGTGTGATTGGCCAGCGCTGAGCTGAGCATCGACACCATCCGCGGATCCGCGCCACCACCGGTCAGGAAGGCGCGCACGTTCGGCGTGGCCGACAGCCTCGGGCTCTGCAGCAGCGCTATCAGCGCGTTCGGATCAGCGGCGCCTCCGGCGGCGCCCGCTCCCTCCGCAACCGTCCCCGCTCCTGCGCCCGCGCCATCGTTCGGCTGGTCGGGCCAGACCGGGGTGACACCGCCGTGAGCGGGCTGGGCGCCGGGGTCGGGCGGGGCCGGCGTCGCGTCCGCCGCCGGGGCGCCAGCCGGCGCGGGCTCGGCGGCCGGCGCGGTCCCGGCCGCAGGCCGAGGCCCGGGCTCGGCCGCCGGCGCGGTCCCGGCCGCCGGTGCGTGCTCAACCGGTCCCGAGGCAGCAACCGGTGATGTGGCCGCACTTGCCTCTGCAGGCGCCGTCCCGCCCACGTCACCGGCGGCACCCGCAGCGGAAGCACTGGCGGCGGCGGTCCCCGAGGCGCCTCCGCCGCCAGTCCCCAGCCCGGTCGCACCTCCGCGGGCCGAACCATGACTGAGCCCGCGCAACTCGCGTTCGAGCGCCCGCGGCGCGCCCGCTTGATGCACGTGCCCGAGCGGACTGTGCGGGAGCCGTCCGTGCAGGAGGCTGCGGGCTCCGCGTGGGGCACCGGTCAGCCCGTGCTGCATCAGCGCATGGGCCTCGGCCACGCTCATCCCCTCGACCGCGACCGCCATCACGACGCCGGCCAGACTCGACCTCGATTCGCGAACGGTGAGCGTGTCCATCGACTTCACGGATCCGCCGAACTCGGCGGCGAGGTCGGGCAACCCGGCCACTTCGCAGGCCGCAGCCGGATCGCGACGGAACTCGGCGCGAAACTGCGGGTCTACCAGGAGTCGCTCGATCAGCTTGCCGGCGGCGGGGTTCTCAGAATCACCGGACGACACGGTTCACCTCCGCGGTCCCGAATCGCGCTCGCCGGAACAGGGGCACGCCCAGCGCCACCGCCACCGGCATCAGCAGCAACGCG
>Ga0335076_10002907_pt1 | contig 17118 bp, 16 predicted proteins | sample Lox_Sample_25_FD_206717 | JGI IMG/M metagenome (GOLD analysis project Ga0335076, IMG submission 206717) | Soil microbial communities from Loxahatchee National Wildlife Refuge, Florida, United States - Lox_Sample_2.5 | ecosystem: Environmental > Terrestrial > Soil > Wetlands | place: USA... | reverse complement strand
TATAGCTCAGTTGGTAGAGCGCTTGCATGGCATGCAAGAGGTCCGGGGTTCGAATCCCCGTAGCTCCACTTCCCAGTCCAAAGCCATAATTCGAAGGATCCTTTAGATCATAAGAATGCTCCTCGAATTAGCGTGCGACCGCTGGCTCGATGCGTTGATTCGGTAAAGATGCAGGTCAGAGGTACGTTGACGGTCATTCAATCCTCTTGGCAGATCGCTTGCATTGCGTGCAAGCGGCCAGGTTTAGGTTATACCATTTACGCAGTTCAGCGAAGGATTTCGAATGGCCCGCTCGCCCGGGAGCCAGAACGGGAGCCAAGCTGTTCACGCGGGTGGCGATTGCCAGTTACGAATGGCCGGACTCCCTTGTCACGCGCCGGTGGGGCCGAGGCTTGTCTGCCTGCGCTCGAGCATTAGCGGTGCGCTCCGCAGATCGGCATACCCGGCTAGTCCCTGACCCCGGCACAGCCTGGCGGTCGCCATTCATCGCACGGAGGTCTGCCTCCCAAAGCAACCCGGTTGGCAGCGTCTCGCGGCGGGCTAGCGGATGCCGCCGGCTGGGCGGCCATCGTCGTTGGTCCCCGACGGCCGGGAGGAACGGAACTGTGCTGCCATGGCACCCAGTATCAGGATCAAGCAAGGCACGTACATCCAGGGCACATGCTCCATTTCGGCATAAAAACCCAGGTAGACACCCGTGATTCCGGTGACGTTGATGACGGGCTGTGCTGGCGGATGCCTGATGTGCTCGAGCGTGGTGACAAGGACGCCGAACGCGATGACGAAGACCGCAGCGCCGATCAGCAGAGACTCGTTGCTCACGCGCACTTCACCTCCTGGTGGGCACAAACTACCTGCGGCCCGGAACGCGCGCCTGCACTGTTACGAGCCGGAGCGCGTGCATGCGGTGTGGGCGCGGCTGCGGCACCTGGGTGCCCGCCGCCTGCAGCTGACCGGTGACGCGACGGGACAGGTGAACCAGGTCCGGGACCTGCTGGAATGCGTTTGGCCGGCGGTGCTGGAAGCAGCGGGCAAGCCGTTCCGGTCGGCGACCTGGTGCGCCGCGGTGACTGTGGCGCTGGGTCGCGCGGACGGTGATCTGGCCGGGGTGCGCCGGATGGGCCCGGCCCGGTTCGAGGCCGCGGTCCGGCGCGAGCTGCCCGGCTGGGATGCAACCCGGCTGTGCTGCGGATCGTGCGCTCTGTCTATGCGCCCGCGGCCGACCCTGCCGGTCTGACCGCCACCGCCCCGGCGCGCTGGAACGCGCACGGTTGGCCATGCGCGACTGGCACGACACCCGAGCACGGCTGGCCGCGGTCGAGGCGCGGATGAACGCTGTGCTGGATGATCTCGGCCTCACCAGGCTGGTGACCAGCATCGCCGGGCTCACCGCCGCGGGCGCGCGGTTCGGCACACGGATTCTTCGGGCATGACGTCGTCCTTATCACCCCGACTCCAGAACAACCTGGTCGTATCAGCGGGTCTCTGGAAGCCGCAGTCCTGGCCTTGTGGTGTCTGGATGGTGACCTAGCTGCGGATCCGAGCCGGGCGCTCCAGTCAGGATGAGCCAGAGCCCGGAGCGGAAGAAGAAGACACCGGTGATGACCTGAAGGGCGATGAAGGTGACCGGCCACAGCGCACTGGCCAGAGCGGGGACCAGATTGATCGGAAGAGCATAGGCCATCAGCACCCGCGCGAGCGCGTCGACTAGCAGTGCAGCGCCCCAGATGACGGTGCTGACCCGCCAGATCCGGCGGAACTGCGGCAGCCGTTCCCACAGGGCTTCCCAGGACTCCCGGCGTTTCGCCGCAACAGCCGCCCGTCGCACTGTCCCGGGCACGATCATGTCGCGACCCTCCAGCAGTGGGCGCGAGAACTTATAGGTCAGCGGCCGCTGTGAGCGCAGGCTCGCAAAAAACCACCCAGCCCAGGCGGCAGTGAGCAGGCCTTCCCTGGCCAGCAGGAACCGCGGGCTGCCAGTGATCAGTGAGATTCCCGCGGTCAGCGCCATCGTGGCCAGCACAGCCGTGCCCAGCAGGTCTGACCTGCGGCGGGTGATCATCTCGGCCGCTGTGCCGAGCCCTGGAGCCGTAGCCCCAGCGAGCAGGGCGAGGCTGGCGCCGGCCCCGGCCGAGCGCAGCCCGTAGTAAAGCCCGGCCGGCGCGGCCAGGTCCAGCGCGAGCTTCAGCGCGACCTGCCTGCCGGAGGCCCTCCGGCCATCCGGACCATCGGCGGGGCCAAGTGGCGCATTCCGTGTTTGCTGAGAGCGGCGATTCATGTGTCTCCAGATGGCCGTGGGACAAGCCTGGCCAGGAAGTCGGCCCGGACTCTCAGCCTGCGGGTCCGGCGGGCGGGAGGACATCCGCCAGCCGGCTGATCACCGGCATCCGCTCCGCGCCGGACCGGAGCTGAGCGACTGCGCGGGGTGCCGGGGAACGATCGCGCCCCGCAGCGCCGATGCGCTGGACGCCAGGCGCCGGTAGCATCCCGATCATGGCGACGTTGGCGCCAGTCCCCGCCCTCCGTGGGCGCGCGGCAGAGTCCCAGGTGCTGAGCGAGGCACTTGAGTGCGCCGAGTCCGGCCGGGCGGCGGTCGTGCTGATCGAGGGCGAGGCCGGCATCGGCAAGACCCGGCTGTTGGATGAGGCGCTGGCCGATGCGGCCCGCCGGCAAGTGCAGGTGGCTGCGGGGCGGGCCGAAGAGCTGGAGCAAACCCGGCCTTTCGGTCTGGTCGCGAGCGCCTTCGGATGTGCCAGGAACTCCGGGGATCCGCGCCGGGCGGCTATCGCCGGGCTCTTGGCGGCTGGTACTGGCGGGGAGCTCGGCCCGATCACCGTGACCAGCGATCCCGGGCTGCGGTTCCGTGTCGTGGACGCGCTGGCAGACCTGGCCGAGGAGCTCGCGCTGACCGGGCCGATGGTGATCGGCGTGGATGACCTGCAGTGGGCCGATCCCTCCAGTCTCCTGACGCTGGGCACGATCAGTCGCCGCCTGGCCGACCTTCCGGTGGTGCTGATTGGATGCATGCGGCCCTCCCCGCGTGCGCCGGAGCTGGATCGGTTGGTAGCCACGGTGGAGGCCGGCGGGGGCCGTCAGCTGGCATTGCGGGCACTGGCCGATCAAGCGGTGGTCGAGCTCGTGACCGAGACGATCGCCGCCCGGCCGGGTCCGGCGCTGCTGGCCGGGATCTCGGGCGCGGCCGGGAATCCGCTGTTCGTGACGGAGCTGCTGTGGGCCCTGGCGCAGGACGGCGCGATCAGGACCTCGGCCGGGCGGGCAGATGTAGCGGTGGTCACCTTGCCGCCGACGCTGCGGCTGACGATCCTGCACCGGCTAAGCTTCCTGCCCGGCGATACGCTGCAGGCGCTACGAGCGGCGTCGATTCTGGGTTCTGGCTTCACCCTGACTGACCTGGCGGCGGTAACAGGCCGATCGGCTCTCGATCTGTCGGTGACTCTGGCGGAAGCGGTCAGGGCACGTGTCATCGAAGACGATGGCAATGCTCTGCGGTTCCGCCACGACCTGATCCGCGATGCGATTTACGGCGATATACCGCTCAGCGTCCGCCGTGCGCTGCACCGCGAAGCCGGGCAGCGGCTGGCGGACTCGGGAGCCGCTGCCGTGCTGGTCGCCGAGCAGCTCTCCCGCGGGGCGAGTAAGGGAGATACCACGACAATCGGGTGGCTGACAAGGGCCGCCCGGCAGGCGGTGGCCACGTCGCCGGAGATCGCTACGGAGCTGCTGGGACGAGCGATCGGGCTGATGGACCTGCAGGACCCGAGCCGGGACAGGGTGCTGGCGGAGCAGGCCGACAGCCTGATGCTGGCGGGCCGGATCCCGGAAGCCGAGGCGGCATGCCGGGCGTTGCTGGACCGCGACCACGACCAATCTGTGGCAGGGACAGCCCGGATGTGTCTCGGGCGTGCCCTGCTGGCCGGTGGCCTGGTGCGTGATGGTCTGCGCGAACTGGAATTTGCCGCCGAGTCGCCGCTGCTCTCTGCCGTTGAGCGAGCCGGCGCACTGGCGTGGGCGGGCTTCGCCCGGTTCTCCGTGGGAGATCTTGATGGTGCGGCCGTGGCGGCCAGGCAGGCCATGTCCGCGGCGACCAGCGCCGATGACGCCGTGACGACAAGCATCGCCATGACGACGCTCGCGCGCGTGTCCGAGTCCCGAGCCCAGTTCAGCAAGGCACTGCAGATCATCGACGATGCGGCGCAGCTTGCTGATGAGAGCGCTGGCCGGCAAGGGCATCGCTATCCGGTCAACATCGCCCGCGGGCATATCCTGATCGAGCTCGGCAGGCCGGCGGAGGGAAGAGCCGCCCTCGAGGCCGGACGGCGAATCAGCGAGGAACTCGGCGTCAGATGGCCGCTGGCGAGCTACGAGGCGTACCTCGGCCTCGAGCGATTCGTATCCGGGGAGTGGGATGATGCGATCGCCGAACTTGAGGCCAGCCTTGAGCTGGCAGCCGAGCTCGGTGAGACCTACAGCCGCATGTACGGCCATCACGTCTTGTCCTTGATCGCGCTCCATCGCAATGACGTGCGCCGCGCGGAAGAATCGGCCGTGGCCGCCGCGCGAGAGCTTGTCGGTTCTGGTCCCCGCTACCGGGCGCACTGGGCGAAATGGGTGCGTGCCCTCCTGCTCGAGGCAGGCGGCCAGAGCGCCGATGCCCTTGTGACCCTTGCCCACTGCTGGGATCAGTGCGTGAGTTCCGGCCTCGCGCAAGAGTATCCGGTGTTTGGAGCTGATCTCATCCGGCTGGCGCTCGCCGGCGGGGAGCCAGGGCGTGCGCGGGACGTGGCGGCGGCAGTGGCAGAAATGGCGGGCAAGGAAGCGGTTCCCTGGATCGCCGGCGCTGCGCTGCGCTGCCAGGGACTCGCAGAGCGCGACGCAGACGCCCTGCAGGCGGCAGTCGCGATGTTCGCGCGCGGATCGCGGCCGCTCGAGCTCGCTCTTGCCGCTGAGGAAGCAGGGACAATCCTCGCCGGGGAGGGCAGCCAGGATCAAGGTCGCCCGCTCCTGGACCGGGCCATCGAGATCTATGAGCACCTCGGCGCTGTCCGCGACGTCGCCCGCGCCGAACGAGTGCTGCGGGAGGCTGGCATCCGCCGCGGCCGCCGCGGCCCGCGCGGCCGACCGTCCATCGGCTGGGCCAGCCTCACGCCCGCCGAGAGGACTGTAGCCGAGCTGGTCGCCGAGGGCCTGTCCAATCCGCAGATTGGCCAGCGCCTGTACGTGTCACGCCGGACCGTTCAGACCCACCTCGCGCATGTGTTTGCCAAGCTCGACATCGCTACGCGCGCCCAGCTGGCCGCCGAGGTCACGAGGCGGGCAGGCACCGCAGCGGGCGCCGGATTGGATGACACCAGGACATGACTCGCGCGGCAGGGAGCCGGACGCCGGCCCGCGTCATGGGGCCGATGGAAGTCCGCCCGGCATTCGTAGTCGCCTTTGAACCGCAAGATGGTCCCGCAGCTGCTCATCACCGCTTACACCCCCATCGCCCGGTTGCGCGCACTCGCACAAGTCAGTAGCTGCCTATGTAGTCGTAGTGAGCGTTGAGGCTTCCCGGGGCAGGCGTGACGGGAGCGAGAGCGTCGTACGGGTACACCGTCTGCGGCAAAATGAGATTCCCATCGGCGCTGTACGTATCCGCCGGGACCGCGCCCGGGGCGTTTCCGTCCTGAACCCAGGAGATGAGGGGGCCCAGGAATTCCGCGAAGTTCACGCTGCCGTCAGGCCCGAACAGGCAATGATACGCACCGGGGATCATATAGAGGCGAGAGAAGGACTGGCTGGCGCGGAAGCCTCCCATGGTGCGCTCGACCGCGGCGTAGTAGTCAACGGTGGACCACGGCGGGATGGTCTGGTCTGCCCAGCCGTGGTAGAGGATCAGCTTTCCGCCGCGCGCCGCGAATGCTCTGAGGTCAGGGTTGTCGGCATTGTAGATGGCGTCGCCCAGCTGGTTGAGCTTGCGGAACTCGGCGTCACTGAACTTGACATCGGCCAGGGTGAAGCTGTCCGGCGGGTTCGGCGCGAACGCCATGAACTTCAGGTAGTTCAAGGCCATGACCGCGTCGAATGTGTCGGCGGGGGCGCCCTGATCGGCGGCCGGTTCCACGAATTCGCCCGGCCAGGCCTGCTCGGATCCGTACGGCTCCCCTCCGTTGTAAAGGCTCCGGCCCTGCTGGTCGGTCGGGCCCCGGTAGAACCTGCGGACGGCCTGCACCTGTTCTGTCGTAAGGCAGGACTCTGCGTCGCTGCGAGTCGGACACTGGATCGAGGCGGGGTCGAATCCGCATTTCCGCGGGTCCGAGATGACTCCCTGGGCATTTCCGCAGGCGAGCACCACGGCTGCGTGCAGCGCCGGGATATTCTCGCTGGTCAGGATCTGGTGGCCGTCCGGGCCGGTGTTGGTCCGAACCATCCAGGCGTTGAGCAGCGCCAGGGGCGCGAGGTTACCCGCGGGAGCTCCGGCGATAATCCCGTTGAAGTCGCCGGGATATCGCTGCGCCAGCATGAGCGCCTCCCGACCTCCCGTGGAGCATCCGTCGTAGTAGGTGTAGGAAGCTGGCTGCCCGTAGTAAGCGGTCATGATGGCCCTGGACATCTGGGCAAGGCTGTGCTCCGAGGTCAGGCCGAAGACGACCCTGAGCAAGGGGCTGTTCCTGGCCCACGAACCGTCGGTAGGGCCGGCGGTGTGACCTTCGTCGTCGGTCGCCAGCGCCAGTTCGCCGTTGTCGACGGCGGCGCAACTGTAACCCGCCCAAGGAAAATCGGACAGCTGAACGGCGCCGCACAGTGTTGAGCAGCCTTCCTGGACGTACTGACCGTGCCAGGTGGTGGCCGGCAACTTGATCTCGAAATGGGTATTCGGCGCAAAGATGCCCCTGACGTCGCAGAAAGGCACGTTCTTGGCGCCAAGCGTGCCGTCGATCACCATGGTCGAAGAGGTCACCTTGCCGGCGGCGTCCCGTACCCCGCCAAAGTCCATCGCGGCCAGGGTGGAACACGCCGTCACCGGGATGATCGGGCCCGCCGGGATCTGGTCTGCCGCCGCGGCACCGCCGGTTCCCGCCGACGCAAAGCAGCCGACCCCCAGCAGCGCTGCGAACGCGAGCAACACGGCCGCCCAGGATCGGCGCGGGATTCGGGTGTGTCGTTTCATCGAGTTGTCACTCCTTCGAGACGAACGCGGGCGAGCCTCTCGCCCGCGGCGGCATGGCCGTGGTCGGCGCGGCAGTAGGGCCGAGAACCATACGGCGTCTGCGGCGCAGCGGCAGCGTGGTCTGGTTTCGCGGTCATCGGGCGCTCCTCCGTATCGCGAGTTCATGTTGCGAGCCGTTGCGGACCTGGCTTCACGCAATGGCCAGAATGCAGCGGGGACGAGATGGAGGACATCCGCCACCTGGCCGATACCGGGGTGATCGGGGTTCAGGTCGGCCTTCGAGCATGGCCAGGCTGAGTCACGGCCCAGGGGTTGCTCGTCCGACGCTCGGAAGTCCGTGGACAGCCGCGGCCGGAAGGCTCACATCGGCAGCTAGCCAGTCGGCCAGAATGCCGCGCTCCGGGCTGAAGGTGGTCGGAACTCCGAGCGACGCCGATCCGATGATCTTGGCGCGGCGGCCAGACCGTTCACCGGCCGCCCACGGTCAGCCACATGAACCGCGCGCCGTCGTGGTGCGGCAGGCGGGCCGGCACCGTCCTGTCACTCGCAAGTGGCGCCGGCATCTCGCGCCGGCAGGCCCGGCAGCCGGTCCGCCCAAAATAATGGCGGTCGGCGGATCGACTCGGGCAAAACAATGGAATCCTTGTCCGCCCGTTCACTCAATCCCTGCTCCGCGCCGACATCGGCTAGCTGGCCGATGTCTGCGACGGCAGCACCCTTGCACGGTGAGAGCGTCCCTTAACCGGCCGCACATCCACGGACGTGCGCGACTGCGCTGGCTCCCGGCCCCCCGGTCGGACTGAACGAGGCCGTCGCCTTGGAACTGATGCGCGGCCGCCCGACAGCACAGGAGGAGATCGTGCATCCAGAGATACTTCGGCAACTCGCCGCAGATCATGTCCGGGACATGATCTGCGGCGGCCGACCACGCCCGACGGGCACGCGAGGCGCGTCAGCGCCAGCAACATCCCTGCATTCTCGCCAGGCCCGGACAGCCGGTCATTCAGGCCGGCTCCGAGCGCTTCTCAGCAGCCACCCTGGTGACTGACGTGCAGCCCATCAACAGGACGGTTCTCCCGGCCGACGGATCAATGCCTGCCGCGCCCACAGGCTGCGCGAGACGATGGCAACTCCGCGCTGCGCAGCCGGGTTGCGCAAGTCCGGAACGCTGAGCCTAGCGAGCAAATCGGCCCACCTCACGGATGTCCGTCCGGTCGGCGGGCCCGCACGTGATAGAGCCTCGCGTTCCCAACGGTGCCGGCCGTCCTGGCCCGGCGGCAGTTCCGGGCACGAGGGTGACCGGGCCTCGCCGGGCTTCGCCGGGAAGACAGCTAATTCAGAGCAAGGAGGTTCTCCCATGTCCGCGACTACAGCAACATCGGTAGCCGCCATCACGATTTCCGCCCGGCGCAGGCGGCTGCTCCGATCGCTGGCGGTAGCTCTGCAGTGGTTCGCCGCTGCCTCCAGCCTGCTCCTGGCGGCACTGCTGCCCGCAGGCGTCCACCTTGGAAGCCGTTCCGGTGAGGCGGCTGTGACTAAGGGAAGGCCGCGATGCTCAGCAGAGCGTGCGCCGGACCGTGGGCGACGACGCCGGGTCGGGCTGCTGCCAGCAGCCACCGGGCGGCTGGCAGCGCTGACTGACGCCATCGCTGAGGTGGGCGTCTTGGTGATCGGGCCAGGCCGGCCGGGGAAGTGGGCGGCAGAATGCTAGCCGCCCTGCTTGCGCTGGCCTCCGCCGTCGGCTACGGCGGATCCGACTACTCGGCCGGGCTGGCCTCGCGCCGGGCCAACGTCGTCCGGATCACGCTCCTGGGGGAGGCGGCGAGTGTTGCCCTGCTGGCCCTGATCCTGCCCTGGTCGGGGCTGAGCGTGCCATCGCCGGCTGCTCTTGCGTGGGGGGCGGCGGGAGGCGTCGGCGAAGCCGTCGGCGCCCTTGCTCTCTATGCCGGGTTCCGGCGTGCGGCGTTCAGCGTCGCCGGCCCGCTTAGCGCGGTCGGCTGCGCGGGCTTCTCCGTGCTGGCAGGCCTGCTGCTCGGCGAGCGGCCAGGCGGACTGGCTCTGACCGGCATCGCGCTGGCGCTGCCTGCCATCGTCGCCGTCTCGGCGAGCCCGGCCGGAGCACGGGACCGCGCTGCGGTAGGGGGATCGCACGCGGCTGGCGTGATCTGGGGATTGGTGGCGGGCGCCGGCTTTGCCGTGCTGTTCATCGGGCTGCATCTGGCCGGGTCTGGCAGCGGGCTGTGGCCGATCGCAGCGGCTCAGGTAGCAACGCTGGCTGTCGTAGCCATTGTCGGCTCTGTGACGGGCGACCTGCATCTTCCCGCGGCGGGCAGCCGATGGCTGGCAGTCCTGACCGGCGTACTGGGCGGCACGGCCGCGATCCTCTACTTCCTGGCGGCTCATGCCGGCCTACTCGCGGTAACCGCGGTGCTTACCTCCCTGTACCCAGGGGTCACCATTGTGCTCGCGCGGGTGCTACTCAACGAGCGGCTAGCGGCCGTCCGACTGGCCGGGCTGTGCCTGGCGGCTGCCTCAGTGGGTCTCATCGCTGCTGGCGGCGGTGGGTAAAGCGGGTGCGGGTCGCGCAGTGCGCTGGTATGGCTTCGAATTGCGGGCTTGCATGGCCCGCGCTCGGCCAGGCGATCCGCCGGCCCTGTGCGGCCGCAATCAGCCCTGCTATGGCGGATCATTCGCCTGTTGCGCGGGAGTCCCGTGCTCCGGTTACCTCGGACAGCGCCCGTAGCAACCGCAACCAGCCGGTGAACAGGATCTCCTCGTGACTCTCGGCGCCCTGACTGGGTCCGGCGCCGGGCAGGACGCGAAGACTGCCGACGGGCGGTTCAACCTGGTCCATGACTATGCGGATCTCCATCGAGCTCAGCCTGCAATCTAGGATCTGCTCAGTACCGGACAGGTGGCGAATGTCAGGACGGCGGGAATCTCAGCCGGCCTTTGGCTGCTGGTTCTGCTCAGGACGGACTACCAGCCAGCAACGTCGCGAGGCCGAAGGCAAGAAGACATGACCCGGCAGCGGGACCGGTGATCGTCGATGGTGCTACGTTCGCGGTCAATCCAGCCACTACGGCCGCTGCGGCGACGGCGAGCAGCAGCATTCCCAGCGGGCGCAGCGTCGGGTTCTCCAGAGTCGAGGCGAGCGGGAAGAAATGCAACGCGACACCCGCAGAGATCCAGACGGGAATCCACCGAGACTGGCCGGTCAGTCCGAGTACGGCTGCGCCCGCCCCGAGCACCCCAAACTCAACGCCCACGATGACGGCGTACCGCCGCCGGACCTGGGGATTGCTCACAGCCGGCAGCCGGCCGGCTGATCTCGTCGTCACCACAACCCCGGTCAGCGCGAGCAGGGCCGCAAGCCCAGTACCTACGGCACAGGGAACTACCAGCCATGACGGCGCGGCCGCCTGACCCCACCCGAACCACACGAAAGCGAAGAACCCATCAACAACCACGGTGACCCCGCGGTTGCGCCCCGCGGGGAAGCCCCAGCGGCGTCGCTGAGGAGCGCGATCGATGCCTGAGCCGTCCGGGCTCTCGGCTCCCAGCGGCTGCCATACGCTGCCTGCTCCCGCACGGGGGGCCCCTCGGAACTGCCTGGTCATCTGCTCTCCTTCCAGCCTGGATGGCCTACGGGACGACGCAGCTGCGGTCCCGTGGCAATCCACGGGCGCTGCGGTCGCTGGTCCTGGCACTCTCAGCGTGCGGCAGCATCGGCGTCGGTTACATCCGCCAGGTGGCCGGCGGCGTTGCAGGCTTAGGCTATGCAGCCGCCGCATGTGGTGACCGCGCCCGGCGGTACAGTGCCCTGCCTGCCAGGTGCTGACTGGATCCCGGCTTTCGGCACTCCCGCGCGCCCGTTTATGGGAAGTAAGATCCAGATCGTGGGCACCGTGGCCTCGGCGCTTCGCTTTCGCGGGCGCGCGGCGGAGATCGCGGTTCTGGGTGATGCCCTGGACCGGGTCGGTTCGGGTCGGCCGGCGATCGTGCTGATCGACGGCGAGGCTGGCATCGGCAAGACGCGCATCCTGAATGAGGTCTTGGCAGACGCGCACGGCCGGCACATGCAGGTGGTGACGGGCAGGGCCGAAGAGCTCGAGCAGACCCGACCATTCGGCCTCGTGGCCGGCGCCTTCGGTTGCGTAAGGTCGGCAGCGGATCCGCGGCGAGCGGCCATCGCGGACTTGCTGACGACCGGACACGACCAGGATCGGGCCCCGATAACGGTGACCAGCGACCCGGGACTGCGGTTCCGGGCGGTGGATGCGCTCGCCGACCTGGCCGAGGAACTCGCACTGGCGGGGCCGTTGGTGATCGGAATGGATGACCTGCAGTGGGCCGACCCATCCAGCCTGGTGACTCTGGCTGCGCTGAGTCGGCGGCTGGCCTACCTTCCGATAGCTCTCGTCGGATGCCTGCGGCCGTTCCCGGTGGTGGCAGAGCTTGACAGCCTGATCGGCGTTCTCGAGACGTCCGGCGCCCGGCATCTGACCCTGCACGGCCTGGCTGAGGGCGCGGTGGCCGAGCTGGTGACAGAGGCGGTCGCGGCCGTCCCGGGCCCCGGGCTGCTGGCCGGGATCGCGGGGGCATCGGGCAATCCGCTGTTCGTGACCGAGCTGCTGGGCGCGCTGGCGCAGGACGGCGCGATCGCGATCTCTGGCGGGCGGGCCGAAGCGCTTGAGGTGGCCCTGCCGCCGACCCTTCGGCTGACGATCCTGCGCCGCCTCAGTTTCCTACCCGATGATGTCCTGCGTGCGCTTCGGGCCGCCTCGATCCTGGGCTCCAGCTTCACGATTTCCGATCTGTCGGTGACTATGGCCCGTCCTGCGCTGGAGTTGTCCGTGGTGCTGGCGGAAGCGATCAACGGCCGCGTTCTGGAGGATGACGGCGCACGACTCCGGTTCCGCCACGACCTGATCCGCGATGCTATCTACGAGGATTTCCCGGTCAGCATGCGGCGCGGGCTGCACCGTGAGGCCGGGCAGCGGCTAGCGGAGTCGGGCGCGCCGGCCTTGCAGGTTGCTGAGCAGTTCGCGCGCGGGGCGACCAGCGGAGATGCCCCGGCCATCGGATGGCTGACCAGGGCTGCACGGGAGGCAGCCCAGCGATCGCCGGATATCGCCGCTGGCCTGATGGGGCGGGCGATCGCGCTGATGCCCCCGGCAGATCCCGGCCGCGACCTTCTGATCGCCGAACGGGCGAGCAGCCTCTTGGCAGCGGGCCGGCTCGCGGACGCCGAGACAGTCTGCCGCTCGCTGCTGATCCGGAGCCACGACCCCGCCAGCGGCGGGGCGCGGATCTGCCTTGGGCATGCCCTGCTGGCGGGCGGACTACCGCGCGAGGGACTCAGGGAATTTGCACGCGCCGCCCGGTCGACGGCGCTCACTGGCACTGAGCGTGCAAGCGCTCTAGGCTGGGCGAGCATCGCCCGGACCTGGTTAGGAGACCTCGACGGCTCGGCCGCCATGGCCGAGCAGGCGCGGTCAGCGGCCGCAGCAGCGCGCGATCACGTAACCATGAGCATCGCCGGAGCTTCCGCCGCCGTGGTTGCACTGCTCCGCGGGCAGCTGGGCAAGGCACTGGAGATCATCGACGGTGCCGTCCGGACGGCGGACCAGAGCCCCGGCAGGCTCGGGCACCGCTATCCCCTGAACGTCGCGCGGGCATTCATCCTGGTGGAGCTGGATCAGTTCCGCGACGCCAGATCAGCGCTCGATGCTGACCGGCGAGTCAGCGAGGAACTTGGCCTCCACTGGCATCTGCCCGCCCACCAAAACACCAGTGGCGCGGAACGCTTCATCACGGGCGAGTGGGATGATGCCATCGCCGAACTCGAGGCGGGCGCCGGGCTCGCGGAGGAAACGGGATCGAAGTACACCCTCGCGTACACCCTTGCCGTGCTATCCCTGATCAGCCTGCACCGCAACGACCTAAGCCGAGCACAGGAGGCCGCCGACGCCGCGGCGGCCCAGCTCGCCGAGACCGGTGCCCGCTACCGCTCGCAATGGGTGATATGGGCGCAAGCCCTCCTGCTCGAGGCTCGCGGCGAATGCGCCGAGGCGCTGTCGATTCTGGCCGGATGCTGGGATCAGTGCGGCCAGCTGGGGCTCACGCTGGAGTACCGGCAGCTCGGGCCGGATCTGGTACGTCTGGCCCGCGCAGGCGGGGATCGGGCCCGGGCCAATGACGTGGCTGGGGCGGTCGCCCAGATGGCCGATCAGAATCCGCAGGTTCCCACGCTGGCCGCCGCTGCGCTGCGCTGCCGCGGACTGGCGGATGACGATGCAGAGATCCTGGCTGCCGCTGTTGCCGCCCACGTTCCCGCATCGCGGCCTCTGGAACTTGCCCTCACCGCGGAGGACGCCGGAGCAGCTTTCGCGCGCCGGGCCGAGACCACCCGGGCACGGTCGTTTCTGCAGCAAGCGATCGAGATCTACGAGCGGCTCGATGCGGCCCGTGACATGGCCCGTACCGAGGCTGCATTGCGGGCCGCCGGGATGCGCCGCGGTCGCCGGGGAGCGCGCGGCCGACTGCAAGTCGGCTGGCACAGCCTCACCCCAACCGAACGCACAGTCGTCACCCTGGTCGCCGAAGGGCTCTCCAATCCGCAGATCGGCGACCGGCTGTACGTATCGCGCCGGACGGTGCAGACGCATCTTGCACACGTGTTCGCCAAGCTGGACCTCACCTCTCGTGCCCAGCTCGCCGCCGAAGTCGCCAGGCGAGACAGCGGTGCCGCCACCAGTCCAACGGCGGAGACGCTTCGATAGCTGACGCCAGCGAGCCCTCCGAGGGCGGCTCGCCCGGTGCTGACCAATCAGCCGGCGCCGAGCATCGGCCGCGACTTGGCAGAGGTACGCAGGGCAGAGAATCCCGATAGCTGCGATCGCGAGAGTATCCGCCAGCTGGCCGATGTCCTCGGTGCCTGGCCGCCGCAGGCTGGCAACAGCTGGCTCATTGAACCGGCCCCGCAGCTCACCAGCCATCACGGAAGTAGGAACGCCATGACTCACATCGGCTCCAGCGAATGCCCTGCTGTGCTGGTGCGCGCCGCAGACGCTGAGCTCATCGGTTCGGCCCCGCAGTCGATCCGGCTGCTGGCCGATAGCTCATCGACCGGCGGGGCGCTCAGCGCGCAGCGGGTCACGCTGCTCGGTGGCGCCGACGGCGCCAAGCCCCACTACCATTCCAGCTCGGCTGAACTGTTCTATCTGCTCGGCGGCTCAGCCCAGCTGCTCCTAGGCGACCAGGTCCTTGTGGCCGCGGAAGGGGATCTGGTCCTAGTGCCACCCGGGCTGCCGCACGCCTTCGCGGCAGCAGCGGCAGCTGACGCGGACCTACTGATCGTAATTACCCCAGGCATAGAGCGGTTCGAGTACTTCCGTCACCTGGCCAGGATCGCTGCCGGCCTCCAGCCGCCCGAGAGCCTGCTGGAGGACCAGGCCCGCTATGACACCTTCTTCGACGCCAGCCCGGCCTGGCAGCAAGCTCGCGGCAGCCAATCGGGCTCGTGAGCCCAGCCCTCTTTCGTCTCACCGCCTGCCTGCCTATTGGAGGTCCAGTGAGCACATTCGCGACGATCGCCGATCTCATCGGCGTGCTAGCCGCCGGAATCATCTGCGGCACTGACGTCTTCTGCGCCCTCGTGCTACGACCGGCGCTTAGGCACCTCGACGACAACACCATGATCGCGGTCATGGGCCGGCTGCACCAATACGGCGACCGGCGACTGCCCGCCCCCGGAGTCATAGGCATCCTCGCCGCCGTCACCGCTACAGGGGCCTGGGCGGCCAGCGGATCGCCAGCTAGAGCGACTGCCGCCGGGTGCGCACTTGCCGTCATGGTCGCCTGGCTCAGTCTCTACCTGCGGGTGGCCGCGCCGATTAACCGCCAGCTCACCGCGGCCGCCGTAGCTGGCCTGACTCTCCCCAACGCGCGGGACCTGCAATCCCGCTGGGACAGCATCATTAACGCCCGCGCAGTACTCCAGGCGGCCGCTGTCGCCTGCCTTGCTGCCAGCGCCGCAATCTACTGAGGACAGGCCGAAAGATGCGCAAGACCGCTGCCAGAGCGCGAACTAGGCCAAGCCGTCCGCTCGCCCGAAGACAATTCCGCCAACTGCCAACTGGTCTCAGTGTCCACGAAGAGAGGAGCACGAAGATGGAAGCCTCCGCCACCCATGTCGCGCCCGGCAGCCGTTGGCTAACCGTTCCGGCACTCGCGGGGATCGCCTATACATTGTCTTGGATCGCCGGGCTATCCATCCCGGCGCCCAGCCCGAAGCTGACCGCGTCAGGAGCGGGAATCGCTGGCGCGCTCGCGGGGCACGGGACCGCGGTGGCCGCGCAATTCGCGCTCACCGAGGGCCTGCCCTCCGCGGGGTTGGCCATCGTGTCGATCGCCCTCGCGCGTGCCGCGCGCAGTTCTGGCGCGGTCACGGCTGCCCGCTTCGCCGCGATCTCCGGAGTTGCCGCCGCCGCCATCTCGCTGCTGCAGTTTGGGCTGGGGCTGGTGTTGGCTCGGTCAGCCGCTCCTGGCAGCACGCACTTGCTCTACGCCGCAGTCAACCGGCTCGACGGGGTCAAGATGCTGGCCCTGGCCATTCTCGCCACGGCTGGCGCCGCATCAGGGTTGCTGCCCAGATGGCTGCGATACGCCGGGATTATGCTCGCCATGGCCATCACTGCCTCCGGCATCGCCTACCTCCTGCTGTTGCAGAGCCTTGCAGCGCTCGCCTACGCGGCCGGCTTGCTACTGCTCGTCTTCATCACAGCCACTGGCGCCGTGCTCGGCTCGACCCGTCGGTAGGTCTTGCTGCGGGCTGGGCGGACCAACGAAGGCGTCATCGCCGAGGTAGCACCTCGTCAACGAATCTCATCTTTCGACTACCCGCGGACGCTGCGGCCCGCCTCCTGCGGCATCCGAACCTGACTACCGCCGCGCAATCAGTCCGGCGTAAGAAACCGAAAGGGAATGCCATGATCATCACACACATCGGCTACGTGCTCACCGGACTTGTCGGACTAGGAATACTCATCATTGGCGCACGATTTCTGCTGGCGCCCAGGGCTGCGGCCGCGGCCTTCGGGATCGCCGAGGCAAGTGCCGATGCCTACCTTTCCGTCAAGGGCGTCCGTGACATCGCCTCGGGACTCATCGCCTTCATCCTGCTCCTCGCCGGGATGCCGCACCTGCTTGGCTGGTTCATGCTGGTGGCCAGCACCATCCCAATCGGCGACGCCATCATTGTGCTGCGCCATAACGGCACGAAGGCCATCGCCTTCGGGGTCCACGGCACGACGGTCGCGGTGATGCTCGCAACCGCCGCATTCCTATTCGCGTGATCGCGCCCGAGGTGGTGCCCAGGAGGCCTCGTAGGCGTCACTGGCGTTGGGTCACCAGCACTCCGGCGGGCTCGAGCCCCGGGTCAGCCCGAGAGCGCGCCACCAGCGGAGGACGGGCCAGCTATGGGAGTGATGAGCGTCTTTGTGCTGAGCTGCGTCGTCGTGGCAGGCTCGGGTGCCTTGATCGTGATCGCGGTCAGGCGTACCCGGCGGAAGTGGCGCAGCTCATACGGTTGATTTCTAGAAGGAGTCGCTGCCCTCGCGTGGTAGCACATCGATGACATACCCGAAGTAGTAGCGGTCGGCGGGGAGAACGCAGTTGAGGACTTCGAGCGTCTCGCCGTTGCCGGGGAGGGCGGTGCGCAGGGTTCGGGCGGCGGGGACGCCTGGCGAGGCCTGCGGATCGGCGCTTGCAGATGCGTACTTGTTTCGCGCAGACCAGTGCCCGACGACCAGTCGCAGGGCGTCGGCTAAAGGCGCACACGTGCTCGAATGAACGGCCGCATCTGTCGCGCTCAGTGACCACGGCCCGCACCGGATGCCACGGCGGCCTGTCAGAGCTTGTCCCTGCGGACGAGGTGGACGCAG
>Ga0335076_10002905_pt1 | contig 17121 bp, 10 predicted proteins | sample Lox_Sample_25_FD_206717 | JGI IMG/M metagenome (GOLD analysis project Ga0335076, IMG submission 206717) | Soil microbial communities from Loxahatchee National Wildlife Refuge, Florida, United States - Lox_Sample_2.5 | ecosystem: Environmental > Terrestrial > Soil > Wetlands | place: USA... | reverse complement strand
TGCGAGGATCAGAGAGGTTTTGTCTCCCACGCCGCCGGTCGAGTGTTTATCCACCTTTTTGGCTGGTACTTCGAAGTGATCGACGATTTCGCCCGAATAGAGCATCATTTCGGTGAGCGCGATGATTTCGGCATGAGTCAGCCCGCGAATCCACGCGGCCATCAGCCAGGCAGCCATTTGATAATCGGGGATCTCGCCTTTGGTATAGCCAGCAACCAGGAATGCGATTTCCTCGCGGGTATGTTCCCCGAAATCGCGCTTTTTTCGAATGAGGTCGACGGCACGCATGCGTAAGGAAAGGAAGTGCGAGACTAACATCGGTGGAAATGGTCGTCAACGAAGCGGATGCGATCGCAACATAGCGCTCTGCTGGGCGAGTTGGTCAGGCTTGCCGAATTGCGTGGGCTGGTATATTTTCGCGGCTTGCCACTGACACAGGAGAAGGTATGTCCAGGTTACCCCGTATTGCCGTGGTCGGCAGCGCCAATACCGATTTGACGACGTTCAGCGACACATTCCCGAGGCCCGGTGAGACCATTTTTGGCAAGAGCTTCGACCTCGGATTCGGCGGAAAAGGCGCGAATCAAGCAGTCGCAGCGCGGTTGTGCGGCGCGGATGTAGTTATGGTGGCGAAAGTGGGCCACGATTTATTTGGCGAAGCCACCATAAAGAATTTCAGCCGGCTGGGAATTGATACAACACATGTTCGAATGGTAGAGGGCGTCTCCAGCGGTGTTGCCCCCATTTTTGTCGAGCCCAACGGGCAAAATCGAATCATTGTTGTGAAGGGCGCAAACGATACGCTGAGAGCGACGGACGTCGATGCCGCGGCGGATGCGCTGCGCACCGTGGAGGTAATCATTCTGCAGTTTGAGATTCCCCTGGAGACCGTGTATTACACGGTGCAATTTGCCCGTCAGCATAATATCCGTTGCATCGTAAACCCGGCCCCGGCGCAGTCTGTACAGATCGCGCAATTGACTGACGCCGATTATTTCGTACCCAACGAGACGGAAGCAGAAGTGATTGCGGGTTTACCCGTGCATTCGACAGAGGAAGCGAAAGCCTGTGCGGCGTCCCTTCTAAGCCAAGGCTTCCGCAAAGTGATACTTACGCTTGGTGCGCGTGGTTCTTTGATCGTGGGGCAAGGACTGACGGAGTTGATATCGCCGTTCACGGTAATTCCGAAGGATACCACCGGGGCGGGAGACGCGTTTATCGGAAGCTTCTCTGTATTTTTGGCCGAGGGTCTTCCCGAGCGAGAGGCGCTGCTACGGGCCAATCTATACGCGGGGCTTTCGACCACCCGTGTGGGAACGCAAAAATCATTTCCAACACGGGCGGAGTTCGAAACCGAGTGGGCCAATCGTTTCGCAGGCGACAGATCGTAACACCTCAGTCTCTGTATTCCGTTGCATCAGAGGAGTAGGCAAAGGAGCCGAAATGTTCGTTTTGCAAAGTTACGCGTGGGCGGTGGTGTTTTGCGTGATTACTATGTTGTGCTGGGGATCGTGGGCGAACACGCAAAAGCTGGCGAAAAAAGGATGGCGGTTTGAGTTGTTCTACTGGGACTACACCATCGGGGTGTTGCTGCTGACGATCCTTTTGGGGTTGACGTTAGGAAGTCATGGAACCGCGGGAAGGCCGTTTCTGGACGATTTGGCACAGGCTTCTCATTTCAGCAAGCATTCGGCACTGCTGGGGGGAGCAATTTTCAATTTGGCGAACATCTTGCTGGTGGCGGCGATTGATATCGCCGGAATGTCCGTGGCGTTTCCTGTGGGGATTGGAATCGCGCTGGTTTTGGGCGTCGTGCTGAATTATGTTGCTGATCCGGTGGGAAATGCCGCGCTGCTGTTCACCGGAGTGCTGCTGGTGGTTCTGGCAATCGTTCTGGATGCGGTTGCGTACCGGAGAATCCCCGGGGGAGCCGCGGGCGTCAGCACGAAGGGACTGACTTTATCGGTGGCGTGCGGCGTGCTGATGGGATTTTTTTATCGATTCGTAGCGGCGTCGATGTATTCGGATTTTACGCGGCCCCAAGCCGGGAAAATGGGACCGTACGCCGCAGTATTTGTGTTCGCGGTGGGAATCTTTCTGAGCAATTTCATTCTAAATACGATCGTGATGAAGAAGCCATTTGTGGGTTCGCCGGTTTCGTACGCGGACTATTTCAAAGGAGGCCTGGGAACGCATCTGACCGGAATTTTGGGCGGGATTATCTGGGGCATTGGGATGTCGTTTAATATTATCGCTTCCGGGCGAGCGGGTTTCGCGATTTCTTATGGATTGGGGCAGGGTGCGACGATGGTCGCCGCGCTATGGGGCGTATTCATCTGGAAGGAATTTCGAGCTGCACCTGCGGGAACCTCGCGATTGATTGGCGCGATGTTTAGCTTTTTCATCGTGGGACTTGCGCTGATTATCCTGGCACGCACGAGCTAGAGCTTCTTTCCAGTTATTTCAGGGGAGATTGTCCTTGGATCAGACCACATTGCGCTGGCCGAAACCGATTGGCAGTCCTGTGCTAGACAGCCTTCGTCATGCGATCGAGTCTTCCCGCGACGTCCAGACGCACTATGACAAGATCGTCGAAGTGGCATCGTGGATGGCTTACGAGGAACTGCCCATGCCGGAGTTCACATTGCCGTTCGGGGTAGGACAGGGAAACGCGGATGAAGCCATCGATTTCATTATGGTGGCGAATACGACTGATACGGCTTTCACGGATTTTACCAGCCACGAAAAATTCCAGGTCGATTACAGGGGGCAACACTGGTCTGATTCTGAGGCGGAATTCGCGTGCATTCAGCGGGCGGTGGAGCAGGGCGTGCCATTTTTGGATGGCAAGTATCTGGCGGGCATAACGCGAGCGGACTTGGACCGAGTGTTTGCGGGCAACATTGAAATGCCAATGCTGGACGAGAAGTTAGAGGTATTGCATCAGGTCGGCAAGGTGCTGGCGGAAAAGTATGAGGGGCGGTTCCACGTCTTTGTAAAGTCGTGCGCACCGAAACTGTATGACGGAGGGAATGGGCTGGTCGAGCGTTTAGTGAAAGAGTTCCCCAGATTCAACGACGTGAGCATGCTCGACGGACACGAAATCAAGTTTTATAAGCTGGCGCAGTTAGGAATCTGGATGATGTATGCCACGCTGCATAAAGACGGAAAATTCCGTTTGGATGATCCACAAAAGATGACCGCGTTCGCAGATTACATCGTGCCGGTGGCGTTGCGGCTGCACGGAATCACCAGCTATTCCGCCCGGCTGGAGCAGGCCATCAATTCGCATCAATTGATACCGCGGGATTTTCGTTGGGAAATCGAGATTCGCGCGCATTGCCTGTATGCGACGGCCTTGTTAACCGAGGAAATTAACAAGTTGCGCCCTGCTGATATGCAGGTGATTATTCCGCAGATTGACGCTCGCTTCTGGACGCATTTCCATACCACGACGTGGCCGCATCACCTGACACGCACGATCATGTATTAAATATTTCCGACCGAGTCAGGGCTGCGCGCTAGCCCCAGCGAACTTCGCGACGGTGGACTGGAGTGCGGCAAAGACCGAGTCGCTGACGGCGCCGTGAGTTTGCCAAAGGACGCGGCCATCGGGAGCCGCGAGAACGACATAAGGATCATCGGGCGCGGAGAATTGGACGAGGGCTTTCCACTCTGCTTCGTGATCGAATAGCGGGACAAAGTGAGCTTGCTGCGCAGGGGGCACATCTTTGCGCATGCCGTGGATGATCATGCCGCGAACGAAGGCTGGCGCGCTCTGGAGCTCGGCTAGTTGATAATACGTGGTGTGCGGATCGGAAGTGTAGCTTGGCGCCAGGCGTTTGCCCCAGGCAGAGCAGGCCTCGCCGCTTTTGTGCGAAAAGCCGATAACCAGCAACAAAAGCTGGCGGCCATTGGGCACCGGCAGGACGACTTCGGACTCATCCAGGGCTTTGGCTTTTACCGGCTGGATGGATTGAGCGCACGAGAGAGAAGGCACGGCGGCCAGCGCGAAGAACAGCAAATGAGAAAGAAACCGCCGGTGAATAATCGAGTGCATAGTTCAGAGGATGAAGGCCGTCCATTGCTAATCCCAACTTGGGTGTTCTGGCTGCATAGCAGTTCTCGCGCGACACAAGTTTGAGCCTTCAGGGGCGGCGGCGGTTGCCTCCGCCTCCGCTGCGAGTTGATCCCGAGCCCCGATTGCGGTTTTGTTCGAGTTGGTCGCCGCGTTCGCGGTTGTTGGCATCGTTGTTAAGTTGTCCCATGGTGCCGGAACCGGGGCCGCTGGCCGAAGGTGAATTGGCACCGGGAGGCGTGGACGAGGGTGAAGATTGGCCCGAGCCGCGCTGATCGCGTGTGGACCCGTCGGCACCACTGCTGGGGCGATTTGGGTTGGTGTTGCCTCCCGCCGTGGAACCGAGATTATTCGAAGAACCGGCGGCGTTATTGCCGGATTTTTTATTTTGCGCGTTGGTCTTGGCCTCGGACTCAGCGGTTGTTGGATCCACCGGGGTCCAGCTTCCGTTGTCCCATTTGCTCCAGTTACCGTTGGAGTCTTTTTTGTAGACGTTTCCATCGGCGCCGGCATACACGTTGTTATTGTTGGCGTCTTTGGCGACGAAGCCGCTATTGCCATTGGCGCCCGAAAAACCCGCGCCGGCGCTGCCTTTGGAGGTCTGAAACGAGCCGGTGCTGCCATTGGCGTTCGTGTTGTGTTGTGCTTCGGCCCAATTGCTGCCGTTGTTCACAACCGTATTGCCCCAAGAACCGTATTGATTGTGTCCTTGCGAAGTGGACCAGGAAGTGCCAGTCCAAGGATTGTAGCCCGAGGCATACGTGTGGCCCCCATAGGCATTCTGCGTGGTAACCGCGTGGCCATACATTCCGGTGGCGGGATTGTACCAGGCGGCGCTTCCGGCAGAACCATAAGGACCATAAACGGAACGGCCAACGGCGTAGAAACCGGTGTACGGGTTATACACAGCGGCGCACCCGTAGGTGTAGGGATACGAGTAGTAGATAGGATGCGGTCCCCAATACACATACGGCGGATAGTAGTATCCGGTGCCGTACACAATCGTGGCGCCGACGGCCATGCCCATGACGAACATTCCCATATAACCTGCTGAATAGCTCATCTCGACTGTGGTGGGGGTGGGATTCGAAACAATCACGTAGGTAACGTTGTAGACCGGCGAACTCGGCGGGATGGTATAGATCACCTGGGGGATGGAATCCGCCGTTTTCCACGGACCCGTGGGAGATGGGCCAACGAACCAGATAGCTTGGTAGCACAGATAATAGGTGTTGCCCACGCGGATGATTTTGTTTGGGGTGTTCACGGCGTAATACATCGTGGTCGATTCGATGGGAATAAACTGAGGTTCGCCCGAGTAGGCCACTTTGACCTGAGCTTCGGCTTGCGAGCGATTCACGATAGCGGTCGTGGGGACTTGCGAAAGCAGGACCGCGTCGCTCGCTTCCTGGGTGCCCGGTACGGACGCCGAAACCACCGAGTAGGGCTGTTTTTTGGGCAGGCGCGAGAAATCAGCAGGAAGATCATTGCTGGCAAAAGTCCAAGGACCTTGCAGAGTGGAGGCGCGGAACCAGCGTCCAGAAAGCAGAACATAAACCTGGTTATCGGGCGAATGCAGGAATACGTTGGACTCTGTGTTAGTCGCATATTGCAAAGATGTGCCGGGGATTTTCGCGTAAGCGGGAGCGCCTTTGAACACGATCAGTTCCGCGGGCTTATCCGTGAACATTACCTTCGCAGCAGCAGAAGCTCCTGCCGGTGGTGGAATGGCTTTCAGAACTTCATCCCAGTTTTGGCCGGTGGGTAACTTGGACATGTCGGCGGGTAGCTTGGTGGTGACAGTCCAAGGCCCGCTGAGTGCCTTGGCTTTGAGCCAAGTCTTGCCATTCAATAAGAAATAGTCGGAGTTGTCGTAGAACAGATCCCAATTGGTGTTGACCACGTATTGCAAAGTGGTGCCCGGGACAGGGGCAAGAACAGGTTTGCCTTCGATCAGCAAGAGAATCGCGGGCGTGTTGCTGACAAAAATCGGAGGAGGCTGCGGGACTGCAGTGATGGATTGGACTGGAGCATTCGCTTTTTCGACGCTGGCAATCATGCGGTCGAGGCTAATGGTGAAAGTCATGGTGGGATAAATCTGGTGGACGCGCTGCTGCATAGCACTTTCTTGAGTGGCATCGAGTTGGGGGAAGCGCGAGCCGATGACTTGGATGTTGCGGACAAAGACGGAGCGCGAACTTACGTCAGTAATGGTGTCGGCGTGCCACGAAATTACGCCGAGAATCGGTTTGTTTGTCCCGGGCTGCATAACGGAGATCGCGGTGTCGGCGATCAAGGAACGATAGCTCCGCCAACTTTTTACCTGGGGCTGGTAGACGATAACGTGGGCCCCTTCGCGATCGAAGACTTTGGGCCAGGGCGCGGGAACACTGACAGTGGGGACCGCTGGTGGCGCCGCTTCTAATGTAGCGATCGGAACAGGCGCGAACACAAGCGTAGACGCAAGGAGAGCGGCCAGGAGCGATTTGGTTTGCGACATTACGTGCACCTCCATGAATCGGAGACTGGACGGTGCCTCCGGCCAATGGAAGGAATTGGATGAACGATCTGTTGGACCAAAAGCGGCGGCCATTATATATCCAAGTCGAGAGGCTGCAGCGAAAGAAAAGCGGGAGACAGACGGCCCGGGTTGGGCGGCGTAACCTGTAACGCTGTTGCGGTGTTACCAGGTATCGCGGAAAAGCGGTGCGGCATCGAAGAAAAGAAGAAAATTAGACGCGGTCGCAGCGCACGACCCGAGATTCTTGAGGATAGCCATGGCGGAAGTGATCGAAACTGTGTCGGACACTGCGTTCTGGATTGCCCATTACCGAGCAGTGGAATCGCGGCGGGCGGACGCGTTGTTTCAGGATCCGCTGGCGAGCGTGTTGGCGGGCGAGCAAGGAAAAAAGATTGCGGAAAACATGCCCATGCGGTTCATGACCGAGTGGGTGGTGGCAATCCGTACGCGCCTGATCGATGACTACATTCAGAACGCAATCGCCGAAGGGATTGACGGCATTTTGAATTTGGGTGCGGGCTTGGATACGCGACCATACCGAATGGATTTACCAGGTTCTTTGTTATGGGTGGAAGCGGATTATCCACGCATGATCGAATTTAAACAGAGCAAGCTTGCAGCGGAGACTCCACGCTGCAAATTGGAACGTTTGGCGATCGACCTGGCAGATTCTGCTGAGCGCCGGAAGTTTTTCGCCGGGGTCGATAAGAGAGCGCAGAAACTGCTGGTTCTGACGGAAGGTTTGGTGGTGTATCTGACTCTGGAGGAAGCGGCCGCGCTGGCCGATGATTTGCGAGCAATGCCACACGCACGTTATTGGGTGCTGGATTATCTTTCCGCTCGAGCGATGAAGTTCCGAGAGAGAAGCAGCATTACGAAGAAGACCAAAAACGCGCCTTTTCGATTCAAACCGGCGGACTGGTTTGAGTTCTTTCGCGAGCACGGATGGTGCGTCAAAGAGTTGCGTTACCTGTCGGAGGAAGGGATCCGACTTAAGAGAAAGCCACGTGTGCCGTTCGCGATGCAATTGCTGATCAAGGCGCGAACTTTGCTTATGTCCAAAAACAAACGCGAGGGCCTGAAGAGGCTGGCGGGTTACGCGATGCTGGAGCCCATAGACATGGGCGGGTGAGACTGGCTGACGGATGTCGGATAGCGACGAAGATGTCAACGAAGTAGTATGCTTCTGACCTTGACACGCAGTAGAGAAGTCTGCCGACGCACGGGGAAGCAAAATGAGTGGGGAAAGTAAGCCCAAATTAGAAATTACGGACCGGCATGGTAACCGGATCGTAGAAACGCTGGAACCGGAAGCGCAGGAGCGCATGGCAACGTTGAACGGGCGGCCGCTGGCGCGCAATCGCGGCACTTCGCTGAATCTGGATTGGGTAGAGAGTGTTCGCGTGAACACGAGCGCGGTGGAAAGGCGAGCCGCAACACTGGTCACACGGCGGACGGTGAAGAAGGATTGGCAGATTGCGTGGTTGTTGCGAGCTATTACCTGCATGGATTTGACTACGCTGTCCGGGGATGACACGGAAGAGCGGGTGAAGCGGCTTTGCGCGAAAGCACGCCAGCCGATCCAGCAGGAGATTGTGGACAAGTTGGGAATCGGGGAATTGCAAATCCAGGTGGGTGCAGTTTGTGTATATCACTTGTTTGTAGAAACGGCGCGGAAAAGCCTGGAGGGAACCAACATTCCCGTGGCTGCCGTGTCCACGGGTTTTCCCGCGGGACTCAATCCATTCGAGGAGCGATTGGCGGAGATTCGGCGATCTGTCGAAGCAGGCGCTCAGGAAATCGACATCGTAATTACGCGAGCGCACGTGTTCGGCGGGCAGTGGCAGCGGCTATACGACGAAATTGTGGCGTTCAAGGATGCGTGCGGCCCCGCGCATTTGAAGGCGATTCTGGGCACCGGGGATTTAATGACGCTGCGGAATGTTGCCAAGGCAAGTTTGGTGGCGATGATGGCAGGGGCGGACTTCATCAAGACGTCGACGGGGAAAGAAACCGTGAATGCTACGTTGCCGGTGGGGTTGGTGATGACGCGCGCGATTCGGGAATATGCGGAGGAAACGGGAATGGCCGCTGGATTCAAGCCGGCAGGCGGGATTCGTACGGCCAAACAATCCCTGGAATGGCTAATGCTGATGAAGGAAGAGTTGGGAAACGACTGGACGGAGGCCAAGCTCTTTCGATTGGGCGCAAGCAGCATGTTGGGGGACATCGAACGACAATTGGAATTCCACGTAACGGGACGGTACTCCGCCGAATACCGGCACCCTGTCACGTGAAGAGGAAGCAACGAGGCAAAGCATTAAGGAAATGACCGAAAGCGTGCAGGGGCGGCGCTGAGGAAGAGTTGAATTGCGAGACTTGGGAGGGTTGAGAGATGGCGAAGGCGACGGCTAAGGATGCGCAATTGATACTGCAGCTATATGATCTGAGGCGCGAGCCGGAGATGCGCAAGGCGCGACACTGGTGGACGACCGAGTTCTGGCCTAAGAACGCTGACGAATATCTGAAGGTGGTATTTACTCCGGGTCCACCTGAGAATAATTGGATACGCCAAGTACAGAGCTACTGGGGAATAGCGGCTTCGTTCGTCTTGGAGGGCGTGTTAAATGAGGATTTGTTTCTGAAGCCGTCGTTCAGTGGAGAGATGTTCATCATGTTTGCGAAGGTCCATCCGTTCCTTAGTGAATTGCGGGAGAAAATCGGAGATCCAAGAGCGTTCGCGGACACAGAGGAAGTGATCACGCGTACGAAATGGGGGCGAGAGCGGCTGAAGTTCATAATGAAGCGGCTCGAAGGGTGGCGCGAGAAAATGACAATGAAGGAGTAACCAACAGAAGGGCTAACGCAGAGGCGCCAAGGACACAGAGGTACGGAGAGTAAGGAAGAGTGTTCAGGGCTGCGCTCGTCCGTCTGGGCAAGTAATCGATAGGGAGTGGATAAGAAGAATGAGGGTCGTAGAGAAATTTAGAACGATGGAGTACGGGCCGGCTCCCGAAGAACCGAGGGAATCGCTGGAATGGCTCGACAAACATAAACGGCGTTTTGGACATTTCATCGGAGGAACTTGGCAGGCTCCTGCGGATGGGAAATACTTCGAAACGACTGATCCTTCGACGGGAGAAAAGATCGCGGACGTAGCGCAGGGAAGCGCGGCCGATGTGGATGCGGCGGTGAAAGCGGCGCGCGCCGCGTCGAAGGGATGGCAGGCGCTGAGTGGGCACGAGCGCGCCAGATTTCTTTATGCACTCGCGCGTCAGGTACAAAAGCATTCGCGTCGACTGGCCGTCCTAGAAACCATCGACAACGGCAAGCCCATTCGGGAAAGCCGAGACATCGATATCCCGCTAGTGGCTCGACATTTCTACTATCACGCGGGTTGGGCGCAATTGCTAAACAGGGAATTCCCCGGGTACGAACCCTGTGGTGTGGTAGGGCAAATCATTCCTTGGAATTTCCCGCTTCTCATGCTCGCGTGGAAAATTGCGCCGGCGCTGGCAACGGGAAACACCGTGGTGCTGAAGCCGGCAGAATACACGCCGCTAACGGCGCTGGCGTTCGCAGAGCTTTGCAGGGAAGTGGGCCTGCCAAAGGGCGCCGTCAACATTGTTACCGGAGATGGGGCGACAGGCGAAGCGCTGGTGAAGCATGCGAGAGTGGATAAGATTGCGTTCACAGGTTCCACGGAGGTCGGGCGGGCAATTCGGAAGGCGACGGCCGCGACACACAGAAAGTTGTCATTGGAATTAGGCGGCAAATCGCCATTCGTCATTTTCGAAGATGCGGACCTGGATGGGGCAGTGGAAGGATTGGTAGATGGAATTTGGTTCAACCAGGGGCAGGTTTGTTGCGCCGGCTCGCGATTGCTGGTGCAGGAAAGTGTTGCAGAGGAATTGATTAAGAGGTTGCAGGCACGCATGAGCACGCTGCGCGTCGGCGCGCCGTTGGATAAAGCGATCGATATTGGAGCCATCGTGGCGCAAGTGCAGTGGGAGCGCATCGATCGACTGGTAAAACAAGGTGTAGCGGAAGGAGCGACGTGTTGGCAGCCCGAGGTGGTGATGCCCGGGCGCGGGCTGTACTACAAACCAACGCTGCTAAGCAATGTGCATCCCACGTCGATTGTGGCGCAGCAGGAAATATTTGGTCCGGTGCTGGCGGCCATGACATTTCGCACGCCCAAGGAAGCAGTGGAGCTGGCGAATAATACCGCGTACGGGTTAGCTGCCAGCGTCTGGAGCGAAAGTGTGAACGTGGCGCTGCAGACGGCTGCGCAGATCAAGGCGGGCGTGGTGTGGGTGAATAGCACCAACTTGTTTGACGCCGCGTGTGGGTTTGGTGGGTATCGCGAGAGCGGCTACGGGCGCGAGGGAGGGAAAGAAGGACTCCGGGAATATCTAGAGGCGCGGTGGTTCAGGCAAGCCCCTTCGTTAAGCAAAGCGAACGGGAAGATCGGCGAAGTCGCGGAAGTGGCAAATCCGGCGGTAGACCGAACAGTCAAACTCTATATCGGAGGGAAGCAGGCCCGGCCGGATTCCGGCTACAGCATTGAAGTGCGCGCCAGGAATGGAAAGCTGCTCGGTGAATCCCCATTGGGAAACCGCAAGGACATACGAAACGCTGTAGAGGCGGCGCGCAAAGCTGAGGGTTGGGCGCGAACCACGGCACACAACCGCGCACAAGTGCTTTACTACATCGCGGAGAACTTGTCGCAACGCGCAGGCGAGATTACGGGAAGACTCGCCGGGGCAGTAGGGAAGAAGCAGGCGACGCAGGAAGTGAAGCTCAGCGTGGAGAGGCTGTTTTCCTACGCAGGATGGGCAGACAAGTTCGACGGTGCCGTACACAGTCCACCCTTTCGAAACATCTCGATTGCCATGAACGAGCCAGTCGGGACTGCCGGAGTAATTTGTCCGAGTCATGTGCCGCTGCTGGGTTTTTTCTCACTGGTGCTTCCATTGATTGCGGCGGGCAATACCGTGGTCGCTGTGCCATCAGAGAGCTATCCGCTGGTCACTGGGGATTTATATCAAGTGTTCGAAACCAGTGATTTGCCCGGCGGCGTGGTTAACCTGGTTCCCGGGCGAGCCAGCGAATTGCTGAAGGTCTTGGCAGAACATGATGACCTGGATGCCATATGGTGTTACGGGAATGCGGACGCGTGCGCGGCGACGAAAGCGCTCTCGGTGGGGAATCTGAAACAGGTTTGGACGAACGAAGGGCGAGAGATCGATTTTTTCGACGAGCGCCAAGGAGAAGGTGCCTGGTATCTGGAACACGCATATCAAGTGAAGAACATTTGGGTGCCTTACGGCGAGTGACGTTAGAGTTGATTGACCAGCAGCGATTCGGTCGTCTCGTTCGGCAAAGACATCCGGCGTAAACTGAAAAAGGGGTGGCTTTCGCCACCCCTTTTTCTTGCGGGCTCTTAACTGCCCGCACGTTCATGTCTCTACTTGCCCCGATCAGGGAGCGTTGTAGAAGGTGACATAATTTGGATTTATGCCAGTGGCGACCGGCGTTTGCGAAGTGAGAGTGCCGTCTGCGTTGATAGTGAACAATGAAATGGTGCTTGCCGTGGCGCCGTCTCCGGCGTTGTCGACGGCGAGGAGCACCCCAGTTGGGTCAATGGCCATGCCAAACGGGTATTCGCCGGTGGCGACCGGGGTACCAGTGATAGGTGCGGTGCTGGGTACGCCAGCAGTCAGCGTAAAGCCGTAGAGCTGGCCGTTTGCCGGGCTAGCGCCTTGGTCGAGGACATAGAGGTATTTGCCGTTTGGTGTGACTCTGAGGTTGTAGACCGAGCTAGAGCCGGTCACAACCGTGTCCGCTCCCAGGGACGTGAGAGTGCCGTCGGTTCCGAGCGAGAAGCTGGAGACCGAACCGTCGGAGTTATTAGCCACATACAGGTAAGTACCGGTTGGATCTAAGGTAGCGAAGAACGGTCCGGCTCCGGTGGTGAAAGTCGGCGTGGAGAGAGGTGTCAGCGCGCCAGTGGTTTGGTCGATGGAGTAGGCACTGACGGTCCCAGCGCCACCTGCGTTGTTGTTGGTCGCATAGAGGAACGAGCCGGTGTTATCAATGACCAGATCTTCTGGATTCAGCAGATTCGTCGTGAACGGGTTCACGCCGGTAATGGGAGTGAGAGCGCCAGTGGTCTGGTTGATGGTGAAACCATAGATCGTGCCGTTTGGATGAGTGGCCGAGGTACCGCTTCCATCGTCCACGAAGTACACGAAGCGGCCGTACGGGTCTACGACACCGTATTCGAAGCCGCCTTGGCCTGCCGTTTGAGGCTGGGTGAGTCCTGCGGTTAGAGCGAGCGCCCCGGTCGCCGGTGTGACGGTGTAAATCCACGCGTTACCGGTCCCATCGAGCTCATAGATGTATTTGCCACTCGGATTAAGAACGGTGACTACGGGCTGCGGTATCGCCGTAGCGGTCGATGGAGTTAGATAAGGAGCAGTGGCAGCGGTAACCTTGTAGGAGCCGATGTTGTTGCTGTTAACGTTGGCAACATACGCGTAGTGAGTTGAGCCGGTCACCACGGTGACCGCGGCCGGTGTCGGTGTGGTCAGAGTACCTTCAGTGGCGGAAATATTGGCCGTACCCGCAGCGAAGCCAGCGACGGTGGCAGATGCGGCTCCGGTGCTGACTACATTGGCCGTGCCCGGGGTATCGGAGGACCAAGTGACGGGGTTAGCTGGCGGGTGAAGCGACATGTCAGCGTATTGTTCCTGAGCGATGAAGGTAGTGGTGTTGCCAACGGCGATGTTACCGGTAGCGGGGGTGATCAATAAGACGGTGCCCACAGGAGTTACGGTCAAGGAGCCCGTGCCGGTTACGCTGCCAACTGTGGCGGAGACAGAGGTCGTTCCAGGTGCGAGTCCAGTCGCCAGACCTGGGGTGGTGGTGCTGAAACTGGCAATCGTGGGCGTTGCGGCAACCCAATTGGCGAACATGGTTACGTCGACGGTGGTAGGCCCCGTGGAACTCGTGTAAGTTCCCGTGGCTGTGTATTGGAGCGCATCGCCGACTGCGATGGTGTGGGGTGTCGGGCTGACCGCAATCGAAGTCAAAGGAACAACGGTGAGGCTGGCGCTGCTGGAAGTGATGCCCAAAGTAGTGGCCGTGATGGTGGTTGTGCCAGGTGCGACACCGGTCGCGACACCTGCTACCGGATCGATTGTGGCGATGGAGGTGCTCGAGGATGACCAGCTTACACTGATGCCCGGGGTGATGGAGCCATTGCTGTAATATCCCGTGGCGGCGAATGTTTGTGTGCCGCCGACCGGGACAACAGCGGTTGTAGGAGCGATGGTGATGTACCGCAGAGTTGGAGCGCAATTGCATGCGGCCAGGATTAACAGGAACACCAGTGAGACCGCCACTAGTGCCAATTCACTGGGCTTTCTTTTCATGACGCCTCCTCAGCGTGGTTGAAGCGGACAAAGTCGTACTCAGAGGCAAGCTCGCGCGAACAAATAGCTTGACGTAACAGGGCGGCAGAAATGCATCAGCGGGCGAGGTCCCACACCCAACCTACTCGTCGGACCCTCAAGATGCCTCAGTACGTGGGAACGATACTCGAATCCAGCAGCACCAGCAAAGTGGCTTCATCGTCATAAGTAATATACTAATAAACAATAAACATGCCGGAGTAGGGCAGGAACGTTTGCCTACTTCCGATGAAAAGCTCCACCAAGATGTCCCCCGGTTGGTCTATTCGGGGATGCCGGCAGTTGCCGCTGGTCCTCGCAGCAGCAATGATGCGAAGATAGAATCCTTTTTGACGAGGACCGGCGATGCCCAGACTGATGACCACGGAAGACCTTCGATTGGAAGAATCCAGACTGCGCAAAAAACACTGGAAACGATGGGGCCCGTATCTGTCCGAGCGCCAGTGGGGAACCGTCCGCGAGGATTACAGCGAGAACGGAGATGCTTGGGAGTCTTTTCCGTTCGAACACGCGCATGCACGAACGTACCGCTGGGGCGAAGATGGAATTGGCGGGATCAGCGACAGGCACCAGATGATCTGTTTTGCGCTTGCGATGTGGAACGCACGCGATCCCATATTGAAAGAGCGGCTGTTTGGATTGACGGGATATCAAGGCAATCACGGAGAAGATGTAAAGGAGCAGTATTTTTATTTGGACTCCACGCCAACGCACAGCTATATGAAGATGCTGTACAAATATCCGCAGGCAGAATTTCCTTATCAGCGATTAGTGGAGGAGAACCGGAGACGGGACCGCACGCAGCCGGAATTCGAGCTACTGGACACCGGCATATTCAACGAAAACCGTTACTTTGACGTTTTCATTGAGTACGCGAAGGCCGACTGGGAAGACATTTTGATTCGGATTAGCGCGTTTAATCGCGGGCCGGAAGCGGCCGACCTGCATCTCCTTCCCACGCTTTGGTTTCGCAATACCTGGTCCTGGGGAAAAGACTTGCGACGACCGACGGCGCGACGCGCCGCGGATTTGTCGGGAGGCGTTTGTTCGGAAATCGAACATTGGGAGTACGGGAAAAGATGGCTGATCGCAGCGGGCCGCCCGGAACTGCTGTTTACCGAGAACGAGACAAACTACGTAAAGTTGTTCAAGTACCGCGAGCGCTCGGCTTTCGTGAAGGACGCGTTCCACGAGTATGTGATTCATGGAAATAAGCAGGCGGTGAATCCCGCGTCGAGCGGAACCAAAGTGGCGGCTCTCCGGACTTTTCATCTCGGGCCGGGAGAATCCGCCACCGTGAAACTGCGGCTAACCGATCTGGACCCGTTAGGCAGCATGGACCCGGAACTGCCGTGGGTCGGCAGCAATGCCGCAGCGGGACAGCGTCGGCTGCCCGCGCTGGCCCCTTGGGATTTTGGCGATAACTTCGATGCCGTATTCGCGCAACGGATGAAAGAGGCCGACGAGTTCTATGATTCTCGCCTATTGAAGCACCTTTCTAGCGACGCGCGTGCGGTGATGCGGCAGGCGTATTCCGGGATGCTGTGGTCCAAACAGTTCTACCACTACGATGTTGCTACGTGGCTCGAGGGCGATCCGGCAGGGCCGGCACCACCCGCCGCGCGACAAAAAGGGCGAAACCGTGAGTGGGCCCATCTCTATAACGACGACGTGTTATCCATGCCGGACAAATGGGAGTACCCGTGGTACGCGGCGTGGGACTTGGCCTTTCACTGCATTCCGTTGTCGATTGTGGATTCCGATTACGCGAAAGAGCAGCTGATTCTGCTGTTACGGGAATGGTATATGCACCCGAATGGCCAGCTCCCGGCCTACGAATGGGCGTTTGGCGACGTGAATCCTCCGGTGCACGCATGGGCGGCTTGGCGCGTGTACAAGATTGATCGACGCATGAAAGGAGTCGCGGACCGCGAGTTTCTGGAGCGCATTTTTCACAAATTGCTGCTGAATTTTACCTGGTGGGTGAACCGCAAAGATCCCGAAGGCCTAAATGTCTTTCAAGGCGGATTTCTTGGACTCGACAACATCGGGGTATTTGACCGATCCGCGCCTCTGCCAACGGGAGGGCATCTGGAACAGTCGGACGGAACGAGTTGGATGGGGATGTATTGCCTGAACATGCTAGCGATTGCGCTGGAACTAGCCAAGGACGATATGGCTTATGAAGATGTAGCCAGCAAATTCTTCGAACATTTCGTGCATATCGCGCATGCCATGAATGATATCGGCACAGATAGCCGTTCGCTTTGGGATGACACCGATGGTTTCTATTATGATTTGTTGCACCTGCCCAATGGCGAAGACCATTTCGTAAAGATTCGCTCGATCGTGGGGCTGATTCCATTATTTGCCGTGGAGACATTGGAGCCGGAAGTCGTAGACCGCTTGCCCGGTTTCAAGCGGCGGATGCAATGGTTCATGGATAATCACCCCGACGTTCCAGAACACATCGAAATGACGCAGCGCTCGGCGCGCGGGGTACGCAGGCTATTGTCGCTGGCAAACCGCAAGCAACTGAAACGCGTTCTGAAGCGTATGCTCGACGAGTCAGAATTTCTGTCCCCACACGGAATCCGCGCGCTATCTCGGTATCATCTGGATCATCCTTATGAAGTGCAGGTAGACGGACAGATCAGCAGGGTTGACTACGAGCCAGCCGAATCCACGTCCTCGATCTTTGGAGGGAATTCGAACTGGCGGGGGCCGGTCTGGTTTCCGCTCAATTACCTGCTGATCGAATCGCTGCAGAAGTTCCATCATTATTACGGCGAGGATTTCAAGGTGGAGTGTCCGACGTACTCGAAAAACGAGATAGATCTTTGGGAAGTTGGAGCCGAGATATCCCGGCGTCTGACACGGCTGTTTCTACGAGATAAGAATGGAAGGCGGCCATTCATAGGCAATTACGATTTATTTAACAACGATCCACATTGGCGTGACCTGATTCTGTTTTATGAATACTTTAATGGGGACAATGGCACAGGCCTGGGCGCCAGTCATCAGACTGGCTGGACGGGGCTAGT
>Ga0335076_10002904_pt1 | contig 17122 bp, 15 predicted proteins | sample Lox_Sample_25_FD_206717 | JGI IMG/M metagenome (GOLD analysis project Ga0335076, IMG submission 206717) | Soil microbial communities from Loxahatchee National Wildlife Refuge, Florida, United States - Lox_Sample_2.5 | ecosystem: Environmental > Terrestrial > Soil > Wetlands | place: USA... | reverse complement strand
GTCGGCCACGTCGCGCCCGGTCACCGGCAAGACCATGAAGCCGCGGTGGGGCTGTTGGGCGATCAAGCCTTCGGCGCGCAACGCGAACAGCGCCTCACGCACCGGCGTGACACTGATCCCCAGCTCCGCGGCCAGTTGATCAAGGCGAACGTAGGATCCCGCGACGTAAACGCCGTCGAAGATTCTCCTGCGGATCAGGCGCGCGACATCGTCGGAGAGTTGCGGCCGCGCAGCGAAATCCGGAACGGACATCGCCTCACACCTGATACTCGGCGAGCAGCCGCTTGCTGATGATGGACTTCTGGATTTCGCTGGTTCCCTCACCGATGAGCAGGAACGGCGCGTCACGCATCAGCCTTTCGATCTCATACTCCTTGGAGTAGCCGTAGCCGCCGTGGATCCGGAAGCTCTGTTGGGTGACCTCCGAACAGTATTCGCTGGCAAGGTATTTGGCCATGCCGGCGGCGACGTCGTTGCGCTCACCGGAATCCTTCAATCGCGCCGCGTTGACCATCATCAGATGCGCCGCTTCCACTTTGGTTGCCATTTCCGCTAACTGGAATGCGATGGCTTGGTGCTCGGCGATCGGCTTGCCGAAAGTGCGCCGCTGCTGGGCGTAGCGCACCGCGAGCTCGAAGGCGCGAATGCCCACGCCGCAAGCCCGGGCCGAGACGTTGACGCGGCCGACCTCGATACCGTCCATCATCTGGAAGAAGCCCTGTCCCGCGGCACCGCCGAGAATGCCGTCGGCGCTGGCGCTGTACCCGTCGAAGATGAGCTCGGTGGTGTCGATGCCCTTGTAGCCCAGCTTGTCAATCTTGCCCGGTATCACCAGGCCCGGCGCGACTTCGCCGAAACCCGTTGGCTTCTCGACCAGGAACGCGGTGAGGTTGCGGTGCGGCTTGTCCGCGCCTTCGTCGGTGCGCACCAGCACCGCTATCAGCGTCGAACTGCCGCCGTTGGTCAGCCACATCTTCTGGCCGTTGATGGTGTAGTTACCATCCGGATTGCGTTGGGCCCTGGTTCGGATCGCGGCGACATCGGAACCCAGCTCCGGCTCCGACATCGAAAACGCGCCGCGCGATTCGCCGGTCGCCATGCGCGGTAGGAAGCGTTGCTTCTGCGCGTCGGTGCCGTGCTGGCGCAGCATGTACGCGACGATGAAGTGCGTGTTGAGGACACCGGACACGCTCATCCAGCCACGCGCCAATTCCTCGACGCACAGCGCGTAGGTCAGCAGCGACTCGCCCAAACCGCCGTACTCCTGCGGGATCATCAGCCCGAACAGGCCCATTTCCCGCATCTTGTCGACGATTTCCTGCGGGTAGGTGTCGTCGTGTTCGAGTTCTGCCGCATTGGGGATGACTTCCTTCTCGACGAATTGCCTTACCGTAGCCACGATCTCGGTCTGGAATTCGGTCAGGCCGAGGGTTTGGGCGAGCTTGGTCATGCGCTGTCTTTCCTCTTCCGCCTATCAGCAGGCAATGGTTTTGGCGCTGGTCAGGCGCGCGATGTCGGCGGTCGTCAGCCCCAACCGCTCGGTGAGCACGTCGACGGTGTCCTGTCCCAGGGCGGGGGCCGGTTCGCCGGCGGGATGGGCGCCGTCGAAGGCGGCCGGCATCCCGGGGGCGTAATAGTCCCCGACGCCCGGTTGGTGCAGCCGGGAAAAGAGCGGGTTGGCGGTCACCTTCGCGTTCGCGGCGACCTCGGCGAAGGTGCGGTACCGCTCGAACAACACGGTGGTGCCCGACAGCGCGGCAGCGATCTCGTCGGCCGTGTGATCGGCGAACCAGGTGGCGAACAGCCCGGACAGGGCGTCGCGGTAGCGGTAGCGGTCGCCCTCCGAGCCGAACTCCACGCCCAGCGCCTCGGCGAGTGCCGATACGGCGGCACCCGTGCCGGTCACGTCGACCAGATCGCGAAAGTGCCGTCCGGTCAAGGTGACAACCATGAATGCGACCCGGTCGCGGCTGGTGAAGTCCTGGCCGTACTGGCCGTAGATGGCATTGCCCAGCCGTTGGCGTTGGGTCCCGTTGACCTGGGGTTCGGTCAGCAGCCCAAGGTTTCCCGCCGTGGCCAGCGCGACATCCTCCAGCGCCAGGCTGATGCGCGCACCCGCCCCGGTCTGATCGCGGCGGCGGACGGCGGTGACGACGGCCAGCGCGGCGTATAGACCGCAACACACGTCCCAGGCCGGCAGGACGTGGTTGATCGGACCGGCATGATCTGGCGGACCGGTGACGAGCGGGAAGCCGATGCCCGCGTTGACGGTGTAATCCACACCGGTGGAACCGTCGCCGCGCCCGAGCAGCTGAACGTGGATGACGTCGGAACGCTTGGGGGCCAAAAGGTCATGGCTTAGCCACGACAGCCCGGCGGCGTTGGTGACGACGATGCCGTCACCTTCGACGATCAGTCGCTGGACCAGCTCCTGGCCCTCGGGGGAACGCAGATCGATGGTGGCCGAGCGCTTTCCCTTGTTGAGTCCGGTCCAGTAGATCGACGTGCCGCCCGACGCCAGCGGCCACCGTTGTACGTCGGAGGCGCCGCCGATCGGATCGACGCGGATCACCTGCGCGCCAAGCTGAGCCAGCGTCATGCCGCACAGCGGTGCGGCGACAAAACTGGACACCTCCACGATCGTGAGGCCGCTTAGGGGGCCGTTCATGCCGGGGCGACCGGCTCGAAGACCGCGGCGAGCCCCTGGCCACCGCCGATGCACATGGTCTCCAGCCCGTAGCGCGCCTGGCGGCGGTTGAGTTCGCGCGCCAGGGTGGCCAGCATCCTGCCACCGGTCGCACCGACGGGATGGCCCAGCGAGATTCCCGAGCCGTGCACGTTGGTTCGGTCATGGTCGGCGGCGCCGAAATTCCATTCGCGCATCACCGCAAGCGCTTGTGCGGCAAAGGCTTCGTTGAGTTCGATCAGGTCGATGTCGGACAGGTGCAGACCCGCCTTGGCGAGCGCGACCTCGGTCGCGGGGACCGGACCGATGCCCATGATGTTTGGCGCCACGCCCGCCGACCCCCACGAACACATGCGGACCAACGGCGTCAGACCGAGTTCGTTCGCTTTTTCCGGTGTGGTCACCAAGCACATCGATGCCGCGTCGTTCTGCCCGCTGGCGTTGCCGGCTGTAACGGTCGCCTCCGGATCTTTTTCCAGCAGAACGGGTTTGAGCTTGCCCAACGACTCCACCGACGTGTCTGCGCGCGGATGCTCGTCGGTGTCGACCACCTCCTCGCCGTGGCGGGTTCGCACCGGGACTCCGATGATCTCCTCGGCCATGATGCCGTCCTTCTGCGCGGCCACCGCGCGCTGGTGTGACCGCACTGCGAGCTCGTCTTGCTCCAGGCGTGGAATGCCGTACTGCCGGCGCAGGTTCTCGGCGGTCTCCAGCATCCCGCCCGGCACCGGGTAGTGGCGGCCACCGGCGGTGGTGCGACCGCGCGCCAGCCCGTCGTGCACGCGGATACCGCCGCGCGCTCCGCCCCAACGCATGTCGGTGGAGTAGAACGCGACGTTGCTCATGCTTTCGCAGCCGCCGGCGACGACGAGATCGTGATCGCCGTTGCCCACCTGCAGGCACGCCTGGATCACCGCCTGCAGGCCCGATCCGCAGCGCCGGTCGACCTGCATCCCCGGAACGGTCACGGGCAGGCCCGAATCCAGTGCCACCACACGCCCGATCGCCGGCGCTTCGCTGCTGGGATAGCAGTGCCCGAGGATGACGTCTTGCACCGCCTCGGCCGGGATTCCGGTTCGCTCGAGCAGCCCTTTCAGGGCGGCGACGCCGAGGTCGACGGCCGTCAGCGACTTGAACATCCCGCCGTAGCGGCCGATCGGCGTGCGTACCGGCTCACAAATGACCGTCTGTCGCATCTTCACTTCTCCGTTTAGGTCCACTCAGATGTGGCGGCCGCCAGTGACTTCCATCACCGTGCCGGTCATGTACGAGGACAGATCGGAGGCCAAAAACAGGGCGACGCTGGCGACTTCGCTCGGTTCGCCGGCACGTCCCATCGGAATCTCGGCCACCTTTTCGTCCCAAATGCGTTGCGGCATGGCCTCCGTCATCGCAGAGCGGATCAAGCCGGGAGCGATCGCGTTCACCCGGACCCCCAGGTACGCAAGCTCTTTGGCCGCCGCCTTGGTCATTCCCACGATCCCGGCCTTGGCCGCCGAATAGTTGGTCTGGCCGACCATGCCGACCTTGCCCGACACCGACGACATGTTGACGATGGCGCCACGCTTGTTTTCCCGCATGATCGCCGCCGCCAGCCGGGTGCCGTTCCACGTCCCTTTCAGGTGCACGTCGATGACCTGATCGAACTGTTCCTCGGTCATTTTGCGCATCGTCGCGTCGCGGGTTATTCCGGCGTTGTTGACCATGATGTCCAGGCCGCCGAAGCGATCGACGGCGGTCGAGATGAGGGCCTCGATGTCGGCGACTTGCGTGACATCGCACCGCACCGCCAACGCGACATCACTGCCGCCCAACTGTTTGGCCGCAACTTCGGTTGCCTCCAAGTTGAGGTCACCGAGCACGACCCGTGCGCCCTCGGCGACAAACCGCTGCGCAATGGCAAAGCCCAGACCTTGTGCACCACCTGTGACGACCGCAGTCTGACCGTCCAGCAACGACACCTGAATCACGCCTCCCTTGATTTTCTCCCGGCTCGGGGTACCCGTCGGGCCAATATCATATTTCATATAGGATTTTGCCCGGCGCCGGGCCGGTGAACCCCAGCGACAAGTGCCAAAGAGGAGCGTCTGCTATGACCACCGCTGAAGTCCAGGAAGTATCTGACGAAGACTTTCGGGAGATCCTTACGCAGACCCGTCACTTCGTTCGCACCGCCGTGGTTCCGCGCGAGCAGGAGATCCTGACCGACGATCGGGTGCCCGACGACCTGCGCGACCAGGCCAAAAAGATGGGCTTGTTCGGGTACGCGATTCCGCAGCAGTGGGGCGGCCTGGGCCTGAACCTCATCCAAGACGTCGAGCTGGCGATGGAATTGGGTTACACGTCGCTGGCGCTGCGGTCGATGTTCGGCACCAACAACGGCATCGCCGGCCAGGTGCTCGTCGGTTTCGGCACCGACGAGCAGAAGGGCCGCTGGCTGGAGTCAATGGCGTCCGGCGAGGTGGTCGCCTCGTTTGCGTTGACCGAGCCCGGCGCCGGATCGAACCCCGCGGGCCTGCGCACCAAAGCCACTCGCGACGGGTCCAAAGAGGGAGGGGCTTGGGTGATCTCCGGCGAAAAGCGATTCATCACCAACGCGCCCGTCGCCAATCTTTTCGTGGTGTTCGCGCGCACCCGCCCGGCCGACGACCAGGGGCCGGGGATCGCCGTCTTCCTGGTTCCCGCGGACGCCGCGGGCGTTCAGGTGGGCGCCAAGGACGCGAAGATGGGCCAGGAGGGCGCGTGGACCGCCGACGTCAGCTTCAGCGACGTTCGCGTTGGAAGCGACGCGTTGGTCGGCGGCAGCGAGGACATCGGTTATCGGGCGGCGATGACCTCTTTGGCGCGCGGCCGGGTGCACATCGCCGCCCTTGCAGTGGGCGCCGCCCAACGCGCGCTTGACGAATCCGTGTCATATGCCGCCACCGCGACCCAGGGCGGCACGCCGATCGGAAGCTTTCAGTTGGTGCAGGCGATGATCGCCGACCAGCAGACCGGGGTGCTGGCCGGCCGGGCCCTGGTCCGCGACGCCGCGCGACTGTGGGTCACCAATCAAGACCGCAGGGTCGCGCCGTCGGCGGCCAAGCTGTTCTGCACCGAAATGGCCGGCAAGGTCGCCGATCTCGCGGTGCAGGTCCACGGCGGCAGCGGCTACATGCGCGGCGTTCCCGTGGAACGTATCTACCGCGACGTGCGCCTGCTGCGGTTGTACGAGGGCACCAGCGAGATCCAGCGTCTGATCATCGGGTCGAACCTCGTCAGGGCGGCACAGCGATGAGCGGCAGGCTTGAAGGAAGGGTGGCGTTCGTCACCGGCGCGGCACGCGGCCAAGGCCGGGCGCATGCCGTTCGGATGGCCAAGGAGGGCGCCGACATCATCGCCGTGGACATCGCCGGCAAGCTGCCGACTTGTGTTCCCTACAATTCGGCCACTCCTGAGGATCTCGCCGAGACCGTCCGCCTCGTTGAGGAAACGAATCGCCAAATCCGTTCCTACGTGGTTGATACGCGCGACTTTGAGGGACTCCACAAGGCCGTCGACGACGGCGTTGCCGCATTCGGACGCCTTGACATCATCGTGGCCAACGCCGGCATCGCCGCTCCGCAGGCCTGGAATGACATCACGCCCGAATCCTTTCGCGATGTGATGGACGTCAACGTGACCGGCACCTGGAACACCGTGATGGCGGGCGCGGAGAAAATCATTGAAGGGGGCCGCGGCGGCTCGATCATCCTGATCAGTTCGGCGGCCGGGGTGAAAATGCAGCCGTTCATGGTCCACTACACCGCCAGCAAGCACGCCGTCACGGGGTTGGCCCGCGCGTTTGCCGCCGAATTGGGTAAACATTCGATCCGAGTCAACAGCGTTCACCCCGGGCCGGTGAACACCACGATGGGTTCGCGCGAGATGGTCGAGGCGGGGGGCAAAGCGACGGAGACCAACCCGAAGCTGTCCCACATGCTCACGCCGTTTCTGCCCAACTGGGCCGCCGACCCCGAAGACATCGCCGACGCCGTGTGCTGGCTGGCCAGCGACGAATCGCGCAACGTCACCGCCGCCCAGATCGCGGTCGACCAGGGCTCGACGCAGTACTGATCGGCCCGCGCCGGGAATAGCCCTCCGGGCTCGGCGTTCGTAGTCCACATGAGAAGCCTCAGCGAAGCCAAACGTCAGGAATTCCTCGCCGATAAGCACATCGCCGTCCTGTCCGTCGCAACCGCCGACGGCCGGCCGCCGGCCAGCGTCCCGATCTGGTACGACTACGCGCCCGACGGGAACATTCGGATCAACACCGGGGCGTCCAGTCGCAAGGCCAGGCTAATCGAACGGGCCGGCGCGGTGACGCTGGTCGTCCAGCGCGAGGAACCGCCGTATCAGTACGTGGTGGTCGAGGGCACCGTCGTCGAGACCACCAGGCCGGCCCCGGCGGACGTGCAGGAAGCCATCGCCATCCGGTACCTCGGCGAGGAAGGCGGCCGCGCGTTCATCCGCAGCATGGAGGGTGTCGAGGAGGTGCTGTTCACCATCCGCCCGGACCGCTGGCTTTCCGCTGATTTCACGGGCGATCTCTAGCCCGACCGGGAGCAAAATCTACGCGCATACGCCGATGTTTTGCCGCATGCGATCACCGCATGCTGGCTAACATGAGCGAAATCGATCCACGGGCGGATATGCCGCCATTGGACTGGAGCGACCTGGGCGTAAACGAAGCCATGAACGAGTCCCTGCCGACCGGGACGGTGACGCTGCTGTTGGCCGACGTCCAAGGTTCGACGCAGCTGTGGCACTCCCAACCAGAGGAGATGACCGCCGCGATCGCCAACCTCGATCAAACGCTGGCCGAGTTGGTGGGGGTCCATCACGGCGTCCGCCCGGTCGAGCAGGGTGAAGGCGACAGCTTCGTCATCGCATTCAGCCGCGCGTCCGATGCGGTGGCATGCGCGCTGGCGTTGCAACGCGCTCCCCTGGCGCCATTGCGGCTACGAGTCGGCGTGCACACCGGCGAGGTGCAGCTGCGTGACGAGAACAACTACGTAGGGCCGGCCATCAACCGGACCGCCCGGCTGCGCGAACTCGCGCACGGCGGCCAGACGGTGCTGTCGGGCACTACCGGCGACCTGATCGCCGACACGCTCCCCGAAGGCGCGTGGTTGGCCGACCTGGGCACTCATGCGCTGCGGGATCTGCCTCGCCCGGAGCGGGTTGTGCAGCTGTGCCATCCCGACCTCTGCAACGAATTTCCGCCCCTTCGGAAGCGCGAAGCCGTTGTCGCCCAACGTTTTCCGGTCCAGCTCACCAGCTTCGTGGGGCGGGATGCGGAAATCGCTGAAGTGCGCGACATCCTCGCGCGCAACAGGCTGGTGACGTTGACGGGCGCGGGCGGCGTGGGCAAGACCCGCTTGGCGGTGCAGGTCACCTCCTCGGTCGCCGGCGGCTACGCCGACGGAGCATGGTATGTCGACCTGGCGCCGATCACCGACCCCGATCTGGTGCCGGTCACCGCGGCGCGTGCGCTGGGGTTGCCGGATCAGCCGGGACGATCCCCGGAAAACAGGCTGCTGCAGTTCATCGGCGACCGGCACATGCTGCTGGTGCTGGACAACTGCGAACACCTGCTTGATGCCAGCGCGGCGCTGGTTACCACGCTGTTGGCGGGATGCCCCCGAGTGACGGTGCTGGCGACCAGCCGGGAGCCGATCGGGATGACCGGCGAGGTGACATGGCGGGTGCCATCGTTGTCACTGACCGACGACGCGGTGCGGCTGTTCAGCGAGCGTGCCGGCCAAGCCCGGCCCGGCTTCATCATCAGCGACGACAATGCAGCCGCCGTCGATGAGATCTGCCGTCGCCTGGATGGGATGCCGTTAGCGATCGAGTTGGCGGCGGCGCGGGTCCGTGCGTTGTCGCCGCAAGAGATTCTGGCCGGACTGCAAGACCGGTTCCGATTGCTGACCGGCGGATCGCGAACCGCGGTGCGCCGCCAGCAGACGCTGCGGGCATCGGTGGATTGGTCGCACGCGCTGTTGACCGAGCCGGAGCGAATCTTGTTCCGCCGGCTTGGGGTTTTCATGGGCGGGTTCGACTTCGAAGGCTGCCGGCAGGTGGTCTGCGATAAGGACTTAGCGTCGCATCAGTTGCTCGATGTGCTGGCTCTACTTGTGGACAAGTCGCTGGTGATCGCCGAAACGGCTGGCGGTCTAACGCGATACCGGTTGCTGGAAACGATCCGCCAGTATGCGCAGGAAAAGCTCGGCGAATCCGCTGAGGCGGTCGCGGTCCGCCACCGGCACCGGGATCACTACACCGCAATGGCCGCGGCACTCGACGCTCCGGGCAAAGCCAGCCTGGAGCGCCTGCTCGACCGAGCGCAGACGGAAATCGACAATCTGCGTGCCGCATTCGCGTGGAGTCGGGAGAACTCCGACATTGACAGCGCATTGCAGCTGGCCACGTCCCTGCAACCGCTGTGGCTGACGCGGGGCGGCCTTAAGGAGGGGTCGGACTGGCTCGACGTCGGTCTGGCCGACGCCGAGATTGCGGGTGCCGATGTGACGCCCCGCGCAATGGCTCGGGCATTGGCGGACAAGGCATTCCTGGACAACATGCGCGACGCGGCAAGCCTTGCGCGAGCCCAGCGTTCGCTGGCCATCGCGCGCGAGGTCGATGATCCCGCACTGCTGGCGCGCACTCTGACCGCTTGCGGCCGCCTCGCCGCCTGGAACGCCGAGCTGGCCCGGCCCTACTTGTCGGAGGCGGAGAACCTGGCCCGAGCCATGGGCGACCGGTGGAGGTTGAGCCAAATCCTGTACAGCCAGGCGTTGACGGCGTCACTCGGCGCGGGTGATCTCGACGCCACCGTGACCGCCGCGACGGAGGGCCGCCAACTCGCCGATGAGGTCGGCGACCGGGGCTATTCACGCGGGTGCCGGTGGTGTCTCATTTGGGTGCAGTGGGTGCGAGGGGATGTCGCCGGGGCCGAGGCGCAGTATCGCGAGTTGATGATCGAAGCGGACGCTGAACACGCCCTGATCTGGCAGGTGAACGCCCGGTCGGGCCTGTGTCAGGTGCTGGCCCAAAGCGGGCAGGCAGACGCGGGCAACGCCGTCGCGCTTGAGGCGCTCGACGGTGCCGCCGAGATCGGCCGGTACCAGGAAGGTGTCATTTACGCGGCGCTGGCAATCGCGGCGCTGGCGGGTGGCGATGTCGATGCGGCCGTCGATGCCAGCGATGCGGCTCGCGAGCGGTTCGCCGGCTTTCGGCTTGCGAACACTACCGTCAAACCTGCTGCGCAGGTCGCGCTCGCTCGTGGTGATCTGGCGTCAGCACGTCGCTTCGCCGACGAGGACGTTGCCGCCGCAATGGGCTCGTTCATGGTGCAGGCCCTGACTACCCGGGCGCGCGTGGCGTCGGCGGAAAACGAGCCGGGGCAGGCCGAGCGCGACGCCCAGGATGCGTTGACGAATGCCGCGGAGATGGGGGCCCACTCGTTTGTCCCAGACCTTTTGGAGTGTCTTGCCGCTTTGGCCCAAGGTGCCGGCAGCCACCCGGAAGCGGCGCGGCTATTCGGCGCGGCGCATGCCATCCGCCAGCGCACCGGCATAATCCGCTTCCGGGTGTATGACGCCGAGTACGCGGCATCGGTGGAAGCAGCCCGCAAAGCATTGACAGATAAGGAATTCGATGCCGCCTGGGACGCGGGCGCGGCTATGTCCACCGACGCGGCGATCGCATACGCGCGTCGCGGGCGAGGCGAACGCAAACGACCGCCCAGCGGTTGGGACTCGCTGACCCCGACAGAACGCGACGTCGTCCGGCTCGTCAGCGAGGGGTTGGGCAACAAAGACATCGGCGACCGGCTGTTCATCTCCCCGCGCACCGTGCAGACACATCTCACCCACGTGTACGCCAAACTCGGGCTCACGTCGCGCATGCAGTTGGCTCACGAAGCAGCCCGCCGCGCTTAGCCGGGTCAGCCGATTAGTTCCAGCGTTCCCAAGTCGCGGATGGCCTGACAGCCCCGCCGCAGCATGGTCAGCACCATGTCGTCGCCTCGTTCGGTGGCGGCGGCGAAGGCAAACCCCAGCGCCGAGATCAGCGGTGCCTGCAGCACCCCGAGCCGGTAATCACGCCAACATGTTTCGCGGTCGTAGTCGGTGACCCCGCAACTGGCCAACGCTCGGTGATAGTCGGCAACGAGGTCTTCTTCAACGGCTGCGCGCAGTTGTGAATTCAGGCTGGTCGCGGTGAAGTAGGCGAGATCCCTAGCCGGCAGACCCACGCCGAGCGTCTGCCAGTCGACCACGCTCACCCGCGTTCGGTCGGGGTCGAACAGCATGTTGTCCAGGCGATAGTCACCGTGCAACAAGGCAAACCGGTCGTACTCGGCCAGCAGCCAGGGCGCCACCAAACCCATTGCCGCACCGAAGGTATCGCGGTCTTCGGGGGTCATTCGATCGCCGAGCTTCTCGAGCGTGATGTCGGCGCTCATCTTCGCCACCTCGCCCATGCCGTTGGCACCGGCTTCGTCCGGCCGTCCGAACGCGATGCCAGGAAAGTCCAACCAGACCGGATCGCACCAGCTCGGTGCGTGCAGGCCGGCCAGAGCGACAACCGCAAGGTGCGCTTCCTGTTCGCCGCAGCCGGCGAGCTGATCACCCTGCACCGCCGGTGCTTGATCGGCCAGCAGCAGAGCGAAATCCATTGCGTCATCACTAATCTCGCAGTAGAAGCAGTGCGGCGTCGGCACCTGCACCCGATCGGCCACGGAGGCATAGAACGCGCATTCGCTGCGATACCCGATGACGACCCGGTCGCGCACCGTGTCATCCTGGGCGGGCAGTTTGATCACGAAGGTTGGCGGCAAGCCGGCCGGATCAGAGGCGTAGCCGGCCGTCACCCGATAGGTGGCGCCCGTCTGCCCGGTGCCGATCGCAGCGATGTCGACGCCGGATACCTCGACGGGCGTGCCCCGCTGGCTGAGTGCCGTCGATAGCCACTCAGGGGTCACGTCGGCGGGATACCGCGGAATCGACACCACAGCACTCATAACCACGCCTCCGGTCTCAGACGGTCGAGTGATCAACTGTAAGGCATACGGCAAGCGCGGCGGTCCACCGCCGCTCGCTGCTCAGCGAGGAGGTGCCTCTCCCCGGCCTCGTGCCGCTGCGGCCAGAATTCGCCGCAACGTCCACCCGTTGTTATCGGACATCGGCTCGGCAGCGACGGTGGCGTCCGGCTCGCCACTGCGGCGAGTGCCCATCTCTCGCCCGGCGTTCCAGTAGGCCTGGGCGTGTATCGCGGACTTGGAAAAACCGAACTCGTCGCGCAGCCGCCGTCGGACATGCTTGAGGGTCGCGGCCTCGGGTGTCGCCCACACATACCAGTCCGACCAGTCCCGGCTTTCGATCGCCGCGGCCAGCGACTTTTCGTCGCGCCGCGCAACCCAGTGCACCCGCAGCCGGGGATGTTGCGCGACCGGGATCAGCCTGTCGTTGTCGTCGTGCTGCTCGAGGTACATGTCGATCGGGACGCCGTCGGGGACGGTTTCGACGATCCCGTTGATCCCCGGGATCGATGCCGAGTCCCCGATCAGCAGGTAGCCGGCGGGCCGCTCGTTGGGTGCGTCGAAGCGCGAGGAGCCCATCAGGGACATGACCGCGATCGTCGTGCCGGGTTGGACGGTGCGCGCCCACGACGATGCCGGGCCGGCTGGGTCGTGCAGCACAACGTCGACCGCGAACCTGCCGGCGGGGACGTCCGCCTCGGAGATCGTGTATGCGCGCTGGAACTCGGTATTCGACCCGTCCGGGTCGGGAAACCAGAACCGCAGCCACGCGGCCGGTTCGACCTTCACGTCTTCGAACAATGTCGGCGACGCCATGCGCACCCGCACGAAGTGTGGCGTAATCCGGACGGTTTCGATCACGGTTGCGACGTGGTCGCGCGCGCCGAGACTCCGCAAGATCACGCCCTGCAACCCGCGCGCCATCAGCGGCCCTCTGCCGCGGCGGTGAGCTCAACCCCGTTGATCGAACGACCCGGCGGCACCACCGCGATGAGCGGCGGTCGCCCGCCCTGACAGGACGCGACGGACTGCATTCGGCACCCTTCGGCTAGTAGATTAGCCACAAACTAAGGGTTGCCTTACCAAAGGTCAAACCTCGGGTACTCAGTCGGTCTGTCGACCGCCGCGGGACGCGGGGTTTGATACGCCGCTAGGCCACCCGAACGTAGCTCGCGCAGCGCGGTGCGCAGGCCGCGTCGTTTGCCCGTGTCGGGATCGATGAAGCTCTCCCGAAGTCCCTCGCGGACGCGGAACTTCAACTCCGAGCGCGTCTCCCGGGCGTCGTCGGGCGTCGCCTTGAGCAGCTTGTCGGGCAAGGCGAGTTTGAGGATCGTCCAGAACGTCTGCATGTATTGGCGGCCAAGGGATCCCGTGGTGTACGGCAGGTCGTACTTGTCGCACAGCTCGCGCACCCGCACGCCGATCTCCGCGTAGCGATTGCTGGGCAGGTCCGGAAACAGGTGGTGTTCAATCTGGTAACAAAGGTTGCCGCTGATGAATGCCATGAACTTCCCGGCGTTGAAGTTGGCCGACCCGAGCATCTGTCGCAGATACCACTCCCCCTTGGTCTCGTTCTCGAACTCCTCGACGGTGAATTTCTCCGCCCCGTCGGGGAAGTGGCCGCAGAAGATCACCATGTAGGCCCAATAGTTGCGGATCAGGTTGGCCGTCAGGTTGGCCTTGAGGGTGTGCTTCCAGTTGCGCCGAGTCAGCGCGGGGAATATCAGGTAGTCCTTGCCGGCCTGCTTGGCGACCTTTTTGCCGATCACCCGCAGGTCCTTGCGCGCTTCGGCCCAGGTCTTCTCCTTTTTGCGGATCTTGGCCGTCTCAATGTGGTGCAACGCGACGCCCCACTCGAAGAGCGTGCCGAGCAACATGTTGTAGATGGGGTTGCCCAGCATCCAGGTTTCCCACGGTTCATCGCGGGTGACGCGCATGATCCCGTAGCCGACATCACCGTCGAGGCCGACGATGTTCGTGTACTTGTGGTGGATGAAGTTGTGGGAATGCTTCCACTGCACGCCCGGACAGGTGGTGTCCCACTCCCATTCCGTGGAATGGATCTCGGGGTCGTTCATCCAGTCCCACTGACCATGGGTGATGTTGTGGCCCAACTCCATGTTCTCGATGATCTTCGCCGTGGCGAGCATCGCGGTGCCACTCAGCCACGCCAGCTTGTTGTGGCTGGCGAACAACGCAATTCGACCGCCGGCGGCCAACGCCCGCTGCAACTGGATGGATCGGCGGATGTACCGGGCGTCGCGCTCGCCGCGAGACTCCTCGATGTCGGCGCGGATCGCGTCCAGCCCCTGTGCGAGCTGCTCGACATCCTCGGTGGTCAGGTGCGCGTATTCCTTGATATCGGTGATTGCCATCAGTTCCCCTCAGATTTTGATGGTGCAGTTTCCGGACGCCGTGGAGATGCAGGTTTGGATGCGGTCGCCTTCGCGGTGTTCCGTACCCGACCTGAAGTCACGCACGTGCCCTGACTCCAGTGGAAGCACACACGTTTGGCAGATGCCCATCCGGCACCCGAACGGCATCTGGATCCCCACCTTTTCGCCGGCTTCCAAAAGCGATGTGGCGCCGTCTATTTCGATGGTCTTATCGGATATGGCGAAGGTGACCGTTCCGCCTTCCCCGCCCTTGTCGGTGGCGGCGATGGTGAAGCGCTCCATGTGCAGTTGATCGCTGCAACCCTCGGTTTTCCATGCCTCTTCAGCGTTGTCCAGCAGGGCCGGCGGACCGCATACCCAGGCCGGGCGTTCCCGCCAGTCGGCCACGATGTCGGCGAGATGGTCGAAGTCGATGTGGCCCTGAGTTTCGGTGAGCTGCAGGTGGAGTCGATACCCCGGCTGGGTTTTCTCGAGCTCGCGCAACTCGTCGTGAAAGATCACCTCATCCGCGCTGGGCGCCGAGTGGATGTGCGCGACGTCCGCCTGTTGCCCGCGCGACTTGAGGGTGCGCAGCATGGCCATCACCGGGGTGATCCCGCTGCCCGCCGTGATGAACAGGAGCTTTCCCGGTGGCGGGTCGGGCAGCGCGAAGTCTCCCTTGGGCGACGCCAGTCGCACGATGGTGCCCGGTTTGACGCCATTGACTAAGTGGGTTGACAAGAAACCCTCGGGGGTGGCCTTGACGGTGATGGTGATGTTCTTGTCGTCGCGCCTCGGGATCGACGTCAACGAATAGGAGCGCCAATGCCATCGGCCGTCGATGCGCAATCCGATTCCAACGTACTGACCGGGCTGGTACCTCCCCGAAAAGCCCCAGCCGGGCTTGATCGTGACGGTTGCCGAGTCGGCGGTTTCGGGGCGCACATCAACGATGAGGCCGCGTAACTCGCGCGCCGACCACAGCGGATTGAGCATCTTGAGATAGTCGTCGGGCAACAGCGGGGTGGTCGCCCGGGCGGCCAGCCCGCGCGGCACGTTAACCCACGACTTGGCGGTCTGCACGCCTTTGGTGGGCGCTTTGCTCCATCGGGCGAGGCTACGAAGCGGAGAATCCATTAAGTCATTCCAGTGCTCTGATCGAGGTTCCGTGAGCTGGGTGAGTCACGGTTCCTGATCGGCTTCCCGCCCGTCGCGTTCAATAAACACTTGTTCTCTGAGCGGATCTGGGCACGTCGCTGCCATCGCACCAAAAAACGGTGTCTACCTGGGTAATTGTTTCCGCTGTACGCATCAGGCCGCCATTGCATACAGAAACAATTCATGTGCACCGAACGGTTCCAGCCGACCGGAGCTAGGATCGTCTCCAAATCCGTTGAAACAAAGGTGCTTTCATGGCCGAGCCACCGATCTACCTCATCACGGGCGCCGGCGGCGGGGTGGCAGGCATCAGCCCCCAAGTGGTGACCCGCCTGCTCAACCGCGGCGAGGCGGTTCGCGCCATGGTGCACCACGACGACGCTCGCGCCGACGCGCTGCGCGCCCAGGGCGCCGAGGTGGTCTCCGGGGACCTGACGAACCCGGTGGACGTCTTCGCGGCGATGTCGGGCATCACCCGGATGTTCTTCAACATGAGCGTCTCGCCGGATTACCTGCAGGCCACCACCGTGGCGTGCGTGGCCGCGGAGGAACTCGGCGGCCTAGAGGTCTTGGTCAACATGTCGCAGATGACGGTCTCCCAGATGACCGCCACCAGCACCGAGGAATCCAAACAGCAACGCCTGCATTGGCTCGCTGAACACGTCATCGATTGGTCGGGCGTCCCGGCCGTGCACATCCGGCCGACCGTCCTGCTCGAGAACCCGCTCTTCGACATGCTGGCCGCCCGCTCGATCCGGGAATCCGGCGAACTGGCATTGCCGTTCGGCGGCGGGCGCACTTCCCCCGTCGCCTCCAGCGACGTCGCCGACGTGATCACCGCGATACTGACCGCACCGCAGGGCCATCTAGGTGCGGTCTATGAATTGACCGGCCCCGCAACGCTTGACGTCGACGAGCTCGCCGACCAGTACTCGCAAGCCCTGGGCCGGCCCGTCGCCGCGGTTCAGCCGTCCTACGACGAGTGGCTGCACGATCTCGGCAAGCTGCGACTGCCGCCGCATGTGGAGCAACACATCGCCACCATGGCCCGGTTGCACCGCGAAGACCGCTACAACCGGTCAACCGACACGGTCGAACACATCACCGGGCACCCGGCGCAAACGGTGCGGCAATACGTCGAACAGCATCGCGACCTGTTCGACTGACAAGCGGTTTCTACTGGTCGGTGCCGAAGGACAGGTCGGCTTCGGACTCTTTCCGCTTCGCCTCGGCCAACCTGCGGTCGTCGGCTGCCGCCTGCCGATGGTGGATTGCCGACTCCTGGTGCACCTTTATGTCAGAGACTCCTTGCTTGACGGTCACGTCTTGCACTTCTGCGACGTGTTCGTGTTGACGTGCCGACTCCTCGATGCTCCGCGCGGCCGAGAGCATTGCCTGCACGGCGCGTTCGCGAGCCTCTGCGACTCTGTGTTCGGCGAGGTCCACATCTTCCGCGGTGAAGGTTGCTTCGCCCGGCGGTGGTGGCTCGTGTCCGGTGGCCATTGCGCCTCCCTTTTGTGCGGTCCATCGCGCTTACCCGCGGAAAGAGCAACGAAACGTTGGGTTGGCACCTGGATGCATGGCGTGTCGAAAACGATGCGGGCGGAGGGCCTCGAAACCTATTCAGCTACCTGGCGGGCGGCTCGAAATGGATTCGAGCTGCTGAAACACACTACGGCAGTTCACGTCGGTTATATGTAACCGACGCCAAAGTGTGCCCAAAGTGTGCCTGTAGGAGCGGTCACGCGGCGTGAGCGGTACGCCGCGACGAGTCTGCCTGAGTTCTTTTCAGGTCGCGCTGGTCGTTCAACGCTGGGCGAAGGTGGGCGACCGAAGCCG
>Ga0335076_10002901_pt1 | contig 17127 bp, 8 predicted proteins | sample Lox_Sample_25_FD_206717 | JGI IMG/M metagenome (GOLD analysis project Ga0335076, IMG submission 206717) | Soil microbial communities from Loxahatchee National Wildlife Refuge, Florida, United States - Lox_Sample_2.5 | ecosystem: Environmental > Terrestrial > Soil > Wetlands | place: USA: Florida... | reverse complement strand
GCCGCGGAGAGCAACCGGCCGCGGCTATGGCTGGTAACCCGCGACGGCCTTTCGGTTCACCATGATGAGCCTGGCGACCCGGCGATCGGCGCGCTCAAGGGCCTCATCCGTAACTGGCGGTTCCCCGGCGAAGCCGCGCGTGTCCTGGCCGGAGAGCCTGATCTCGGCACCGCCCTTGTCGACCTCGGGAACGCGCACGATCCGGTTGCGGCTTTGATGTCTGAACTGGGTTCGCCCGCCGGCGATGACGTGATCGCCTGGCGTGCGGACGGCCGGTATGTCGAACGGCTCTCGCGTGCGACGCTCGATGCCGGTCAGCACGAGGCGGTTATCCGCGCCGACGGCTCCTACATCGTCACCGGCGGCCTGGGCGGGCTGGGCACCGTCGTCACGCGGTGGCTTGTCGAGCGCGGCGCCGGACGGATTGTGCTCAACGGCCGACGGGAACCCTCCGACGATCAGCGCAACGCCCTCGCCGAACTGGCAGGGGACACCGAAATCACCTTTGTGTCAGGCGATATCGCGTTGCCGGGAGTGGCGGATCGGCTGGTGGCGGAGGCCGAAGCGACCGGACGCCCACTGCGCGGCCTGGTGCATGCCGCCGGTGTGACCGGCGACGGTTTGGTGACTGCACTTACCCCCGAAGGGATGCAGCGGGTGTGGGCACCCAAGGTGGCCGGCGCACTGCGGCTGCACATCGCTACAGTCGGCCGCGAGCTGGACTGGTGGGTCGGTTTCTCGTCCATGGCAACGCTTCTTGGACTGCCCGGTCAGTTGGCGTACGCAACGGGCAACGCGTGGCTCGATGCTTTGATGACTTGGCGACGCGCATCGGGCCTGCCCGCGACCGCGATCAACTGGGGCCAGTGGTCGGATGTCGGAATGAGTCACACACTGACCTACAGCGTTCTCGACCCGATCACTCCCGACGAAGGCATCGAGGCGCTGGAGTCGTTGGTGGGCGGGCCGCTGGCCCGGGTCGGCGTCGGACGACTGCGCCTCGACCGCGCTATCGCGGCAACCCCGGAGTTCGGCGAGCTCAACTACTTCGAAAGGATCGTGGCGGAGTTCGACGTTTCAACCGTCGAACACCGACCCGCCGTTGCGGAAACGGATCAGGCGGAAGTTTCGGCTCCGGACTGGTCGCAGCTGTCGGCCGAGGACCGGTTCAGCGAACTCGAGACCAGGCTGCGAACCATTTTGGGCCGCGAACTGCGAATGTCGGCATCAGCGATCAACGTGGATCAGCCATTCCCCGAGCTGGGATTGGACTCGATGATGGCAATGACGGTTCTGCGACAGACGCAGAAGCTGGTGGGTATCGACCTGTCGGCGAACATGTTGTTCAACCACCCGACTATCGCGTCGTTGGCGACGTACGTGGCGGGTCTGCTTGCACCGCAGGAGGTGCCGCAGGAAGAAGCCCCCGACCTGATCGACACGGGGAGCGGCGTGTTGGATGAGTTGTTCGATCAGGTGGAGTCGGCTTCGGCGGGCAGCGAGAGCGGTATCTTTTAATGGGCAACAATCCTGCAGTGGGAACGATTTTCGACAGAGTATCTGCGATGCCCGCCGACAAGCGGGACGCACTGACGCAGCAGTTCGACAAGGCGTCGCGGATCGCCGCCGCCGAGCCGATTGCGGTCGTGGGGATCGGCTGCCGTTTCCCCGGCGGCGCGGACGGCCCTGAGGGCTATTGGAACTTCTTGGCTAACGGTGGCGACGGGATCAGTGAGATCCCGCCGGACCGCTGGAACGCCGACGAGTTCTACGACCCTGATCAGTTCGCTCCCGGCCGGATGTCGTCCAAGTGGGGCGGTTTCCTGTCCGACGTCTCCGGCTTCGACGCCGACTACTTCGGTATCTCGCCACGAGAAGCCGAAGCGATGGACCCCCAGCAGCGGTTGATGCTGGAGGTGGCCTACGAAGCGCTCGAGCACGCCGGCATCGCGACCGAGGATCTGTCCGGTGTGCGCGCCGCCGTGCTGATGGGCGTGTACTACGGTGAATACCAAACGATTTCGGCGGCAAACCCGGACGCCATCGATGCGTACTCCGCGACCGGCAACGCCCACGCCGTCGCCGTCGGGCGCATCGCGTACCTGCTGGGGCTGCGCGGCCCCGCAGTCGCGATCGACTCCGCGTGCTCGTCGTCGCTGGTGACGATCCATCTTGCCTGCCAGACCTTGCGGTTGCGGGAGAGCGACCTGGCTCTGGCCGGCGGCGTCAGCCTGATCCTGCGCCCGGAAACCCAGATCGCGATGGCCAAGTGGGGAATGCTGTCCCCGAGCGGCCGGTGCTATTCCTTCGACTCCCGGGCCGACGGATTCGTCCGCGGCGAAGGTTGTGGTGTCGTGGTGCTCAAGCGGCTCACTGATGCCGTGCGCGACGGGGACCGGGTGTTGGCCGTCGTCCGCGGTTCCGCGGTCAACCAGGACGGTCGGTCCAACGGCCTGACCGCGCCGAACACCATCGCGCAACAAGACGTCATCGCTCGCGCACTGCGCAGCGCCGACGTGACCGCCGGCTCGGTGAACTACATCGAGGCACACGGAACGGGCACCGGGCTGGGTGACCCGATCGAATTCGAAGCGTTGGCCGACCAGTACGGCCGCGGCGAGAGCCAATGTGCTCTGGGCGCGGTGAAATCCAACTTCGGCCACCTGGAGGCCGCGGCCGGCATTGCCGGCTTCATCAAGGCCGCCCTGTCGGTGCAGCGTTCGCAGATTCCGCCGAATCTCAACTTCGCGCAATGGAATCCGGCGATCGACCACAAGTCCACCCGGCTGTTCATCCCCACTGAGCTCAGGCCGTGGCCGGCCGAGGAAGGCCCGCGCCGGGCCGCGATCTCGTCATTCGGTATCGGCGGAACCAACGCGCACGTCGTCATCGAGCAAGGCCCGGATGTGCCGGCTTCCAACGGCGATTCGGCATCACCGGTGACGACGCTGACGGTGTCCGGCAAAACCGAGCAGCGGATCGCGTCATGGGCGACGGCGCTGGCCGATTGGATGGCCGGCCAAGGTGCCGACGTGCCGCTGGCCGACATCGCGCACACCGTCAACCGCTACCGCAGCCGGCACAACAAAATCGCCACCGTGTCCGCACGCGATCGCAGTGAGGCCGTGGCCGGGCTGCGGGCGCTGGCCGCTGGGCAACCCACGCCGGGCGTTGTTGCCCCGCATGAGGTTCCGCGCGGAACAGGCACCGTGTTTTTGTATTCCGGTCAGGGTTCGCAGTGGGCGGGCATGGGCCGGCAGTTGCTGGCCGATGAGCCGGCGTTTGCTGCGGCGGTGGCCGACTTGGAGCCGGATTTCGTCGCGCAGGTGGGCTTTTCGCTGCGCGATGTGTTGCTCGCCGGGGAGCCCGTCGTCGGGATCGACCGTATCCAGCCGGTGTTGGTTGGCATGCAGTTGGCGTTGACGGCGTTGTGGCGTTCTTACGGTGTCGAGCCGGATGCGGTGATCGGGCATTCGATGGGTGAGGTGACCGCAGCGGTGGTGTCGGGCGCGTTGAGCCCGGCTGACGGTCTGAAAGTCATTGCCATCCGGTCGAAATTGATGTCACGGCTCTCCGGTCAGGGCGCCATGGCGCTGCTGGAGTTGGGCGCCCAAGAAGCCGAGAAGCTGGTCGGGGAGTACCCCGACATCACGGTCGCGGTGTATGCCGCGCCGCAGCAGACGGTGATCGCCGGCCCGCCCGAGCAGGTCGACGCGGCGATTGCGGTCGTCGACGGCCAGGGCAAGCTGGCGCGGCGCGTCGAGGTGGACGTGGCTTCGCACCACCCGACGGTCGACCCGATCCTGGCCGAACTGAAGGATGCACTGGCCGACCTGAAGCCGATGACGCCGAAGATTCCGTTGATCAGCACGGTCGGCCAGGACGGCGCTGCAGCACCGAAATTCGACGCCGACTACTGGGTGGTCAACCTGCGCAACCCGGTGCGGTTCAGCCAGGCCGTCGCCAAAGCCGCCGAAGATCACTCCAGCTTTGTCGAAGTCAGCCCCCACCCGCTGCTGAGCCACGCCATCAGCGGCACGCTCGAGTCGGCCAAGCCGCGCGGCGGCGCTCAGGTGTCGGGAACGCTGACCCGCGACAACCCCGAGACTCTGACGTTCCACACCCAGCTCGCGACGGTTCGGCCGCCATCGGTCGCAGCGGCGCAAAGTGCCAACGGGACAAAGAAACTCATCGATCTGCCACCGACGCCGTGGCATCATGTCCGCTACTGGGCGGCGCCGTTCTCGGCGACCCGGCAGGCGGCTAGCGCCCATCCGCTGCTGGGCACCCATGTCGAACTCCCATCGGGCCGCGACCACGTCTTCACGGCCGATGTCGGGACGGAACACGTCCCCTACCTGCTCGACCACAAAGTGCACGGCCAGGCCGTCATGCCCGGCACCGGTTTCGGCGAGATCGCATTGGCAGCAGCCAGCGAAGCCCTCGGCTTGCCCGCACAGTCGTTGACCGTCGGAGTCGAGGTGGAACAGATGCTGCCGCTGGGCGACTCGACGCAGCTCACGACGCAACTCAGCCGGGGCGAGAAGGACGGCGACGAGATCCGTGTCGAAGTCCACTCGCGCTCGGCGACCGGTGCCTGGATCCGCCACGCGGTGGCGAAAGTCGAGCTTGGCCAGTCGGCCGCGCCGACCGTTCCGGCCGCCTCGTCGGACCCCGGCACCGTCGTCTCGCCTGCGGATCTGTATTCGGCGTTGCGCGCCACCGGTCTGCACCACGGGCAGGCGTTCGCCGCGCTGACCCGAATCGTCCGTCGGCCCAACGGCACATCGGAAACCGAGATCGTGCTGCCCGACGAGGCGACCGGGCATCGCGGTTACCGCATCCATCCGGTGCTGCTCGACGCGGCGCTGCAGGGCCTGGCCGCCGCGCTGTCGAGCGATTCGCTGGCTGACTCCGAAGAGGCCACCTACCTTCCGGTGTCGTTCGAGAAGATCCGGGTGTTCGGCGAGGTCGGGCGCCGTGCCCGTTGCCGCGCCGAGTTGGTCAACCCGGACGGCGAAGGCTCCGGCATCACGGGCCGCGTCCTGATCACCGACGACAGTGGCACTCCCACCGCCGAGATCAGCGGGATCTACCTGCAACGCGTGCAACGCCGCACGGTGCCAATACCGTTGGAACAGAAGATCTTCGACACCGAGTGGGTCGAGACCCCGGTTACCTCGGCGCCGGCGCCGGAGGGCAGCTGGCTGCTACTGACCGACGGCGTCGAGTCCGAGGCGGTGGCCAAGGAATTCACCGCCGGATTCTGCTCATCGACCCAACGGGTCATCGGCGCGGACATTTCCGACGAGTCGGCCGTCTTGGAGGCCTTCGCGCACGCCGCGGGAGACGCCGAGCTACCACCAGTCGGCGTGGTCATCTTCGCGGGCCGGCAGTCATTCGACGGCTCGGAGTCCGGTGACGCGCCGGCACGCGGCCGTGAACTGACCTGGGGGGTCGCGTCGGCGGTACGCACGATCCTCACCGGGTGGCACGGCAAACCGCCACGGCTGTGGGTGGTTTCCCGCGACGGACTGGCCGTCAGCGACGGCGAACCGGGCGACCCGTCGATCAGCGCCCTGACCGGCCTGATCCGGGTGCTGGCTTACGAACACCCGGATCTGCGAACCACGTTGGTGGACCTCGCGGACGACACCGTGACCTCGCTGACAGTCGAATTCGGGCTGGCACCCGGCGACGATGTGATTGCCTGGCGCGGCGAAAAGCGTTACGCAAAGCGGCTTTCCCGCGCGACGCTGGGTACGGCCAAGCCCGACACGGTCGTTCGGCGGGACGGCTCTTACATCCTCACCGGTGGTCTCGGCGGGATCGGCTTGGCCATGGCCCGCTGGCTGGTCGACAGCGGCGCCGGACGCGTCATCCTCAACGGCCGGTCCAAGCCGTCCGACGAGGCGCAAGCGCTGCTGGACGAGCTCGGCCGGGGTGCCCAAATCGTCGTGGTTCCCGGCGACATCGCGGCACCCGGAGTTGCCGAGCGGCTGGTGAGCACGGCCGAAGAGACGGGGCTTGCGCTGCGCGGCCTCATGCACAGCGCCGTCGTCCTCGACGACCAGATCGTGGCCGGCCTCAGCAAGGACAGCCTGGAGCGGGTGTGGGCGCCGAAAGCCATTGGCGCGCTGCGACTACACGTCGCGACCGCTGACAGCGAGCTGGACTGGTGGGTCGGCTTCTCGTCGACGTCGTCACTGCTGGGTGCGCCCGGGCAGGGCGCCTACGCGGCCGCCAGTGCCTGGCTCGACGGCCTGGTCGACTGGCGCCGGGCATCGGGATTGCCTGCCACCACGATTAACTGGGGCCAGTGGTCCGACATCGGTGTCGCCCGCTCGCTGACCTTCAGTGCGCTGGACCCCATTTCGCCGGCCGAGGGCATCGAGGCGCTGGAGGCCATCCTCGCCAACCACCCGACGAACATCGGGGTGGCTCGTCTGCGACTGGACCGGGCCGCGGCCGCGTTCCCGGAGATCCAGCAACTGGGCTACTTCGCCAAGTTGGCCGAGGAACTGGATATCGAACGCGACGACGACGATTGGGCCGGCCCCGACGCGCTGCGCGGGATGGACGCCGCCGAGGTGAACCGGGTCGTCATCGCGCGACTGGGCGCCCGCATCCTGGCCATCATGGGCTACCCGAAAGACAGCACGATCGACGCCGATCAGCCGCTGACCGAACTGGGCATGGATTCGCTTATGGCGGTGCGAATCCGCAACACTGTTCGCGGCGACTTCGGTGTGGAGCCGCCCGTGGCCTTGCTGTTGCAAGGCGCCTCGCTGACCGCGCTGACGACCGATCTGATCCGTCAGCTGTGCCTTGAGACCGGCGACAAGGTCGACAGCGGCAGCGCGGTTCGTGACAGGGCCAAGCAGCGCGCCGCAGCCCGGCAGCGAGCCGCGGCTCGGCGAAAAGTAGGAGATCGAGTGTGACCAGCAACAGCGAACTGCCGCCCAACGCCATCGCGGTAATCGGCATGGCGGCCCGTTTGCCCGGCGCCAATACGGTGTCGGCATTCTGGGACAACCTGCGCCGCGGCGAGGAGTCGATCGTCACGCTGGCTGAAGACGACTTGCTGGCCGAGGGCATTCCGGAGAAGTCGCTGGCGAATCACGCTTATGTGCGTCGCGCCGCATTGGTGGACGGCATCGACGAATTCGACGCCGACTTCTTCGGCTTCACTCCGCAAGTAGCGCGTTCGACCGATCCGCAGCATCGGCTGTTCCTGCAGACCGCGTGGCAAGCGATCGAGGACGCCGGCTACGACCCGGCCGAAATCGAGGGTTCCGTCGGCGTGTACGCGACCAGCACCACCAGCGGGTACCTGCTGCACAACATCATGTCCAACCATGACCCCAATGTGGTTATGGGACAAGGTATTACCTTCGATATGGTCAACCTGTCGTTGCAGAACGACAAGGATTACCTGGCCACCAAGGTGGCGCACGCGTTCAACCTGCGCGGGCCCGCACTCTCGGTGCAGACGGCTTGCTCGTCGGCGTTGGTCGCGGTGCATCTGGCGTGCCAGAGCATCCTGAACGGCGAGTGCGAGATGGCGCTGGCCGGCGGCGCATCACTGCGTATCCCGCACCATGTCGGGTATTGGTACGCCCCTGGATCGATGGTGTCGCCGACCGGTCACTGCCGGCCGTTCGACGTCCGTTCGGACGGAACGATTTTCGGCAGCGGGGTCGGCGTAGTGGTGCTGAAAGCGTTACAGGACGCCGTCGATGACGGCGACCGCATTCACGCAGTGATACGCGGATCCGCGCTGAACAACGACGGCTCGACCAAGATGACTTACGCCGCGCCTAATGCGGCCGGTCAGGCCGACGTCATCGCCGAGGCGCAGGCGATCGCCGAGGTCGACGCTAGCGAGGTCAGCTACGTCGAGACGCACGGAACCGGCACGCCGCTCGGTGACCCGATCGAAATCGAGGGTCTACGACAGGCATTCGCCGTTTCCGACGAGCCCCGCCAGGGGCCGTGCTACATCGGCTCGGTCAAGTCCAACATCGGCCACCTCGAGTCGGCCGCCGGCATCGCCAGCCTGATCAAGGCCATTCTGTGCCTCAAGCATCGGGCCATCCCGGCGACACTGCACTACACCAGCCCCAACCCGGAATTGCACATCGACAACGGCCCATTCCGGGTGCGCAGCGAATACGGTCCGTGGGAGTGGGACGGTGTGCTGCGCGCCGGCGTCAGCTCATTCGGCGTCGGCGGCACCAACGCGCACGTGGTGCTCGAAGAGGCGCCGGCGGTCCCGGCGGCTGCTCCTTCAGCACCGGTCCCTGGCGCACAGGTCCTGCTGATGTCGGCTCGAAGCACTGAAGCGCTGCAACAGGCGCGGTCAGCCCTGGCCGCGGAGTTGTCCGGCGACGAAGAGATCAGCCTGCCCGATGTTGCCTACACCCTCGGCCGTCGCCGCAAGGAGAAGATCCGCATGGCGGCGGTCGTCAAAGACCCGCAGGACGCGGCAGCCGTGCTGAGGGCCGACGAGCACGACAACGTGTTCGTCGGCGAATTCGCCCCGAGTAGTGATAATTCGGATCAGGTTGTCTTCCTGTTTCCCGGTCAAGGCGCTCAGCACGTCGGGATGGCGCGTGGTCTCTACGACTCCGAGCCGGTGTTCGCCGAGCACTTCGATCGGTGCGCGGCGGGCTTCGGCGAGGAGTTGGGCATTGACCTGCGCGCCGAGATCTTCGAAGGGACCGCACGCAACCTGGAACGCACCGACCGCACCCAACCGGCACTGTTCACCGTCGAGTACGCGCTGGCAAAGCTGATCGACAGCTACGGCGTGCGCCCGGCGGCGATGGTCGGACACAGCATCGGGGAATACGTCGCGGGCACCGTCGCCGGCGTCTTCGACATCGAGACGGCCATCAAAGTGGTGTCGATGCGCGCACGTTTGATGCACGCCGCACCGCGTGGGGTGATGGTCGCGGTGGCGCTGAGTCCTGACGCCCTCGCAGAGCATCTGAACGAACCGGGCGGCTGCGTCGTCGCCGGGTCTGAGCAAAGCATTCGGCAGTTCAGCGACCGCCTCACCGAACGCGGCATCGTCGCACGCCGGGTTCGCACATCGCACGCGTTCCACTCGCGCTTGATGGATTCGATGATTCCGGAATTCACCGGCTTCCTGTCCCGGCAAACGCTGCGCGAGCCGCAAATCCCGTTGCTGTCCAACGTCACCGGGACCTGGCTGGCCGCCAGCGAGGCCACGAATCCGGCAACGTGGGCGCGCCAAGTGCGCTCGACGGTCCGGTTCTCCGACGAGGTCGATGTGTTGCTTGCCGACCCGAACCGCATCCTGGTGGAGGTCGGCCCCGGCGGCACGCTGACCGCGTCGGCGGCGCGGCACCCAAAGTGGTCGAGCGGGCACCACGCGGTCCGGCTGATGCGCCACCACGCCCAGAACCGCGACGACCACGACGCATTCCTGCTGTCGCTGGGGCAGCTCTGGGCAGCCGGTGTCGACGTCGACTGGGCGCCGCTACGGGGCGGGCGGTCGGGTCAGCTCCTCACGCTTCCCGGCTATCCGTTTGAGCGCCAACGGCATTGGATCGAGCACCGCCAGACAAGTTGGGTGGGCGATGCCGCGGTCACCAACGGCGTGGCCGCCGCTGCGTCGACCGCTGACGCCGGCCAAGCGCCCAAGAACGCGCAGTCGGTGATGGAAGCCACGCTGCAGCGCATCTGGGGACAGTGCCTGGGCCTTAGCTCCGTCGATCGCAAGGCCAACTTCTTTGAGCTGGGCGGTGATTCGCTGGTCGCGATCAGCGTTGCGATGACCGCCGGCAACGAAGGGCTGGACCTCACACCGCAAGACCTTTACGACAACCAGACCGTCGCTGCCCTTGCCAAAGCGTTGACTGCCCGATACGCCGCTGGCGGACTGGCGCGCCAGTCGTTGAGCGACGTCACGCATCCGCCTGTGCCGCCGAACATCTCCTACTTCCTCGAGCACGGCGTGAAGGAACGCGGACAGTGGCGGGTTCCGCTGCTGCTGCGGCTTCGGGCCGATATTCAAGTCGATGACGTCCGTGCGGTGCTGACCGCCGTGACGAACCACCACGACGCGCTGCGTCTGCGGCTGGTGGAACGCGCAGGCACCTGGGAGCAGGTCGTCGGCGAACCGCAGGAGTTGGTGGAACTGGCCACGGTGGATCTCCCGGACAACGTCGCGCCGGAAGGTGCCCAGGAGCGAGAAGCGCTGCTTCGCATACTGAACGAGCAGATCGGCGAACAGGATCTGTCCAGCCCGCCGCTGAGCGCGACGTATGTCCGTGGCGGGCCGGGCGGGCCGTGCTACCTGGCGATCAGCCTGCACGCTATTGCCGCCGATGTCGCGTCGCGCGAGACCCTGGTTGCCGACATCTTCACCGCGTTCGGCCAACTGCTGGCCGGCCAAGAGATTTCGCTCGAACCGGTCACCACGTCATGGACCGAATGGTCTCAGCGCTGCGCCGCGCTGGCCGTTCATCCGGCGGTCGTCGAGAGCCGTGACTTCTGGCTTCAGGCGGCAACGACAGCCAGCCTGCCGGTGGCCACCCGCGAGATCACCGAGGTACCGGGCGTAGCTGATCTGGTGAGATTGCCTTCGGCGCTGACTGTTTCGGAAACAACCGAGATCGACGACGCGCGGCGCCGGCTGCGGGTGCCGATCGACGAAATGCTGCTCGCCGCGCTGAGCCGGACGATCGCCACGACGGTCGGTGACGGAACCGTTACCGTTGACCTCGGCGGGCCCGGCCGGTCGGTGCTCAAACCCGATGTCGACCTGCGCAGGACGGTCGGCTCGTTCGCCACCGTGTATCCAGTCGCTCTCAGCTGCGCCAAGGGCGACGACGCCGGTGCAAAGCAATTGCTGGAAGACGTGCACGGCAGACTGAATGCCGTGCCGCACTACGGAATCGGCTACGGGCTGCTGCGTTACCTTTATGCGCCCACAGCGCGGTCGCTGGGCGCCACCGCTCCCGCCGACATTTTCTTCAACTACATCGGTGCCATCCCTGATCTGCCGGCGCTGGGCGACGATGTAGCTGTCCAATTCGACGCCGACACCGCGTTGCCGGTGCGCGAGGCGATTCCCGGACTTGGTCACGCCATCGAGTTCCGGGTGTACCGCTCGGCCGGTGTGTTGCATCTGGATTGGTGGTACGACGCCCGCAAGCTCGACGCGATCACCGTGCAGTCGTTGGCCGACGCGTTCTCCCGAACATTGCTGGACCTGATCCGGGATGCGCTCGCAGAGGACGAATCGGACGCCGACAGCGACGAAATGGAATTGGTGGACTTGTCGTAGATGTTTCCATCGTCGGTCATTCGCAAGCTGGCACTGAGCGAGGAGATGCTCGCCGAGACGCACAACTTCGTGGGCCTTGCCGCGCACCTCGAGGGTCCGATCGATGTCGACGCGTTGTCGGACGCCTTCGATCTGCTGCTCGAAGCGCACCCGGTTCTCACCGCGCGCCTGGAGCGTGGTGCCGATGGCCGTCACGAGCTCGTCGCTGATGACCTGCTGCATTCGGGACTCGAAGTGGTGGAGGTCGACGGTCCGGACACCGTGGCCCCCCCACCACATTTCGACCAAGCCGAGTCGCTGGTGCACCTCCGGCTGTTTATCCGTGACGGACAAGCGCATCCCACGCTGTACGTCCATCACGCCCTCGCCGACGGCCATCACATGTACGGCCTTATCGAGGAGTTGTTGTCCTTCTACACCGATCTGGTCGCCACCGGACGCACCGGCCCGGTGGCCGCCCAGCCTGCGCCGGAATCCATCGAGACCGTTCTCGCCGACCGGGGCATCCAAAAGGGGCCGCGCTCGGGTATCGAGCGGTTCATGCCGGCGTTGTTCGCCTACGATCTTCCACCGTCCCGGAGAGCCGATACCGGCGTCAAACCTACTTCGCCCGTGCGTGTTCCGATGGTGTCGTGCCGGCTGAGCGAAAGCCAGACGCACGCCATCGTCGAACTCTGCCGTGCGGAAAAACTCGGTCTGCACTCGGTGCTCTCCGCCGCGATCCTCATTGCGGAGTGGCAGGTTCGGGGCAAGCTGAACATCCCCGTCCCATTCATCTACACGGTCGATCTGCGGTACTTCCTGTCACCGCCGGTGTCGGCGACCGGATGCACGAACCCGGTCGGATTGGGCACCTATCTGGCCGAGATCAACCACAAGACAACGGTGATCGAGCTTGCCCGCGGTATCGCAGAGACCTTCCGCGCAGACCTGGACGAAGGTGTGATCCAGCAGTCCCGGCTGCATTTCAGCCCGCAATATGTCGGCAATGCGCCGGGAATGCCCGACGTGGTACTGCTTTCCGACAACGGTCTGGTCCCGCCAGTGCGTACCCCTCCGGGCGTGCAGGTGACCGCCACGCACGGCGAGTTGTACTTCGCGGTCAGCGCCGGAATCGAGATCTACTTCACTCAGATCTACGCCGAACAGCTGAATGTCGAATATCACTCGCACGGACCGGAACCGGAGAGGTCGATCGAGGCAATTCGCTCGCTGCTCTGCAGCGTTGCCGAGCAGCACGCCGCGAGCGGCGTCAGTTAACCGGCCCGAAGGCGTAGCGGTGGTATTGAAATGTTCGGCGCAGCGGCGGCAGAGCGCGGACCAGCTGCTTCATCATCCGGAAGACGCCCGACGCGCGGCCGAAAGTGCTCGCGTCGAAGAACGTCACGGCGGACAGCAACCGGACTCCAGAGACTCGCTCGGTGATGTCGGCCGGTTTGTTGACGGCCCAGTACAGGGTCGAACCGGACTGCCGCTGCAGCCGGTGCGTTCGCTGCGAACGGACTATGACCCAGTTGTAGAAGTCAATCTGCAGTTCACCGGATCCGAACCGGTCGACCACGTGTTGCAGCAGGGCAACACCGTCATCCTCGGTCAGGTACATGCTGATGCCTTCGGCCAACAGCAATGTAGGGCGGTCGGCCGGGATTTGGTCCAGCCAGGACGGGTCGGTCGCCGCGGTGGCGACCAGATGGTATCCCGGTCGGGTCGGAAAAACCTTCTCGCGCAGCGAGATTACCGCCGGATAGTCGACGTCATACCATTCCACACCCGGTCCGGGATCCAGTCGGAACACCCGGCTGTCCAATCCGCAACCCAGGTGGATCACCGTGGCCTGCTGATGAGCGGCCAGGAACTGAGCCGTCCAGATGTCGAACTGAGCGGTTCGCACCGTCACCAGCGGCGTCCAGCGGTCGGTGACCTTGAGTTCGCCCCAGTCGTAGTCGATTCGGGCGACAGCGTCCTTGGCGAATTCGTCGCCCAGGATCGGTTGGTCCCAGTCGGCATCCAGCGCCTTGCAGTACAGCGTGGTCAGCATGGTCTGCGCGGGACCGCTGAGGTCGACGGTAACTTTGTCGGTCACGACGCCCTAGCCTAGTGGTCGAGTTTTGACGATGGAGGTGGCATGACGGATACGACCAGTGCCGGGCGCGGCGAACGTCCGCCGCGGATTCTGCTGCTGTACTACTCCTACACGGGGCAGGCGCACAAAGTGCTCGAGGCTGCGGGGGAGGTTTTGCGCGGCCGCGGATGCGACGTGCGGGAGGCCGAGATCAAATTCACCGATCAGCGATACGCCGAGAAGTTCTCGCGTTTCCCGATGCGTCGGGTGTGGCCAGACATGCTCAGCGTGCTGGGCGCTCAGAAACGCAACGAGATCGGCGAGATCCAAACCCCGGACACCGTGCGCGAAGGCGATTACGATCTGATCCTGATCGGTTCGCCGACCTGGTGGGATAACGTCAGCATGCCGCTGCGTTCCTTCCTGAAATCGGATGAGGCCCGTAAGGTGTTGTCCGGCAAGCCGTTTGCGGTATTCGTGGTGTGCCGGACGTTCTGGCGGGAGAACCTCCAAGCGGTGCGTGAACTCGCTGAGGAACAGGGCGGGCGGTACGTCGATGAAATCCACTTCACTTATCCCGGTGACAATCTTCGTTCCATGCTGGCGTTGACCAGTTACCTGGGTTCGGGTGAGTACCGCCAGAAATACCTGGGTCTTCGCATCCCGCCGACCAACGTGCAACCCGAGCAGTTGGAGCAAACCCGGACGTTCGCGGCCCGGCTGGCGGATGGATTGCTCGGTAAGGAATAAGGAGTTCGGTTTACTATGCCGCGTTCGTTCGATGTGTCGGCCGACTCGCCCGCAACTGTCGAACAGGTTCATTCGGCGTTCAGCGACGAGGACTATTGGCTGGCCCGGCTTGCGACCATGAATGGGAGCACCGCGCTGGAATCGTTGAGCGTCGACGACGACCAGACCGTGCGGGTGGCCACCACCCAGGACCTGGGCCGCGACCTGGTGCCCGGGATAGTTTCGAGGTTCTATCGCCGCGATCTGAAAGTCCGCCATACCGAGACGTGGAGACCGATCGACGGTCAGCTTCGCGGGCAGATCACTGTCGCGGTGTCCGGGGCGCCGGGATCCGGTTCCGGCGTCGCATTGGTGGCACCGACGCAGGACGGGTCGCGGCTGACGTTCGAGGGAAGGGTGGAATTCAAAGTCCCACTGGTCGGCGGAACGATCGAGAGCTTCATTGCGCGCGAATTCGCCCGAGGAATCCCGGACATTCAGCATTTCATCGCTAAGTGGGTGACTGAGCACGCCTGATATCAGTTCGGAAAACTTTGAGGTAGGAAACGACATGACCGACGCGCCGGACTCCACCTCGCCGTACTCCGATGCGTTCCGGATGGCACCAACCACTGCCGAGGCGCTCGCCGGCCTCAACATGCCATTGCTCGACGCAATGACGACTCAACGAGCCGTGCGACGCGTTCATCCCGACCCGGTCGACGACGCGGTGGTGTTGAAGTGCATCGAATTAGCGCTGCGCGCGCCGACCGGTGCCAACGGGCAGAACTGGGAGTTCATCGTCGTCAAGGACCGCCGGGTGATGAATAAACTCGCGCGCCGCTACCGCGAGGGCTGGAAGTACTCCTACGGCGGGCTACTCAAAGGCGCCGGTGATCACGACGAGTCAATAGCGAAGGTCATTCGTGCTGCTCAGTGGCAGGTCGACCACTTCACCGAGGTTCCGGTCCTGGTGGTGGCCTGCTTGCGACTCACCGTCCGCGAGGGACGAGTGCCGTTTTCGCTGATGCCCCATGCCGCGGTGTCAGGCTACTGGGGGTCGATCTATCCGAGCGTGCAGAACTTGTTGCTCGCCGCGCGCGCCATGGGTTTGGGTGCGTCGCTGATCACCTTGCCGCTGTGGCGACCGGGGCGGGCACGAAAAATCCTTGGCCTACCCCGCTCGGTCACGCCGTGCTGCGTGGTGGCGCTCGGCTGGCCCCGCGGGCGCTACGGACCGACGACCCGCAGGCCGGTCGAGCAGGTGGCGCACCTCGACGCCTACGGCAACCGCGCCTGGCTCGAATCCGGCCCCGAGAGGATCAGCTGATTTGTCCAACGTATTGGACAAAAGAACTAGTTATTGCACAGCACGACAATTTATGTGAGTCTGATCACGGATTTTTTAGGGCCGAATTGTTTCAGTTTCTGTCCGAACTTAGATTCTCTTAGTGTAGGTTCAGCATTCACTGCGTCATCGATCTGAAGGGGGGCGCCATGCAGGCCGCTTCGCGTCCGTATGTCATGGCAGCTGCAGCACTCGCGGCGACCAGCATGGTCGCCGTCACACCGCTCGCGCCGAAGGCCGCGCAACTTGTCGCGGAACTTCCTCTCCGCCACATGGCGACGCAGCTCGTCGACGCCGAGTCACTGGCCAATGTCCCGCTCAACCTGTTTTACGACCTGATCAATATTCCGGCCAACGAGCTTTATGCGACGCAGTTCTTCACAGACAACCTGTTCATGGCTGGCCCGTGGTTCGTGGTCAGCCCGACGAACCTTTGGGGCGTCGACCCCGGCGACCCGACTCACTTCATGTCGGTAGTGAACTTCTTGGTTCCGTTTACGGCACTGAGCGGAATGGACGAACCCGAAACCGACTTCAGCGGGGGCCTGGGTCAGCAGCTGTGGGGCTTTGTGGCGTCCGAGCTCCCGACGAGTGCTGGCTGCGACGAGGCGGCCTGCGCGCCGCTGGAGCCCTCAAGTCCCATCACCGGGCTGCAAGGGGTCGACTTCTACCTGTGGCTGGACCAAATCCTGTCCGGCCAGGAGAAGTTTTCGCTGTTCGACAACTGGTTCGACCCTCAGTACGGGCCAGACGGCACGTACTACTTCAATCCCGCCGCCGACGGCAGCACCGACCCGTCGTCTGCCGTGTCCACCGGTCAGGTCTATCCCTTCGATGGCTGGTCAACCTTGTCCACGTCTGATCTTTTGGGCGGCCAGGGCATCCCGGGCACACAAGACGTTGACGGCTACACCACCGCGATGCCCTGGTCCGGCGACACCTACACGTTTGAGCCGTGGGTCCCGTTCGAGAACTTCTGGAACAGCTTGTTGGAGACGCCCTCCACCTCGGGCCTCGACGGCACCGGCATCGACCCGATCTATGGCGACCCGACAGAGATCATGCAAACGTTCCAGGCTTTCCTCGCCGGGTTGATGTTCTTCGACCCGTTTACTCCGGGAAGCCCGTTCTGCCCGGGCGAGTGCACCTCGGTCACCACCGCCGGACTGGACTACCCCGACCTGATCAAGGACATCAACGACATGACGCCGGGCGGCAATCCGGTGATCAACGAATGGCTGACCGCCTACGCCAACGGCACGGCCAATGTCCCCTCAGAAGCAACGATCCAGAACTCCATCACGCTGCTGCAGAACCACAACTTCTGGGACTTCCAAGACGCGCCATACGTCGGCAACAACACGCCGGGTAGCTTCGATATCGCTGAACTGGCGCCGCAATTCCAGCAATTCTGGACAGAACTCGGCTTCACCACTCCGGCTCTCGACGACCCGGGCGCCTACGCCAGCTCGGGGGCGGCGACTGCTGCGGAGATAAACGAGATCCTGGGGCCGTTTGCCAGCGAGTTCGGCTCAAGTGCCGTCAACCCATTCGCGGACGCCAGCCAAATGGGAATGGACCTGCTGAACCTCGTCTCGCTGGGCATGCTCTAAACCTCAACTGCGGCAGGCCCGTCTCTCGGTGCAAGGCTGAGGGCGGGCCTGCCGC
>Ga0335076_10002900_pt1 | contig 17128 bp, 16 predicted proteins | sample Lox_Sample_25_FD_206717 | JGI IMG/M metagenome (GOLD analysis project Ga0335076, IMG submission 206717) | Soil microbial communities from Loxahatchee National Wildlife Refuge, Florida, United States - Lox_Sample_2.5 | ecosystem: Environmental > Terrestrial > Soil > Wetlands | place: USA... | reverse complement strand
AGCCATGGCGCAGGTCATGCCGGGCAGGCAAGGAGGACGCGGTGGATGGCCCGACCTGGGCGGACGGCCCGCTGCTGATGGAGGCCGCCGCCTTGGCCCCGCTGCTCGATGCGCTGCGGAGGTCTGGATACCGCGTGATCGGCCCCACGGTCTCCGACGGCGCGATCATCCTCGGCGAGCTGGGGTCAGCCGAGGACCTCCCGTTCGGCTGGGGAGTTTCCCTGGAGCCCGGCGGCTACCGGATCCGGCGGCGTGACGACAGCGCGGCGTTCGGTCATTCGGCCGGCCCGCAGTCGTGGAAGCAGTTCCTGCATCCTCCGCGCGAGAAGGTGTGGTCCGCCCGCCGGACCGCTGGCGGATTCGAGGTCGAGGACGCCGCTGAGCCCGCACCCCGGCTGGCCTTCTTGGGCGTGCGCCCGTGCGACCTGCGCGCGATCGAGATCCAGGACCAGGTGCTCGGCCGCGGCCAGCACGCCGGGTCACGGTACGCGGCGCGCCGCGCGGGCGTGTTCATCGTGGCGGTGAACTGCACCGAGCCCGGCGCGACGTGCTTCTGCGCGTCGATGGGCACCGGCCCGCAGGCCGGGCCGGGCTACGACCTGGCGCTGACCGAGATGGTCACCGGTGACGCCCACCGGTTCCTGATCGACGTGGGTTCCGCGGCCGGCGCCGACGTCCTGGCCAGCGTTCCGACCCGGCCGGCCGACGCCGCCACGGGCGAGGGCGCCCGGTCCGCGGTCGCCGCGGCGGCCGACCGGATGGGCCGTTCGATGCCCGCCGACATCCTGCATGACCTGATGGCGGGCAGCCACGGCGCCGTGCGCTGGGACGATGTCGCGTCCCGCTGCCTGACTTGCGGCAACTGCACGATGGCGTGCCCGACCTGCTTCTGCACCACGGTCGAGGACGTGACCGACCTGAGCGGCGATCATGCGGAGCGCTGGCAGCTCTGGGATTCCTGCTTCGATCCTGATTTCTCCCACCTGCACGCCGGCCCGGTCCGTTCCTCGTCCCGCAGCCGCTACCGGCAGTGGCTCACCCACAAGCTCGGCACCTGGCACGATCAGTTCGGCAGCTCCGGCTGCGTCGGCTGCGGCCGGTGCATCGTCTGGTGCCCGGTGGGCATCGACCTGACCGAGGAAGTAGCCGCCCTGCAGGCCGAGGCCCGGCAGACGGCGCAGGCACCGCCGGATGAGACCCCGCAGGCCGAGACCGGAAGCGAGCCCTCATGAACGACGCCGTCCCAGCGCCCGCGCTCGCCGAGCACGCCTTCCTGCGCGGGATGCCCGCCGACGACGTGGCCCGGCTCGCCCGCGCCGCCGTGGCCGTCCGGCTGCCCGCTGGCCACCGGCTCTTCGACGAGGGCACGCCGGCCAAGAAGTGCTGGCTGGTCACGTCTGGTCACGTGGCGCTGGACCTGAACATGCCCGGCCGGGCTAACCTCATTATCGAGACCCTCGGCCGTGGCGACGTGCTCGGCTTCTCCTGGCTGTCACCGCCCCACCAGTGGCAGTTCGGTGCCGAGGCGGTGGAATCCACCGAGGCGTTCGAACTGGACGGCGCGACCGTCATGGCGCTGTGCGACAGCCATCCGGAACTCGGCTACCAGCTCGCCCTGCGGTTCCTGGCCGCCGCCGTACGGCGGCTGCAGGCCACCCGGATCCGGCTGCTCGACCTGTACGCGGCGCCCAGCCAGAGCGCTGAGGCGCGATGAGCCTGCAGGCGGTACCCGCCCGGTACCGGGTCGCCTCCCGGGCGGCCGAGACCTGCGACACCGTGACGCTCGTGCTCGAGCCCGTCGACGAGCCCATCGCGCCGCACCGGCCGGGGCAGTTCGCCATGCTGTACGCGTTCGGCAGCGGGGAGGTGCCGATCTCGATCAGCGGCGAACCGGGCGGGCCCGGCCTGGTCTACACGATCCGCTCGGTGGGCGCGGTGACCCGGGCGCTCTGCGAGGCGGACCCGGGAGAGCTGATCGGCGTGCGGGGACCGTACGGGACCGACTGGGGCGTGGCCGACGCGGCCGGGCAGGATGTCATCGTGGTAGCCGGCGGGATCGGCCTGGCGCCGCTGCGCCCGGCGCTGCTGGCCGCGCTCGCGGCCCGCAGCCGGTACCGCCGGGTCACGGTGCTGATCGGGACCAGGACCCCGGACGATCTCGTATTCGCCGGCGAGCTGGACGCCTGGCGCGAGCAGGGAGCCGACGTGCGGGTCACCGTGGACCGGGCCGCGGTCGGCTGGCGCGGCCACGTGGGCGTCGTCACCCAGCTCATCGACCGGGTGAACGTCGACCCGGCCGCGACCCTCGCCCTGGTCTGCGGCCCCGAGGTGATGATGCGGCTCACCGCCCGCTCGCTGCTGGCCCGGGGAGTCAGCTCGGGCAGCGTCCGGATCTCGCTGGAGCGGAACATGCGGTGCGGCATCGCCGAGTGCGGCCATTGCCAGCTCGGCCCGCTGCTGCTGTGCCGGGACGGCCCAGTGATCAGCTACCAGCGAGCCGCCCCGCTGCTGTCCGTTAAGGAGCTCTGACATGGCCCGCCCGACGCTCGCGGTCTGGAAGCTCGCCTCCTGTGACGGCTGCCAGCTCACCCTGCTGGACTGCCAAGACGAGTTGCTCGCACTGGCGTCGGAGGTCGAGATCGTGCACTTCACCGAGGCCACCTCCACCGACGAGCCCGGGCCCTACGATGTCTCGCTGGTCGAGGGATCGGTCACCACCCCGCAGGACGCCGAGCGCATCCGATGGATCCGCGACCAGTCGCAGACCCTCGTGACCATCGGCGCGTGCGCCACCGCGGGCGGCATCCAGGCGCTGCGCAACTTCGCCGACGTCGCCGACTTCGCCGCCGCGGTCTACGCCCGGCCCGAGTACGTGCACACCCTGGCCACGTCCACGCCCGTCGCCGACCACGTCGCCGTCGACTTCGAACTGCGGGGCTGCCCGATCGACAAGCGCCAGCTGATCGAGTTGATCTCGGCGCTGCTGGCCCGCCGCAAGCCGCATATCTCACGGCACAGCGTGTGCTACGAGTGCAAGCGGCGCGGCAACACCTGCGTCATGGTCGCGCACGGGACGCCCTGCCTGGGCCCGGTGACCCAGGCGGGATGCGGCGCGATCTGCCCGGCCTTCAGCCGGGGCTGTTATGGCTGCTTCGGGCCGGTGGCCACGCCGAACACTGGTTCGCTCATCCCCCAGCTGCGGCAGCTCGGCATGACCCCCGGCGGCATCGACCGGGTCTTCGCGACGTTCAACGCCGCAGCCCCGGGCTTCGCGCCGGATTCCCGCGGCCGGCCGCCGGACGCCGACCCGATTCCATGATCGCGGAGACTTTCGGCATATAACCCATAAAACTTTCCACGATCATGAGATCCGCCTCAGATCGCGGAGGACGGCGGCGGTGAGGGGGACAACGGCCGCCGCGACCGCCGGGGTGAAGCCGACGCCGTGGCTGACGTCAGCCGCTTCGACGGCATGGATGATCAGGCGATCAGGCATCCGGCCGAGAGCCCGGGCCAGGCCGATCGCCTCATCCAGGCCGAGGCCGTGAGAGCTGACCTGGCGCACATCCGGCCGGTCCGGCTGGTCGAGGACCAGCCGGTGCAGCCGGCCGGGGGCCGGCGGGTCGGCCAGGACGGCGTCGACGACCACCGCGAGCGCCGCCCCGGTCCAGGCCTCGATCAGGCTGGCTGGCTCGCCGTCGCTGGTCATCCACTGCACGGTGTCCGCTGGCACGGTCTCCGGCCGCACAGCGCCAGCCGCCGGTACTGAGCCAGCCGCCTGCTCCTGCAGCCGGGATAGCACCTCGGGCCCGATGCCGTCGTCGCGCCGGAACTCATTGCCGATGCCGATGACCACCACCCGGCGGCGCGCTGCCCGCTGATCCATCCGTCATCCCCGGTCCATGCGCAGGGTGAGGAAATGGGTCGCGCACGAGATGCACGGATCGTAGTTCCGGATCGCCTGCTCGCAATCGTGGGTGAGCCGCTCGTCGTCATAGTCGAGCCGGTCTTGCACGAAGCCACGCAGATCTTTCTGGATCGCGGCCTGGTTCTGCGATGTTGGCGGCACGATACGCGCGCTGCGCACGGTTCCGGCGCCGTCGAGCTCGTACCGGTGGTACAGGACACCGCGCGGCGCCTCGGAAACGCCGTGACCCGTTCCGGCGCGCGGCGCCACCTCGACGAACGAGCGGGCTGGCGGCTGATACGCCGCGATCAGCCGGAGCGCCTCCTCGATCGCGCAGACGATCTCCACCGCCCGGACGATGATGCTCTGGAACGGGTTGCGGCAGCCGGGCCCGAGCCCGGCCTCGCGAGCGGCCGCGGCTGCCACCGGCGGCAGCCACTGCGCGTTCAGCGTGTACCGGGCGAGCGGCCCGGTCAGGTAGCTCCCGGCCCGGCCGGCCAGCCTGGCGTGCAGCGCGGTGGAGTGCGGGACCTGCTCCTCGACCACGTGCCGCTCGAAATCGGCGGCGGCGAACTCCAGTCCCCCGCTGGTGACCACCGTCCCGCGCTCGATCGGGTACCGGCCCGGATCGCGCAGCGCCAGCAGTTCGTGGTCGCAGCTGAAGTCGGGGAAGTCAAAGCCCGCCACCCAGCGGACCGTGTCCAGCGCCAGGTCAAAGGCCCGGCGCAGCTGCTCCGCGAGGGCGGTGAGCTCGTCGGCGGATGGCGCCCGGTAGAAGCCGCCCACGCGGACGTTGACCGGATGCACCGATCGCCCGCCGACCGTTTCCATGACCGAGTTGGCGACCCGCCGGAGCGACAGCCCGCGCTCCACGATCTCGCGGTGATCGCGTGCGAGTTCCACGGCGCCCGGATAGCCGAGAAAGTCAGGCGCGTGCAGCATGTAGACGTGCAGCGCATGGCTGGAGATCCACTCGCCGCAGTACAGCAGCCGTCGCAGGTTGCCGAGCGGGTCCGGCAGGCTGGCCCCGCACGCCGCCTCGATCGCCCAGCAGGCGCTGGTCTGATACGCCACCGGGCAGATGCCGCAGATCCGCGCGGTGATGTCGGGCGGCTCGGTGTAGGAGCGGCCGCGCAGGAACGCCTCGAAGAAGCGCGGCGGCTCGTAGATATCCAGCCGCACCTCCTCGACCCGCCCGTCGCTGACCCGGACGTGCATGGCGCCTTCGCCCTCGACGCGAGCCAGCCCGGCGGCCGCCAGCGTCCGATCACCCCGGTGCGTCATGTCCACCATCCCGGTGCATCATCTCTACCTCTCTGTCCAGGCGATCGTCGCATGAGCCCGGGGGCCAGGGCCCAAAGGCCCGGGACTAGATGCCCTACGCCTGTACCCGCGGCCACGCAGGGCAGGGAAGCTGGTCAGAAGGGTCGGCCAGGGCCGCGGCCCGCACGAGCTGGGAGGAATGTGATGACCATCCGCGTCGGAATCAACGGGTTCGGGCGTATCGGGCGCACCTTCGTGCGCCGGGCGCTGGAGCGGGGCGACATCGAGGTCGTAGCCGTGAACGACATCACGGATGCGCGGACGCTCGCGCACCTGCTCGAGTTCGACTCGACCTACGGCCGCCTGCCCGCCACGGTCACCTATACCGATGATGCGATCGTCATCGACGGCCACCCGGTCCAGGTGCTGTCCTGCCGCGATCCGGCCGAGATCGACTGGGGCGGGCTCGGCGTCAGCATCGTGGTGGAGTCCACCGGCAAGTTCCGCGCCCGCGAGCAGGCGGCGCTGCACCTGAAGGGCGGCGCCCGCAAGGTGCTGCTGTCCGCGCCGGGCAAGGGCGCAGACCTGACCGTGGTGGTCGGGGTTAACGACCGCGAGTACGATCCGCAGCGGCACGACGTGATCTCGAACGCATCCTGCACCACCAACTGCGTGGCGCCGATGGCCAAGGTCCTGAACGACGGGTTCGGGCTGGTGCAGGGGTTCATGACCACCGTGCACGCGTATACCGGCGACCAGATGCTGATCGACGGCCCGCACAAGGACCTGCGCCGGGCCCGCAGCGCCGCGGTCAGCATGGTGCCGACCACGACCGGGGCGGCCCGGACCACCGGCGAGGTCATCGCCGAGCTAGCCGGCCGGCTGGACGGGGTGGCGGTGCGCGTCCCGGTGGAGGACGGGTCGCTGACCGACCTCACCGCGGTGCTCGGCCGGGACGTCACCGCGGCCGAGGTCAACGGTGCATTCCAGCAGGCTGCCGCGGGACCGATGGCCGGCATCCTGGAGTACAGCACGTACCCGCTGGTCTCCCGGGACATCATCGGCGATCCGGCCTCGTGCGTCTTCGACTCCGGCCTGACCCAGGCGGCGGGCCGCCTGGTCAAGGTCTTCGGCTGGTACGACAACGAGTGGGGCTACACCTGCCGCCTCGCCGACCTCACCGCGATCGTCGGCGAACAACTCTAGGAGCGCGACATGTACCGGCCGCTGGCAGAGGACGACGTGGTCCGCAGGCTCATCGGCGCGGCCGGCGCCGCGCCCTCGATCCACAACACCCAGCCGTGGCGGTTCCGGGTCACCGGCGACCTCATCGAGCTGCACGGCGACCCGGACCGGATGCTCTGGGTCGCCGACCCTCGCGGCCGCGCCCTGTACCTGAGCTGCGGTGCTGCCCTGTTCAACCTCAAGCTCGCGATCCGCATGCTGGGCGCCAAGCCGCTGGTGTGGCCGCTTCCCGACCCGCAGCGCGAGCCGACGCTGCTGGCGTCGGTGCAGCTGGAACCGTCGCGCCCGGCCACGTCGGCCGAGCGCGAGATGTTCGAGGCCATCGGTCAGCGGCACAGCAGCCGCGCGCCGTTCTCCTCCCGCCCGATCCCCGGTGCGGTGCAGATCGAGCTCGAGCAGGCCGCCAGATCCGAGTTCGCGCTGCTCCGCGTGCTAAACGACCGCGATGCGGCCCTGGTGCTGGAGCTGGCCGCCGCGGCCGATCGCGCGCTGGAAGGCGACTTCGACCACCGGGTCGAACTCGCCCGGTGGATCGGCACCGAGGGCGAGGACGGCGTCCCGGCCCGCGCCCTGGCCTACCGTCCGGAGACTCAGCCCGCACCGGTCAGGGACTTCGGCTACGCCACGCCCGCCGTCGAGCGGCCGCCGGGCCGTTACGAGCCGCAGCCGCGGCTGGCGGTGCTGTCCACCACGCGCGACGAGCCGGGCGACTGGCTGCGGGCCGGCCAGGCGCTGCAGCGCGTGCTGCTAGCGGCCGCCCGCAACGGGCTCGCCTCGTCGCTTCTCTACCAGCCGATCGAGCGGCACGATACCGAGCACCAGCATGACGGCTGGTGGCCCTGGCCGGAATGCCCGCAGGTCATCATCCGGTTTGGTTACGGGCCGCCGGGGCCGGACACACCGCGGCGCGCGGTACAGGACATCCTCGACGCGTGACACCCCGAGCTCACGGGCTAGGCTGACCGAGGTGTGATCGCGTCTTGCCGGGAGTGTGATCGCGTCTTGCCGGGAGAGGGGTGCCAGCCGCGGATGAGTGATTCGGGCCAGCCCGGGCCGGATGACGGCACCGAGGGACACAGGCAGATCCGTGTGTTCCTGCTCGATGACCATGAGGTTGTCCGGCGGGGGGTGCGGGAGCTGCTGGAGGCCGAGCCCGACATCACCGTGGTCGGCGAGGCGGGGACCGCGGCCTCGGCTCTGGCGCGGGTCCCGGCGCTCCGCCCGGATGTGGCGGTGCTGGACGTGCGCCTGCCCGACGGCGACGGGGTGACCGTGTGCCGGGAGATCCGGTCGCGGATGCCAGAGGTGGCATGCTTGATGCTGACCTCGTTCGGCGACGATGAGGCGTTGTTCGACGCGATCATGGCCGGGGCCGCGGGTTACGTGCTGAAGCAGATCCGCGGTACCGACCTGGTCGGCGCGGTCCGGACGGTGGCGGCGGGCGAGTCCATGCTGGATCCGGAGGCGGCCAGCCGGGTCATGAAGCACATGCGGGACCAGGCGGCCCGGACCGATCCGCTGGCCGGGCTCACCGGCCAGGAACGGAAGATCCTGGAGCTGATCGGCGAGGGTCTGACCAACCGGCAGATCGGCGAGCGGATGTACCTGGCCGAGAAGACCGTCAAGAACTACGTGTCCGCGCTGTTCGCCAAGCTCGGCATGGAGCGCCGCACCCAGGCTGCCGCCTACGCCGCCCGTGTCTTCGAGAACCAGGATTCCCAAGATCGGGAGCATCCGTCCCGCTGAGGCCACCAAGTCCTCCCGCCCCAGGATCCACCTCACGGCCAGTGCATCGGTCATTCACCTACATGGTCTCCTTATGTGAATTCCTGCTCGCGGCCGGACTTTTCGCGGCCTGATCCGTGACATTGGTCCTTGCTTATCGAGGTCCATTAGCACTGCTGGAGATGACCTGGCCAAAGAGACGATGAAAGCGCAATGAGACACCGCGCCGGACCGGATGGGCCGGCCGGATCCGAGGAGGGATCTCAGATGCGCAGAAGGACATTCGACGTGCTAGCCGGCGTGGGCGGGCTGGTCCTGGCCGCGGTGCTGCTGGTGGCCGGCGGGCTGCTGCTGTGGGGCCACTCGTTCGCCAACAACCAGGTCACCAGCCAGCTATCGGCCCAGAAGATCGTCTTCCCGACCAAGAGCAACCCGGAGTTCAAGGCGCTGCCGCCCGCGGACGCCGCGGCCATGGGTCAGTACGCCGGGCAGACCATGACCACCGGCGCGCAGGCCAAGGTCTACGCCGACAACTTCATCGCCTTCCACCTGTCGAAGATGGGCGGCACCTACTCCCAGCTGTCGGCTAAGTCGCTGGCCCAGCCGACCAACACCAAGCTGGCCGCCCTGGTCGACGTGGTGTTCAAGGGCACCACGCTGCGCAGCATGCTGCTGACCGCCTACGCGTTCTGGCAGATCAGCGTGATCGCCCTGTGGGGCGCGATCGTCTCCTTCATCGGCGGCGGCCTGCTGCTGATCCTGTCGATCCTCGGGTTCGTCCACTCGCGCCGGGTCTCCCCGACCGAGGAGTTCATGCCCAAGCAGGCCGAGAAGGCCACGGCCTGACCGCGATGGCCTGCCCCGGGACCAGATCCCGGAACACGAAGCGGGCGGCCCCCACCGGGGCCGCCCGCCCTTCGTTCTCCAGTGACCACCCACGAGCCTCACGGCCGGCTCATGCAGAAGCGCTTTGAGCGCTGGCGGACTGCGGGTCGAGATGACGGCCGCCCCTGATCAGGGGACGCATGTCGGGACCTAGCTGGTAGAGCAGCGGGATCCCGTTCGGGATGTTCAGCGCGGTGATCTGTTCGTCATCGATCTCGTCGAGGTGCTTGATCAATGCCCGCAGCGTGTTGCCGTGCGAGACGACCAGGACGCAGGCGCCGGTGCGCAGGTCCGGGACGATCGAGTCGTACCAGTACGGCAGCAGCCGGGCGGTGACGTCTCGCAGGGACTCGGCGCGCGGCCGGAGCTCGGCCGGCAGCCCGGCGTAACGAGGATCGGCGGACTGAGAGGGCTCGGCGCTGGCGTCTATCGGGGGCGGCGGCACGGCATAGGAGCGGCGCCAGAGCAGAACCTGCTCCGCACCGTACTTCTCGAGCACCCGAGCCTTGTGCTGGCCCTGCAGCGCGCCGTAGTGGCGTCCGTTGAGCCGCCAGGAACGGCGGACTGGGATCCAGTCACGGTCGCATGCGCTCAGGGCGAGCTCGGCGCTGCGGATCGCCCGCCGCTGCAGCGAGGTGTACACCAGGCCGGGCGCCAGCCCCTGAGCGGTAAGCAACTGCCCGGCACGAACCGCTTCCCGTTCACCGGCTGCGGTCAGGTCCGGGTTAGCCCAGCCCGTGAACAAGTTTCGCGCGTTCCATTCGCTTTGGCCGTGCCGCAGCAGCACCAGGCGGCAGGAACCATCGCTCAGCTTCATCGGGTAGTCCTGTCTCCGGCTGTGCCACTCCGGCCCCGCGGCTCCCGGGAGCGATCTACTAGCGCTCACGCCGCGATCTGCACGCCTTGGGCATCGAAGACGGCTGCGCCCGCCGCTGCCAGGCCGGAACGCGATTCCCGGTAGTGATGACCGCAGAACAGCAGTTCCGTGGGGTGCTCACGGCCGGGCGTAGGCGGCATGACCGCCAGGACCGCCGACCTTGCCGAGCAGCAGCAGGCCCGGTCGGCAGCCCGGAAAGCTCGCCAGCTGGAGGCGGGCGCGGCGCCCTGACCCCGATCCTGTGGCTGAACGTGCTGGGTGGCTTCGGCCACGGCGTAAGTAGCCATGATCAGAGCTTCGCCGTTGCGGGCGCGTGCGCGGCAGAGTCATTGCTCCCGTCCCGCTAGGGACGAACGGCCTCCAGGCACGGGACGGTGGGCGCTCGGCCCGCTGCGGGCGGTTTTCGTCCGGAGATCAGAGGCGATGAGCGCCACGGACCAAGGGCCTGGGTGGCCCTGGCCCTATGCCCCTGGCCGCCCGCACCCGACTGACGCAGGCTAGCGAGCGGAGACCGGCCGGAGGTGATGGTCATGACTGGCACGGTCGGGGCGGTCTGCCGCTCACTGCAGCGCCTCGCGCGGCTGTTCGTCGGCCCGAACAAGCTGCGCCGACCCTCGGACCGCATCGAGGGCACCGTCGTCGTCCTGCTGTCCGCCGTATTCCTGGCCGCCGTCGCCGCCGCACCCTGGCTCGGCCTGCGGGTCTACCAGTCTCAGCGCGCTGGCGCGGCCGGGCTGCGCCCGGCCGTCGCGGTGCTCGCCCAGGCCGGACCGGGCAATGATTACTCGCTCACCAACTGGGTGACCGCCGCCCGCTGGCAGGCACCCGACGGGCAGCGCCGGTCGGGATTCTTGACCACGATGACCGCGCCTGGCATCTGGGGCGCCCCCGCCGGGGCCAGGGTCCAGGTGTGGCTGACCGGCTCCGGCGAGCCCCAGGCCCCGCCCTCGGGGCCCTGGGAGGTGGGGTTCGTCTCGGTCATGATCGCTATCGGCGCGGCGTGCTGCGGCGGGATCGTGCTGATCGTCTGCTACTGGCTGTGCCGCCGGGCGCTCGACCGGCGTCGCCTGGCCGCCTGGGCTTCCGAGTGGTCCGTGGCCGGCCCGCGGTGGACGACTCGCCGTTAATCCCGGGCCGCGCCCAGGCCACGGGCACTGCCGCTGCCGCGCCGTGCACACCGCCGGCCTCCGTGCGCAGAGAACGGCGAGAGAGGACCATCCGGCTTCTCGCGGATCCTGATTGCGCGGTGTGCGAGCCGACGGGCCGACCCGTAACTCCGCGTCCTTCTTGTCTGGTCCCTCTCGCCACTTTCATCCCACCGCGGGGGCCGCCGGCCGGCCAGGGACCATCGGCGGCAGGCGCCGGGACCATCGTCCCGCTGCACCGCGGACATCCGGCCCGGCAGGCGCGGGCCTCTGGCCCTCGGCGCGGCGCGGCGTGGCGGCCAGCGTGGTGACTGTATCCCGACCCAATAGCGAGGAGATGGACAGCATGCGCGCTCTCGTTTACCACGGACCCGGCGCGAAGGCCTGGGAGGAAGTGCCGAAGCCGGAGATCACTGCCGACACGGACGCGATCGTGCGGGTGGACGCCACCACGATCTGCGGCACGGACCTGCATATCCTCAAGGGCGACGTCCCGGCGGTGATCGACGGGCGGATCCTTGGTCACGAGGCGGTCGGCACCGTCGAGGCGGTCGGCAGCGGCGTGAAGACGGTGGGGGTCGGCGACCGCGTCCTCGTCTCCTGCATCACCGCGTGCGGGACCTGCCGGTACTGCCGCGCGGGGCACTCCGGGCAGTGCCTCGGCGGGGGCGGCTGGATCCTCGGGCACAAGATCGACGGGACCCAGGCCGAGTACGTCCGCGTGCCGTTCGCGGACCTGTCCACCTACGCGGTGCCGTCCGGCGCCGCCGACGAGCAGATCCTCATGCTGGCCGACATCCTGCCGACCGGATACGAGGTGGGCGTGCTCAACGGCGGCGTGCGCCCGGGCGACGTGGTCGCGATCGTGGGCTCCGGCCCGATCGGCCTGTCCGCGATCACCGGCGCCCGCCTGTTCAGCCCGAGCCATATCGTCGCGATCGACGTGGCGGACGCCCGGCTGGAGGCGGCCAAGCAGTTCGGCGCCGACGTGGCCGTGAACAATTACCACGAGGACCCGGAGGCGGTGATCAGCTCGCTCACCCACGGGCTCGGCGCCGACGTGGCCATCGAGGCGGTCGGCGTGCCCGCCACGTTCGAACTGGCTGTGAAGCTGGCCCGGCCCGGCGGCCGGATCGCCAACATCGGCGTGCACGGAGAGCCCGCCACCCTGCACCTCGAGGAGCAGTGGATCAGGAACATCACGATCACGACCGGCCTGGTGGACGCGTACTCCACTCCGACGCTGCTGCGCCTGCTCACCAGCCACAACATCGACGCGGCGCGGTTCATCACGCACCGCTTCGCCCTAGATGAGTTCGACGAGGCCTACGATGTGTTCGGCCGCGCCGCCGAGACCGGCGCGCTCAAGGTCGTGCTGAGCCGCGCGTCCTGATTCCGAGCGGACCGGATCCCGGCCAAGCGTTCTCGCTCGTCACCTGCGCCGCTGCCGTCCCAGACGTGACAGCGTCAGAACGTCGCGAGATGGTGACCAATGCCTCTGGCGAAGATCGCGCCGTGCGACGATGCTATGCAATGGGGATCATGGCTGCCGCGGATGACAGCCCCCGGAAGAGGGAGAGTGAGATGCCTGGAATCGTGGTGGGCGTTGATGGCTCAGATAGCTCTCAGCAGGCGCTCGAATGGGCCATAAAGCACGCCGCGCTCGAGCACGCCCCGCTTACGGTCCTGGCCGTTCACGAGGTAGCGGCGAGCGCATGGACGGGCAGTCCGATCGTTTACCCCGAAGACCGGCCCGATGAGGAGAAGGCCCGCCAGGCCGCCCAGGCGGAAGTCGACAAGATTATTAGTCAGCTCGGGGGCGCGAAGCCCGAATCGCTGACCGTCCGTGGGGTCAGCGGGAGTCCGGCCAATTTGCTGATTGACGCGTCGAGCGACGCCGATATGGTGGTCGTTGGCTCGCGTGGCGCTGGCGGCTTCCCCCTCCTGAGGCTGGGCTCGGTGACTTCCAAGGTCGTCAGCCACGCGGAATGCCCGGTCGTAGTGGTGCGGGCCGGGTAACAGGCCGCAGGCCCCACCACCGAAGCAGCACAAAGCCCGCGGGCCGGCCTCGTGGCCGGCCCGCGGGCTGCCGTCGTGAGGCGGCTCAGCCGTTATGGCGCAGGACAGGCCGGAGGGCGTCCAGGACGGCCGGGTCCTCGATGGTCGACGGCACCGGCTCGTCGGCCCCGTCGGCGATCCCGCGCATGGTCTTGCGCAGGATCTTGCCCGACCTGGTCTTCGGCAGCGCGGCCACCACGTCCACCTCGCGGAATGAGGCCACCGGCCCGATCCGGTCCCGGACCAGGCCCACGAGCTGCGAGCGCAGCGTCTCGGCGTCGATGGCACTGCCCGCCTTCAGCACCACGAACCCGCGCGGGATCTGGCCCTTGAGCGTGTCGCGCACCCCGATGACCGCGCACTCGGCGACGTCCGGGTGGCTGGCCAGCACCTCTTCCATCTCGCCCGTTGACAGCCGGTGGCCGGCCACGTTGATGACGTCGTCGGTGCGGCCCATCACGTACAGGTAGCCGTCGGAGTCCCGATAGCCGCCGTCGCTGGTCTGGTAGCAGCCGGGGTAGGCCGACAGGTACGAGTCAACGAACCGCTGGTCATCACCCCACAGCGTGGTCAGGCAGCCGGGCGGCAGCGGGAGCCTGAGCACGATCTCCCCGGTCGACCCGGCCGGCACCTCCGCGCCCGAGCCGTCCACGATGCGCAGGTCGTAGCCGGGCGCCGGCATGGTCGGCGAGCCCGGCTTGGTCGGCATCGGCTCCAGCCCCATCAGGTCGGCGGCGATGGCCCACCCGGTCTCGGTCTGCCACCAGTGGTCGATGACGGGGATGCCGAGCAGGTCGCCCGCCCAGCGGTAGGTCTCCGGATCCAGCCGCTCGCCCGCCAGGAACAGGTACCTCAGCCCGGACAGGTCGTAGCGCCGCGCCAGCTCCCCGGCCGGATCCTCCTTCTTGATCGCCCGCAGCGCGGTGGGCGCGGTGAACATCGCCTTCACGTCATGATCCGCGATGACCCGCCAGAACGCGCCGGCGTCGGGGGTCCCGACCGGCTTGCCCTCGTAGAGCACCGTGGTGCACCCGGTGAGCAGCGGCGCGTAGACGATGTAGGAGTGGCCGACGACCCAGCCGATGTCGGAGGCCGCCCAGTAGGTGTCGCCGGGCTGGACGTCGTACACGTTCGCCATGCTCCAGCGCAGCGCCACCGCGTGGCCTCCGTTGTCCCGCACCACGCCCTTGGGCTTCCCGGTGGTTCCGGATGTGTACAGGATGTACAGCGGATCGGTCGCGGCCACCGGCACGCACTCGCAGGGCGAGGCCGCGGCGGTCGCCTGCGCCCAGTCGATGTCCCGGCCGCCGACCAGCGAGGCAAACGCCTGCGGGCGCTGCAGGATCAGGCAGTGGCCCGGCTTGTGGCCGGACATCTCGATCGCCCGGTCGAGCAGCGGCTTGTACTCGACGATCCGGCTGCCCTCGATGCCGCACGATGCCGACAGGACCACCCGCGGCTGCGCGTCCTCGATCCGTACCGCCAGCTCGTGCGCGGCGAACCCGCCGAACACGACGGAGTGCACGGCGCCGAGCCGCGCGCAGGCCAGCATCGCCATCACGGCCTCGGGGACCATCGGCATGTAGATGATCACCCGGTCGCCCCGGCCGACGCCCAGCCCGCGCAGCGTCCCGGCCAGGACGGCGACCTCGGCCCGCAGCTCGCGGTAGGAGATTCGGCGGCAGGTACCGGTGACCGGGCTGTCGTAAATGATCGCCGCCTGGTCACCGCGGCCCCCGCTGACGTGCCGGTCCACCGCGTTGTGGCAGGTGTTCAGCATGCCCCCGGCGAACCAGCGGTAGAACGGCGCGCCCGAGGCGTCGAGCACTGACTCCGGGGGCTGTTCCCAGTCAATCGCCGCCGCGGCGTCGCCCCAGAACCCGTCGGGGTCGGTCAGGCTCCGCCGGAAGGCCTCCGCGTATCCGGTCATGTCGGCACTCCGTTCGCTCGACACTGCGTCTCTCTGCGGATCCGGCCTGGCCGGGCCGGGGCTCAGGGCAGCGGAACCTGCCAGTGCAGCTCGCTCCCGCCGCCGTTGGCCGGCCCGACCTTCAGCGTGCCGCCCAGCTGCTCGGCCCGGTCGGCGAGGTTGGCCAGGCCGCTGCGGCGGGTGATGTCCCGCAGGCCGGCACCGTTGTCGCGGACGACCAGGACCAGGTCGGCACCGGCGTCGACGGTGACGTCCACCCGGCTGGCGCCCGCGTGCCGGGCCGCGTTGGACAGCGACTCCCGCAGCGCGCCCAGCATGTGCCCGGCGATCTCCTCGGGCACGCGATCGCTCAGGTCGCCGGTGAGGCTCAGCGACGGGGCGAATCCGAGCGGTCCGGTCATCTCGTCCATGATCTCCAGGATCCGCTCCCGCAGGCCGGCCTGCTTGACGTCGTGACGGGCCTGCAACGCGAAGATGGCCGACCGGATGTCCGCGATCGTGTCGTCCAGGGCGTCCACCGCGCGGGTCACCCGGTCGGCCACCTCGGGCCGGCTGATCAGCGGCATGGCCCCTTGCAGCGACATCCCCGTCGCGTACAGTCGCTGGATGACCAGGTCATGCAGGTCACGGGCGATGCGCTCCCGGTCCTGCAGCACGGTGACCTGCTCGGCGTCGCGGCGGGCGTCGGCGAGTTCCAGCGCGACGGCCGCCTGAGCGGCGAACGAGGCGACCATCTCCAGCGCGGCGGGGGTCAGCGGCATCGACCCAGGGTGGCGGCCGACGGTGAGCACGCCGCGCACGTTGCCCGGCCCGCCGAGCGGGAAGATCACCGCGGGCCCGAGCGCCATCCGCTCCCGGGCCACCTGCGCCACCCGCTGGTCCTGGCTGAATTCCTCCAGCGTCACCGGTTCGCCGGTCGTGAGCACCTCGGCCGAGAGGGATGTGTCAGGAAGCGCCATCCCCTGGGTCCGGGCCGCTTCCTCGCCGGCCGCATGCCGTACCACTAGCTGGCCGTGCTCACCCTCGGGCAGCGCCAGGACGGCCAGGTCGGCGCCGGACATCTCCAGCACCTGCTGGGTCACCAGGTCGAGCACGCCGCCGGGGTCGGCGCCCGATAGCAGCCTGTGGGTGACCTCGGCGCTGGCCTGCAGCCACCGCTGCCGTCGGCGTGCCTCCTCGTAGAGCCGGGCGTTCTCGATCGCCACGCCCGCGGCGGCGGCCAGCGCGGTAACGACCGCCTCGTCTTCCTCGTCGAACTGGCCGCCGTCCTGCTTCTCGGTGAGGTACAGGTTCCCGTAGACCTCGTCCCGGATCCGTACCGGCACGCCGAGGAACGACCGCATCGGCGGGTGCCCCTCAGGGAACCCGGACGACCGGGGGTCGGCCGACAGGTCGGGGAGCCGGACCGGGCGGGGGTCGGTGATCAGCGCCCCGAGCAGCCCGCGCCCCTCCGGCCAGTGATGGATGCGGGCGATCTCGTCCTCGTTCACGCCGACCGGGACGAACTCCACCAGCCTGCCCGCGTCCCCGATCACGCCGAGGGCGCCGTAACGGGCGTTCACCAGCCCGACCGCGGCCTCGACGATCTGCCGGAGCACGATCTCCAGCTCGAGCTGGCTGCCCACCGCGACCACGGCCTCGAGCAGCGCCTGCACCCGGTCGCGGGTGGACAGCACCGCCTGCAGCCGCACCTGAAGCTCGGCGAGCAGGTCGTCGAGCCGCAGATGCGGGAGAAGCGGACGGGACTGCGAAGACTCCACCGGCGGCTCCTGCAGCTCAGCGGGGGGCCAAGGTGATCTAACGATAACGCGGCCCGCCGGGCACCAGAAGGCCCGCCGCCGGGCATCGCGGCGGTCAGGCCTGCTGGGCCCGCCACTCGTCCTCGAGCATCGCGTACACGACCTCGTCGGCCCACTCGCCCTTGACGAACTCGTTTTGCACGAAGTGGGCCTCGCGGCGCATGCCCAGGTGCTCCAGCACCCGCGCGGACGGCGCGTTCCGGGCGTCCATGCGGCCGACGATGCGGTGCAGCCCGAAGTTCTCAAAGCCCAGCCGCAGCATCATCCGGGCCGCCTCGGTGGCATAGCCCTTAC
>Ga0335076_10002899_pt1 | contig 17129 bp, 15 predicted proteins | sample Lox_Sample_25_FD_206717 | JGI IMG/M metagenome (GOLD analysis project Ga0335076, IMG submission 206717) | Soil microbial communities from Loxahatchee National Wildlife Refuge, Florida, United States - Lox_Sample_2.5 | ecosystem: Environmental > Terrestrial > Soil > Wetlands | place: USA... | reverse complement strand
TCATAGGTTCAAAAAATTTCACCGAGCAGCTTGTTCTCGGTGAAATCATGGCGCAACAGATCGAGAGCAAGGCCCGCCTTCCCGTCGAACGCGATTTTTATCTCGCCGGCACCTACATTTGTCATCAGGCCATTCTGGCCGGACGAATTGACATCTATCCCGAATACACGGGCACCGCCGTCACCGCGATCCTGAAGGAGAAGGCGTCGGGCACAAGCGAAGAAGTTTATAACCGCATGAAAAGCGAATATGCCCGCCGCTTTAATCTCGTGGTCGGTGAACCCTTCGGCTTCAACAACACTTTCGCTATCGAAATTCGCGGAGAAGACGCGCGCCGCCTTCATCTCCAGACGATCTCTCAGGCTGCAAAGTACACGCCGCAATGGCGTCCGGGCTTTGGCTACGAATTCATGGAGCGGCCTGACGGCTACAAAGGATGGGTCGCCACGTACGGCCTGCACTTCGCCGCTCAACCGCGCATCATGGATCTCGGCCTGCTCGCCCGCGCCTTGCAGAGCAAGCAAATCGATCTCGCCGCCGGCAACACGACCGACGGATTAATTTCCGTCCTCGATCTTTTCGTGCTCGACGACGACCGCCGTTACTTTCCTCCCTATCAGGCCGTTCCGGTTATTCGCGAGCAGACGCTGACTCGTCATCCCGAGATCAAAACAGCTCTCGACCAGCTCGCTGGCAAAATTTCGGAAGAAGACATGCGCCAGCTCAACTACGCCGTCGACGGCCAGCACCGCGACGTGAAAGTGGTCGTGCGCGAATTCCTAAAAAACAAGGGCCTCTAGACTGTCTGGTGCGGGCGCTATTGTCCGAGCGAGAGCAAGACATGTGGCGCGAACGCCTCGCAGCACGAGCCACGCCCGACGACCGCCCTACCGTTGCGAAACCCCGAACCAAATCGCGCCGGTGCTCGTATCATCCTTAGAGTCCTCAGAGCCCTATGAACAGAAGAGCAGTCTTGACCGCGAGCATTTCAGTTGTTGTGCTGTACCTGTCGTTTTCTATCGTCGGTGGAATCCTGGTTGCCGAGGGTGCGCTCCATCCCGCCCGGAGACCGCTAACGTCATCCGACGAGAACCAGGAACGCGCTCAAGCAAAAGACGACGATGCAACCCTAACCGATGTCTCCATTCCTGCCCGAGATCATATCGAGCTGCGGGCCTGGGAGCTTCGCCCTGAAGACGCCAACGGAGACGCCGTCATCCTGCTCCACGGCCTCAGTGACAATCGCTTGGGCATGACCGGTTATGCCGACATACTCGTGTTACACGGTTATACCGTCTTGATGCCTGATTCCCGCGCCCACGGCGCAAGCGGTGGATCGATCGCGACGTATGGGTTGTTGGAGGCACAGGACATTCGGTCTTGGTTTGACTATTTACTCTCCAGCGATCACCCGCGCTGCATCTACGCCTTCGGCGAGTCGATGGGCGCGGGGCAGATTTTGCAGGCTCTTAAAACGGAACCAGGCTTCTGTGCGGTTGCCGCTGAATGCCCTTTTTCCACCTTTCGCGAAGTCGCATATGACCGCATGGGACAAGCTTTCCATACCGGCCCCTGGCTGGGACGAACCATCCTCCGTCCACTCGTAGAAAATGCTTTTCTATATACGCAATGGAGGTACGGGCTCGACATGCAGCAAGTGTCCCCTGAGGATTCCGTTGCGACGACTCAAGTTCCCGTATTCCTCATCCACGGACAGAACGATACCAACATTCCAATTCGCCATTCCAGGCGCATCGCGGCCCGAAACCAGAACGTAGTTCTATGGGAAGTCCCGAACACCGGCCATTCCAACGCTATTGATACCTCGCCGAAGGAACTCGAGACGCGCCTCACAGAATGGTTCATGAATCATCCCCCGCGATAGTCCGAGCCGCGGCTGCATTACATCATCCACACCGCATCCACATCCACGATCACCTGCGTCCGCGGAATCTTCTGCTGCGTCGCATAGGCGACCATCGATCTAAGCAGCGCATTCAATTTTTCCCGGCTGGCCGATTTCAACACAAAGTGATAGCGATAATCTTTCTTCAATCGCATGATGGGCGCCGCCGCCGGCCCCAGCACCCGCACACCTTCATGCCGTGTCTTATCGAACCATTTGCCCAGAATGCCGGACCATTCCAGCGCCTCATCCAGCTTCTCGCTGCGCATTACCACATTCGCCAGCGCACTGTACGGCGGATACTGCATCCAGCTGCGAAAGCGCAATTCTTTTTCGTAGAAGCCGGCGAAATCATGCCGCGCCGCGTACTGCACGGCATAGTGATCGGGAAAATAAGTTTGCAGCACGACTTTGCCCGGAGCATCTCCGCGCCCGGCGCGGCCGGCAACCTGCGTGAGCAACTGGAACGTCCGTTCTGCCGCGCGGAAGTCAGGAAAACCCAACGCCATGTCCGCGCCCACCACGCCTACCAGCGTCACGCCGTGAACGTCGTGCCCCTTGGCGATCATCTGCGTGCCGACTACAAGATCGAGATCGCCTTGGCTCAGCGCATTCAGCACACGCTCGAAGTCTTCCCGGCCACGAACCGTATCGCGGTCCAGTCGCCCGATGCGGGCTGTGGGAAACATTCCGTGCAGCAACTCTTCCAGCTTCTCCGATCCGGTTCCCAGGAAATAGACGTATTCGCTGCCACAATGTACGCACTTCTTCGGAACAGGCGCCGTGTAGCCGCAATAGTGGCATTCCATCTTGTGCGAGCGCTTGTGGTGCGTGAGCGCGATAGCGCAGTTCTTGCATTCGAGCGCCTTGCCGCAGGCGCGGCACAGCACCAACGGAGAATATCCGCGGCGATTGAGAAGAATCAGCGCCTGCTCTTTACGCTCCAGCGTCTGTTGAATTTCCTCGCGCAATTTGCGCGAAATGATCTGCTCCTGTCCCGTCTCCTGAAACTCCTGCCGCATGTCGATGATCTCAACTTCAGGCAGCGGACGCTGCTCCACGCGATCAGGCAGTTCGAGCAGCGCATACTTTTCTTTCTTGGCGTTGAAATAGGACTCCAGCGACGGTGTGGCCGAGCCAAGCACGGCCACGGCGCCCGCCATCTTGGCCCGCATCACCGCCACATCGCGCGCGTGGTAGCGCGGCGTTTCTTCCTGTTTGTAAGACGCATCCTGCTCTTCATCGACGATGATCAGCGCGAGATCGCTCACCGGAGCGAACACCGCGGACCGCGTGCCCACGACGATTCGAGCCTCCCCGCGCTTGATGCGATGCCACTGTTGTGTACGTTCCTTGTCCGAGAGAGCGGAGTGCAAAATCGCAACCTGCGCGCCGAAGACCTGATGCAGATCAGCCGCGACCGCCGGGGTGAGGCCGATCTCGGGCACGAGCAGGATCGCCGAGCGTCCTGCTTCGAGGACCGAACGCATGGCCGCAAGATAGACAGCAGTCTTGCCCGAGCCGGTGACTCCGTGCAACAGCACGCCGGCAAAAGCACGCGCACGAACCCGCTCATCGATCTGCTCGAGCGCCTTCTTTTGCGCCTGGCTGAAATCGAACTCAAACGGCGAGGGCCGCGCCTTCATGGTGGAGACGGAAAATTCCGCCGGCTCTTCGACAACTTCCACCAGGCCTCGTTTCACCAGCGTCGCTAACGTAGTGCGCGGAACCTCGGTCGCCTGGAGCGCTTCCACGGCAACTTTGCCGCCAGCCGCAGCGAGCGTGTCGATTAACGCGCGCTGGTTGGCGTTGAGCTTGCCTTCGCCGCTCCTCAAAACAGCCAGCTTGACAGTGCGCGCCGCGTCTCGCGATTCCGAAATGTCTTCGCGAGCGATCCATTTCTTCCTCAGCATTCCTGCCAGCAAGGAGTTCGAGGCGCGCGTGTTTGCCCGAAGAGACTCCGCACGAACCGCTTCACGCTCGGAAAGAAAATCGAGCACGCGAAATTCTTTGAGTTGGTCCTCGGGGTGCTTGCGCGAGCGCGTGGGCGAGCCTGACATTCCCGCGAGATGCAGCGCGAGCTGGCCTTCATCGGTGATGCGATAGCTGATGGCGCGTTTGAACTCTGCTGCGAGCGGCAGCATGGTGCGGAGGACTTCACCGATCGGGGCGAGATAGTAGGCGGCGATCCAGCGGCCGAGGCGCATGAGTTGATCATCGAGCACGGGCGCCGGATCAAGAACGCGCAGCAGGTTGGTGACCTTAATGTTCTTGTTCGGGGCCCGATCGTGAAGTTCGGTGACGACACCGCTCATGCGCTGCTGACGGAAGGGAACGAGGACGCGTCCACCTGCGACCGGCTTCATGGCTTGGGGGGCGCGATAGGTAAACGTCATATCCAGTGGCACAGGCAGAGCGACGTCGCAGAACTCGGGCATGAGGTGAAAACATCGTACCATTCGCCAGCGTGAGATATGTTCCACGTGGAACATTTGTTTCAGCCGTTAGCCGTCGGCCATTAGCCGTCAGGTAGATCAGTGTCGCGACTGATTTCAAGGGGATTTCAGAATGATAGGGACAGAGTGTTCCACGTGGAACACTTCTCCAATTTCTGCACAATGTTCCACGTGGAACATTATGTCCGTGCGGTAATATATGTACAATATTATGCGGAGGGTAAATGAAAGAGCGGACGAGGGTTAAGAAGAGCGGAAAGAGGCCGAAAAAGAAGCGGGCGACCAGGACGATTGCCAAGATTCGCGCGGCGGCGGACGACCCGTCGCGCCGAGGGTGGATGGCCGGGGTGGGAGAGTTCTACCGGCCGATCAAGCGGCCGGTGACGCTGCGTCTGGACGCGGACGTAGTTGCCTGGTTCAAAGCGGAGGGGCGGGGATACCAGACGCGGATCAATCGGGCATTGCGCAAGGTGATGATGGAGGAAGGCAAACGGGGAGGGTGAGGCTAGAGAATTCCTGCTCGAGGCGAAGTGAGGGATTGAGAAACAAGGGATCTTTCGACTGCGCGAGGGGATTGGCAAGCCAATCCCCTCGCTCCGCTCAAGATGACAGATTATGAACATGGTGAGTACGGTTGCGGCATTGGCGTAGAGAATTCCTCTTCGGGAGTGAGGGATCGAGAAACAAGGGGTCTTTCGACTGCGCGAGGGGATTGGCAAGCCAATCCCCTCGCTCCGCTCAAGATGACAGAACTTGGATGTTCAAGCCAATCCCCTCGCTCCGCTCAAGATGACAAAGCTTGAAGCCGCTCAAGATGACAATTGCCAGTAGAATAGACAGACCATGCCAAAACATCTGATTTTCCTCCGTAATCTTCTGCTCGCCGGACTTCTGGCTGGCGGTTTTGCGCTTTGCGCGGCTCAGACCACAGCGACTCAACCCAGCACGACCCCCGCGGCGAAGAAACCGGCCGCGGCGGCTGCTTCCAAAACGGCTTCCAAATCCGCTCCAGCGAAAGCTCCCCTGGTGCTCAAAACGCCAAAAGACAAGCTCAGCTATGCCATCGGCGCCGATCTTGGGACCAAGCTCCACAATCAATCGATTGATGTGGACCCCGCTATTTTAGCGCGAGCTTTGCGGGACGCACTTTCAGCCAGCAAACCCTCGATGACGCCAGAGGAAGTGCGGGCGACGCTGATGGATGTGCAAAGTCAAATGAGGCAAAAGCAAATGGCAGCGGCGAAAGAAGCAGGAGAAAAGAATCTGAAAGAAGGCGCGGCATTTTTGGCCGAGAACAAAACCAAGGAAGGCGTGGTCACTCTGCCGAGCGGATTGCAGTACAAGATCCTGAAGGCGGGCGATGGAGCGAAGCCGACAGCCGCGGACACGGTGGTGTGCAATTATCGCGGCACGCTGATCGATGGCACGGAGTTTGACAGCTCGTACAAACGGGGCCAGCCGGCTACGTTTCCGGTCGGTGGAGTGATCAAGGGATGGACGGAAGCGCTGCAATTGATGCCGGTAGGGTCGAAGTGGCAATTGTTCATTCCTCCGGATATGGCGTATGGAGAACGCGGAGCGGGCGGAGCGATAGGGCCGAATTCGACATTGATCTTTGAAGTGGAGTTGTTGTCGATTCAGGGAAAATAGGGCCGAAAAGAACAAACCACAGAGGACACAGAGGAACGGCTTAAATTTTTATGGCCCTTTTGCACGGGCGGCCGACACGTGCATAGGATGGATTTCGAAGGTATTGAGTCCGGCGCGCACGGACGGATCGGCTTCGCCGAAACGGCGGGCCTCGGCTTCGTTTTCCACTTCGAGCACGCCCAATCCGAAAGCGCCGGCTGGCGAAAAGACCGGCCCGAAGATAAGCAGCTTGCCGGCGGCAAAGTGCTCCTGAAAATAGCGGCCATGCTCGTCCATCAAACGCTGCTCTTCAGGAGTTATGTCGTGAGGAAAGGTGGGGCGGGGAGGGATGAGTTTGAAAAAGTAATGTTGCTTGGACATGGCAAGTGATTGTAGCAAGGCACGGGAACCTCGGTGCTCTCAGGTGAGTTTGCTCCACTCCTTGGCTTTGCCTCCGGGGGGAGGGTTCTGGCTTTACGGCACGACTGGAAGAGGTTGCGAAAAGTGCGGTTCAGTCCCTGCAGCGGCTAAAGCCGTCGCCAAAAGCGAAGCCTTTATCGCAGCGCTGAAAGCGCTGCGCCACCCCAAACCGGACTTTTTCCGCAGGCTGCGAAGGCCGTACTCTTCTTCCACGAATCCACGAGGCACCCTACACGAGCGAGACGCTCGCGCCCACATAAACGCTCGCGCCCACACGAGTGATACTATTTGTGCCTCTATGAAAATCACACGCCGCCGATTTGGCAAGGTTATGGCTGGTACGGCCGCGGCCGCCTATGCTGGTTCGTCGCTCTCATCCATTGCGTTCGCACAAGCGCCCAAACCGCTTCAGTTTCCCCAAGAGTTCGTCTGGGGATGCGCCACCGCTGCGTATCAGGTTGAGGGCGCGGTCAAAGAAGATGGACGCAAGCCCTCGGTCTGGGACACGTTCTCACACACTCCGGGCAAAACGTTTGAGGGGCAAACCGGCGATGTGGCGGACGATTCGTACCATCGGTACAAAGAAGACATCGGACTTCTCAAAAGTCTAGGTGTGAGCGGCTACCGGTTTTCGATTGCGTGGCCGCGAATTTTTCCCGATGGCACGGGACAACCCAATCCTAAGGGGCTTGATTACTACCAGCGGGTGTTGGATGAATTGCTCAAGAACAATATCGCTCCATACGTCACGCTCTTTCACTGGGACTTGCCGCAGGCGCTGCCGGGGGGCTGGCAGTCGCGGGATACGGCCAAGGCGTATGCCGATTATGCGGGATACGTTTCGGGAAAACTTTCGGACCGCGTCGGCCACTTTTTCACCATTAATGAGTTCGAGTGCTTCACCGATCTTGGCTATAAGACGGGCCAGTTTGCGCCAGGCATGAAGTTGCCGGACGCACAGGTGAATCAGATCCGGCACAATGGCGTGCTCGCGCATGGCATGGGAGTGCAAGCGATTCGGGCCAACGCTAAATCCGGAACGCAGATCGGGCTGGCCGAAGATGCCAAGGTCTTCGTGCCTGTGATCGAGACGCGCGAGCACATCGAAGCGGCGCAGCGCGCCACACGGGAAGAAAATGCGCAATTTCTCACGGCGGTGTTGGAAGGCAAGTACACCGAAAGCTATTTAGAACGTCAAGGTGCGAATGCTCCCAAGGTCGAGGCTGGGGACATGCGGATCATCAGCAGTCCGCTCGATTTTGTCGGATTGAACGTCTACCGGCCGGAATACGTGAGCGCTTCGACTTCGCCAGCTGGATATGTGGTCGAGGAAAAGCAGGCTTCATTCCCGCGCATGGCTTCGGACTGGTTGTATGTGGGGCCGGAAGTGATGTATTGGGCGGTACGCAACGTCAGCGACATCTGGAAGCCGCGGAAACTCTACATCACCGAGAACGGTTGCTCGGCGGACGATGTGGTTAGGGCGGATGGTCATATCGAAGACACCGATCGCGTCATGTATTTGCGCAACCACCTGACGCATTTGCAGAGAGCTGCCGCGGAGGGATATCCGATCAAAGGATACTTTCTCTGGAGCCTGCTTGATAATTTCGAGTGGGCCGATGGTTACAGCAAGCGCTTTGGCCTTCACTATGTGGACTACAAAACGCTAACACGAACCCCGAAGTTAAGCGCGGCGTGGTATAGAGAAGTAATTGTGAGGAATGCTGTTGAGTGACCACATCCGGTTTTTCGCGGGCGAGTCGCCCGCGTCCACACGGGGAATGGAAGTTCGCACGAGCGGGGACGCGCGCGCCACACAAGCCGCACACAAACTCGCACGAGCGGGACACGCGCGGCCACATCGGTCTTCGGGCGGACAAGAATTCTACAAACAGATGACACCACGTTGACAACCCACCTGCTGCTTTACAACTAGCCTTCGACCATCGGCTCTCAGGGATCGCATCCGAGTTCGCGCACAACCCGGGGGCAGAGCCGCCCCCGATCACCTCAGGATTAAGGAGAATTCCGCCATGCGCTTTCGCGCTCTTTCTCTCATGTTCTGTCTCGGCCTGGCCATTGCTTCCAGCCCGGCCCTGGCGCAGTATCAACTTACAAATCTGGATTCCAATCAGGCAGGCCAGGCGAAACACACAGATCCGCTGCTGGTAAACGGTTGGGGCCTAGCGTACGGTCCGGGTGGACCGATCTGGGTCAGCGACCAAGGCTCCGGCTGGTCGACTCTCTACGATGGCAAAGGCAACGAACAGTCGCTCAAAGTGTCGGTCCCTGCGGCGGGCGGAAAAGATGGACCGGGACAGCCGACTGGGATTGTATTTAACGGATCGAATGAGTTCCAGTTGCAGGGGCATCCGGCGCTTTTCATCTTCGCTACCTTAGACGGCTCGATCGCAGCCTGGAGCCCGCAGGTAAACCTGAATGAGGCGCTCACCCCGATAGACAATTCGATGTCGGGCGCGGTTTACACGGCACTGGCCATCACCAGCAAGGAGAGCGGCAACATGCTGTTTGCCGCCGACCTTGCAAACAACAAAGTCGATATGTATGACGGCACATTTACGCTGGTCGGTTCTTTCACAGATAGCACCGTGCCGGCGGGTTTTGCTCCCTTCGGCATCCAGGACATCGACGGCCTGGTCTACGTGGCCTATGCTGCAGTGAATGAAGGGCCCGGCGGGGTCATTGATATTTACAGCGAAAGCGGAGTTTTCCTGAAGCGCCTGACGCAGGGAGCCCCGTTGAACCAGCCGTGGGGCATGACGGCCGCGCCCAAGAATTTCGGGCCGTTGAGCAACACGCTGCTGGTCTCGAACAACACCAACCATGGAACCATCAACGCTTTTGACGCCCTAACCGGTGAGTTTGTGGGAACGGTCAAGGACGCCAACGGGAAGCCCATCGTAATTAACCAGCTGTGGGGGATTTTGTTTGGCGGAGGAAAAGCCAACGACGGCGGGAAGAATCAATTATTCTTCACCGCCGGACCGGACAATAATCTCGCCGGAACTTTCGGGGCGATTACGTTCAGCAATCCGAACTAACGTACGGTAGAAACCGGGGCGGACGAGGGCGTCCGCCCCTACGTGTTCTTAGGCACGGCCAGCCCGAGTTCCCTCATCACCATTTGCAGGTCCTTCCAGGCCTCGCCTTTTTGACGAGGATCGCGCAACAAGAACGCGGGATGGTAGGTGACCGCGAGTTTAGTGCCTCGGAAGTCATACCAATGGCCGCGGAGTTCGCTCATGGGAGCATTGAGGGCAAGCAGGGTTTTTGCGGCCACCGCGCCTAATGCAACGATCACTTTGGGCCTGATGGCGGAGATCTGGCGCATGAGAAATGGCGAGCAGGTTTCACATTCATCCCGTTCCGGCGTGCGATTGCCGGGCGGTCGGCATTTGATGATGTTGGCGATGTAGACGTCTTCGCGGCGCAGGCCCATGGCCTTGATCATGTTGTTGAGCAACTGGCCGGCGCGGCCGACGAAAGGCTCGCCTTGTTCATCTTCGTCGGCGCCGGGCGCTTCGCCGATGAACATTAACTCGGCCTGCGGATTGCCCACCCCGAAGACGATTTGCTTCCGACCTTGCTTTGACAAGCGGCAGCGCGTGCAGTCGCCAAGATCTTCACGGATAAGACGAAGCGCATTGGCAGGATCGGTCGTAGTGGCTTCGGGCTTGGGAGCGGCAAAAAGATCTTCTTCTTCGACAGCAACGGAACGGAGAGGCATTTGTTCTCGCTGTTCTGGCTGGAGCGATGGTTCGGCGGAAGGGCGGTCGGCCGCGGTCTCCTGACGATAAAAATCGTAAATGCCGAGTTCGTTATAGAAACGGATCCGCTCGGCGAGAGCGGAACGAAACTGAGGATCGAGCGGAACCGGCATCGTCTATATCGGGATTCTAATGCAGATGGGGATGTGGATTTCCTGCTTTCAAAGAAACAATGCTGCGCCGGCGCTCAGCTAGACGGTCAGTGACCCGTTCGAACCTGGCCAGCTGTCTTGCGCAGTTCCGCGACCACATCAAGGACGCGCTGGGCAACTTCCCACTTCGTGGTTTCAGGGACTTCGATCACTTCGCCATGCGTAATGATGGTCACGGCGTTGCGATCCGAGTCGAAACCGACGCCTTCGCGGGAAACGTCATTAACAACGATCGCGTCGAGCGACTTGGCTACGAGTTTCTTGCGGGCATTTTCGAGGACATTTTCGGTCTCGGCAGCAAAGCCGATGACGAGCTGCGACGTCTTGCGTTGAGTGAGCTCGGCAAGAATGTCCGCGGTCGGCTCAAGTTCCAGAGATGTTGCTCCCCTGCGCTTGATCTTCTGATCTACCGTGATTTTTGGCTTGTAGTCCGCAACTGCGGCTGTCTTGATCACGATTGTGGCCGCTGGCAAGAGCTTGAGTACTGCGTCCCGCATTTCATCGGCTGATTCCACGCGAGTGATTTCGGCTCCACCGGGCGGCGTGATGGACGTCGGGCCGGTAACCAGCAAGACGCGCGCGCCACGGCGCAAAGCAGCCTCGGCCAGGGCGTATCCCATGCGGCCGCTGGAGCGGTTGGTGAGATAACGTACCGGGTCGATCTTTTCTCGCGTCGGCCCGGCAGTAATCAGAACAGTCTGGCCGGCTAATTCCTGTGATGCGCCTAGCGCCAGCATGACAGCGGCGACGATGGCTTCATTTTCGGCCAAACGGCCTGGGCCGGTCATGCCGCAGGCCAGGTAGCCTTCTCCGGGTTCGACCACGCGCACGTCCCGTTTGCGAAGAATATCCAGATTCGCCTGCGTTGCGGGATGGTTCCACATGTTGACGTTCATGGCGGGCGCAACCACGACGGGCGCGGTCGTGGCCAGGTAAAGAGTGGTCAGGAAATCGTTGGCAATACCCTGCGCGAAGCGCGCCAGCACGTCCGCCGTGGCTGGGGCCACCACCAGCGCATCGATGGCCTGCGCGACCGCGATGTGCTCAATCGCGGATTCGATGTTCGGGCTTTCGGCGTCTTTCGCGGCGAACATCCCGGTAATGACTTTCTCACCCGAGAGCGCGGCAAACGTTAGCGGCCGAACAAACTCCTGCGCGGCCTGCGTCATGATGACCTGCACACGAATGCCGCGGTCCTGCAGCAGACGGACGATTTCCGCTGCTTTATATGCTGCAATGCCGCCGCTGACGCCGAGGGCCACTTTCATGGCAGAGTTACCGCACAGGTAATTAGATGTTCGATGGCAGATTTCAGATTGTAGATTCTGGATTGGAGCGCCACCAGGAAGGGTTCCCGTAATCTGAAATCTACACTCTGAAATCCGAGATCTACGATGTTTTCACTCCGGTCCCATCGCCTTATCGAGCATCTCGCTGGCCAGGTCAGAAGCCGATTTCGGTGTTTCAGGGATTACCCATTTCACTTTTCCGGCTTTGATTTCATCCTGCGCGATACGGCAGGGCTTGCGGGAAACGGTTTCGATCACGGGAGGCGCCCCGCCCTGCAGTTGCCGGGCACGCCGCGCGGCCACGAGGATGTAGCGATAGTTGCTGTCGAATCCATCCATCAACTTCATGGTATTCTCCCTGCTTCTAATGGCCGCTCGTGGGCCGTCGTTTGCTTAAATGAGGCCAGAATTGGTTGCAACCGCTCCTGCACATTCGCCAGACGCCATCGCTCCGCTGTCATTAGAATTTTCATCTCGTCAGCGGACCGTGCGTCTCGCGCTCCCGAGCGCTTAAGCCGCTCCCCGAGCAGGATCGACTTCAGCGCCTCAATGGAATCGGGCAGGCGGTCGTTCACCAAAATATAGTCGTATTTCGGGTAATTCTCAATCTCACGGGAGGCCGTGACCAGTCGGCGCCGGATCACTTCCTCGCTGTCCTGACCGCGACTACGCAGGCGATGTTCCAGTTCATGGCGGTTGGGCGGAAGAACAAAAATGCTCACCGCGTCCGGAATTTTTTGCTTGATCTGTTGCGCGCCTTGTACGTCAATGTCGAGCAGAAGATCGTGGCCGCGCTCCTCCGCTTTACGAAGAAATCCCGCCGACGTGCCGTAGCAATTGCCGAACACGTCGGCGTGCTCCAGAAATTCATTCTGGCGCACCATTTCTTCGAAATGCTGGCGCGTGACGAAAAAATATTCGCGTCCGTTCTGCTCGTTGCCGCGCGGTGATCGCGTGGTGTAGGAGATGGAGAAGTCGAGGTCAGGAACAATTTCAAGCACTTTATTGACCAGGGTTGATTTACCCGAACCGGAAGGCGCGGAGATGATAAACACGATACTCATTCGAGGTTTTGCACCTGTTCGCGGGCTTTCTCGATTTCGGTCTTCATCAGCAATCCCATCTCCGTGATTTTCAGGGCTTCGCCGGCTAATCCGGAAGTCTTGGAGAGCAGCGTATTGGCCTCCCGGTTCATCTCCTGCAACAGGAAATCGAGTTTCTTGCCGACTTCTCCGCCCTGATCGAGCAGTCCCAGAAAATGTTTCACATGAGAGTCGAGGCGGACCAGTTCTTCCTGGATATCGCTGCGGTCCACCAGCAGCGCCGCTTCCTGCAGAATGCGCTCCGGCTCGACTGGCGCGTCAATCAGTTCGCGCAGACGGCTCTTGAGTTTGTCGGCATAGGTGCGCAGGACCGCCTGGCGGTGCTTCTCGACTTCCTTCCCCGCCTTTCGCACCTGTTCCATGCGATGCCGCAATTCCTGCTCAATGCCGGAGCCTTCCTCCTGGCGCATGTGATTCAGGCGATCGAGCGCATCTCCCAGCTTGGCGAGGACGCAAGCTTCGAGGGCGCCGTTGGACGAAAACGTCGCCGTGTCCATGGCCCCGGGAATGCGGAGAATGGCATTCAAGTCCGGGTCGGCCGTGATGCCAAATTCGGCCGCAGCCGCACGAAAGGCCTGCACATAGCCGCTGACCAATTGCCGGTTTAGAGTGAATCCTTCGCTGCCCGCGCGCTCCAGGTTCAATGAGAGTTCCACGTGACCACGCACCAGCTTCTCCTTCAGCGCGCGACGGAGTTTCATTTCGAGTTCATCGCTTTCAGCAGGCAGGCGGAAATGCAAGTCGAGAAATCGATGATTCACCGATTTCACGGACAGGGTAAAACCCAATTGCACCTTGTTGCGCAGATCAAGGTTGCGCGGGTCAAGCGCCTGCCCTTTTACCTGCGCGAAGCCCGTCATAGAGCGGATCGGCATTCTAGTTCGCGTTGCCCACCTTGGGCGGCTCGATTTCAACAAACTGAAGGTCGTACAGACGGCGGTAAGTCCCGAGTTTCTGCATTAATTGTTCGTGCGCACCAACGTCGGTGATGGTGCCATTTTCCAGCACGACAATCCGGTCGGCTCGGCGCACTGTCGAAAGCCGATGAGCGATCACGAACACGGTGCGGCCCACCATAAGATTTTGCAAGGCAGATTGCACCAGCGATTCGGACTCACTGTCAAGGGCTGAGGTAGCTTCGTCGAGAATCAGGATGGGCGCATTCTTCAGCAATGCCCGCGCCACAGCAATTCGCTGGCGCTCACCGCCGGAAAGCCGCAGGCCGCGTTCGCCGATTACAGTATTGTAGCGGGCGGGCAATTCCATGATGAAATCGTGCGCTAGGGCCGCGCGGGCGGCGGCTTCCACTTGTTTTTGCGATACTCCAGGTTGACCGTAAGCGATGTTGTTGCGCAACGTGTCGTTGAACAGGACCGTTTCCTGCGTGACGATCCCAATCTGCGCGCGCAAGGAAGCCAGCGTCACATCTCGAACATCACGCCCGTCGACCAGTAATCGGCCGCCGGTGACGTCGAAAAACCGCGGGATCAAGTGCACCAGTGTGCTTTTGCCGGCGCCACTGGAGCCAACCACGGCAAGAATTTCCCCCGCCTGGACCTCGAGATTGATGTTGCAGAGAATCTCACGCGAACCGGCGGCCTCGTCCTGATAGGAGAAACACACATTCTCAAACTCAATGGCGCGGGCAAATACTGGCAGCCGTTTCGCGCCAGCCCTTTCTTTGACATCGTCTTCGGTGTCCATGAACTTGAATATCTCCGAAGACGCACCCAGGGCCTGCTGAAAATTGTTGTTGAAGAGGGCAAATTTCCGCACGGGATTGTACAAACTGAAAACCAGGGCAATGAATGCGCCGAACACCCCGAGCGTCACATGCCCATGCGCCACTTGCTCGCGGCCGACCAGCAAAAGAAAAACGATAGCGATGGCGCCGATCACGTCCATTAGCGGAGAGCTGATCGCGGCTGCGGCCACTGACCTCAGGTTGGCCCGGAAAAGCCGTTGTGCCGCCTGGCGAAAACGCGCGATCTCCCACGATTCCATGCTGAAGGCTTTTACGATGCGGTTGCCGGTGATCGTTTCCTGAAGAATATTTTGCACATCGGCCAGTTTGTCCTGGCCGCGCCGCGTGGTGTGCCGCACACGATGACCAATCTTGCGTGCCGAGTAAATAACAAACGGAATGAACAAGACGAGCACCCAAGCCAGTCGCCCGCCCAGAGCAACCACGGCGAGAGCGGTAAACACAAATGTGAAAGCCTGCTGCAAAAACTCTGCCAGCACGCTCGACATGGCGTATTGCACGCGCTCGACATCATTGACGATTGTGGAAACGAGCGTGCCAGTCGTGTACTTCTGAAAGAACGCCGCCGAGCGCCGTAAAACCGACTGATACAACTCGTCTCGCAAGTCGGTGATCATGCCGAAGCCGGCATGATTCACCAGATAGGTGCCCGCGTAGTCGAAAACCCCTTTCAGCAATGAAGATGCAACGAGCGCGAAGGCGACGATTGTCCAGGCATTGTGAAAATGAGAAGGCACAAACTTTTGCAGGTAAACCACACGATCCGAGCCGGGAATGGTGAATAGCTGAATGTTTTCCGACCCGGAAGATGGATTCAGCACGCGATCGAAAACCGGCCGGAGCAACATCAAGCGAAACGCTTCCAGCAATCCCACCGCAGCCAGCAGCACAGTCCCGGGCAGCAGTTGAATCAGGTAGGGCAGGATGTAGCGCAAAAGCCGGATCAGTTGCCGCACAAGGCGCTCTCCTGGCGCGAACGGGCCCGGCTCGCGGCTGTGGGAATCGGCATGGGTGACAGGTCTTTATTCTACTTGAGTTATGTCCTGGGAAAAGTGACCGGGCGAATGCATTGCGCAACCGCCTGATTAGCCGGGGCTGTCCCGATGCAGCACTTTCACCCGGTATCCGGCTTTGCGCAACCGGTTACTGACCTCTTCCGCGATCATGACCGAGCGATGCTGCCCGCCGGTGCAGCCGAAAGAGATCGTCAGATAACTCTTGCCTTCGCGGATATAATGCGGCAACAGGTAAACCAGCAGCTTGGAGATTCGCGCGATGAATTGCCGGCTTTGCGGAAATGAGAGGATGTATTTTTTCACCTTGACATCACGCCCGGTGAGCGGGCGGAACTCCGGCACAAAGTGTGGATTAGGAAGAAAGCGCACGTCGAACACCAGGTCGGCATCCTGCGGCACGCCGTGTTTGAAGCCGAAACTCACACAGGAGACCAGAAGGTCCTTGCCTGCTTGCTGGGTACGGAAACGCTCCGTAATGTAAGCGCGTAACTCGTGCACGTTAAAGCGGGAAGTATCGATCACCAGGTCGGCAATCGCGCGGATGGGCCTCAAATGACGGCGTTCCGCGGCCAGCGACGATCGTACCGGGGCATGCGTTCCTAGCGGATGCGGGCGTCGAGTCTCGCTGTAGCGCCGCAGCAGGACCGGTTCTTCCGCCTCGAGAAAAATCATTTTGGCCGGAAGCAGTCGTTGGACCGATTTCAAAATCGCAGGCAGAGAATCCAGTTGCGAGCCTTCGCGCACATCCACGACCAGTGCGGCGCGCTCGATCTCAGAGCTTTGCCCCACCAGTTCGGCAAAACTTGGAATCAGGCCTACGGGCAGGTTGTCCACGCAGTAGTAACCGAGGTCTTCGAACGCTTTGAGAACGGACGCCTTGCCCGACCCGCTCATGCCGGTGATAATTACCAGCTCTCGCCGTGGCCGGTTGTTCAGCGCATTTCTACTCGCGCGTTTTTCAGATAGGCGTTTCCGCGGGTCCTGCTTACGTGGCGCCATTGAGAGCGATGTTAGCAGGGACAACCATCGCTCGCCAGTGATGGCAAGGGCGCGGAGCGATTCAATCAGCTAAATTCGAAAAGGCGCACTGAGCAGACGCGCCGGCAACATCACCAGCGCCCGCACCAGCTCCAGCACTCCGTGCACCGCGATCCCTGCCAGCCGAAAGGGAAGCAGCAGCAGCCACACCAACGGATAGAGCACCAGCGCCAACAAAGCAAGCGGCCAGCACAGCACGAAGAGCACGCACCACAGGAAAAAGGCGAACATGGCCGGGCCTCCTTGCCTTCTGATTCAGTTTACGCAAATTGTGGAAGAAAAGTTCGCTGAAAGACTATCTGCCGACGGGCGCCGGCTCTTCTGCCAGTTTCTGGAGCGATTCCACGTACGGCGCCTCTGCGATGCCGCGCTCCGTGATGATTGCGCTCACGTATTTCGCGGGTGTCACATCGAATGCCGGATTTTCCACTTGCACGCCGTCCGGCACCATTTGCTTTCCCGCAATATGCGTGACTTCCCGGGCATTTCTTTGTTCGATGGGAATTCCGCTGCCATCGCGCGTTTCCATGTCGATCGTAGAAAACGGCGCAGCCACATAGAAGG
>Ga0335076_10002898_pt1 | contig 17134 bp, 17 predicted proteins | sample Lox_Sample_25_FD_206717 | JGI IMG/M metagenome (GOLD analysis project Ga0335076, IMG submission 206717) | Soil microbial communities from Loxahatchee National Wildlife Refuge, Florida, United States - Lox_Sample_2.5 | ecosystem: Environmental > Terrestrial > Soil > Wetlands | place: USA... | reverse complement strand
CGGCCCTGCCCCGGCGCCGCTTCCGGCGCACCGCGAGGTCCTGCTCGCCAGCGGGCCCGTCGCCAGCGGCAGCCTGCCGCCCGACACCGCTGCCTGGCTCTCCGCCTGACCGATCCGGCCCGGCCCGGCCAGCGGCACTACGCTTGAGGTCATGCCGAAGGTACGGGTGCCACGGAAGAACGTGACGCCCGACGAGGTCGTCACCGTGCTCAGCCGCAGGCTCGGTCCCGGCTACCAGGTGGAGAGCGACGGCGACCGCCGGATCACCGTGCGGCAGAGCGCGACCAGGTACGCCAGCGTCTCGATCAGCAACCAGCCGGGGGCGTCCGTGTTCGCCGTCCACGGCGGCGGCTTCATCGTCCTCCGCCTGGTCAATACGTTCGGTACCGCCCGCCGGGTGGCCGACGCCCTGCGCCGCTCGCCCGAGTTCCGCAGCCTGTGAGCGAGCTTTCGCCAGTATCAACAGGCGGTGTATCAACAGCCGGGCCGTCTGCTCTGTGAGGAAGAGCAGATACGGGGGAAGCATGGATACCTTCAACAAACCGGAGTTCTTCGGCGCGGACATGTACATGTTCCGTGTCGCCGGGTTCCGTCCGGGACGCCGCGTCATCACCGAGCCGACCAAGCCCGCGCGCGGGGCCAGGCTCGACGTGTGGCGTACCGATCCGCGCGACCGCCGGCGCGTTCCGGCCCCGGCCAGCGAAGGTGTCCTGTTCAGCACCATGGCCTTCGCGCTGAAAAACAGCGGAAACCGCACACTGCGCGCACCGAAGCGGTCCTGGCGGATACTCCTCGATGCATCCGGCGACAGCAACCAGCTAGCCGGAATGAGGCGGATCAATCTCAAGGCGATGTACAACGACCCGTCTCAGATGCGCGAAGCGCTGGCCTGGCGCCTGTTCGGCATCGCCGGCCTTCCCGCCCCGCGGCACACGTACGCCAAGCTGGCCTTCGACGATACCTACAAGGGCCTCTTCTCGGTCATCGAGCATGTCGACAAGAAATTCCTGAGAGATCACTTCGGCAAGAACTACCAGGGCAACCTGTACAAGACCGGCTACCGCGACATCGGTGGTGCGTTTCTCGAATACCGGACCGGGCGCGACGGGGATGACTCGGGACGGCAGTATTTCATCCCCGGATCCGCCGAGCGCAGCTACCGTCTCCAGACCAACAAGAATAACCCCGCGGCTAACACCTACGACGACCTGGCCTGCTTCATCAGGACCATCAACGGCATCGGGCTGCCCGGCGGGGCGGAACGATTCGATACGGACGCCTTCCGCGAGTCAGTGGACGGCATCATGAACGTCACGGCCTTCCTGAGGTGGGCAGCCGTCAACCTGCTGCTCGGGAGCTGGGACAACTATTATGCGTCCGGGTCTAATTACTATCTCTACAACTCGGGACGGCAGGAAGCGGCGAATAATTTCGTCAGCGATCCTTATTTCCACTTCATACCGTGGGACTATGACAACTGCCTGGGAATCGATTATTCCGGCACCCAGTGGCAGTATGCGGATATTCTCGACTGGCCGGGGAAAGCGAACCGCCGTACACCGAAGATCCCGCTCGTGCGGAACCTGCTCCGCAACCACGACTACCGCCGTTACTATCTGGACTATATGGAGCACATGCTCGATACCGAGTTCAATCCCCGAGCCATTGCCGCGCGGATCGGGCCGCGTTCTGAGGATGGCCTGTGGTCCCGGGTCCGGCAGGCGGCCTACCTGGAAGCGGATACGCCCGGCGGACAGCCGTTCACCGGTCGGCGGTACACCAACGACGAGGTCTACCGGAGCGCCTGCCGGCAGCACGAACTGGGTCACGGGAAGAAGCACATGGAGGGCATCGTGCACTACGTCCGCATGCGCCATGACAGCGCCCGCGCGCAGCTGAAGCGGCTGAGGCGGACCATGCCGCGCACGGCCGGCGGCTTTCCCCTGGCAGCGGAGCGGCTGCCGCGGGCCGCCTGACCGTCATGGACCACAGCGGACCAGTACACGCCCTGTTCCAGCAGCGCATCGACGGGGACGATGCGCTGCTCAGGCTCGCCGGGCTCCGCTTCGCCCAGATGGGCGTGGCCGCCGAGGTATACGCCAGCACGCCGGACGACCTCGAGTATGTCCTGCAGTTCGTGCCCGCCCATACCCGCCTGCCCATGGTGCACCTGAACCGCACCGTGAACGTGCTGCACGCGCGGGACCGCACCCTGGTGGCCGAATTCGCCGACCGCTTCGCGGGGCGTGTCGCCGGCCTGGTCGTGCACGACAAGCGGGAGATGGGGACGCAGACAAACCACCTGCTGGCCGGGCTGCGCGACCTGAATGCGCGCCTTCGCGAGCGGCCGGACGGTCCCCTCGTCTTCCTCGAGTACGCGGCCGGGCTGGATCGCGGATGGTTCGTCGAGGTGGCGGAGCGGATCCAGGACGCTGAGCGGGTCAGCTGCTGCATCGATGTCGGTCATATCGGGCTGAGGCAGGTGACGGCCACGTTCGGCGCCAGCCATCCCGGCCTGGACTTGAAGAAGCTCGGCCCGGCCGACTACCGCCTGCCCGACCTCGTGGCGGACATTCAGGACGCGGTCGGGAGCGCCTTGCCGCATGTGCTCGACGTCATACGCTCGCTCGGCCGGCTCGGCAAGCATGTGCACTTCCACCTGCACGACGGCCATCCCCTCGTCCCGGGGCTCAGGGATCATTTCAGTTTCCTGATGCGGCTGCCCATTCCCTTCAGCTACCAGGGCCGCCGGTCGCTGGACACGATGTACGGGCCAGCTGGCCTGGCCTCGATCGTGTCGACGGCCATCGGTGCATGCCCCCCGCGGGGGGTTTCGTTCACGCTCGAGATCCACCAGGCCGAAGGCCGGCTCCCGCTCGCCGACGCCGCATGGCTGTTTCCGCACTGGCGGGACACCACCAATGCCGAACGGATGAACTACTGGCTCTCGGTCCTGTCCGAGAACGCGATGCTCATAGCCGACGGCGCTCGGCCCTAACAGGCCAAGGGCGGCGCGGAGCTGGGAGGTTGCGGGGGCCGGGCGGGGACGGCCGTGCTCGTCAGGGTAGAGGCGGCAGGAGACGGACGGGAGCTGGCCGGGGCGGGCGAACGGGTCGGCGCCGTCGGCGAGCAGGGTGGGCGAGCCGGTCATGCCGAGCCGCTCGGCGTCCGCCTGGCTGGTGACGACGCGCCGGGTGACCCGCGGGCCGCCCGCCAGCAGCGAGTCCAGCCGGGCGGCCAGCAGGTCGGCGCCGGGACACCCCGGCACCTGCAGGATCTCCAGGGTCATGGTTGGTACCATTCGCTTGTACCGCACGGGTAGCGGCCTCCATCTTCTCGCGTTCAGCATGCCAGGAGGCCCGGTCATGTCCGACGTTCAGGTACGCCCGTTCCGCCGCGGCGACCGCGACCAGCTCACCCGGCTCGTCAACGCCCACGCCGAGGCGGTGGTGCCGGGCATGAGCGTGTCGGTGAGCACCGTGCTCGGCTCGCTCGAACGCCGGCCCGGCGAGTTCATCGTGGACCCCTGGGTGAGCGAGCGGGTCACCCTGGTGGCCGAACAGCGCAGCCGGGTCGCCGCCGCCGCGCACCTGCTCAGGTACCACCGCGACGACCGGGCCGGGCCCGCGTACCGCGACCGCACCGCGCGCGGGTGGAGCAGGAAGCCCTAACCGCAGGCAGCGCCGCTCCTCCGCCCGCCCGCGGTCACGATCACCTGCACTGCCCCCCGCGACCATGATCGCGGGCAGTTTTGGCCGCTATGTGCCGCAAACTGCCCGCGATCATGGAAGTGCCCTTCCCGCCGCAGCGGATACGGCGGTGATCAGGCCAGCAGCAGGTCGGTGCGCGGCACGTAGCGCCTGCTATCCACGCCGCGGACGATACCCCGGGCGCGGCGGAATACAGCGCCCTTCCCCGGGTAGGGGGCACGCGGTATAGGCCGGCACGACAAGAAAATCGGCACTCACTCAGGAAGTGATACGAATGGCTGGGATGCTGCAGATGCGGCGCAGCAGGGGAGCCTTCAGCGGATTCCTGCTGATGCTGCTCGGCCTGTGGGGCGCACTCATCCCCTTCATCGGTCCGTATTTCCACTACGCCTACACGCCGGACACGGCCTGGACCTACAACACGGGCCGGCTGTGGCTGGAGTTGCTGCCCGGCGCCGCGGTGTTCCTCGGCGGCTTCCTGCTGATGGTCGCCAGGGGCAGGCACATCGCGATGTTCGGAGCTCTGCTGGCCGCGGCGGCCGGCGCCTGGTTCACCCTCGGCCCGGTGCTGAGCCCGTTGTGGAACCACCACGTCCCCATGGGCGGATCACCGGCCAGCGCTACCGTGTACATGCGGATCATGGAGCAGCTCGGCTTCTACACCGCGCTCGGCGTCGTGATCGTGTTCGTCGCGGCCGTGGCCCTGGGCCGGATCGCGTCGGTGGCATCCGGTATCCGGGACATCGAGGAGTTCCCGGAGACTCCCGAGACCACCGTCCCGGCTGACACCGTGCCTGCTAACACCGTGCCGGCTGACACCATGCCGGTCGAGCGGGTGCCCGCCCGCGCCGGCTCGCTGCCGGCCCGGACCCGGATGGAGCCGGTCGTTCCGGCCAGGCCGGTCAAGGCCGAGGAGACCAGGGCCGCCCCGGCGCAGGACACCACGGGGACCGTCGGGTCCGGGACCGTGGGGTCTGGCACCATCCAGTAAAGGCCCCGCTCAACCTGCCAGCCACTATCATCGGCACGACACGTTAGTGCCAGCCGATGAAGGGACGCATCCGGTGCGGGCAGAACCAGCGGCGGCCACCGAGGTCACGGCAGCCACCGGGCCCCTGTCGAAGGGACCGCGGTGGCTGCTGCCTGCCGGAGCGCTCCTGCTGGCGGCGGTGCTGGCGGCCTACCTGGTCGACCTGGTCTCGCATCTGTCCTACATGGCCGCCATGCGCGACCTGGCGGTGTACCGGGACGGCGGGCTGATCGTCCGGCACGTGCCCCCCGCCTACGACCCGCACCGCGCGTCGCCGCTCTACGACTGGACCGGCCAGAACGGGGTCCAGTTCACTTATCCCCCGTTCGCCGCGGTGATCTTCGCGGTCGCCTCGGTGCTGTCCTGGACGGCCATGCGGTGGGCGATGACCCTGGCCAGCCTGGCCGCGCTCGGCCTGTCGCTGTGGCTGGTATTCGGGGCGCTGGGGTACCGGGACCGGCCCGCGGTCCGGCTCGGCGCGACGCTCGGCGTGTCCGGGCTCGCGCTGGCCACCGAACCCGTCCAGCAGACCCTCGCCCTCGGCCAGGTCAACCTGCTGCTCATGCTGCTCGTCGTGGCGGACCTGCTCACCGGCGGCGCGCTCACGCCGGGGGGCAAGACCCGCTGGTGGCACGGGCTCGGCATCGGGATCGCGGCGGGCGTGAAGCTGACCCCGCTGATCTTCATCCCGTACCTGCTGCTCATCCGCAGGTACCGGCACGCCGCCGCGGCTACCGTCGTGTTCGCGGCCACGGCGGCGCTCGGCTACGCCATCCTGCCGCGCGATTCCGGCACCTACTGGGCGCACGGGCTGTTCGGCAAGGCCGACCGGATCGTGTTCCTCGGCACCCGGGGCAACCAGTCGCTGCGCGGCATCCTGGCCCGGCTGGCCGGCAGCGTCTCGGCGGGCACGCTGCCCTGGATCGCGGCGGCGGCGCTGGTCCTGATCGCCGGGCTGGTCACCGCGGCGCTGCTGTACCGGGCGCGCCAGCCGGTGCCCGCCATGCTGGCTTGCGCGCTGACCGGCTTGCTGGTCTCGCCGCTGAGCTGGGACCACCACTGGGTCTGGGTGGCGCCGGGGATCGCGCTGCTGGCCCACCTGGGCGCGACCGCCCGAGGGCTGATCCGGGCCGCCTGGTGGGCGGCCGGGGCGGTCCTCTTCGGCGTGTTCGCCTGCTGGCCGCAGTTCTGGGACCTCTCCCAGGCCGGGCTGACCCCGGCCGGCCTGGTCTGGTACGGGCCGGCCACGTACTTCGCCACCGGCAGCAAACCCTGGTACCACGAGTTCCACTGGCACGGCCTGCAGCTACTGGCCGGCAACAGCTTCGTGCTGGCCGGGCTGGCCTGCCTGGCGGCCCTGGCCGTGGCCGCCATCGTGGGCCTGGCTCGCGGACGCCAACAGGAACCCGGTCCGTGACCGACGGCACGTCGCTGGCCGGGCTGCGGGAACGCCTCGTCGCCCAGGTCCTGCAGACCAGCGGGATCCGCGACGAGCGGATCGCCGCGGCGCTGAGCGACGTGCCACGGCACCTGTTCCTGCCGCACCTGCCGCCCGAGGACGCCTACCTCGACGACGCCATCGTGACCAAGCGAGACGCCGACGGCCAGCCGATCAGCTCCTCCTCCCAGCCCGCCATCATGGCGATCATGCTGGACCAGCTGACCCTCGCTCCCGGCCAGCGGGTGCTCGAGATCGGCGCCGGCACCGGCTACAACGCCGCGCTGATGCAGCACATCGTCGGGCCGGCGGGCACCGTGGTCAGCGTGGACATCGAGGCCGACGTGGCCGGCCAGGCGCGCGAGCACCTGGCCAGCGCCGGGTACCAGGACGTGACCGTGGTGGCCGCGGACGGCGCGGACGGCTACCCGCCGGGCGCGCCGTACGACCGGGTGATCGCGACCGTCGGGGTCAGCGACCTGGCTCCCGCGTGGCTGGAGCAGGCCGGGCCCGGCGCGCGGATCGTGGTGCCGCTCGACGTCCGCGGGTCGCAGCTGGCGGTGGCGTTCGGCCGCTCCGGGTCCGGCGAGCACTGGGTCAGCCGGTCGATCGCGCCGTGCGGGTTCATGCGGATGCGCGGGTCGCTGGCCGGCCCGGAACGCACCGCGGTGCTCCAGCCCGGGCTCTCCGTCATGCTGCCGGACGGCCTCACGCTGGCCGACGGGCACGAGGTGGACGGCGCGGCGCTGGCCGCCTTCATGGACGAGCCGCCGGCCGAGTTCGGTACCGGCGTCCGGGCCAGCTCCGTGCAGGTCTTCTGGGGTCTCGGGCTGTGGCTGGCGACCCGTGACCGCCGGTCGTGCGGGGTCGCCGAGGAGATCCAAGCCGGGGACGGCTCCCGGCGGCTCATCCGCACCCCGCTCGGCGGCGACGGGATGGCGGCCACGGCCGGGATCCTGGATTCCGGCGGCATCGCCGTGCTCACCGTGGACGAGATGGTCCCCGCGGCCGGGCCTCGGCCGGGGCGGCTGACCCTGGCGGTGGCCGGGTTCGGCCCGAACGGCCCGGAGCTCGGCACCGCCCTGGCCGCGCACGTGCGGGCCTGGGACGCCGCGGGCCAGCCCGGTGCGCAAGGCCTGCATGTGGACGCCTACCCGCGGTCGTCCGCGGACGCTCCTGACCCATCGACGGCCGGCGATGCCTTGCTAATCGAGCGGTCCGCCACGCGCTTCGTGGTGTATCACGCGTAGCCTTGGAGAGATGACGAGCAGCGCGGGCGACCACCTGGAGACCGAGCAGAAATACGACGCCGATGCCGGCTTTGTTCTGCCGAATCTCAGCGGCCTGCCGGAACTCGGCGGCCGGCGGATCGCGGAGCCGAAACGGATCTACCTGAGCGCCACCTACTTCGATACCGAGGACTTCGACCTGCTCAAGCACAAGGTCACGCTGCGGCGCCGGGTGGGCGGCGATGACGAGGGCTGGCACCTCAAGCTGCCGGTGCGCCAGGACACCAGGCAGGAGCTGCACGCGCCGCTCGGCGAGGGGACGGACGGCGGCGTTCCGGCCCGGCTGGCCTCCCAGGTCGAGGGGATCACGGCGGGTAAGCACCTGCATCCCGTGGCCATCTTGGATACCGAACGAACCGTGGTCAGGGTGCCCGGCCCGCCGGCCGATGCCCAGGTTGAGGTGGCGGACGACAAGGTGACGGCCACCCGCTTCGACCAGGCGGACCGCGGGCCCATGACCTGGCGCGAGATCGAGGTGGAGGTGCTGTCGGCCGGTTCCGCGGCGGCCGGCCTGCTCGAGACGGTCGGCCGGGCGCTGCGCGAGGCCGGCGCGAGGCCCTCGGCCGCCGGGTCGAAGCTGGCCCGTGTCCTGACGGTCGGCTGAGGCCGGACTTCAGAGGAAATTCTGAGCAGATCCTTACCTGAGCCCGACCCGGCTCGCATGTGATGAGAGCCTGAGAAGGGCTTCATGGCGTGTGCATACTGGGCACAGGCCCGATTGAGATGGCGAGCTTGACGACGATGGAGAACAACGGCTCCGGGGCAGCGCAGACCCAAGGACCTTCGGCTGCGCGTAACGCCGACCTGCAGCGACCGGACGGCACGCCGGTGCGCGTGCTGGTGGTCGACGATGAGCCCAGCCTGGCCGAGCTGCTGGGCAGCGTGCTGCGTTACGAGGGCTGGAACGTGGTCACCGCGGGCAGCGGGGCGGAGGCGGTGCGCACCGCCCGTGAGTTCCGGCCCGACGCGGTGGTGCTGGACATCATGCTTCCCGACTTCAACGGCCTGGAGGTCATGCGCCGCCTCCGCGCCGAGCTCCCGCAGGTGTGCGTGCTGTTCCTGACCGCGCGGGACGCGGTGGAGGACCGGGTGGCGGGCATCACGGCCGGCGGCGACGACTACGTGACCAAGCCGTTCAGTCTGGAAGAGGTGCTGGCCCGGCTGCGCGGCCTGCTCCGCCGGGCCAACCTGACCCGCGCGCAGGCCGAGGGGTCGCTGGTGGCCGGCGACCTGACCATGGACGAGGATGCCCGCGAGGTCCGCCGGGACGGTGATCTCATCGACCTGACCGCGACCGAGTTCGAGCTGCTCAGGTTCCTGATGCGCAACCCCAGGCGGGTGCTGTCGAAGGCGCAGATCCTGGACCGGGTGTGGAACTATGACTTCGGCGGCCAGGCGCACGTCGTCGAGCTCTACATCAGCTACCTGCGCAAGAAGATCGACGCCGGGCGGGTGCCGATCATCCACACCGTCCGCGGCGTCGGTTACGTGCTGAAGCCCGCTGGCTAATGTCCGACCAGAGCCGCCCGTGGGCGAGGCGGCGGCTGGCCTTCTGGTCGGGCCGGACGCTCGGCGCGCGGCTGATCACGGGCGTCCTGTTGCTGCTCATCGGCGCGTGCGCCGTCATCGGGGTGGTCACCTACCTGGCCATCCGCGGCTCGATGGTCTCCGCGCTCGACGGGCAGCTGCGCAGCTCCAGCGGCACCTATGCCACCTGCATCGAGACCAGCCACCAGGCCACCACCGGTCAGGGCAGTCCTTCGGCTCAGCCGGGCAGCGATCCGGACGACTACCGGCCGCCGCCCAACGATGTCTCCTGCAGCCAGGGGCAGCCGCAGGGAATGCTGGGCGTGCGGATGAAGAACGGCGAGATCACCAACTGCAGTGTCGTCGACGGCATGAGCAACAAGGAGTGCCCGATCCTTCCGGCGATCGACAGGAAGGCGCTCATGGCGCTCCCGGTGTACCAGCCGGGGCCCTACCAGCCGCCGCCCTGGCCTGCGCCCGCCTACAGCGTGAACCTCACGTCGCTCGACGGGGACTACCGGGTGACCGCGGTGGCCGGGCATGACGGCGACATCCTGATCACCGGGCTTCCGATGAGCGGCGTAGAGAGCACGCTCAGACAGGTGGCGCTGGCCGAGCTGATCGTCTTCCCCTGCGTCCTGCTGCTGGCCGGCGTGCTCGGTACGGCCCTGGTCCGGCTGTCGCTGCGGCCGCTGCGCCGGGTCGCGGCCACCGCGGCCCGGGTCGCCGAGCTACCGCTCGACGAAGGCGAGGTATCGCTGCCGAGCGGGGTGCCGGACAGCGACCCGCGGACCGAGGTGGGCCGGCTCGGGGCCGCGTTCAACCGGATGCTGTATCACGTCGAGAGGGCGCTGGGCCGGCGCGCGGCCAGCGAGGCCCGGCTGCGCCGGTTCGCCGCGGACGCGTCTCATGAGCTGCGCACGCCGCTGTCCGCCATCCGCGGCTACTCCGAGCTGGCCCTGCGGCACCGGGGCCCGGTGCCGCAGGACGTCACCCACGCGCTGCGGAGGATCCAGTCGGAGTCGGAGCGGATGGGCGTCCTGGTCGATGACCTGCTGCTGCTGGCGCGGCTGGACGCGGGACGGCCGCTCGAACGGGAGCCCGTCGACCTGACCCGGCTGGTCATCGAGACGACCAGCGACGCCCGGGTCGCCCGCGGCGACCACCGCTGGCAGCTGGACTTGCCGGACGAGCCGGTGCTGGTGGAAGGGGATCAGCACCGCCTGCACCAGGTGCTGGCCAACCTGCTGAGCAACGCGGGCAAGCACACCCCGCCGGGCTCGACCGTCAGCGTCGCGCTCGCCCTCTTCGACGCCTATCCCGGCGGCGCCTTCCCCGGTGATCCCCCGGGCGCTGACGCGGACGCCACAGCGGTGCGGCGCGGGGTCGCTCCGCCCGGCCCGCGGGTGGAGCTGAGCGTCACCGACGACGGTCCCGGCATCTCGCCCGAGTTGCTGCCCGAACTGTTCGAGCGGTTCACCCGCGGCGAGGCCGGGCGAGCCCGCGATACCGACGTCGCCGGCGTCGGCGCCGCCGCCGCCGGCAAGAGCACCGGCCTGGGCCTGGCCATCGTGGACGCGGTCGTCGCCGCGCACGGCGGCGGTATCGTCGTGACCAGCCGACCGGGCATGACCAGGTTCGCCATCCTCCTCCCACTGCTGCGCGAGCCGGTCGGCGAGCCCGAGGCCTCCCCGGTCTGACCCGCCAGACCTTTCTGCACCCCCTGGAACCGCCGATCCCTCGCTTTTTACGGCGTGGATGTCCCAACCATGCTGTTCCAGCAGCATGAACGCGGCATCCACGCCTTATGACCGCCTCGGACAGGCAAGCGGGCCAGCATCACCGGGCACGAGAGTCTCTTGGGTAACACGAGCACCAGGATAGGCGCGGCGAGAGTCAAGCTAGAGCCGGACGGAGCGGCGTCAAACAACGTGAACGCGGCATCCACGCCGCATGAGCCGGCGAAGCGGCGGAGCGGTGGACGGCGAGCTTGGCGCAAATGGCGAGCGGGCGGAAGTGGCTCCGTGGGCGCCGGAACCGTTGTGCGGCCGCATGCGTCCAAGGGTCGCTTACGGGGATTAGGGGGAGCGATGAAATCACTGCGGATCTGCGCCTGCGCGCTGACGGGGCTGCTGCTGACAAGCGCGGCGGCCGGGTGCGCCTCGGCCGGAGGAGCCTCGACCGGAGGAACGGTGCACCCGGCTACGGGTCATCTGGCCGGGAAGCTGGTCATGGAGGGCGGCCCGCTGGGGCCAGGTGGCCAGCTGCCGGGTGAGCGGCCCATGTCCGGCACGGTGATCTTCACCGCGGCCGGACGCCAGGCGGTCACGGTCGCGGTGGGATCCTCGGGCGAGTTCTCGGTGCCGCTGCCGCCCGGCCTGTACCAGGTTTCCGGCCGGTCGCCCGACATCATGGAGGTCGACGGCGGGCGTAGCCGTGAGCTGCCGTGCTCGCAGCCGACATCGGTCGTCGTCACCGCCGGGCAGACTGGCACCCTCACGCTCGCCTGCATCGTTCCGTGAACCAGGCTGGGCCGGGGACCTTTGGCACTAGCGCGGGGGAAGCCGGTCACCGCACCATGGCTGCGTTCTCGTCCTACCCGCGGAGGCAGCCATGGCCACCAGACCCCATGACCTCACTGATCTGTACCTTGCGCCCGTGGTCCTTACCGTGGACGCGCGGATCGAGGAACTCGGCCGCCTGGACCGGGATAAGCTCGCCTACGCGGTCGCCCTGGAAAGCGACTTGGCGGACTTCACCCGCGCCATGAGGGAAGACGCGCTGATCAGGACGGTAACGCACCTGATTGACAGCCACGACTGGGAATTCAGCTGGGATCCACGCGGTCTTCGCCTGACTCACGATGCGCACACATTCGTTCTCGGCATTCCGGCCGTGTTCCTGGAGTTCCTCGACGGCACCTCCGGAGCCTGATTTCCCGCGCCTGGGCAGAAGAGGCGATAAGGCTCCTCCGGTGTGCTACTCCTAGGGCATGGATACCGGCGAGCGGCGGCTCGTGGCGACCATGCCGCTGCACGCGATCACCTCGACCTACGGCGAGGAGGGCCTGCGGGCCCGGTTCGCCGTCGAGGCCGGGCGGTGGCCCGGACCAGACCGGCGCCGCCTGAACCAGGCCCTGGCCCTCGCCGGGCGGCTGCACGCCGCCGACCGCCGGGAGCGGGAGCCGTACGTCAACCACCTGCTCCGGGTGGCGATCCGGATCATGTCGCACTACGACGTGCACGACGCCGACGTGGTCTGCGCGGCCTTGCTGCACGACGCGGTCGAGGACCACGCCGCCGAGCTCGCCCCGGACGGCACCCGGGAGGCCGCGTTCGCGGCGCTGGCGGAGGAGTTCGGCCCGCGGGTAGCCGGGCTGGTCGCCGCGGTGACGAACCCGGAGTACGCGCCGGGCCGCGACGCGGACGAGCAGTACCGCGCGCACGTCGCGGACAGCCTGCGGCGCGACCCGTGGGCGCGGGTCATCAAGGCCTCTGACTTCACCGACAACGGCGTGGGCCTGATCCACGCCTCCGGGCCGCGGCTGCGCAGGCTGGCCGCCAAGTACGCGCCGCTGGTCCCGGTCCTGCAGGAGCTGATCGCGCTGCCCGACACCCCGCTCGGCGATCCGGCGCGCCAGCGCATCCTGACCCAGCTCGGCCACGCCGCGGACCGCTTCGCCGTGATCCTGACCTGAGCACGGCCTGGTCCTGCTCCCTCATCGCGACCTCATCGCGATGGCGGCCTGGCGGACGGCGTCGACGATGCCGACGTAGCCGGTGCAGCGGCAGATGTTGCCCGACAGCCCGGCGCGGATTTCCCCGCGGCTCGGATCGGGGTTCTCGGTCAGCAGGTGCAGCGCGGAGATCAGGAACCCCGGCGTGCAGAAGCCGCACTGCAGCCCGTGGCAGTCGGCGAACGCCCGCTGCAGCGGGTGCAGCTCGTCCCCGGCCAGCCCTTCGACGGTGGTCAGCGAGGAACCCTCGGCCTGCACGGCCAGCATGAGGCAGGACCGGACCGGCTCGCCGTCCAGCAGCACGGTGCAGGCCCCGCAGACGCCCTGCTCGCAGCCCAGGTGGGTGCCGGTGAGGTCGAGGTCGTCGCGGAGCGCGTCGGCCAGCGTGCGCCGCGGCTCGACGTCGATCCGCTCGCGACGGCCGTTGACGCTGAAGCTGACCTGCATGGCTTGTCCCTCCTAGGCCGCCCGGGCCCCGGCGGCCTGGGTCAGGGCCCGGGTGACCAGGACCCGGGTCAGCTGCCGGCGGTAGGCGGCGGTGGCGTGGATGTCGCCGGCGGGCGCGATCTCGCCGGCCGCCACCTCGGCGGCCTCGCCGATCCGCGCCGGGCTCAGCGAGCCGCCGGCCAGGACGGCTTCGGCCTCGACCGGGCGGACCGGGGTGGCCGCGACACCGCCCAGGGCCAGCCGCAGCGAGGCGTCCACTTCGACGGCGGCCACGACGACCAGGCCGAAGTCACCATGCCGCCGGGCGAACTCGGCAAAGCCCCACCGGCCGGGGGCCGGGAAGTCCACCGCCTCGATGAGCTCGTCGTCGTCCAGGCTGGTCTGCAGCGCGCCGGCGAACAGGTCCGCGGCCGGGACCTCGCGCCGGCCACCCGGACCCGCGACGCGCGCGACCGCACCGGACGCGGCGGCCACGACGGGGAGTTCGGCGGCCGGGTCGGCGTGCGCCAGGCTGCCGCCGAGGGTGCCACGGGTGCGGATGGCCGCGTGGCCGACCCAGCGGGCGGCCTCGGCCAGCAGCGGGTGCCGGTCTTGCGCGGCGAGCGCGCGGTGCCGGGTCAGGGCGCCGATCCGCAGCCCGCCGCCGGGCCGCGTGATGAGGCCGTCCAGCCCGGGGACGCGGTTGATGTCGACGAGCACGCTCGGCTGGGCCAGCCGCAGCGCCAGCAGCGGCATCAGGCTCTGGCCGCCCGCGATGACCTTGCCCTCGCCCTCGTCGTTGGCCTCCGCCAGGCGCGCCACGGCGTGCTCGACGCTGTCCGCTCGCACGTAGTCGAAGGGAGCCGGCTTCATCTCGCTACCGTCCCAGGAACCGCGGCGGGCGCTTCGCGGCGCGGGCGCGCTGGCCCTCGGCGGCGTCCGCACTGGCCCAGCACGCCTCGAAGTCCCTGGCCAGCTCGGCGCTGTCCGGCTCGTTGAGCGCTTTCTTGGCGTAGGCCAGGCTGAGCGGGGCGAGCCCGGCTAGCTCGCGGGCCCAGGTCAGGGCCGCGCCGCGGTCCCCCAGCCTGCTGGCCAGCCCGCAGCGCAGCGCGGCGCCGGCGTCGAGGGTCTCGGCGCCGATGAGCATGGCCTGGGCGGTGCCGGTGCCGGCCAGCAGCGCGAGCCGCCGGGTAGTCCACGGGTTCACCGCGATGCCGAGCCGCGCGGCGGGGATCGCGAACGCCGCCTCCGGGGCCGCGACGCGCAGGTCGCAGGCCAGCGCGAGCTGAGCGCCCGCACCGATGGCGGGACCGTTGACCGCGGCGAGCACGGGGACGGGCACCTGGGTCACGGCGGCCAGCATGGCGTACAGCGCGTCGCGGAACGCCGTGTCGTAGACGCCCCCGAGGTCGGCGCCCGCGCAGAAGCTCGACCCGGCGCCGGTGATGACGATGGCACGGGCGGTCCCGGTCAGGGCCGCGCGCAGGTCCTGGCAGTGCGCCGTGTCCAGGGCGTTGCGCCGCTCGTGCCGGTCGATCTCGATGACGGCGACGTCGCCGTCGCGGTGCTGGGCGATCACGGCGTCATGAGCTCCCATAGGCCGCTGGGCGTGATCGGCAGCCGGTCGACCGCGACGCCGAGCGCGTCGCCGACCGCCCCGGCCAGCGCCGCGGCCGGGCCGAGGGTGCCGCCCTCGCCGACGCCGCGGACGCCGAGCGGGTTCGCGGCCGGGTGGGTTACGTGCCCGATGACCAGCTCGGGGATCTCCGCCGAGGTGGGCATCAGGTAGTCCAGCAGGCTGCCGGTGGACAGGTTTCCCTCCTCGTCGTAGATCAGGTGCTCGTACAGCGCGCCCCCGATGCCCTGGGCGACGGCGCCCGCGATCTGCCCGTCGACGATCAGCGGGTGGATGATCCGGCCCGCGTCCTCCACGCAGACCCAGTCCAGGATGCGCAGTTCCGCCGTGTCCGGGTCGATCTCGATCCTGGCGACCTGCGCCCCGGCGGCGAACGCGCCGCGGATCGGGTCGTAGAAGCGAGCCTCCTCCAGGCCCGGCTCGATGCCCTCGGGCAGCCGGTTCGACTCCAGGTAGGCGACCCGGCCGACCTCGGCCAGGCTGAGCGAGGGCTGCTCGTCCCCGTTGACGACGATCTGGCCGCCGGACAGGGTCAGCTCGTCGGGCTTGGCGTCCAGCAGGCCCGCGGCCAGGCGCAGCGCGCGATCCCTGACCGCCTGGCCGGCCAGCCGGGCCGCTCCCCCGCCGATAACCGCCTGGCGCGAGGAGAACGCGCCGAACCCCCACAGCGACTCGTCGGTATCACCGGTGCGCACCTCGACGGCGTCGTAGCTGACCCCCACCGCGTCGGCGACGACCTGCGCGATCGTGGTCTCCAGGCCCTGGCCCTGGGAGGTCACGCCGCTGAAGGCGGTGACCGTGCCGTCCGGGTTGATCCGTACCGTGCAGGCCTCGTGGCCGGTGCGGAACGGCATCCGCGGCCCGGCCGAGGCGGCCCGGCCCAGCCCGGTCAGCTCGTTGTAGCAGGCGAAGCCGACGCCGAGCCTGGGCTCGCCCGCCGCGGCGCGCCGTTGCTGCTCGGCGCGGTGGGCCCGCTCGTCGAAGCGGGCCAGCTCGACCGCCTTGTCCAGGCAGGCCGCGTAGTGCCCGGAGTCATCGACCAGCCGGGACGGCATCCGGTAGGGGATATCCTCGGGCCGGATGAAATTGCGGCGGCGGATCTGCGCGCCGGACAGATCCAGCGCGCGGGCCGCCGAGTCGATCACCGACTCCATGGCGAAGACGCTGGCCGGGCGGGCGACGCCGCGGTACGGCCCGGCGGGCGCGGTGTTCGTCGCCACGCCGCGCACCGTGCCGTCGTAGTTCGCCAGCCGGTAGGGGCCGGTGAGCAGGCCGCCGGCCATCAGCGGCTCGATCCCGGCGGTCCACGGGTAGCCGGAGTACGCGCCGGCGTTGCAGGTGATGTCGGCGCGCAGCGCCAGCAGCTCGCCGTCCCGGGCGAAACCGGCCTTCATCAGGTAGCGGTGGTCGCGGGCGTGGCAGGCGGCCAGCAGGTGCTCGGCGCGGTCCTCGACCCACTTGACCGGCGTGCCCGGCAGGGCCCGCGCCATCAGGCACAGCGCCATGTCCTCGGGATACAGCCCCGCCTTGACGCCGAACCCGCCGCCCACGTCGGGCGCGATGACCCGGACGCCGCTCTCGGGCAGGCCGAGCAGCTCGGCGACGATGTTCCTGATGATGTGCGGGACCTGGGTGCCCGACCAGAACGTGAGGCGGCGCCGCTCGGGCTGCCACAGGGCCAGGCCGGCCCGGCATTCCATCGGGTTGCCCGCGTGCCGGTTGGTGATCAGCTCGCGCTCCACGATGAGGTCCGCGGCCGCGAAGGCGGCCTCGGCGTCACCCGCCGTGAACGTCCGGGTAAGCAGGACGTTGTCCGGCGCCTCGTCGTGCACGGGAGCGTCCGGCGGCCCGCCAGCCCAGGCGGAGACCGTGACCGGCAGCGGGGCGTAGTCCACGTCGATCAGCGCCAGCGCGTCCTCGGCCAGGTAACGGCTGTCCGCCACCACGGCCGCGACCGCCTCGCCGGCGAAGCGGGCCTTGCCGGCGGCCAGGACCGGCTGCGCGGTCTCGACGTAGCCCGGCAGGGCGGACCGGGCGCGGAGCGCGACGTCCCGGAAATCCTGCCCGGTGAACACGGCCCGCACGCCCGGCAGCTCGCGGGCCCGGCTGGCGTCGACGGCACCGATCCTGGCGTGCGCGTGCGGGCTGCGCAGGAAGGCCACGTGCCGGGTCCGGGACGGCTGGAGGTCGGACACGAAGCTCCCGCGGCCGGTGATCAGCCGCAGGTCCTCTTTGCGGGGCACCGGCGCGCCGACGGCGTCCTTCATCGGGCCTCCCTTACGGCATCGCGTACCCGCCGTTGACGGAAATGATCTGACCGGTGGTCCAGGAAGACAAGGGCG
>Ga0335076_10002896_pt1 | contig 17139 bp, 11 predicted proteins | sample Lox_Sample_25_FD_206717 | JGI IMG/M metagenome (GOLD analysis project Ga0335076, IMG submission 206717) | Soil microbial communities from Loxahatchee National Wildlife Refuge, Florida, United States - Lox_Sample_2.5 | ecosystem: Environmental > Terrestrial > Soil > Wetlands | place: USA... | reverse complement strand
GCGAAGATCCGTTTCCCTTGATTGCGATCACTCGACGACCCCATCGGGTCCGATACACCATCCAACTGTCCGGGAGCGTTCGTGAGATTGTATGTTTCAGATATCAGCGCGCTGCTGCCGTGCCGTTCGCCGCCAACCATCACCGTCTCTTTGAACGTGCCGAAGCTGCCTCCTTCGCCCGATGCCACCACCTCCGTGTCCTTGCCGGTACGCGTGATTACATTCACCACCGCGAAAAAGGCATCCGCCCCATAGAGCGAAGAACTCGGGCCGCGGACGATTTCAATGCGATCGATCAGGTCCATGTCGATAGGAAAACTATCGTCCAGCGGTGCCGAATCATCCACAGTGTTGTTTAGCGCGTGCCCATTGATCTGAAGCAGAATGCGGCTGTTTGCGTTCCCCGGCGGCGAAAAGCCACGCACTCCCACACTGGTGTAAGTGCCATGACCCTGAACGTAAAATCCGGGCAGCGTTGCCAGAACGTCCATGAGCGTTCGATATCCGTAGCGCCGAATGTCGTCTGCACTGATCACCACGATCGATGACGGTGCTTCAGCTACTTTTTGTTCGTATTTGGACGCGCTGTATACCTTGATGTCCAGCAGTTCCTCTAAACTAAGAGCTGCTGGGTTCGAGGGCTCCTGCGCTATGAGAGGAATGGAGCATCCAAGAATAAGGCACAACGAAGTCGCAATGAATTTCCGGCAAATTGAAAACTGCGAACGGCCATGGCTCATGATCCCGCCTCTCTCCTGCGAGAGTTACTTGTACCGATGATCGTGTTGTCACGGCGCGCTTCCGATTCGGTGATTGCAGCTTCACCAGTGAATAATGAACTCTAAAATGGCAGTGACACGGGAGCGCGTCGCACTTAAGGCTACGCCACGCTGGTGAGTGAATTATACTTACGATCGTAATAAGTTAGCGCGCACCACATTTATAAATGAATAACTTGCACTTAGTCACCGCAGTAAGTGTTGATAATCACCCTATAGCGGTGATATATGTCACGCGCCTGTTGTGATATATGTCACAATATCGAAGCGTTGCGGCTGGATTGGAACTCCGGGATCGAGATCGAGTCTCGAATCAATGATGAGGTCTATGCAATGTTTAATGGTTGTGCTCGGCCTTCTTGCCGCGCCGCTCGCAGCTTTCGCGCAAACCGACGAAATCCAGGTCTACGATGCCGAAATCGCCGAGCCGGGTATCTTTAACCTGATGGTCCATACGAATTTCACCCCCGTCGGGCGCACAACGCCGGCGTTCCCCGACGCGATTATCGCCAATGACTCAGTCAATGGCGCCGCCGAATGGGCCTATGGGGTAAAGCCCTGGTTCGAACAAGGGCTCTATCTCCCGGTGTACAGCCTCAATTCGACCAATCATGGCGCAACCATCAACGGATTCAAACTCCGCGAACTCTTCGTTCGTCCTCACGCCCGCGAACAGAGATTCTTCTATGGATTGAATTTTGAGTTCAGCGTGAATGCCTTGTATTGGGAACCGAAGCGCATTACGTCAGAGTTCCGCCCGATCCTTGGCGTGCACCTTCATGGTTGGGACCTAATCTACAACCCGATCGTGGATACCGATTACTCTGGCGGTTTCAAAGGACTCCAGTACAATCCGGCGGGCCGCGTCGCCCATCATCTGACTAACAAGTGGATCGGCGCGCTGGAAGAGTATGACGGCTTCGGCCCTCTGCGCAGTTTTCTTCCTTCAAATCAGCAGTTCCACGAAACCTGGGCGGTCGTTGACCGCAGTACCCGCTTCGTAAACATAGAAACAGGCGTCGGTTTGGGCTGGAGCGGAGGCGCCGACCGGCTCACCCTGAAGTTGATGTTGTCGCGCGACCTCAACTCCCACTCGCATTGACTTGAACTCCTCCGCCCGCTTCGTCTCATCATTGAGTTCGTCTTATCTCCTCCCAACGCCGCCATGCGCTTGGCGCCTCAACGTACGAGCGATCAAGCGCCGCTATTGAATGACAGCCGAGCAGTCGCAGTGTGCGCTCAACGTCGGTTTTGAGAATCGATATGGCGCGCCGGACTCCCGCCTCTCCTCCAGCTGCCAGCCCGTATGCGTATGCCCGGCCAATCAGTACCGCCCGCGCCCCAAGAGAGATGGCCTTCACCACGTCCGCGCCGCGCCGGATGCCACCATCCATCAGCACTTCGATCTGGCCGTTCACGGCGCCGACCACTTCGGGCAACGCGCGCAATGTCGGAGAGACCGAATCTAGCTGACGGGCTCCGTGATTCGACACCACAACGGCCGCGGCTCCCTCGTCGATTGCCCGCCGGGCGTCGTCGGGAATCAGAATTCCTTTCACGACGATCGGTCCCGGCCACAGTTCTCGAATCCACTTCAGGTCGTCCCATGTGACAGTCGACTCTGCCAATGCGGTCGCGACATCCACCAATTCCATGGGACCTTTGCCCGGAATGACAACATTGGCGAGTGGAGGCACTCTGCCATCGGCCAGAAAAGACATGAGCCATCGCGGATGCGCGAGGATGTTAGGCAAATAGGGGATCTTTGCGAAAAAGGAACCGCCCATCAGCTCCTTCATCCCATTGCGCGGATCGCGTTCGCGCAGGCCCGCGACCGGAGTATCCACCGTGATGACCAGCGCTGAGAACCCGGCATTGCGTGCCCGTTCAATGGCGCCCTCAGCCGCGCCCCGCCCACCCAGCAGATAGAGTTGATAGAAACAAGTTCCTTTCGATGCCGCCCTCACATTCTCCAGCTTGTGTCCCGACAATGTCGACAGAATGTATGCGGTCCCTGCCTCTCCAGCAACCCGCGCGGCACACACCTCACCTTCCGGATGCATCAGCCTGCTGTACCCAACCGGCGCCAGCAGGAACGGAAGTGCCAGTTCATGACCAAGTACAGTGACGCCCATGCTGCAAACCGGTACCGAGACCGCCCCGCGCGGTCGGAAGATGACATCGCGAAAAGCGCGGCAGTTTTCCTGGAGCGTGATTTCTGCTTCGGCCCCACCGTCGAGGTAGTCGAAGACAGGCCTCGGGACGCGGCCTTTCGCTATCCCTCGCAAATCTTCAATGTTCACCACCTTTGATGACTCGAACCTATCGTCTTTGGTAGCCATTTAGATTCAGTGGGACGTCGGCATCCGCAGGATCACGCATATTATCATCGATAGGTTTTCGGGTCGCGGTTTCGGAAACCTCTGAACGCTCATAGTTTGGACCAGAAACTCCACACCGGTTAACATAGACCGACGAAGGGCAATCACACTCCTGAAAGCCGGAAAAAAGCAAGCGCCAACATGGCTGCGGAATCTCCACATGACCGACAGAACTATTTCGAACAAATCAACTGATTTAGCTGTTTCCCCTGGCCCGAACCAACAGGCTCGGACCGCAATTCAAGACAACATCCTCCAGACAATTGGTCAAACTCCGCTGGTTCGGCTACATAAGTCCGTGGAGAATATCGCCCCAATCATCTGCGCCAAAGTCGAGTCATTCAACCCCGGCGGCAGCACAAAGGATCGCGTCGCTTTGAACATGATCCTCGAGGCCGAGCGCAGCGGCGCCCTCCGCAGCGGTGGCACCGTGATCGAGGCTACTGCGGGAAATACCGGCCTCGGACTCGCTCTGGTCAGCGCCGTTCGCGGCTATCGCTGCATCTTTGTCCTCCCCGACAAGATGAGCGACGATAAGATTCGCCTGCTCCGGTCGTACGGAGCCGAGGTCGTAATCACACCCACCAACGTCCCGCCCGATTCTCCCGAGAGTTACAACGGCGTAGCCAACCGTCTCGCTTCAGAAATTGAAGGCGCCTGGAGAGCCGGTCAGTTCACCAATCTCGCCAACCCTCAGACCCATTATGAGCAAACCGGACCCGAAATCTGGGAACAGACCGCGGGCCGCATCACTGTTTTTGTAGCCGCCGCTGGCACTGGCGGCACCATCAGCGGTGTCGGCGAATTCCTCAAGGAAAAGAACCCCAAAATTCGCGTCATTGGAGCCGATATCGAGGGCTCCGTCTTAAGTGGCGGAACCCCAGGTTCCTGGAAGGTCGAGGGAATCGGCGAGGACTTTGTCCCCAGCACTTTGAATGCACAGGTGATCGATGAGTGGATCCGAATCAGCGACGCCGATTCGTTCCTCACCGCCAGGAAGATCGCTCGCCAGGAGGGCATCTTGCTCGGCGGTTCAAGCGGCACCTGCCTCGCCGCCGCCTTTCGCTATGCCCTGCGTTGCACCGAAAACGATTTGATCGTTGCCCTCTGTGCCGACACCGGGCGCAATTACCTCAGCAAAATGTATGACGATCTCTGGATGTCTCAACAGGGATACACCGAACTCCCCCCTGAGCAGGCTACGGCCGGCGACCTCTTGGCTCTGCTAGGGCGGGAGGAAAAGTTAATCTATCTTCAGCCCGATGATTCTTTGCAACGTGCGGCCGAGATCTTCAAGGAGCGTGGCATCTCGCAATTGCCGGTCATCGAAAATGGCAAGATAGTCGGCGCCATCCAGGAAATCACTATCGTGCACGCCTTGCATAGGGGTACTACCTCACCCAAAGTTCGGCTTCGCGAAATCATGGCTCGGCCCATGCCGCAGGTCAATGTTCGCGTTCTGCTCGAGGAAATCTATCGTCTGCTGCTGGCCGGAAATTCAGCCGTAGCAGTTATCAGGGATGGGCGGCCCATTGGTCTGATTACGCGCTCTGATCTGATGGAGTACTACGACCGGGTCGCCACTTAGAAACTTTCTTACCCTCTAAGGCTATCGCGCGACAGACCTCGCCAACTCCGGTCTCGCCCATAGATTCCTCGCCTCCACCTAGGGATCACCTCTTGACGTGACAGGCGTCACCGTTGGTTGGTGATGGGTGAAATCTCTTTGGAGAGCCTCGATCGTGGGCGATTTACCCCAAATATCCCCTCAAAAACGAGCCCAATGCCGTCAGCCAAGCCTTGTTGATTCAATACTATACAGCAAGATGTCGCCTTGGCGTCGAAAGTGCACTCCTCCTTCACTGAATGGGGGAGTGACATGGCCTTTAGTCTTCCGACGATTGCCCGAAAAACCTGGCAGATCGCCGCCTCGATTAAAACCGGAGTGGTTCTGCTGATCCTTGTCGTCGTTCTGGCCGCTGCCGGCACCCTAATTTTGCAGCGCCCAATGACCGATCCCGATGACATGCAGCGCGCTTATTCGCCACAGGCGCTCCATCTGCTTGATGCCACCGGCCTGACCGACGTTTTCCATGCCTGGTGGTTCATCGGACTCATGATTCTGGTCAGCATTTGCATCATTGCCGCGTCCATCGATCGTTTCCCAAATGCGTGGCGCTACTACTCGCGACCTTACAAGTATGCCGATCCGACCTTTCGCCGAGCCCTACACCCCCAGAAATCCATTGCCATCGCCGATGAAGAAAGTGGTCTCGTGGCAGCCGAGCGTGCCCTGCATTCCATCGGTTTCAAGCCGGAGCGAGTTGTCAAGCAAGATCACTTCGGCATTTTTGCAGAACGACATCGCATCTCTGAAATGGCTGTCTATATTGTTCACGCCAGTTTGCTCCTCATTTTCTTTGGCTGGATCATCGACGGAATTTACGGCTGGCGCGGAACACTCATGCTCAACGAGGGACAGTCGACCAACATCATCACCTTGCGCGATGGCACACCACGCAGTTTGCCTTTCGCAATTCGCTGTGACGCCGCCGGCCAGGAAAACTACAAAGACGGTACCCCCAAGAAATGGTGGTCGAAATTAGCTGTCGTTCAAAACGGGCAGGATGTGAAGACGAAGGAGATCGTCGTAAACGATCCTTTGATTTTCAAGGGAGTGCGCTTCTATCAGTCGAGCTTCGGCGAGACCGGCAAGGCAGACACTATTTCTCTTGTCGCGGCGCCCAATACTGCGTTTAGCCCGGCCAAGACCGGCAAACTCTCTGCAAATTCGAATCCCCCGGCCGAAAAAGAATTCATTCTTCGTCTGGGCCAAACAGCTGACCTTGATCCTGACACGACTGTGCGGTTCGCCGAGTTCTTTTCCGACTATGCCGTCCGCGACGGCCAAGTTTATCGCCGGTCGAATGATATCGGGAGCCCTGCTGCGCACCTCGTCGTTACTACAAAGAGCACCGGTCAAAATTTCGACGTGTGGTTCCCCCCCCTCGACGAAGTTGCTGATAATTCCAAAGCTCCCTACCTGTTCCAGCCCAAAGACTTGTCGTGGGAACACTTCACCGGCCTTCAGGTTTCGCATGAGCCTGGTCAATGGGGCGTCTGGTCCGGCGTTGTGCTGTTGGGGGTTGGCCTCGCTTTTGTCTTCTACGTCGTGCACATGCGCTTCTGGGCTGTGCCCATTCGTGACGATCGTACGGGGCTCTATTCGCTCTGGATCGGCGGCAGCGCCAACCGCAACCGCGACGCATTCGAACAGCGCTTCGAAGCGCTGGTGAAAGCCATCCAGAAGGATGTTCAACCGGCTTCGATTATTGCTCCGAGTGAACACATTGCTGCAGTTAGCACGAAGTAATTCGTGACTGTGGGGACTGACCCCTGGAGGGTCAAAAAAATGACAAGCATAAAGGCGGAACAGCAACAGCGGCCGACGGCAACCGGCACCACTCTGATTGTCTTTGTCGGGCTGGCCATCGCTTTCTTGCTGTTTATGGCTTTCTTGAACGTAGTCAAAAGCGGCAACATATTGAGCGAAAGCAACCTTCTCTTTGCCGCCTTGATTTTCTACGCGGGTGCCGGCGCGCTCTATTTGGGTTTCGGAGTCACCGGGGTCGAGTCCTACGTCAAGTTTGCCTCACTAGCTACCTGGGCGGGCCTTCTCGCCAACACCGGGGCGGTTGCGCATCGCTGGTATGAAGCCGGGCATCCTCCGTTCGCCAGCGTCTATGAAATGCTCCTGAGCTTCGTGTGGACGCTCGCCGTACTCACGCTGATTGCAGAAAAGAAATATGGCGTCAAAGTGATTGGTACCGTCACCATGCCGGTCGCGATCGTTGGCGTTGTGCTCATGCAGTTGTTGCGCACAGAGGTTCATCCTCTGGTTCCAGCCCTGCAATCCACCTGGCTCCATGTGCACGTCACGCTGGCCATGCTGGCTTATGCAGCCTGTGCGCTCAGCTTTGCACTCGCCATGATGTTCCTCATCCAGGACAAGATGAAGACCGAAACCTTCCTCGCCATCACTAGCATCAGCACGATCGCCATCTACGCTAGCATCGTCCTGACCCGCTTTGAAAAGTGGGGTGGGTTGAGCTTGGTGGCGTGGGACTCGGAACATAAGCAGGAGGTCTTCATCTCGAAAGGTGTTCGCCTCTTTGTTATTGTGCCTGACCTCGGCTGGCTGATGCTCCTGGCCACCCTCGTGGTCGCCGCGCCGCTTGTCCTTTACGGCCTCTCCCGCTGGAAAAAAGACGAAAGCTTCCTGGCGATCGCCAATCGCGCCGTCTTCGTCAGCATCCTGCTTCAGATAATGACCCTCGTCATGTTTTTACTCCGAGCACGCGACGGCAGCTATCCCTCGCTCGATGCCGATGGATTGTTTACTACCAGCCTAGCAGCTAGCCCGTTCATTCTTTCGGGACTGGTGAGTGGTATTTTTGTTTCCCTCCTCTATCTGTTGCTCCTCTGGCGCCGACCCGATCTGGAACGTCTGCTGCCAGATGCCAATAGTCTCGACCGCATTACCTACAAAACTATCTGTATTGCTTTCCCGTTACTGACATTAATGATTGCTGCCGGTGCCTATTGGGCCAACCAGACGTGGGGTTCCTACTGGAACTGGGACCCCAAAGAAACCTGGGCGGCGATTACCTGGCTCGTCTATGCCGGGTATCTTCACATGCGTATCACCCGCGGCTGGCGTGGGCGCAGAGCGGCTTACTTCGCCATCCTTGGCTTCGGCGTAGTCATGTTTACCTTCTTTGGCGTGACCTACCTACTGCCCGGCTTGCATGCCTATGCCTGATGCAGCGTTGGCGATGGCGCGAATTGGCGCGCACTCAGCAATGAGCGCAACTGTTATGACGAACCAAGCACAAATTTCGATGAGAGACAGGGTGGAAAAGAAGACCACACGCCTGGTGCGCATGAACTGGCAAATTAAAGCCATCTGGCCAGTTGCGGTCGTGCTGCTCAACGGCATGTTCCTCTTCTTGCTGGCAACCCTGTCCCTACAGGATACCGAGCGTCATCGTCTCCTCGCTATAGCCGGCGCTGGCGCTGTTGCCATCTGTGGAGTCGTAATCGTTGTTCTTGCCACCACCATCAATCGCCCTATGATCGAACTTCAGGAGCAAATGGAGCGTGTGGGCAACGGCGATCTGACTGCCTCCGTCAGCTTTGCGAAAAAGAACGACGAAATTGGCGACCTCGGTCGCAACTTCAACCTCATGGTGCGCCAACTCCGCGAGAGCCGCGAAGAGATCGAACGCCTGCACCGCACCCAGATGTCGCGCGCCGAGCACTTCGCCACACTGGGCGAAATGGCTGCTGGTTTGGCCCACGAAATCCGCAATCCCCTGGCGGGAATCGCCGGAGTCATTGAGATCGTGGCTCGCGATCTGCCTGCCTCCAGTCCGGCCAGGGCCGTCGTCAAAGATGTCCGGGAAGAAATCGCTCAGATCAATCGCATCCTCACCGATCTGCTCGGCACGGCCCGTCCACGCGCCGCGGAAATGCGGCAGAGCAACCTGAACACCACCGTCGAACACGCCGTCATGCTCGCCCGCCAGCAGGTGCTCTCACGTCCCATCAAGATTGACTTCGCTCCCGATCCGGACTTGGCCGAGGTGGACCACGACAGCGATCAGATCCATCAGGTGCTGCTTAACCTACTCCTCAACTCTGTCCAGGCCATCCCCGAGTCGGGTCTGGTTCGAGTCACCGTTTTTGCTCACAACGATAATCAGGAAGCCGTTATCACCGTCTCCGACACTGGCCGCGGCATCCCGCCCGAGGCTCTGCCCAATATCTTTCGTCCCTTCTTCACCACCAAAGGTAACGGAACCGGATTAGGGCTGTCATTAGCGCGGCGTATCGTCGAAGAGCATCACGGAAGGATCGAAGTTGAAACCAGTTCGGGAAAGGGTACAACCTTTTCCGTCACTCTGCCCACCCGCCAGGCGGTCGCTGCCGATTAGCCCCGCCGCTCGCTTCGTCATCAGTTGGCCTAGCATACGGCATGGGCAAATATTCCCCGATGCCGTTTGACCTACCGGCGCTCTATATTGGATGATTAATCGGAATGGACCCTGAACGGACCATTTCTGAAATCGAGTGGCTGGAGCGCGTTTTCGCCGTGCCAGATCGTCGACCGCTTAGCGCAAGCGATCTCGCGGCCGCCAATCGCCGCCACGATGACATGCTCGCCCACAGCCCATGGTTCAAGCTGTGGCAGCGCTACGGCATTTGTTGCCGGAACGAGTCCCCCATCCTTCAATCAGGTGAGATCGATAGCTAGGCTTCCAGATTCCCCTTGGAATTGGAATAAAGCTGATTTCATTTCGCCGCGCTACGCAAATTCCGCAGCCGTTCCTGCAACTTACCTTTCAGAACCTTCCCGTATGCGTTGCGGGGCAGAGAGTCGGTGATGATCACTTGTCGTGGTAGCTTGATCTTGTTGAGTCTCGCACGTAGGAAATCCATAAACTCAACCTCGCTGGCGCGTGTGCCCGATTTCACCACCACGAACGAAACCGGAACCTCTCCCCACTTCTCATCGCTCAGGCCGATCACGGCGACCTCCGCGACGGCCGGATGGTCAAGCAACTCCTTCTCGATCTCGGCTGGATAAATATTGACCCCGCCGCTGATGATCATGTCCTTGGACCGGCCTGCAATGTAGAAGAAACCATCTTCGTCGCAGCGCGCCAAGTCGCCCGTGTGAAACCATCCATCCTGATCGAGTGCCTGGCTGGTGGTGGGATTGTTCCAATAACCGAGGCAAACGTGCGGCCCGCGCAGGCAGAGTTCGCCCACCTCATTCGCCACCTCATTCCCGTTCGAATCCAGAAGCTTTGCCTCGGTGAACATCATCGGCTTACCAATCGAACCCGCCTTGCGTAGGGAATCCTCGTCGCTCGTGGCGAAGCAGTTCACGCCGACTTCGGTCAGCCCATAGCCCTGACGGAAAATCACACCTCGCTCTTGGTAGGTACTCAGCAGATGTATGGGAAGCGGAGCCCCTCCGCTGATACACCACCGCAAGTGACTAAGATCGGTGGAAACGAATGTGGGCGCATCGAGAAGCATCTTGAAGGTCGTTGGCACCCCGAACAGAAGCGTGCATCGAAGTTCCTGGAGAGTGCGGAGAATCTCGATTGGTTCGAACCCGTCGTGCAGGACGATGCAGCCCCCGATGGCAAAGAGCGGCGTCATGAATACTGTCAGGCCGCCCGCGTGATACATCGGCGTATAAATCTGAACCCGGTCCGTCGCACGCAATTGCCATGAGAGAACCGTCGTAAACGCGTCAAATGCGATCTGCCGGTGCGGAATCATTACCCCCTTCGGTCGTCCCGTGGTTCCGCTCGTGTAGAGCAAACAGAAAACATCCTCGGACTGAGGTCGAGAAGGAAATGGATCTAACCGAACTTGCTGCTGGGCTCTGCGATAGCTCAGCACCCCAGGCAGGTGTTCTTCCGCATCGAGATTGATCTGGTGTTCGAATGGAGAGAGCTGATGTAACTCTTTTGCCAGCGCTTCGTACCGCGAGGAATACATCAGGCAACGCGGTCCGCAGTCGGCCACTACCTGTTGCAGTTCCCGAGCGGTGCTGCGCGTTCCGAGGGGAACCAGGATGATGCCGGACTTTCCGGCTGCCCAGAAGGCATCGACGTACTCAACTCGATTCTCAGAGAGGATACAGACCCGTTCTCCCGGACGGATACAGGAGAGATCGGTCCAGATCCTGGCGCATTGCAGGGCGCGACAGTCCAGTTCTGAAAATGTAAACTCCGATCGCGTCGGGACATGGATCAAGGCGATGGCATCGGGGCTAAGGCGCGCGCGCTCTCCAAGAATGTCGTCGCCGATCATCGGTGCTCCTCGGTTGATCCGGGAGCCATCTGTTCTGCGCCGGCGGGAGCCCGATGTGCTGCCAGGAGTTGCAGCAGGACCTGTGATAATTTGTGAGGACACTCAAGCTGCGGCGCGTGTCCGCAACGCTCAATGACCGTCAGCGTGCTCTGCGGAAGCCGCGATTGCAACTTCTTCGCATAATCCAATGGCACCAAACGATCCGAAGCACCCCAGACGAGATCGACCGAAACGGGAAAATTTGCCAGTTTGTCTTCAAGCAGATACTTCGACATGTCTTCTTCGCCCGCAGCGAGCAATCGCGAAATCGGCCCTGTATTCGAGACGCGCACCAGATCGTCGAGAACAAAATTCGGACGACGTGGAGTTGACGAATCGAGGATGGCGTCGAACGCTTTGCGGGCCTCTTCGCGGTTCTTTGGCATGATGCCAATACTCGAAACTCCCCTGATCGGGCCGCCGTCGATCAAAATCACCCGCGTCACTCGTTGCGGATGCCTCTGCCCATACAGCATCGACATCCATGCACCGAGCGAGTTTCCTACCACCACCATCGGTTGTCCGCGCCAGCGATTCTCTTCCAATATCTGCTCCAGCGCGGCGAGTAATGTTCCTAGGCTCAATACACCGGCGCTTGGCTCGCTCTTGCCATGCCCGGCGAGGTCTGGAATTACTAATTCGAAGTGCCGCATCAGCGCAGGCGCAACCCCATACCAGGTTCCGGCTTCATCGCCTGCTCCATGCAGCAATACGAGCAACGGCCCAGACCCGCCGTGCCAAACAAGCTGTTCGCCGGCATTGGTCGAAATCTTCGTTTTCCGAAGGCTGGCCTTGCGAAGTCCGTTCCGCCGGAGCCAAAAGGTGATGGCAATAGGCCGCAGGTAAAGAACAACCAGGCACCCAAGCACACCGATTACTCCGGCGCCTGCAACTGGCAGCGCAATGTCGAGGATCGGGCGCATCACACTCCCGCGGCCGCCTCGGGTCCAAATTTGCTGCAAGGAGTGCTAGGGCATTCGGAACGCGCACCCAGCCTGGTTGTAACCGACCCCCGAACCGACCAGCACTACTAGGCTACCGGACTTCACCTTTCCCTGCTCGATCGCGTGATCCAGCGCCATGCCCACGCACGCTGACCCCGTGTACCCGAACTGCTCCATGATCGTGTGCGCTCGTTCTTTCGGTAACCCGAGACGCTCCATCACGCGTTCGATGGTCGGCTTCCGCACCTGCGTAAAGATGAAACAATCCACGTCGCCTAAATTGAAGTCGCCATCCTTCGCCAGCCGCTGCGCAATGATTGGCCAAGTCTCCTCGTTCAACTCCGGAGGATAGCGATTCTTGATCGTGCACGTGGTCCGCCCGGCCTTAACCGACTCTTCGCTCGCCGGTTCAAATGTTCCCCCCGAATAAATTCCCCAATAGTCGTGGTATGACCCATCGGCCCGAAACGTAGAGCTGATAAAGCCCGGCACAGAGGCAGGCGCGAGCACAGCCGCCCCAGCTCCGTCTCCATAGAAAAAAATCATCGGATCGGTGGGCGCCGTGAGCTTGTGCATCAAATAGACGCCGATCACTAATACTGTTTTGATCCCAAGATTCGAGGCGATGATCCCCGCGGCCGCAGAAAGACCCGTTGGAAACGAAGCACACGCGCATCCCACGTCAAACGTGCCCGCATTCTTCGCACCCAACTTGTGCTGCAGCACCACCGAAGTGGAAGGCGTAATATAGTCCGGCGAATCAGTGCCAAGAATAATCAGATCCAGATCTTCCGGCTTCTTCCCGGCACGCTCAAGTGCGAGTTTTGCGGCCGGTAGCGCCACATCGCTCGTTGCCCAATTTTCCGGTGCATTCCATCTCGTCTTGATGCCGCTGCTGGCCTCCATCTTGTCGACGAAGTCGGGTATGTGCTTGAACCGCTCCCGGAGCATGTCGTTTGTCACTTCGATTTCCGGCACAAACCGGCCCGTCGAAACGATAGTTGCGTAACGCGTCATGAATCCAGCCTTTCGCGAGTCGCCCTGTCCCCGGTCGCCATATCTCAGGTCCCCAATACCAATCCGCCATCAACCGATAGCACGATACCAGTAATAAACGACGCAGCATCAGAGGCCAGCCACAAATAGGCCTCCGCAACATCTTCCGGTTTTCCCATGCGCCCTAAAGGCGTGTGCGAAACCATCGTTTGAATTACCTTTTCCGGCATCTTCTGCACCATCTCAGTCGCAATGAAACCCGGAGCCACCGCGTTCACTCGAATATTGAACTTCGCCAGTTCGCGCGACCACGTCTGGGCAAACGCAATTACCCCCGCCTTAGTCGCAGCATAATTCGTCTGGCCAAAGTTTCCGTACAAGCCTACGACCGACGAAGCGTTTAGGACCACGCCACCCCCGTTTCGGATCATGTGCGGTACCACGGCGCGAGTGCAAAGGAAAACGCCCTTCAGGTTAACTGAGATGACCTGGTCAAAAGCGTGCTCGGTCATCGTGTCGGCCACAGTGCCGTCTTTCCATTTGATCAACTGCGCGTCGCGGGTGATCCCGGCGTTGTTGATCAAAATGTCGACGCGGCCCCACTGGCCAATCACTTGGTTGACAGCCTCCTCCACGTCTTGCGCGCTGGTAACATCCGTCTTGCGGAAAAGAGCTTTGCCGCCGACGGATTCGAGTTCGAGGAGAACATCTGCTCGCGTGGCGTCGTTGACGTCCCAGGCAGCGATGCGGCAGTGTTCGGCCGCGAACCGCTTCGCCGTCGCGCGGCCAATTCCCGCTCCCGCGCCGGTAACGATTACAACTTTATCCTGCAATCCCGTGGTCATTGAATAACGCCCCGTGGAACAGGCGCGCGACCAGCATGCCCGTTCCAACCGCTAGAAGCTGTACTTAAGGCCAAACTGGATCACTCTCGGTCCTGTCGTTGTAGCCACGATCGCCCCAACGTTCGCCGAGTTTAATGTGTTAATCGGATTGGCCCAATTCACATTGTTGAACAAATTGAAGAATTCCGCCCGGAATTCGAACTTTTGGCTCTCCGTGACTGGAATGGATTTCATGATTGAGAGGTCGGTATTGATCTGTTTCGGGCCGGGAATAATGTTCCTGCCCAAAGTGCCGAAGCTGGTTCCTCCGGCAGGAGGAGCAACGAAAGCGGTGGGATCAAAGTAGTTGGTGAGCCGGTCCCTCACATCTCCACTTTTGATCGCCGACTGCAGAGTCCGGCCCGGTGCCAAGTCCCCTTGTACCGCCTCAAACGCCGTGTTCGAGCCCCAGACCGAGAAAGGGATTCCCGACTGGAGCGTCACAATTCCCGATGTGCTCCATGAATTCAATACGGCTTTCGCAATTCCCGCATTTCCGTGATAAGCGTTCGGCAGGTTATAGAGGAAGCTAGCATGGAAGACATGACGACGGTCGAAGTCGGAGCTGCCATAGTTGTGTTGCTGATTGACCATGTCACCCGGCAGCAATGTGACATCGCTCACGTCGCTGCCTGAGTAGAAATCGAGCGAATGGGACCACGTGTAGCTGAGCAGCATTTGCAGGCCATACGAAAAGCGCTTCGTCACCTGAGCCTGGAGAGAGTTGTAATTCGAGTTCGAGTTGCTCTCCATCAGGAAGCTGCCGAGTCCAGGAGCGGTTAGGTTGCCGAAACCCGGGAAGAGCGGTCCGCCCAGACTGCCCAGTGCATAATTTCCGGCGCATCCTGGGCAGAACGCCTGGTTGAACGAGAACAAGCGCGGGAATTTGCGACCCTCCGAGCCTACATAACCCACGTCCAGCACCCAATTATTGGCGAAGTTGGTTTGCACTCCTAAGTTGAAAACCTGCACGTAGGGGATGGCCCAGTCATGAAGATCGGGATAGATTCCCGTGGCCGGAACCGGAGTGATGATCGGGAACGGTCCGAAGGGCGTGTAGTCGTCTACAGGCAAGAACGCAGGATATCCTCCATACGGGAATATCGTTGTGTTTGTGATATTGAGCGGAAATGCGCTGGGCAATGGCACTTGCACAAATGGACTTTCATTCGGTGTAGCCAGCGCAGAAGCCAACATCTCGTACGGCATGTTGAACAACTGGCTGTTATAAAGGCGGAAATTGGGCCGATCGAAAAAGATGCCGTATCCGCCGCGCAGAACAGTGTTTCCCGTTTGGGTGAGTTCGTAAGCAAACCCGATTCTCGGCGCGAAGTTTTTGTAGTTCGGATTTACCAGGCTATCTTGAACTTTCGGGAATCCGGGAAGGCTTCCATTCCCTGCCTGAACGAACCCTCCAGTTACGACCGATCCGCACGTGGGCACACCAGTACCGCATCCACCAACGATCGCAGATGCCGGCAGAGGTGTGGTTACCGCCTTCGTGGGGTCGAAGCCTACAAAGTGGCCATGAGTTTCGGTAGCCGGGCCGAAGTAGTCGTAACGCAATCCAAGGTTGACAGTCAGACGCGGTGTCGCTTTCCAATCATCCTGGAAATAGGCCGAAAAATCATTGGCGCGATTGTGCAGGCTGTTTGTTCCGGAGCCGATTACAGAAAGGCCAGACAGGCCAGCCAGAAAATCTTCAAAAACATTTCCCGTAAAGCCCAGATAGAAAATCTCGCCGTTGGGGAAAACGTCAAAATAGGGAGCATCCAACTCCTGTCGCTTGTATTCGCCGCCAAACTTCATGGTGTGGCGGCCTTTTGTCCACGTCATCATGTCGCCGATGGGATAAGTGTTAGTTGCGGCATAGGTAATGCCCAACGGAGATGGTCCCAGCGTGAACATATTGGTAAAAGACATCGTCGGCATACTGGGAAACAAACTGCTCAAAGGCGACGAAATCCCCAGCTGAGCTGAGGTAACAGGTGTTGAAGGAGTTCCGGGGCCATAAATCGTGCTCCAACCAGCTTTGAATTCATTCAGCAGGCGGGTCGAAATCACCGAAGACACACCGAATGAAAGGATGCGCTGGTTGACGTCCTCTTCTGTCGGCCAGCCTGGCGCCTGAAACGGATTGCCATCGCCAAATTGATCGTAGAGGGCCTGATTCTCGCGATTGAGCGATTGAAAATATTTGACGAAGAAGCGGTTTGCGCTCGTCAGCTTGATATCGAGGTTGGTGTTGAATTGGTCTTCTTTGTAAGTCGAGTTCGAAGGAATCGTATCGAGCACTGGGTTTAATGACGATCCCGGGGGGCAGACTCCTGTCTGAGTAACTCCGGGAGCAGAAGGAATCATGTACTGCCCATTTGGCAGTGTCGCTTGAAGCGACGCGATTGCCACCGGATCCACGAAGCCACCCAGGCCATAACAGGCGGACAGGTTTGCCAGAGATGCGAGATCCCGCTGAGACCCCAAAAACGCAGGCAGGAACATCGTCGAAAGAGAGTTGCTCAGCGAGGTTCCGTTGGTTTCACGGGTTCCCTGATAAGAGATAAAGAACCAGGCGTGATCCTTCCACAAAGGTCCGCCCAACGTCCCGCCAAACTGGTTGCGTCGATAGGCGGGTCGCGCGGTTCCCTCACTGTTAAGGAAGTAGTTATTGGCGTTCAGAGACGTGTTTCGTAGGAACTCGTACACATTGCCGTGAAAATGGTCGGTTCCCGACTTAGTGACTGCGGCCACATTGCCACCGGTGTTTCGTCCGGCCGACGCGTCGTACAGGCTCGTCTGCACAATGAATTCCTGTAGCGAATCGATCGCCGGCACCGCAAGATTGGGACTTTCGCCCGTGCCGATAGAATTTGCGTCGACGCCATTAACGATGACGTTGTTCGAAAGCGATCGCTGGCCATTGACATATACCGCGACATCGCCTCGTCCCAAATCGGAGGAATTCGTCAGTGATCCCGAGGTCCCAGTCGTCAGAGTCAACAACTGCTGGAAGTTGCGCGTTGGCAAGGGAAGAGCGCGTATCTGTTGCTCGTCGATAACGCTGCCTTTGGCCGAGCTTTCCGTCTGTACCAGTTGCGCTTCGCCCGTGACCGAAACGGTCGTGGCCTCCGCCCCCACCTTAAGAGCAACATCGACGACCGAAGTCTGTGTGATCTTGACCGTGATCCCTTGCACATTCGCCGACACAAATCCGCTGGCACTAACC
>Ga0335076_10002895_pt1 | contig 17143 bp, 12 predicted proteins | sample Lox_Sample_25_FD_206717 | JGI IMG/M metagenome (GOLD analysis project Ga0335076, IMG submission 206717) | Soil microbial communities from Loxahatchee National Wildlife Refuge, Florida, United States - Lox_Sample_2.5 | ecosystem: Environmental > Terrestrial > Soil > Wetlands | place: USA... | reverse complement strand
GCTCTTGTCGCTTTGGGGTTGACGGCGTCGCCAATCCAGCGCGCAGTGGCGGTCGACGCCGGGGCGCCGGTCGCGGTCGCCGCACGGCTCTCGCAGGATCGAGGCGGCGCCAGGTTGGTATTCGACCTTTCGCGAACGGTGGCAGCGACCGCGTCCGCCATGGCTGCGCCCGACCGCATTGTCATCGATCTGCCAGAGATCAACTTTCAACTCGACCCCTCGGTCGGCCGGGTCGGCGCGCTGCGCGACGATTCTCTGGTCAAGGACTTTCGCTTCGGCCTGCTTGCGGCCGGTAAGTCCCGCATCGTCGTCGATCTCGTGCATACCGCCTGTCCTGCCGATGTTTCGGCCAAACCGATCGTCGATGGCGCGCTAGCGGCGCGACTCACGATCGAACTCAAGCCCTGCGACGCCGGCGCTTTCGCCGCGCTCGTCCGTTCGCACTCGGTTTCTGCGCCGACCGCGGCCGATGCGCCCGCGCTCGCGCAGCCGCCAGTCATCGTCCTGGATCCGGGTCACGGGGGCGTCGACGGCGGCGCCAGCGGCATCGGCGGCGTCCAGGAAAAGACCCTGGTGTTTGAATTCTGCACCGAATTGAAGCGAGAGCTCGACGCTACGAAGCGCTACAGGGTCGTTTTGACCCGCGACGGCGACCAGTATGTCGACCTCGAAGATCGGGTCGATCTCGCCCGCGCCGACAACGCGGCTTTGTTCATTTCCGTCCACGCCGACGCGTTGAGCGAGGATGCGGACGTCAGCGGTTCCACCGTCTATACTGCGGCGGACCGCGCTTCCGACGCGGAGGCAGCCCGCATTGCGGCGCGCGAGAACGCCGCCGACAGAGACCCAGGCGCGCGGAAGCGGCATGATGATGCGGACGTCGCCGACATCCTTTTTGACCTCAAGCGCCGAGAGACCCGGACTTACGCCCATATCTTCTCGCGGGGTCTCGTCGACAGGCTTCGCGGCGCAGCGAGGCTTAATCACAACCCGGAACGCTCGGCCGGCTTCGTTGTGCTGAAGGCTCCGGAGTTTCCCTCTGTCCTTGTTGAGCTTGGCTACCTGTCGAACCCTCAGGACGTCCGGTCTCTCGCTTCCCCAGATTGGCGGACCAAGGCGGCTGCGGCGATGGTGACCGCCATTGACGCTTTCTTTTCTGGAACCGAGAAGCCGGCGACCGCGTCGTCTGGGGAGCCGGGGATTGCGTTGTCAGGCGGGCAGGCGGCCGTACCGCCCGCGCATTGACGCTTGCGCGAAGCGGGCGCGCCGGGCTATTGGCATGCGCGCCCGGGCGCGAGGCCGCGCCGATCATAGATTTGCCTAAGTCGAGACGGACACGGGGGGCCGGCTCGCCGGATTCGATCCATGGCCGGATTGGAGCGGTCAAGGGAAGGGCTGTAGATCGGCCTCGTAGACTTCGCGCCTTCGGGCGCTGAGATTAGAGTTCGTCTCGACGCCTCGAGCGCTCGCCGACGGGCGCAATGGAAGGCTTCGATCGAGAGATGCGCGGGATCGTTCGCACCATCGGCTTCATATTTGCCACTGGCACGCTGCTGTTTGTTGTGGCGGCGGGGCTCTTCGCCGGCGTCGTTTGGAAATACGAGCAGGATCTCCCCGACTACACCCAGCTCAAGAACTACGAGCCGCCGGTCATGACGCGCGTGCATGCGGCTGACGGCAGCCTGCTTGCCGAATATTCGCGCGAGCGACGGCTCTATCTCCCGTCAGACGAAATTCCGGCTTTGGTCAAGGAAGCATTCATTTCGGCTGAAGACAAGAACTTCTACAGCCACTGGGGCGTCGACCCTGAAGGCATTGTTCGAGCCGGCTTTGTTTACTTGCAGGGCTCGCGCCATATCCAGGGGGCCTCGACCATCACCCAGCAGGTGGCCAAGAACTTTCTTTTGAGCTCGGACCGGACTTTCGACCGAAAGATCCGTGAGATCCTGCTGAGTCTGCGCATCGAGTCCGCCTACTCGAAGGAGAAGATCCTCGAGCTCTACCTCAACGAGATTTATCTCGGACTTTCCAATTACGGCGTCGCCGCTGCGGCGCTCAATTACTTCAACAAGTCGGTGCACGAGCTCACCATCGCCGAAGTCGCCTATCTCGCGGCTCTGCCGAAGGAGCCAAGTTCGCTCAATCCATTCCGCGATCATGACCGCGCCGTGGAAAGGCGTAACTACGTCATCGGGCGAATGGAGGAGGATCACTACATTACCGCCAAACAGGCGGAGGCGGCTCGAGCCGAGCCCCTGGTGGTCAACCCGCGCGTGCTGACGCCCAATTCGATCGCCGCGGGCTTCTTCGCCGAGGAGGTCCGGCGCGAACTGTCGGAACGCTACGGCGAGCAGAAGCTTTATGAGGGCGGGTTGTCGGTCCGCACGACGCTCGATCCAAAAGTTCAGCTGATGGCGCGCAAGGCGCTGGTCGATGGCCTCGTCCGCTATGACGAGGCTTACGGCTGGCACGGCACGCTGAAGACGATCGACATCGGTCAGGATTGGGGCGTGCCGTTGGCCGACATTCCAGCCTATGGCGATATCAAGCCTTGGGTCCTGGCGGTGGCGCTGGACGTCGGGGACGCCAACATACGGATCGGAATCCAGCCGGAGCGTGATAAGTCCGGCGCGATTGTCGCCGACCGCAAGACCGGTTCTGTAACTCTCGACGGGGTCAAATGGACGGGCAGGAGGCCGAAGGGCCTGGCCAAGCCGGGTGACGTCTTCTACGTCGAGCCCATCGTTGGCCGCGACGGGGAATATCGGCTGCGGCAGATTCCGGAAGTGTCCGGCGCCTGCATCGCCATGGATCCGTTCACCGGGCGCGTGCTAGCCATGGTCGGGGGATTTTCATTTGACGAGTCCGAGTTCAATCGCGCGACCCAGGCGCAGCGCCAGCCCGGCTCCTCGTTCAAGCCCTTCGTCTACGCCGCGGCGCTGGACAACGGCTACACGCCGTCGTCGACCCTCCTCGACGCCCCGGTCCAGATCGACGACGGCAGCGGGCAGCTCTGGACGCCGGCAAACTTCGAAGGCACGTCCGGAGGCGCGCACACGCTCAGATTCGGGGTTGAGCATTCGATCAACCTGATGACGATCAGGCTCGCGCGGGACATCGGCATGCCGCTGGTCGTCGAATACGCCAAGCGCTTTGGCATCTACGACAATCTGCCGCCATTCTTGTCGATGTCGATCGGCGCGGGCGAGACGACAGTGCTCCGGATGATCACCGGCTATTCGATGTTCGCCAACGGCGGAAGGCGGGTGAAGGCGACGCTGATCGACCGGATCCAGGATCGCTGGGGCAATACGATCTACAAGCATGACGAACGCGTGTGCGAAGGGTGCGACGACGCGGAGTGGCGCAATCAGCCCGAGCCTCGCCTGATCGACAAGCGCGAACAAGTGATTGATCCGCTGACTGCCTACCAAGTCACCTCGATCCTCGAGGGCGTTATCCAGCGCGGCACCGGCATCGCGATTAAGGAAGTAGGCAAGCACCTTGCCGGCAAGACCGGGACCACCAACGACGCGAAGGACCTCTGGTTTGTCGGTTACTCGCCGAATCTCGCGTACGGGGTGTTCATGGGTTACGACAAGCCGCGCTCGCTCGGCGGCGCCGCGCAGGCTGCGCTCTACACAGCGCCGATCTTCCGTGACTTCATGAAGATGGCGCTCAAGGACACGCCCGACACGCCGTTCCGCATTCCGCCGGGCATCAAGCTGATTTCGGTCGATGTCCACTCCGGAATGCGGGCGACTGGGGCCGGCACGATCATGGAGGCGTTCAAGCCCGGCACCGGTCCGCCCGACACGTATGGCGGCGGCTGGGGCGAGGGGGCTCAGACCTCGTCGCGGAGCGAACGGTCGGTCGGGTCGGGGACAGGCGGGCTCTACTGAGCGACGCGCCGCGGAACGCTTCATCGCGGGCCGCAGCCACGTCCCGCCTCAAGACATACGGATTGAATCATGCGCGCCGAAGCTGAGCAGCTGGTCGAATCGATCAAGCAGTCCATGGGACTGCTGAGGAGGCATCTTTGACGTCGACGCAGCGACGCGGCGCCTGGCTGAACTGAACGCGAAAAGCGAAGATCCCAATCTTTGGGCCGATCCCGAATCCGCCGAAAAGGTGATGCGCGAGCGCACCATGCTGGAAGACCGGCTGGGTTCGCTCAAGAAAATGGAGCGCGACCTCGACGACGCCGCAACGCTGGTCGATCTTGGCGAGGCCGAGGGCGACCAGGCGGTTGAGGCCGACGGAATCGCGACGCTTCGGGCGCTCAAGGCCGAAGGCGAACGGCGCGAGCTCGAGGCGCTGCTTTCGGGCGAGGCCGACCCTAACGACACATACCTAGAAGTCCATTCCGGGGCAGGCGGCACCGAAAGCTGCGACTGGGCGCGCATGCTGCTCAGAATGTATGCGCGCTGGGCAGAGCGGCGAAAGTTCAAGGTCGAAGTGATCGAGGAGACGGATGGGGACGAGGCCGGCATCAAGTCGGCGACTATCGTCGTCAAAGGCCACAACGCCCATGGCTGGCTGAAGACCGAGTCGGGCGTGCATCGCCTGGTGCGCATCTCGCCCTTCGATTCTAACGCCCGCCGGCACACGAGCTTCGCCTCGGTCTGGGTCTATCCGGTCGTGGATGACCGAATAAAGATCGAAGTCAACGAGAGCGATTGTCGGATCGACACTTATCGCGCCTCGGGCGCGGGCGGGCAGCACGTCAACAAGACGGAATCGGCCGTGCGCATCACTCACTTGCCGACCGGCATCGTCGTCGCCTGCCAGTCGGAGCGCTCGCAGCACAAGAACCGGGCGACTGCCTGGAACATGCTGCGCGCGCGCCTCTATGAGCTTGAGCTCGAGAAGCGGGAAGAGAAGGCCAACGCAGATGCGGCCTCGAAGACCGACATCGGCTGGGGCCACCAAATCCGCTCCTACGTGCTGCAGCCCTACCAGATGGTCAAGGACCTTCGCACCGGCCACGTCTCCGGTTCGCCCGCCGACGTGCTCGACGGCGACCTCGACCCGTTCATGGAGGCTTCGCTCGCCCAGCGGCTATCCGGCCGAACCGTGGCGGTCGAGGACGTGGAGTAGGCGGCTTACCTTTTGGGACCCCGTGTTAGGAGCCGCTTGCGTCTGAGTTGGCGCGCTCGACTGTCGCCGCGCGGCGACGCGGTCAGCGACCGCGTCTACAGAACCGCGATTGAACTCAGACGACAAGTCGCTCTCATCGCGGAATGCAATTCCTTCCGAACCCGCCCGGAAGGCTTCCGAACCCGACCGGAAGACTGCCGAACAGAGCCAATTTGTTGCAAAAAGGTGCAAAAAATTGCAAATTCCTGACCTGGATTTAAGCCTTATCAATGGCTTACGCGGGAAAGGCGCCAGAAAACGCGTTTTGCGCCGCTCCGGGTCCTGACAATGCGTCGATCCTCCTCGCGCGCGACCCCGTGGGCCAGCTTCCGGTGAAGCCGGTCGGGAACGCGCGCGGCCTGCGCCGGGCGGGTGAACTGGCATGGGCTCCTTCGTCTTTGCTCGTTCAAGCGGCCTCGCATGATTTCCGATAAAGAGAAACCATACTCCCTGTTTCTGGCGTTGGCAAGTTTTTGTTGGGTCCTTAAAGCAAGTTGCGGCGTCGCAGGGAATCGTCATCGCGATAAGACGGGGTCGAAGCCTCGGAGGGAGACGTGGCGGGTCAGGGGAACGCGAGCCCCAGGTTCTCTGGATTGATTTGCTCCGCTCGCCATGACGCGTCTGGTTCGGCCCAAACGCAACCGGCTTTAATGGCCGGGCCGCGGGCAGCTCGCCGTCACCTGGAAATAGCTGTCCGCGGCCGCGGTCTCGGGATCGCGTCGATTTGCGCCAATTCGTCGAGCGCGCTCTCGATTGCGTTCGCGGTCACGGCAGCTAGCGGGTCCCTGACGATTTCCATATGCCCGCCCGGGAGACTCTGCACATCAAGGCCCCCAACGGCCAAGTCGCGCCAGCTCAACTCAAAGGGCGGCGACGACTCGTTGATGATGGAGGTCTCCTGAATGCCGGCCTTGAACAGATGGACCCGTCCCAAATAACGCCTTGGCCGGTACGAGGCCAAGAGCACCGCGTGCAATCTAAGACGAAAGTTCGATTGCTGCGGGGACAATCTTATTTTTGCCCATCGCACAAGCGGAATTGTTTCGAGCTGCTCATTCATCCGGCCGACCCAGACCCTGGCCGGCGTCCGAATGAGGTTGAGGCCGATCCGCATGGCCGGCAGGCGCCGCGGCCTCCGATTCGGATCGGGCGCTTCGCAATCGAGCAGACCGAGGAATTCGACCGTTTCGCCGGCCTCCGTAAGCACCCGGGCCATTTCATAAGCGATAAGGCCGCCAAGCGAATGGCCGATCAGACGATAGGGGCCGTGCGGCTGCACCGAGCGCATCTGGTCGATGTAGTGCGCCGCGAAGCTTTCGATATCTTGCGGCCACTGAGCGTCCCGATCGGAGCCTGCCGCCGCCAGGCCAAAAGTCAGTCCGTAGACGGAATGGCGATGTCCAAGGTGACGGGCGAGATCGCGCTCAATAAGGTGGATCAGAAACAGCGGCGTTCCGGCCCGGCCGATGCGGATCGGCACAACGGACATCAGTTCGGGCGCCTCGACGCCCCGTTCCAGATTACCGGCAAGGCCGGCCACCGTCGGCTGCGAAAACAGAACGCCTAACGCCAGCGGCTTGCCGAAGACCTTGCGGATCTCGGACATCAATCGGACGCCCATGAGCGAGTGACCGCCCAGCTCGAAGAAATTGTCATGACGACCGACGCGCTCGACTCGAAGCAGGTTTACCCAGATCTTCGCCAGACGCTCTTCGGTCTGGCCTGACGGCGGCTCGTAGCCGCGGGCCGAGAAGGCGTCCATCTCGGGCGCCGGCAGAGCCCTGCGGTCGAGCTTGCCGTTGGCGGTCAGCGGCATAGCCTCGAGCCGAACGAATGCCGCCGGAACCATGTATTCGGGCAGGTTCGCTGCGAGATGCGCGCGCAGCGCCTTGGCCTCGGGCGCCGCCACATCACGCCGCGCAGTGTAATAGGCGACGAGCCGCTTCTCTCCAGGAGCCTCCTCCCGAGCGAGGACGACCGCTGCGAGGACGCCCGCGTGCTCAGCGAGCCGAGCCTCGATCTCGCCAAGTTCGATCCGGAAGCCCCGGATCTTCACCTGGAAATCGTCGCGGCCGAGAAACTCGATCGTGCCATCGGGCCGATAGCGAGCGAGATCACCGGTCCGATAGAGCCTGTCACCTTCGACAAAAGGGCTGGCGATGAATCGCTGCGCCGTCACTTCGGGCCGGTTGAGATAGCCCCGCGCGACGCCCGCCCCACCGATGAGGATCTCGCCCGTCGCGCCGATGGGGACCGGTTCGAGATGGCGGTCCAGAATATAGATTCGGGCGTTCGAGATTGGACGGCCAATGGGGATGTTGGTCGCCGACGCCGCGACTTCGCGGATCTCATGAGTGGCCGCGAAAGTCGTTGTTTCGGTCGGGCCATAGCCATTCAGCAGGCGCTGCGGCGGACCCCGTTCGACCACTCGCGCGGCCATGCGCGGGTCCACGACGTCGCCGCCAGTGATCAGGATGCGCAGCCGCGCAAACGGCGCCGCCAACGCGTCAGCATATTGATGAAAGAGCCCGGCGGTCAGCCACAGAATGCTGATCGCGTGATCCTCGAGCCAGCGCTTGAAGCGCTGAGGGTCGAGCAGAGTCGCCTGGTCGACGACGACGACACATCCGCCGTTCAGCAGCGGCCCCCACACCTCCATCGTGCTGGCGTCAAAAGCCGGATTTGAAGCGAAAGCGACACGGTCGGTCGGCCGGAACTCGGCGTAGCTGTTGTTGAAAGCCAGCCGCGCGACTGCCCGATGCGGAGCCATCACGCCTTTGGGCTGGCCGGTCGAGCCGGAGGTGTACATGACATAGGCGATCGCATCTCCGCCGGGCGATGCGCCCCAATCGCGTTTGTTCGAACCGCTCAGCGTCCTGTAGTCAACGTCGATGCGCCTCACGCCCGCAACCACGGGCACGGTCGCCCCCGGCGCGGTCAGGATGACCCGGGCATCGCAGTCAGCGATCATGAACGCCTGGCGTCGGACGGGAGCGCTCCGATCGAGCGGCACATAAGCGGCGGCGCATTTGAGAATCGCCAGTTGTGCGACAACAAGCTCGATAGACCGCTCGAGAGCGATGGCCGCGCAGTCGTCCGGCCGCAGGCCGACCGTCCTCAGATGGCCGGCGAGGCCGTTGGCTTTGGCGTTGAGCTCGGCATAAGTGAGCCGCTCGCCATCGCACGCGACAGCTATCGCTTCCGGCGTCCGAGCCGCCTGCGCCTCGAACAATTCGTGCACGCATGTGTCGCGGGGATAGTCCGCCTCAGTCGCGTTCCAGGCGACCAGCACCCGCTGGCGCTCCGCCTCGTCGAGCAGCGGCAGCCGGTCAATCACCCGCGTCTCATCCGCCGCCATCGCGGTGAGGAGGCGACCGAGGTACCCGGCATGACGCTCGATGGTTTCGCGGTCAAACAGCGCCGCCGCGTATTCGAGTTCCCCAACGACGCGGCCGCCGACCTCCGTGAGGCTAAGCGTAAGATCGTATTTGGCGTGCAAACATGGCGGGGCGAGCAGCGTTGTGGTCAGACCGGGCAGGTCCAGGGCGCCCTCGTCGTGGTTTTGCCAGGCGAACATCGTCTGAAAGATCGGCTCATAAGCCAGGCTTCGCGGCGGCCCGACGATCTCCACGACCCGCTCGAACGGCAGGTCCTGATGGGCCTGAGCCTCAAGCGCGCACGCCTTGACCCGGTCGAGGAGCTCTCCGACCGAAGGGTCCCCCGAGAGGTCCACCCGCAGGGCCAGGCTATTAACGAAGAAGCCGATCAGAGGCTCGATCTCGACCCGGCCGCGGTTGGCCACCGCCGCGCCGATCACCACGTCCTCCTGGCCGGACAACCGGGACAAAAGCGCCGCCCACCCCGCCAGCAGCGTCATAAACAGCGTCGCCCCACGGCGCAGGGCTAGCGCTTTCAGCGCGACGACAAGCCGCTCGTCAAACTCCAGCGCCACAGTCGAGCCGGCGTGGTCTTGCCGCGCCGGACGGGGCCGGTCCGTCGGCAAGTCCAGAACCGTCGGCGCCCCCGCAAGCGCCCGCCGCCAATAGTCGCCGTGCCCCTCGAGCGTTGACCCCGACAGCCAGCGCCGTTGCCATATCGCGTAGTCCGCATATTGGATCGCCAACTTCGGCAGCGGATCGGGCCGGCCCTCGCGGATAGCGGCGTAAAGCGCGCTCAACTCGCGATTGAAAACCCCGGTCGACCAACCGTCGAAGATGATGTGATGCAGGGTTATCAGCAGCACGTGGTCGCGATCAGCGAGCCGGATCAGTCGAGCGCGAGCGAGCGGGCCGGCTTCGAGATCGAACGGGATCTCGCTTTCCTCGATCGCCAGCCGCTCCAGCGCCCCCTCAGGGTCGCGCTCGCCTTCAATGTCATGCTCCTGAAGCACAAACCCAACATCCGCGCCGGCGACGCGCTGAACGGGTTCCCCCTCCACGACGGTGAAAGCGGCTCGCAGCGCCTCGTGCCGGGCGACCAGGCGATCCAGCGCGAGCTTGAGGGCGCGCTTGTCCAAGTCCCCGCGCAGCCGCACGTTAATCGGAATGTGGTAGGCTCGGCCCGCGCCCTCAATCTGCGCCCCGAACCACAGCCTCTGCTGCGCAAATGATAAAGGCAGCGGATCGCCGCGGCTTGCCGGTTCAATAGGCGGCAGGGCGCTCCGGCCGCCCTCGCCCACGACTGCGGCAAAATCGGCGAGAACCGGCCGAGCGAAGAGATCGGACAGCAACACATCAGCGCCCAAGACCTGCCGCAGCTGGGAAAGCATTCTGACTGCGAGCAGCGAGTGGCCGCCCAGCTCGAAGAAGTTGTCGCGACGACCGACGCGTCTAAGCCTGAGCAGATCGGCCCAGATCGCGGCCAGACGCTCCTCGATCTCACCAACCGGCGGCTCGTAGCCGCGGGCCGAGAAGGCGTCCATCTCGGGCGCCGGCAGAGCCCTGCGGTCGAACTTGCCGTTGGCGGTCAGCGGCATAGCCTCGAGCCGAACGAATGCCGCCGGAATCATGTATTCGGGCAGGCTCGCTGCGAGATGCGCGCGCAGCGCCTCGGCCTCGGGCGCCGCCCGATCCGGCCTCGCGGTGTAGTAGACGACGAGCCGCTTGTTATCCGGCTCGTCCTCCCGAGCGAGTACGACCGCTTCCTGCACGGCGGGATGCTCGGCGAGCCGCGCCTCGATCTCGCCGAGCTCGATCCGGAAGCCGCGGAACCTTCACCTGGAAATCGTTGCGGCCGAGATATTCGATGGTCCCATCGGGCTGATACCGGCCGAGGTCCCCGGTCCGATAGAGCCGCTCGCCTTCGACAAACGGGTTGGCGATGAACCGCTCTGCGGTCAGTTCAGGCTGGTTGAGATAGCCTCTGCAAACCTGTACGCCGCCAATGTGAATCTCACCTGGGCCGCCGATCGGGACCGGTTGGCGATCCTCGTCGAGAATATAGATTCGAGTGTTTGCGATCGGACGGCCGATCGGAACATTCGCGCTCAAGGCGTCGGCCGGGGAGGTCCAGGCCGTCACTTCGATCGCGGTCTCTGTCGGGCCATAGAGATTGTGCAACTCGACGCCCGGAAGCCGCTGATGAAACAGGCGTACGAGGCTGGCGGGCAGCGCTTCGCCGCTCGTAAACACGCGTCTGAGGCTGGCGCAATTCGAGGCTTCGGCAACTTCAAGGAAGGCGCGCATCATGGAAGGCACGAAGTGCAAACTGGTGATGGCCTGATCTCTGATGATGTCGAGAAGGTAGACGGGGTTCCTGTGCCCGCCAGGGCGAGCCATCACGAGCTGCGCCCCCGCCAGCAGCGGCCAAAAGAATTCCCACGCCGAGACGTCGAAACTGAACGGCGTCTTTTGCAGCACCCGGTCGTCGGCGGCGAGCCTGTAAGCGCGTTGCCCCCAAACAAGGCGATTGACCACCCCGCGATGTTCGTTCATCGCGCCCTTGGGCTGGCCGGTCGAGCCGGACGTGTAGATGACGTAGGCCAGATGGCGAGAAGTAAGACCGACCTCGGCGGGGTCGAGGTTGGCGGCCGGGCGCCGGACCCAGTCCTCGTCGTCCTCCATGACTAGGACCGGCGAGGGAGAGCCTAATCCCGCCAAGCTCCGCTCGAGGGAGGCGCGCGCGGCGCCGTGGGTCAGCACCGCGACCGGCGCGCTGTCCTTGAGCATGAACGCCAGCCGTTCGGCCGGATAACCGGGATCGAGCGGCACATAGGCCCCACCCGACTTGAGAATGGCGAGAAGGCCCACGACCATCGCGAGGCTGCGCTCGACGCAGATCGCCACGCGGTCGTCCGGCCGCACGCCAAGATCCCTGAGATGATGGGCGAGGCGGTTCGCTTTGGCGTTGAGCTCCGCGTAGGTCAGCCGCTCGCCTTCGCATACGACTGCGATCGCTTCAGGCGTTCGCGCCGCCTGCGCCTCGATGAGCTCGTGGACGCACTTGTCCTGCGGGATGTCGGCCTCGGTCGCGTTCCACTCGACCAGCACTCGATGGCGCTCGGGGTCGGCGAGCCGGGGAAGGAAATCCACTTCCGGCGGCGCCCCAGGCTGCGTGGGGACCACCGCCTCCATCGGCGGCGATGCGGCGCGTGCGCCCCCGAGCGCTTCGCGCGATTGACTGTCGGCGTACCCCACTGCAAGCCCCAGAGCTGCTGCCGATTCGGGCCAGGACTTCCTCTCAGCGCGGCGCCGCTGGATTGGCCCCGCCTCACCGCCAGACTTCTCAAGCCCCTGTCCAGGACGGCGGATTGCAGGATAGTCTTAAGGTGTCAAAACCGCGAGGGCAATCAGCCTCGGACGTGTTATCGTATGGACCCGCAGCGCGTACCCGGAATTGGTTAACGCCATTGACGACTCGGGAGAGACCTCGACGTCATGGTGCCCGAGAAACACACCGTCAATCGGATGGGTCGCCTTGTAAACCGCTTCCTTGATACAGAAGAGCAGCCGGGCTTGGACCAGATCTCCGTTGATCTGCTTGCGCTCGCTTTTGGTTGCGATCAGGTCGATCAGGTCCTCGAGCAGGGGCAGCGCCGGTTCGATGTCGATCCCGACGCTGCGTAGCGAAATCGAGCCAGCCACGGCGGCAACCGCAAATTCGTCGTCATGGGCGAGCGAGCCGACAAAACCGGCCGGCCACGCCGGCGCCCGGGATGCGGAGCGGGGTAGTTCAACTCCGGGCGACGCTCCGAGCTTCGCGAGCAGGGTCCTGGCCACGATCCTCGCCGCGCCGCTCGCGCGCCGCACCTTGTCGATCGAGCGTTCCAAGGGTCGAAGCTCGGCTGGCGTCAGCGCCAGTTCGTCGCCGACCGCGATCCTGCGGCAGGCGGCGAGCAGGCCGGGATGCGCCACCTGGGCGAGCGCGTCCAGCCGCTCGGAGAGCTGCATTGAGGTCTTACAGCCGCTTTCGTCGTTGCTCACTTTTTGCGAATCCAGGGAAGGCCAGAAAGGCGCGCCGTGTTGAATGAATTGATCCCGTTCCCATGCCGCCGTATGGGGCCTCCGGGCGCGGCGAGTTCTCCAGCCCAGGGACGCCCTGTCAACCCTGGCCTTCACATTAAAGCGCGACCCACGCGGGTGGTTGACGCCTTCGCCAGGAGGCGCCTATAAGCGCCGCTCCTAAAGGCTGGGCTTCAAACCCGGCCCGTTTGATTTTGAGCCGAGCCGATAAGGGAAGTTCATGGCCAATACGAAGTCGGCGCAGAAGGCTGCCCGCCAGGCGATCCGCCGCACCGCGGTGAACAAGTCGCGACGCAGCGAGATGCGCACTCATGTCCGCAAGGTCGAGGAGGCGATCGCCTCAAAAGATCCAAAGACCGCGGCCGAAGCTCTGAGCCAGGCCGAGCCCAAGCTCGCACGGGCGGCGCAGAAGGGCATCGTTCACAGGAACACCGCGTCGCGGAAAATTTCGCGCCTGGCTAAGCGGGTAAAGGCGCTGGCCGGCTGACCGCCGGGCTCGAGCGCGATTTCGCCTCAGGCTCCGCCCCTCGATGACCGACGGCCCTCCAGACAGGCTCAGCGTCGATCCGGCGAGCCCCTTCCATGACGAAACGGTTTTAGCGCGGGGCGTCGGCGTGCGATTCCGCGGGGTCGAGCGGCGCGACGTCGAGGAATATTGCGTCAGCGAAGGATGGATCCGGGCGGCGGCCGGCAAGGCGCTCGACCGCCGGGGCCAGCCGCTGGTGATCAAGATGACCGGGACGGTCGAGCCCTATTTTCTTGCCGCTGGCAAGTCTGCTGCTGACGGAAACTGACAGCGACCACCGATAAGGGTTGAGCCGGTTCAAACCTGGAGCTCACCCCATGCGCAATGTTGGTTTCATTCTGGTCTACGTCGAGAACGTCGCCGCGAGCGTAGAGTTCTACGCTTCGATCCTCGGCCGTCCTGCGACCGAATCCTCGCCAACCTTCGCGATGATCCCCGCCGCACCGGGCCTCATGCTGGGATTATGGAGGCGCGACGGCGTTAAGCCGGCCGCAACTTCCGGTAGTGGAGGGGAGGTCGCTTTTCCTGTGGAGAACTCTGCGGCAGTCGAGGCGGCCTTCGCCGAATGGCGCGGGCGCGGCGTCGAGATCGTCCAGGCGCCTACGCAAATGGACTTCGGCTATACCTTCGTCGGCCTCGATCCCGATGGGCAGCGACTGCGCGTATTCGCGCCGAACTGACCGGCAGCCGCTTGAGCACGGGGCTTTGCCGCGCAAGCCGTCTGCCGGAGGCCGCGGTCAGAGTCCTTCGAAGAGCGCCGTCGATAGATAGCGTTCGGCGAAGGAGGGAATGATGATCACGATCGACTTGCCGGCGTTTTCCGGCCGGCGGCCGACGTCAATGGCTGCGGCAACCGCGGCGCCGGAGGAAATGCCGACCGGAATCCCCTCGATCCGCGCGACCAGCCGGGCGGTGTCAAAGGCGGTCTGGTTGCCGACCGCGATGATTTCGTCGATCACTGCGCGATCGAGGATCGCAGGAATGAAGCCCGCGCCAATGCCCTGGATCTTGTGCGGTCCCGGCGCGCCGCCGGACAGGACAGGCGAGTCTTCGGGTTCAACCGCGACCATGCGGACGCTCGGCTTCCGGGCCTTCAAGACCTCGCCGACGCCGGTGATGGTACCGCCGGTGCCGACGCCCGAAACGACGATGTCGACCTCGCCAAGCGTGTCGTTCCAGATCTCCTCCGCCGTGGTGCGGCGATGGATTTCAGGATTGGCCGGGTTTTCAAACTGCTGCGGCATGACGGCGCCGGGGGTCTGGCTGACGATTTCGTTCGCCCTGGCGATCGCGCCTTTCATGCCCTGCGCGGCGGGAGTGAGGACCAATTCCGCCCCGAGGAGGGCCAGCATCTTGCGGCGCTCGATCGACATCGATTCGGGCATCACCAGAATGAGCCGATAGCCGCGCGCGGCCGCCACGAAGGCGAGCGCAATCCCGGTGTTGCCCGATGTCGGCTCGACGAGAACGCCGCGTCCGGGCGAAATCCTGCCTTGCGCTTCGAGAGCGTCGACCATCGCAACGCCTATGCGGTCCTTGACGCTCGATATCGGATTGAAAAACTCAAGCTTCGCCAGGAGGTGGGCGACCACGCCCTTCTCCTTGGCGATCCGGTTCATGCTGACGAGAGGCGTATCGCCGATCGTGTCAGTGATCGATGCAAAGATCCTCCCTCGGCCTGGCGTTCGTCGCGCAGCGCTCGCATCCGTCATCTGGCAGCTACTCCAAAATGTCCGCCGCGCCCGCGCCTCCCGGCGCGGGCCGACGATACCATTTTATGCGGAGCCAATCTATGGAACGCCGCAAATACCAGGATCAGATAGCGAAATCGCCGGCCGCCTTCTCGTCGTCGAGCACATGGGCTTTATCGGCCGTCTCGCACATTTGCTCGACAGTGATCGAATCGAGATTGGAGAGGAAGCTCTCGCCCGCCTTGCGCACGGCCGGATCGACCACCCGCTCGAGCAGGATCGAGTTGGCGCCTAGATCTTCCGGATCCGCCGTGCTGAGCGACATCGCGGTGCGGACGATCTCTCCGACCGTGATGCGCCGCCGCTCGCGCGCCAACTCGTAACCGCCGCGCGGGCCGCGGACGCCCTTGAGAATTTTGGCGTGGACCAGGCCCTGGAGCAGCGTCTCCAGGTGACGAGGGGGCAGCTTATGACGCGCAGCCAAAGCTTTGGCCGCAACCGGGGCCGAGCGCGAGTGCAACGCGACATCGACAACAGCTGCGATCGCGAGAACGCTCCGTCGCGACAATAAGTTCATATCATACCTCCTACGATGAGCGCCCAGTGGAACCGAATCCATTTGAGCCACGGACGCTCGACGTGAGCCGGTCGCTCGCAATCAGAGCGACGCGTTCCACAGAACAAACGACGAGTTGCGCAATGCGCGCACCCCGCCGAACGGAAAAGGGCTTGGTTCCAAAATTGATCAGGATGACGCCAATCTCGCCGCGATAATCAGCGTCGATAGTCCCCGGACTATTGAGGACCGTCACCCCATCGTTCAGAGCCAGCCCGGACCGGGGCCGGATCTGAGCCTCAAATCCCTTCGGCAACTCGATCGCCAACCCGGTCGCAATCAACTCGCGCGACCCAGGGGCCAGCACAACGTCTTCGCCTGCCGGTACTGCGGCCACGAGATCCATCCCCGCCGCATGTTCACTCTCATACGTCGGCAATTGCAACCCCTCGGCATGCGGGAAACGGGTGTAAACAATCGAAATCATTGGCGTCTGGCCAATTCCAGCGCGACGCGCCGAACAATGCCGTCGGCGACCTCGGACTTGGTCATCGGCGGCCAGGATTCAGCGCCGCGCGCGTCAATGACCTCGACCTGATTTGTATCGCCGCCGAACGTCGAAGTTCCTTCAGCGACGCTGTTGGCGATGATCAGATCACAGCCTTTCCGGCGTAATTTTTCCTTAGCATTCGCCGCGACATTTTCGGTTTCGGCGGCGAAGCCAATCACGACCGACGGCCGCATCGTGGTCTTCTTCGAAACTTCCGCAAGTATGTCGGGGTTCTCCACCAGGCGAAGCGTTGGCGACTCGTTTGCGCCTTTTTTCATCTTCTGGTGGGCGACGCTTTCGGCTCGCCAGTCCGCCACGGCCGCCGCAGCGATGAAAGCATCCGCAGGCAGGGCGGCCTCGACAGCTTCGCGCATCTCACGGGCCGACCCGACGTGAACGACCTCCGCCCCAGTGGGATCGGAGAGGCTGACAGGCCCGGTAATGAGCGTTACCCTTGCGCCCGCGCCAATGGCTGCTTGCGCAATTGCATGCCCCTGGCGCCCCGAAGAGCGGTTTCCGATGAACCGCACCGGGTCGATCGGCTCATGGGTCGGTCCGGAGGTGACGATGATATGCCGCCCACGGAGCGGAACCGAATCACTTGGGGGCGATTCGCTACGCGCCATAACGCGAGCTAGCGCGTGTTCGATCGCCTCGACGATCGACGGCGGCTCCGCCATCCGGCCGGGGCCGAATTCTCCGCAGGCCATCGGCCCCGACTCGGGACCGACGAACAGGACGCCGTCGCCTTTGAGGCGATCGAGGTTGCGGCGAGTCGCCGGATGGAGCCACATCCTGACGTTCATGGCCGGGGCGGCGAGCACGGGCTTGTCGGTCGCTAGCAGGAGGGTGGTCGCCAGGTCGTCGGCGAGACCGGCGGCCATCCGGGCGAGAATATTGGCGCTCGCGGGCGCAACGACCACCAGGTCGGCGGCGCGCGACAATTCGATATGGCCGATCGTCGCTTCGTCCGTCAGGCTGAACAGATCGTCGCGGATCGGCTGCCCGCTCAACGTCGCCGCCGAAAGCGGGGAAATGAATTGCCGGGCCGCCGCGGTCATCACGACGCGCACCGTCGCGCCGCGATCCCGCAACCGCCTGATCAACTCCAGCGACTTGTAGGCCGCAATTCCCCCGCTAATGATCAGGAGAATACGCGCGTGCGACAATTGGATGGCCGACATCACGATCGCCCGGGCTACGACATTCCATAGCAGCGGG
>Ga0335076_10002894_pt1 | contig 17147 bp, 13 predicted proteins | sample Lox_Sample_25_FD_206717 | JGI IMG/M metagenome (GOLD analysis project Ga0335076, IMG submission 206717) | Soil microbial communities from Loxahatchee National Wildlife Refuge, Florida, United States - Lox_Sample_2.5 | ecosystem: Environmental > Terrestrial > Soil > Wetlands | place: USA... | reverse complement strand
GGGCGGCCAGGAACGTGAGCAGGGCGTAGGCGCACGCCAATCCCCACAAGGTCAGCCAGTCGCGTGAGACGTCGGTGAGGCTCGCGCCCATCTGATTGATGCGAACGAGGCCGTCGATCGCGGAGGTGCTGGGGAAGATCCGGCTGGCCAGCCTCAGAGAGTCGGGGATCCGCTCCAGCGGCCAGGAGACGCCGACCAGGAAAAACAGGGGAAGGCCGGTGGCGATGAACAGCAGCACCGCCGTCTCGCGGCGCTTGAAACCGGAGGCGACGAATTGCGCCAGGAAGCTGACCGCCAGCACAAAGGGAATCGCCATCAGGAGCAGCTCGAGAGGGCTCCCGAGGGTGGAGAAGCCGTAAACCCTCGGCAGGATGATGAGGTAGAGCAGCAGTCCGGGCGCAGCCAGACAGAGATGCGCCAGCGCCTGGCCGAACATCCCGCCGACCGAGCCCCGCAGGCGTCGCGCCGCTCGGCCGCCGCGCTCGAATGCGACCCCGCCAAGCGACGCCGTCCCCATGAGAAGAGTCTGCTGCAGGATCAACAGAAACGCGGCCGGGACGACATAGCTCGCATAGCCGCCCGTGGGGTTGTAGAGCGGCTCGGTCAGAAGCTCGACCGGAGAGCTCCGGACGAGCGCTGCGTGAGCGAGGCTTCCGTCGAGGCGCGCCCCGCCGGCCGCAATCGCCGAGTCGACCGCCTGCGCCGCGCCGGAGATCCCCTCATTGATGCGGCTATAGACGAGGAAATAGGCCGAATCGACATAAGCCGCGACCCCCGCCTGTCTGCCATGCAGAACGTCGCGTTCCGTATGTTCGGGGATGACCACAATGCCAAACACGCGCCGCTCATCGAGCGCCTGGCGGGCCCGCGGAAGATCGGCCGGCGTCTCGGCAACCTGCAGCGCTTCGTCCGCTTCCAGCGCCTGAATGAATTTGCGGCTGAGCTCGGTGTGGTCCTGGTCGACGACGGCGATCGGCAAATTGCGCAGCAGCTGCCCGAGATAGGGTTGCGGATAAAGGGCGCCATAGATCACTGGCGCAAGGACGATCAGCCCGGTGACGCCGCTATCGCTCAGGACGGCTTTGAGCTCGGCGAACAGGGTTCCGCCGAGGACAGGGGGACTCGCCGTGTCCGGCGGCGGCGATGGGGCGCGATAGGTCTCGATCCGTCCCGCGATGGCGCGAAGACGCGCCCAGCAGAGCGCGCTGAGGCCAATCGCAATTCCGGCCAGGACGGCAAAGGGGATCGCGCTCGTCCAGGTCGGCAGGCCGCGGACGGCTTGGTCGAACAGGATCTGGATGTACCAGCGCAGCGGCAGAAGATCGCCCCAGAACCGCGCGAACCCGTTCATGGCCAGGATTGGAAACCCGACGCCGGCGAAACCGAACGCGGGCGAGCAGAAGACGCCGGTCACGCTCAGTCCGAGCGGCAGATTGAGCAAGAGCAACTGGAACAGCGACCCCATGGCGAGATAGGCAAGCACCAGCAGACATGCGGCCGCGCCCATGACAGCGGCGTCGCCCCGAAACGGGACGGCAAAGAGGCCGTGGACGATTCCGCTGCCGATCGACGCCATCACGATGAAGATGCCGAACAGCGGCATGAGCTTGCCGAAGAGCGCGGCGAGCGGGCTGCCCCCCGCTGCCCTGAGCCACGCCCTCCGGCTCCGTCTCGAGAATTCCGAACCGACGGCGTAGCCGGCCGATATCGCCACCACCACATGCAGAACGGTGGGGAGCACCGCGCGAAGCAGGAACTGGGCAAAGTTGAGGGCCGGATTGGTGAGGGTGTACTGCTCAATGGCGATCCCGCCCGGATGAAAGGTCGAGGACGGTTTCGGCCTGGACAGGGATGCGGTCACCGCGTTGATCGCGCTCGACAGTGCGCTCGAAGCGTTGTTCCCGGGCGTGAGATATTGCCTGTTGTAGAAGACGACGATCTGCGGCCTCTTCTCCGATTCAAAGTCCCGCTGAAAATCGGGTGGAATGTAGACGGAGGCGATCGCCTCGCCCGAGCGGATCGCGTGCATGGCGCTGGTCAGGTCGGTGGACCGTTCCGCGACTTGCACGCCCGGCGCGGACGCGATCGCCTGAAGATACGTCAGCGAGGTCGGAGACCGATCGTCGTCCACGACGCTGACCCGCAGGTTGCGGATGACCGGATTGCTGAAGGTGAAGGCGAGCAGCGCGAAGGCGATCAGCGGAACGCCGACCGCGAGGAAGAGAGCCACGCGGTCGCGGCGCATCCAGCGCAGTTCGCGCGCCGCGACGACGAGGATCCCGGGACGCGGCGGGCGCTTCATCGTCCGGTGGTCGGGACGGTCACGTAGACGCTCATCCCCGGCCGCAGCGCCGGAATCGCGGGCGTCGGATAGGCGCGCACCTCGAAGGTCCTGAGGTCGAAGTCGCCGGTGGCGCGGGTGGCCCGCCACCCTGCATATTCGCCCTTCGGCGCGATGAACCTGACTTCCGCGACGATCGGTTCGTCGCCGAGCGCCGGCGCGCGCATACTGACCTTCTTCCCCACCTCGATTCGCTTGGCGAGATCTTCACGCAAATCGAAGCGCAGCCAGACATCGTTGAGGTCGACCAAGGTCAGCAGCGGGGCGCCCGGCGATACATATTCTCCGAGCTCGGCGCCGATCTGGTAGACTTGGGCCGCGATCGGCGCCTTGACGACAAGCTCGTCGACTTGCGCCTGGATCGAGTTGATCGAAGCCTGCGCCTTGGCGACATTGGCGCGGGCGATGTCGCGCTCTTCCTTCGTGGGTCCGGCGACCGCCTCGTTGTAGGCGAACTTCGCCTGATCGAGGCCGCTTTGCGCCGTCTTCAGCGAATTGGTGGCCTGATCGAGCTGCTGCATGGACATGTTTCCGGAGGCGGCAAGCTCATGCACCCGGTCGTATGTCCGCTGGGCGAGCGTCAGTTGCGCCTCGGCGCTTTCCTCCCCCGCCTTGCGCTGGGCAATGTCCTCCGCCCGCGTTCCGGCCAAAGTGTTGGCGAGATTGGCCTCGGCGACAGCCAGCGCCGCTTGCGCCTCGTGAAGCCGGGTTACGAGCTCGGGGTTGTCGATCTCGTAGAGGACCTGACCGGCCGCCACGTTGTCGCCGCGCTCGACCGGCCGCTTTCCCACTCTGCCGTCGACCCGTGCGGCAATGTCTATGCGGGTCGCGTCCGCTTCTCCCTGGACCAGGAGCGGCTGCGGCTGACCCAGATACCACAGCGACAGCGCGACAATCGCGGCGACGATCAGGGTCACCAAAATTGCCGGAGCCCTCCTCGCTGATCGCTTCTCCGGACGCGAGGCTTCGGACTCAGCGGTAGGGGCGGCCGGCGGCGCCTGGGGGGAAATGGGCGTCTCTCTGCCCTCCAGGCCGTCTGTTCGCGCCGCCATCTATGCCTCAGGCCTCTTGCCGCTTTTTGTCGCCGCCAGAGTCGCGCCAACCGGGACCGCGGTCAACCTTGGGTCATTCGAGACTTGTCCGGCGCAGCCGGGAGCGAGGCGCTGGCCTCACTGCACGGTGATCGGGCTCGCGACGCGGGGGATCATGATGATCGAATCGTGCAAGGTCATCGCGCCGACGTAATCTTCCCTTGCGTATGGTTACCAATTAACCTATGGCTTACGTACCGTCCCGCTCTGGCCAAAGGGACGGTGCGCCTACTAACAACCATTGCCGGCGGTGCAATGGGGATCGGCCGGGAGACTCAAACGGGTGGGGAGCAACATGAATCATCGCAGAACTCCGATTGTCGGAGCGATTGTAATGTCCGCCATGATCGCGTCGGCGGCGCCGGCGCTGGCGGTAACCCAACTGGTTACGAACGGCGGGTTCGAGACCAACGGCGGCAATGGCCAATTGGGCTATAACACCACGGCGAATGGATGGTATGTCGACTCGCCGCCGGGCTATCAGTTTCTGTTCGCGCCGGGGACCGCCGACACGACCGGCGCCAACGGACAATACGGCGGATTGTCGTTGTGGGGGACGGGCAACGGAGGCCTCAATAATCTCCCGGTGAGCCCGGACGGCGGCTATTTCATCGCGCTGGATGGGGACTTTCAGACGACCGGGCTGGACCAGACCATAAACGGCCTGGTTCCTGGCGAAAATTACACGGTCAGTTTCTATTGGGGCGCCGGGCAACAATTTGGTTTTGACGGCGACACCCAGCAGAATTTGACCGTCAGCCTCGGGACGGAGAGCTTCACCACGACGACGGTCACCAATACGAGCCACGGCTTCACCGGATGGATGTCGCAGTCCTACACTTTCACCGCGACGGCTCCGAGCGAGGTGCTGTCGTTCCTCGCCTATGGCTCGCTGCCGGTGCCGCCGTTCATCACCCTCGATGGGGTCAGCATGACGGCGGCGCCGGAGCCTTCGACCTGGGCGATGATGCTGACCGGCTTCGGCGGTCTCGGCTTCGCCGCCTACCGCCGCCGACGGAGATCGATCGCAGCCGCGGCCCGCTGAGCTGAGCCGCGACACTCCGAGGTCAAGCCGCTTGTTTGCGGGCGGCTTGACCAGTATCTGCCTGGGGCGCGTCTGCGCAGGCTGAGCCCCGACATTGTATTTCGCCGTCGTCTCTTTCCTCATGCTGGCGGCGCCCGCCGGATCGATTGCTATCGAGCATTCGCTTCACGGCGCCGCGCCGATGATGGCGCTGATCGGCAAGTGGTTCGTCTTCTGGGCGGTCGGGGTTCGGCTCGCCCTGGCCGGCGTGAGGCAATATTTCGAGCCCCGGTTCACCGCCGAGCAGATTTTCGAGATCCACGGCGACGACGCCTTGCCGCTGGTGCGCGAGCTCGGCATCGCAAATTTCGCCGCCGGAACGGTTGGGATTCTGTCGCTGCTGCGGCCGGACTTCATCCTGCCGTCGGCCGTCGCGGCGGCGATTTTCTACGGCCTCGCCGGCATCAGGCATGCGGCGCGGCGCCAGCGAAACGCCAAGGAGACTTTCGCCATGGCGACCGATCTCTTCGCCTTCGTGGTCCTGGCGGCCTATTCGGCCTACGCGCTGTCGCAATGATTGCGTGTTCGTCGCCCAGGCGGCGCGCGGCGCGGCGTTCTCTGTGATCCCCGGAGCCTCAGCGCGACGGCGTCGCCTGAGTCGCCCCGCCCGGGTCGGCTGGATCGCGCGCGCCGATCGTGCGGACCTCTACGGCCGACCACGGGCCGTCGATGTCGAGCGCCAAGCGGGCGGCGTCTTGCGATTCCGCGCCGGACGAGTCCGTCTGGACCGCGTTCAGGCGCAAAGCCCAGCTTTGGGCGGCGAGATCGATGATCCCTTCGAGCTCCGCGCCGACGCCGCGGCTCGCCATCGCGCCATGCTCGATCCGGGCGCGGCCGTTGTCGAGGCTCACCGAAACGGCGAGTCTGTCGAAAGCCGTTCCGCCGAGGCGCATGTCGCGAGAAATGTCGATCGGCCGGCGCTGGCTGCGGCGCAGCGCCTCTTCGAGATTCACGCCGGCGATGCCCCCGTCCGTCGCTTCGAGCGCCGCCGTCCCGGTCAGGGCGGCCACGGCGGCGAAGGGCGAAACGCCGGAGGTTTTGATGGAAAATCGGGCTGCGCCGTGGCCGGTCGCCACCGGCCGGCCGAAATCGGCAAGCGCCGCGCCGAGGTCGGCGTCGCTGAGTTCGCCGCTGGCGCTGAGCTTGAGGTCCTGTCCGACGCAGGTAAGCGCCGCTTCGCCATTGAGGCGGCCGCCATAAGCCGTGGCGTCGATCAGCGTCATGCTGGCCTTGCCGTCTCTGACGATGAGCGAGGCGGCCGTGTCGGCGAGGTTCTGGCCGTAAACATTGAGGCGGCCGGCCGAGAGGCGTAGGTCGAGGTCGAAGGTCTCGGGCGGCGTGAGGGCGAACGGCTTCGCGCTCCATCCGCCGGAGGGGTCGAACAGGCGTTGCGGCGGACCGAGCAGCGGCTCGAGCGCCAGCGTCTCGGCGGCGAGCGTCCCCGAAACGGCCGGCCGCCCGTCGAGGCGCGTGATCTCGATTGCGCCAACGAAGGTCTGCTCGGCGCTGGTGAGCGTCGCGTCGCCGAGCGTCACCGCGTCCGGCGCCGCCTTGACCTTTCCGGATACGGCGATGTCATGGGCGGCGAGGATGGGCGGCGGCCCGGCGTTGAAGAGAGCCGCCAGCGGAGCGATCGAGGGGACGGACGCGGACATGTCGCCTTCGGCGCTCGGTTTGTCCCCGAGCGCGAGCGCGCCGTCGAAGGCGAATTTCACCATCGGCGAATCGAGGGCGAATTCGAATCGGCTTGGCGCGCCCTTCGCCGCCGCCTCGGGATCGCTCAGGACCCCGGCAATCGCGAACGGCGCGTTTCGCCACTCGGCCGAGAGGTTGAAGCGCAATTGATTGCCGGCGGTCAGTCCGTCGAGGCGGCCCTGAACGTTGGCGAGCAGCGTGTCGAGGCCCGGCCTGAGGCCGACGACCCGCAAGAAGCCGTTCGACAGGCTCACGCTCGTCAACGGCGCGAGCGCTCCGGCGACGCTCGCCGGCGCCGCCAGGCCCTCCCCGGCGACGGCGAAGGGCGCGCGATCGACATGGAGCGTCACCGTCGGGCTGACAAGCGTGGCGCGAGTGGGAATGAATCGCCCGCGCGCCAGTTCGAAAAGCGAGAGGTCGAGCCGGGCGGTCGGGGCCGAGAGCAGGTTGACCCCGCCGGCGTCGTCGAGTCGCGCATCGACGATGCGCAGGCTGGGCCAGGGGAGGACGGAGAACGTCGCCGACTCAGGCGCGCTCCAATGCAGGCGCGGCGAAGCCCCGAAAGCGGCGTTCAGACTGTCGCCGACTTTCGCCGCCGACAACGGCCAGCGGGCGAACCCGCATGCCGCGAGCGCCAGGATCGACGCGGCGGCGCAGCCCCACGCCAAGGCTCGGCGCATGCTCCGAACGTCTCCTTCCGCTCCACGGCGAACAACCAGAGGCGCGGTCAACGACTCACGACCCGCGAAACGTAAATCAAGCCGAAAAGACAAACGACTTCAATCATTGCGGGACGCGCCTCTAGCGAGGGCGAGGGAAAACGACAAACAATCAGACGCCATTGGCGGCGATCTCTCCAAGGGCGTCAATTTCGCTCGTCCCTACGCCGGATCGGAGCAGGAGGCAATTCGGCGGGGGGCGCAGTGCGCCACGATTACGGGACCTGAACGCCAATGGGCTCGCCTCGACCGGCGCTCTGCGGCCAAAACACGGCGGCAGGGCGGCAAGGCCCCAGTAGAAATCCCGATTACGTCATTAATTCGCTGTTAACCCGATTCACTCAGCGTCATGCGAGGAGCGCGCGCCTATCGCGCGCCGAGGCCCGCGAGCCAAGGCGGAGTTTGCCCTCATGCGCAACGATTATCACATCATCCCGGACACGGACGACAAGCGCAGGGTCGGCAGCGTCCTTGCACGCATCTATCATGATATCGGCCTTGCCGCGGTGGCCCAGGCGTTGAGGCTGCCGCCCTCCGGCTTCGAGCCGGAGATGGCCGCTTCGCTCGAGCGCGGCGGGTTCTACCTGCTTGGGCCGCGGCGCGAGCTTGCGCGGACGGGCACGGACGCCTAAGACGCCGGCGGGCGACAAGAGCGCCCGGCGCGAGCACAACCGATGGTGTATTTGACCAGGCGCCGGTTTCTCGCCGGCGCTGGCGTCGCAGCCGCTGCGAGCCTGTCATTCTCAGGCTACGCGACGGCCTACGAGACCGGGTCGGCGCTTGCGCTGACCCGATACGCGCCGCGCCTTCCCAATTGGCCGGAAGACCTCGAGCTCAAGATCGCTGTCGTCGCCGACATTCACGCCTGCTATCCCTGGATGTCGGAAGAGCGCGTCGGCGACATTGTCGATCTCGCCAACGCCGAAAAGCCGGATCTCACCGTGCTGCTCGGCGACTATGTCTGCACCCATCCCTTCGTGTCCGGCTACGTGCCGCCGGGCGCCTGGGCAGAGCAGCTCGCCCGTCTCGAGGCGCCGCTCGGCGTCTACGCCATTCTCGGCAATCACGACTGGTGGTCGGCCGCCATTCCGTCGGACCCGCCGGACAACTCGCGCAGCGTGCGCCGGGCGCTCGCGGAGGCCGGCGTTCCGTTGCTTGAAAATCAGTCGGTGCGGCTGACCCGGCGCGGGCGCCCGTTCTGGCTGATCGGACTGGGCGACCTGCTGGCGAGATCGCCGCATGGCCGGCGCGGCCACGGCGCAGACGACCTTCCGGCGGCGATGCGCGAAATCGACGACGACGCGCCGGCGATCCTGCTTGTTCACGAGCCTTACTTCTTTCCCTGGGTCCCGAGCCGCATCGCTTTGACGCTTGCGGGCCACATGCACGGCGGGCAGGTCAATCTTCCGATCATCGGCGCCCCGGTGCACCTGCTCAAAGCGCGCTCAGGAAAATACATCTACGGCGAATACGCGCTCGGCGAACGCCGGATGATCGTCTCGGGGGGCCTCGGAACGTCCTACGCGCCGGTCCGCGTCCTCCGTCCGCCGGAAGTGGTCATGGTGAAGCTCGGCGGCGCGAACGGGCGCGCCTAGGCGGTCCCGCTAGCTGGCGAAAATGACCGCATTTCCATTTCGTAACGCTCACTTCATCGGCCTTGCCGGCGTGGGCATGAGCGCCACGGCTATCCTACTGCGCGACAGCGGCGTCGCCGTGACAGGGTCCGACGAAGCCATCTATCCGCCGGTCTCGCAGGTGCTGGCGCGTGAAGAATTCGCCTGCCGAACGCCTTATGGGGCAAAAAATATTCCTGACGACGCCGATCTTATCGTCATCGGCAAGAATGCGCGGCTGGTTCCGAACGAGAATGATGAGGTGGCGGAGGCTTTCACCCGCGCCGCGAGGCCAGGCGGGCCGAAAATTCTGTCCTTCGCCGAAGTGCTCGCGCTTCTTTCGCGCGGACACGAGAACATTGTGGTCGCGGGATCTTTCGGCAAGACGACGAGCGTTTCGATGTTGGCGCATTGCCTCGCGAGCGCCGGGCTCGATCCCTCGTGGATGATCGGCGCTGTGCCTCTGTCGCCTACCCGGGCGTCCAATGCCGGCGCGGGGCGATTATTCTTGCTCGAGGGCGACGAATATCCATCCTCCAACACCGACAATCAGTCGAAATTTCTGCATTACCGTCCCGCGCACCTGCTGCTCGCGCCGCTCGCGCATGACCACGTCAATGTCTTTCCAACGATCGAGTCCTATCTCGCGCCCTTCCATCGCCTCTTTGATCTGGTCCCGCGCGACGGGCTCATCGTTGCGGCGACCTCAGGCGACTTGAGCAAGCGATTTCTCGCCGAAGCGAAGCGCGATGTCGTGACCTTCGGGCTCACGCGGGGCGACTGGCGCGCGGAGAATATCGAGTATGGCGCGGTCTCCCAGTTCACGCTGACAGAGCGAGGCCGCGAGGTCGCCCGGGTAAAGACCACACAGCTAGGCGCGCACAACATCGAGAATATGGTTGGGATCGGCGCCTTCGTGCTGACCCGCGGCCTTGTCAGCGTCGAGCAATACGCAGCCGCGATGGCGAGCTTTCGCGGCGTCATGCGCCGGCTCGACCGAAAATCGGATCATACCAGCGTGCAGATGTTCGAAGGCTTTGGATCGTCCTATGACAAGGCGAAGAGCGCGATTGCCGCGATGAAGCAGCATTTCGCGCAGCGCCGCCTGCTTGTCGTGTTCGAGCCTCACACCTTCTCGTGGCGTAATCGCAACAAGCTTGAATGGTATGACGACGTGTTCAGCGGCTGTGACCGCGTTTTCATATTCGAGCCGGCGAACCAGGGGGCCGGCACGCATGAGCAGGCAAGTCTCGACGAGATCATGGAGCGCGTGCGCGCCGCCGGCGTGAACGCCACGCCGGTCCATTCCTGCGAGGAGGGGCTCGCCAAAATTGGCGCTGAGTTGCGCAACGACGCCGCCGTTCTATTTCTGACGTCCGGCGATATTGGCGGATTGATTGAACACTTGCCGCGCCTTGCGGAGGAGCGATTCCCGCTTCCTGGTTCGGCATAGTTCCCGGCGACGGCCCGACCTGACCGATTGGCGCCAGAACCGGACCGCCGCCGCCAGCTATTACGAGCCGCGCCCGTGCGCCTCTTCGGCAAGCTTGTCGTAGCTCGCGCGGAACACCGGAGAAGGCGCCGTGCAGAGATCCTCGCCGCTTTCGAAGAAAACATAAGCCCGATCGGAACCAACGGCGGCGAATATTTTCGTCGCTACAAAATTGCTTGCGGGCGCCATCTCGTTGAACGCCTTCAGGAACGGTTTGGTCTCGGCCTCGGTGAAATTTTCAATGTCGAACCCGTGGCGCTGCGCCGAGGCGATGGTCATTTGCTCATTTCCCACCCAGACGCAGCGTGCGGTGGGATCCTGGGCGAAGACTTTCGAAGTCGGGCCTCCGATTGCAAGAATTATCGTCAGCCCGGCAATAGCGCCACGAACCATGATCACCTCCTCGGGTTGATTTTGACAATGATCGACCTGCTTGAGTGCGAGCCATCAACACGAGCGTGAACGAAGGCGGTAACGGGCGAATGCCGTCCAGGCGATAGCCTTGTAATATTCGGCCTCAGAGGTGTAATTATTTAACGCTTTTATCGCGGGTTTGTGTGCCATTGGCCAGTTCCGCCGCGATGGTGGGTAACAATGCCTATGTACAGTTGGGCACGAACACGATTTCAATTTTCCCACGTAGGAAAACGTAAGAGCTAACGCCGATTTCACTGATTGCTTAGCGAAGGCCCGGCAGACGAACGCCTGTCCCACCTCACGTCCTCGAAAATAACTATTAGAGGAGGAAATCATGGTCGCTAGAATTGCCACTCCCGCTGTTGTCCTTTGCGCTTGGCATTAATCGAAGCGCTGGACGCGCAGACGGCGGGCAACGCAACGTCGGTAGTCCGCTTTGCGGGACTGGTCTTCGATGTCGGGGCCTGCACGCTTGTTCGTGAATCGGGTGAACCCATTCCGCTCACCCGCGGCGAATTCCGACTCTTGCGCCTCTTCGTCAGTCGTTCGGGACGCGTCTTGAGCCGCGACGCCATCCTGGAGGCGGTCGCCAATAGGCCGCTCGAATTGTTCGACCGCAGCGTCGACGCGCTGGTCGGTCGCTTGCGGCGCAAGATCGAACCCGACCCTAAGTTGCCGCGCCTCATCGCCACTGTGCCCGGTGAGGGCTACCGGTTCGACGGATTGACGCCGGCATTGTGCGGGGCGATCGCCGACGGCGCGGCGCGATCTTCAAGTCAGTTCGCTGGCGAATCCGTCGCCGAAACGGCCACGGAGACGGCGCGGACCGAGCCACTCGCAGAGGTCGAAGTCGAAACAACTCAACCCGTGGGTGCGCCGCCACCCCCTTCCCCTGCCAGAACTTGGGCGCGGATGACATCATGGTGGCGGCTGGGGACCGCCGCCGCTCTGGTGGGGGCGCTGTCCGCCGTCGGAGCCTACGGCTGGCGTTCGGGCGTCGCCTCGCGCTTCATGGGCGCTGTGGCGGAGGACAAGCTGGCGCAGGCGCCGCGGCTTTCGATCGTCGTCTTGCCGTTCAAGAACATGAGCGGCGACAGGGAGCAGGACTACTTCGCCGACGGGATCACTGACGATCTGACCACCGACCTCTCGCATCTCGAGGGCAGCTTCGTCATCTCCCGCAGCACGGCTTTCACTTATCGGGACAAGCCGGTCGACGCAAAACAGATCGGGCGCGAACTGGGCGTCCGCTATCTGCTTGAAGGAAGCGTACGCCGGAACGAGACTATGACTGTCAACGCCCAGCTCATCTCGACCGAGACCGGCGCACATCTCTGGGCCGATCATTTCGATGGGGAACGCGACAAGCTCGGCGATTTGCAGGTCGAAATCGTCGCTCGGCTCGCCAATTCGCTCGGGGTGGAGCTGGTCAAAGCTGAAGCTTTGCGCGCAATGCGCGAGAAGCCCGAAAATCCACAAGCGGCCGATCTTGCGATGGAGGGCGAGGCCATATTGTACTCTCATCCAAATGAGGCGGCTCTGAACAACGCCGTAAAGCAGTTCGAGCGCGCGCTCGCTTTAGAACCGCAAAACGCGCGCGCGATGAGGGACATGGCGATTTCCTTGACCAGACGCGTCAATCGTCGCTGGGGAGACGATCCCGCCGTTGACCTTGCCCGCGCCGAGGAAATGATTGACGGCGCTCTGGCGATTCAGCCGGAAGATTCGGAGACTCATCGCGTAAAGAGCATGGTTCTGGCTGCGAAGCGTGAGTGGAGATCGTCGATCGCGGAGGCCGAACTTGCAGTCGCATTGGATCGCAACAACGCCAAGGCGCACGCGGATGCAAGTCTTTGGAAAATGTATCTGGGACGGAGCGAGGAGGGTTTCGCAGGAATCGAAACCGCGTTCCGGCTGAGCCCGCGCGATTCTGCGGCGCCAACGTGGCGGCTCGGAGTTTGTTTCCTACGCCTGCACTTGGCTCAGTGGGACGAGGCCGTTGACCAGTGCAACCGGGCGGTCGCCGCCGGCCCCCAAAACTGGTATCCGCTCGTTGGCCTCACAGCTGCGAACGCCTGGGCGGGCCATGACAAAGAAGCCAGGAAGGCCGCGGCGCAGCTGCAAAAAATCTACCCCGGTTTCACCGTGGAGACCTGGGCGGGCATTCACTGGAGCGACGATCCGACCTTCAACGCGGAAAACGACCGGATCGTGGAGGGCCTGCGCAAGGCGGGCCTACAGGACAAATGACGCCGCTCCTGCGCAACTGACGCTTTCGGCAGAAGTCCGCTTTCTCCTGCCCGGCGGGTCGGGAAAGCGCATGGCTTCCGGATTTCGCCGCAATTTCGACGCCCTCCCTCAGAGCCGGTCCTACTCGAAGAAGACCGGCGCGATCGAGGCGACCAGCAGCACGGCCATCGTCCAGTTGAATGGCCGGGCGATGCGCGGGTCCCGCAAGAGACGGCTGAGCGAGGCGCCGAACAGCGTCCAGGCGAAGCAGCAGGGAATGGCGATCACGGCGCAAAGCGCAGCGATCAGGAGAACGCCGCCGGCGTAGCTGTCGACGACGCCGGCATAAGCCGCGAGCGCGCCGAGCGCCATCGCCCAGGCCTTCGGATTGACCCACTGAAAGCCGGCGGCGGCGGCGAAGCCGATCGGCCGCCCGCCCGGCTCAACCTCACCGATGGGCTTGGCGAGCGCGATCTTGAGCGCGAGCCACACCATGTAGAGCGACCCGGCGACCCGCATGGCCGGCAGGATTTGCGGGTAGCGGTCGAACAGGACGCCGAGCCCGAGCCCGACGACCGCGATCATCAGCGCGAAGCCGAGGACCACGCCGACAAGATGCGGCACGGTGGGGCCGAATCCGTATTTCACCCCCGACGTCATCAACATCAGGTTGTTCGGACCGGGCGTGATCGAGGCGACGAAGGCGAACGCCGTGAGCGCCCAAAGCGTTTGGGGATGGATGGCCAGCGCCAAGATTTTGCCCGGGGTCCGCTCGCGCGTTCAGAGCGCGGTCGCGTCGTCGTCGCCGCGCTCTTCCTTGCGCGCCGGGCGGTCGCCGCCACGCCTTGCGCTGCGGCCCGCGTCGATGGCCGCTTGCGCCAGCGCGGCGAACGGGCTCGCCAGAGCGCTCAGGCGATCGACACCCGCAGCCGCCTGCTCGCCCCTGGTGAGCACGCGGTCCAGTTCCGCCATGGTCTTGGACAGCGCGGGGTCGTCGTCGTCGAGCCAGACCTGGATCATGCGCGCCCAGGCGAGCGCCAGCCCCTGCAGCTTGATCGCCCCGGCCGCGCCGTGCGCCTCGATGCCGGCCGCCTCGAGCATGAAGCGCATCGAGGACAGCACCACCTGGTTCATCGCCAACGCCGCCGCGGGCTCGCGCCTGAGCCACGCCGCCGCCTCGCGGACGCCCTCGCGGTAGGGCGCCATCGCTTCCAGCCGGCGCATCAGAATGTCGAATAAGCGCTCGCGCGGGCTCTCGTCGGCGAGCTCCTCGCCATGCTCGGCAAGGACCGCCCGGTCGATGCGGCGCGAGAAACCGGCGAGCACCGCGCCCTTCGAGGGGAAGGCGTCGCGGAAATCGGCGAGCGACACGCCGGCGGTCTTGCAGATGTCGCGCACCGAGATGTCCTCGAAGCGCCGCTCCGCCGCGAGCTCCATCAGCGCGTCGACGATCTTGCCGCGCGCGTCGGTCGGGGGCGATTTGGCCGCGCTTTTCGGTTTGGTCGGCATGGCGCGCTCCTTTGGTCCGCGCCGGCAATGTACGCGCTTGTCCGCCCGCCGCCAAGGAACCCCGAAATCACCCCGCCATCTCCGCCGCGCGGGCGCGGGCCGCGGCGGTCGCCCGGATCATGAGATCCTCGAGCCCGCCCGGGCCCTGAAGCACCGCAAGCGCAGCGGCGGTCGTGCCGCCGGGCGACGTCACGTTGCGGCGCAGGGTCGCCGGCGAGGTCGCGCTGTCGCGGCGCATGAGTTCCGCCGCGCCCTCGACGGTGCCGCGCGCAAGGCTCATCGCCAGCTCCGGCTTAAGCCCAAGCCGCTCGGCGCCGGCCGCAAGCGCCTCGGTCAGCGCGAACACATAGGCTGGTCCCGAGCCCGAGATCGCCGTGACCGCGTCGATCAAGCTCTCGTCTTCCAGCCAATGGAACGCCCCGACCGCGCCGAGCAGGCGCTCGCACCAGCCGCGCTCGTCTCCGGTCAAGCTCGCGTTGGCGAAGGCGGCGGTGACGCCCCTGCCGATCGCCGCCGGAAGATTGGGCATGGCGCGTACGACCGAACGCGCCTCGGGCAAGCGCGCCGTGAGGTTGGCGATGGTCTTGCCGGCGATGATGGAGATAAGGAGGGTGTGCGGGGCCGCGAGCGGGGCGATCGCAGTGGCCGCGCTGTCGAGGCTCTGCGGCTTGATCGCCAGCACGAGGACGTCGGGCGGCGGCGCCGTGGTTTTAGGGTTGAGCGCGATTCCCCGCTCCGCCGCAAGCGCGGCGATCTCGGGCGAAGGCTCGGGCTCCAGGATGGTCAGCGAGGACGGGGCGAAGCCGGCGTCGAGCCAGCCCTTCGCCATCGCTCCCCCCATCTTGCCGGCCCCGACCAGGGCGAGGCTCGCCGGCCATTGCGTCATCTTCGACCTCCGCTCATCCGCGCGAAGAGCCCGGAACGATCCGGCCTCTGTTGCGTTTTTGCCGCAGTCCTTGGCATTCGGCAAACCAAGCTCGCGTAAACCGCTGAGGCTGCGCCGCGGCGGGAAAAAGGCGTTGGACGGCGTAAACGTGTTCAGATAAAGAAGGTCGCCGGCCGCGGCGGCGCTCCGCGCTCGCGCTTTCGTGAAGGCTGCCGTCGCGTTTTCGGCATGGTAACCTTCGTGAAACCGCTACGTTTTATGGTAACGGAACGATTAGCGTTCTGACGGCGAGGGGTGGGGATGAGGACGAGCGTTCTTCTTGTCGGAATTGTGCTGGCCGCCAGCGCGCTGGTGAGCGGATGCACCCAGGTTATCCAGTCGGGTCTTCCCGACCCGCAGCTCACCGAGCGCGACAAGCAGATGATGGCGCTCGCCGAGCCGGACGAGTGGAAGATCCCGACCCAGCGCAGCATTATCACGTATCAAACGCCAGAGAAGCCGGGCACCATCGTTGTCGATACCGGCCAGAACTATCTCTATTACGTTCTGCCCCACGGCCAGGCGGTCAAATACCGGATCGCCAGCGGCGCCGAATACATGGGATGGACCGGCCGCGCCGAGGTTGGCGCGATGAAGGAATGGCCGACCTGGATGCCGACCGAGTCGATCATGGAGCGCTGGCCGCAGTTCCAGGTCTATAAGCAGCACGGGCCGCTGCAGGGGCAATGGGACAATCCGCTCGGCGCGCGCGCCCTCTATCTCTTCATCGACAACAAGGACACGCTGATCCGTATCCATGGCACCAACGAGCCGTCGGAAATCGGCGGGCACGTGTCGTCGGGCTGCATCCGCATGCGCGACATGGACGCAATCGACCTCTATGGCCGGGTCCATATCGGCACCCCGGTGGTGGTGATCGGCTAAGCTTCGGCTGGCCGCCTCATCCCGCGAAAAACTTCGAGCCGTGAGGCGCGGAAGGTCGTCGGCTACCACCGCGATCATGTCGAAATCTTGTCGCCATGCGCTGGCTGCATGGCGTTTCCTTCAACGGGATTTGCCACAATTTCCGCGCCGGCACAGGGCGATTTTCGCGCGGAGCAGGGAGGACAAAATCAAATAACAGGAGCGGAACAGGGCGCGCGGTCGCCTTCGCCACAATTGCCCGATGGGCCTTTTGAGCGCGGAAATCCATGTCCGGCGCGCATGGCTGGAGGCGCGGGCGCTTGCGGAACGCCCTCCCTGGGATAAGGATGCGCTAAGTCGAGACTCTGCCTTGGACCAATAGCGGGCATAAAAGCGATGCCCCATCAAGGGCGGGAAACGCGGCCAGAGGCAAAATCGAAGGAGCCAGCCAGCGAGATGATCCCGGATTCTCGCGCCGCCATTCCTCGAACGGGAAGCGTGCGGGGGGCGGCCTTGAACGACCTAACGGGTATCGCGCTCCAGGCTGACGAAGAGGACGGGGCGATCGATTTTGCCGTCGTTTGCGATGACCTCATCGCCGGGCGATGCGTCGCCGAGCGCTTTCGCCAAGGGCGACAACAAAGACAGGTAGCCATTAACCCGGTCGTCGGACCGTTCGGTGAGAATGTAGCAAAGCGGACCCGTCTTGGGATCGTCGAGGAAGCGGACAACGACCCGGTCGCCCGGCAACAATTGCGTTTCAGAGTTTGCCGGCGGTTGGGGCCGGCCGTGACCGGCGGCGCGTTGTATTGAAACGAGGGAATCGGTCTCGCCTCCGTCTGCGGAATCGTCCTTCGCCGAGCCGCGGGCAGAACGGCGTTCGGTGTATTGGGCGGCCGGGATGCGGCCCCGATGGGGCGAATGTCATTGCGTTCGAGCGTCTCGACGAGATCATCGAGAGCCGCCGCGCGATTGAGGCTCCAGTTGGAGCCGAAGCAACGCCAGAAGGTCCAGCCGACGCGCTCAAGGATGCGCTGTCGTCGCATGTCGTCCGCCCATTTTTCCGGACCGTGGTAGCGATCGCCGTCGCACTCAATGGCAAGCCGGCGCCCGGCGTCGCCCTCCACGACCATATCGATCGAGAAGCCTTCGGAGCCGACCTGAGGGG
>Ga0335076_10002893_pt1 | contig 17148 bp, 20 predicted proteins | sample Lox_Sample_25_FD_206717 | JGI IMG/M metagenome (GOLD analysis project Ga0335076, IMG submission 206717) | Soil microbial communities from Loxahatchee National Wildlife Refuge, Florida, United States - Lox_Sample_2.5 | ecosystem: Environmental > Terrestrial > Soil > Wetlands | place: USA... | reverse complement strand
CAATCCTAAGTCCTGAGCCGCGCCGGGCGTCGTTTCGCCGTGGAACGGGCGGGCGTTCCGCTATGGTTGACGTTCCGTTAATCGTGAACCCCGCCGCGCCTTAACGGCGTGTGGACACAAAGGCTCGAAATCGCCGGCGTTTTTCGACCAGGCGTTAGCGCTCTTGACCCATACTCGATCGAGCAGTGTTCTGGATGGCGGGAGCCAACCATGGGATTCGTGGCGAAGAGCGTGTTTTGGCTCGGGCTGGTCTATAGCGCGATGCCTTTCCCTTCAGGGAGCCCGACCGCCCTTGCGCCCATGGCGACGCCGATATCGCCCGCGGCCAGTTCGGCGTTGGGCAGCTTGGCCAGCGTGGCAATCGGGGGGTTGGCTCAGAATCAAGACGGCTGGAAGTCGGCGGCCCAAGCCGCCGCGGCGCTCTGCTCGCCAAATTGCCTCCGCGCTCCGCCCGCGGGATTGACCGATGCGGCGACCCCGAAAGACCCGGCCGAGCCGCCGCGCAGGGCGGCCCGGGAAAAATCGGGGCGCGGCAGCGCTGTTCGACCGCTGGCCGCTAACCATATAAGATCCGCGGCCGGGCAAATATGATGGGGTTTTCTTGTCGGCAATCGACGCCATACGCGAGGATTTTGCCTCCCTCGAGGATTGGGAGGATCGATATCGCTACGTCATCGAGCTGGGCCATGGCCTCGAGCCGCTGAGCGCGGCCGCCCACAACGACGCCAACAAGGTCCGCGGCTGCGTCAGCCAAGTGTGGCTGGAAAGCGAGCCCGCCTCGAACGTGCGCGGCCAATCGACCCTGCACTATCGCGGCGACAGCGACTCCCACCTCGTGCGCGGGCTGATCGCAATCGCAATCGCGCTATTTTCCGATCGAACGGCGGAAGAAATCCTTGAGACTGACGCGCGCGGCGTCTTTCGCGCGCTCGGGCTCGAGCAGCATCTCACGCCGCAACGCTCGAACGGCGTTCGCGCCATGATCGAGCGCATCCGCGCCGACGCTGCAGGTCTCAGGCTCGGCGCGCTTTCGTGAGCTGCAAGCCGCTGCGGCCAGAGGTCATGGGCCGCCGACGCCGCAGGGCGGCGCCAAATCCCAAAGCATAGCGCCGGCGGCGCTCCATCTGCAGCCTAGATCGGGGTCTTTCCCTGGAGCGCCACAAGTTTCTGCGCGGCCGCTGCCCAATGGTCAACAGTTCATTAATCCACTTGGCCCAGTATGACGGCGAAGCGCCGGCATGCGGACCAAGGTTGATGAGCGAAAGCAGGGATTTGAGCGTCGGTGAGCCGTCGGGGAATCCCCGGCTGAGGAGATCCTCGCGCGAGCTCATTCTGATCGCCGCCCGTCAGCAGGCCGAATCGGCGCGCAGGCCGCAAGCGCCCGCCCCTGATCGGCTGTTCTCGTCGCGCTTCGCATTTGCCGCGGCGGCGGCCGTCGCCATCGTGGTCGCCGTGGCGGGAGCGCTGGTCTGGGAGGATCGCCAGCAGGCCAGCATCTTTTCCGAGCGCGCCAGGGAAACCGAGACCCTGGCGCAAACGGTCAAATCGCTCAAGGTGCGTCTCGACGCCATCGACGCCGCCAAATCGGGTGAAGAATTGTCCGATTTGCGCCGGTCGATCGGCGACATGAAATCGACCGCCGTTTCGGCGCGCGAGTTCAATTCCGCCCTGGCCCAGCTTTCTCAGCGCGTCGACAGGCTGGACAACGAGCAAGCGGCAAAAGTCGACAAGCTCAACGAGCGCGTCGACCACGAAACAAGCGCTTTGTCGGCCGAGCTTTCCACCCGCGTCGACAAGCTTGAGAAAAGGATCGTCCCGCCGCTGCCGATTCCGCCGCAATCCGCCGCGGTTGCGCAACCTCCGGCGCCGGCTCAGGCCAAGCCGGGGGCGGTCGTTTCGATGGAGACGACGGCGTCGATCGACCGGCCGAGGCCCCTGCTGCGGGGCTACATCGTGCTTGACGCCCGAAACGACGTCGCGCTGATCGGCGGACGCTATGGCGAGCAGGAAGTGCGGCGGGGCGATTTTGTCCCTGGCGCTGGGCGGGTCGAGCGCATCGAGTTCAGAGGCGGGAGGTGGACGGTGCTGACCAGCGAAGGGCTCATCGCCGCCGCGGAGTTTCCGCCCTACTGACCCTGTTCGTCGCGCCGTCCGCGCACTCTTTGTTTGCGCCGCAAATAGGGCTTCCCCGCGCCGTTCCGGGCCTATGACCACCCGTTTCAAGGCCGGATTTTGCTGGCTAGGCGGGACGCTTTCGATATAGGGACGCCTGTGTTACCAAGCCGGCCTGAGGCTTCCGCGCGTGGCGCGATCCTTAAGGGGCACAGACCGCGCAGATGATTGGACGGCCGACGAGTTTCAGATACGAGGACCTCATCGCCTGCGGCCGGGGAGAATTGTTCGGACCGGGCAACGCGCAACTGCCGTTGCCGCCGATGTTGATGTTCGATCGAATCAGCCAGATTTCCGAGACCGGCGGGGCCAGCGGCAAAGGGGAAGTGCGGGCGGAATTCGACATCAAACCCGACCTTTGGTTCTTCAGTTGCCATTTCAAGGGCGATCCGGTGATGCCGGGATGTCTTGGTCTGGACGCGCTCTGGCAGTTGACCGGATTCTTCCTTGGCTGGCTCGGCCTCCCGGGTCGGGGCCGCGCCCTCGGCGTCGGAGAAGTCAAGTTCGCCGATCAGGTGCTGCCGACCGTAAAAAAAGTCGTATACGGCGTGGACATCAAGCGGGTGTTCAGAGGCAAGCTGATTCTGGGCGTCGCCGACGGGTGGCTCGAGGGCGACGGCCGGCGCATCTATGAGGTGAAGGATATCCGCGTCGGCCTGTTCAGCCCCGCGAACGCGGGCTTGGCCTAGCCGGTCGGGCTTGCCAGGGAGGAATGGTGGAGGCGAAACGATGAGGCGCGTTGTCGTCACCGGGATGGGCATCGTGTCCTCGATCGGAAACAACACCCAGGAGGTGACCGCCAGTCTTCACGCAGGCAAATCGGGGATCACGCGGGCTGAGCGACTGGCCGAGCTCGGCTTTCGCTCGCAGGTGCACGGAGCGCCGACTCTCCAGGCGGAAGAGATCGTCGATCGACGGGCGATGCGGTTTCATGGCGGCGGCACGGCCTGGAACCATGTCGCCATGGATCAGGCGATCGTCGACAGCGGTCTCGCGCCTGACGAGGTCTCCCACGAGCGAACCGGGATCATCATGGGTTCGGGGGGCCCATCGACGCGCACGATCGTCGAGGCCGCCGACGTCGCCCGCGCCAAGGGCCCCAAACGGGTCGGGCCGTTCGCGGTGCCAAAATCGATGTCCTCCACCGCCTCGGCGACGCTGTCGACCTGGTTCAAGATCAAAGGCGTCAGCTATTCGATCTCGTCGGCCTGCGCGACCTCCAATCACTGCATCGGCGCAGCCTACGAGCACATCCTCAACGACAAGCAGGACGTGATGTTCGCCGGAGGCTGCGAGGAGCTCGATTGGACGCTGTCGGTGCTGTTCGACGCGATGGGCGCCCTTTCCTCGGCCTTCAACGGCGACCCGTCGCGCGCGTCGCGCGCCTATGACCGCAATCGCGACGGGTTCGTCATTTCGGCGGGGGCGGGCGTGCTGGTGCTCGAAGACTACGAGCGGGCGAAAGCCCGCAGCGCCAGGATTTATGGCGAGATCGTTGGCTACGGCGCCACTTCGGATGGGCACGACATGGTCGCGCCGTCGGGCGAGGGCGCCGCGCGGTGCATGCGCCAGGCTCTCATGCAGGCAAAGGTTCCGATCGACTACATCAATCCGCATGCGACTTCGACCCCGGTCGGCGATCTCAAGGAGATCGAAGCGATCCGCCAGGTCTTCGGCTCGGGCGAATCGTGCCCGCCGATATCGGCGACCAAATCTCTGACCGGCCATTCGCAGGGCGCCACTGGCGCGCACGAGGCGATCTATTCATTGTTGATGATGCAGAACGGCTTCATCTGCGAAAGCGCGCATATCGATGAGCTCGACCCCGCTTTCTCCGACATGCCGATCGTGCGCGAGCGTCGCGACAACCTCAAACTGAGATCGGCGCTGTCCAACTCGTTCGGTTTTGGCGGCACCAACGCCACGCTCGTGTTCAAGCACGTGGATGCTTGAGCCCGCGACCTTCGCCGCCCCCGAGACCAGAGCGGATGATGAGCACGCCATGAGGTCCGGCTTGATGAGCGGCAAACGCGGGCTCGTGATGGGCGTCGCCAACGATCATTCGATCGCCTGGGGCATAGCCAAGGCGCTGGCCGGGGAAGGAGCGGAACTTGCCTTCACCTACCAGAGCGACGCGCTCGGCAAGCGGGTCGTTCCGCTCGCCGAGTCGATCGGCTCGGCGCACATCCTTCCCTGCGACGTCGAAGATATCGCCTCGGTCGACGCGGTCTGTTCGGCGCTCGCCGCGGCGTGGGGCAGCCTCGATTTCCTGGTCCATTGCATCGGATTCTCCGATCGCAACGAGCTCAAGGGCCGCTACGCCGATACGAGCCGCGAGAATTTCATCCGCACCATGGTCATATCGGCGTTCTCTTTCACCGAGATCGCCAAACGCGCCGCCAGGATGATGCCCTCCGGGGGCGCGATGCTGACGCTCACCTTCGGCGGCGCGACCCGGGTCGTGCCCAACTATAATGTGATGGGCGTCGCTAAGGCGGCGCTCGAGGCGAGCGTGCGTTATCTGGCCGCCGACTTCGGTCCGGAGAACATTCGCGTCAACGCAATTTCCGCCGGGCCGATCCGTACCCTGGCCGGGGCGGGAATCGCGGACGCGCGCTTCATGTTCAACTATCAGCGCGACAATTCGCCGCTGCGGCGCGCGGTGACGATCGAGAATGTCGGCGGCGCGGCGCTCTATCTGCTTTCGCCGCTCTCGGAAGGGGTGACGGGCGAGGTGCATTTCGTCGACGCCGGCTACAATATCGTCTCCATGCCCCGCCCGCATGAGCTGAAGAGTTGACTTTGCGGATTGCGCTCCGCCCGGTCGAGGCGCGTACGCGGGGACTGCCCGTTCTCGCGCTCCTGCGCATGCTAATCGTCACGCTCGGATTGATAGGTCTCGCATTGCCTTCGCACGCCGCCGCCGGCAAGCGGCCGGGCCATTCCCATCGCGATCCGTTTCGCGACTATGTCGCCTCGCTCTGGCCGCTCGCCGAAGAACGCGGGGTTTCGCGATCGACCTTCGACAAAGCCTTCGCCGGCGTAGTCTTCGACCCGAAAGTTGTCGCGATGACGCAGGCGCAGCCGGAGCTGGTCCGCCCGATCTGGGATTACGTCGCCAGCGCGGTTTCCCCTGACCGGATCGCGCGCGGCCGCGCCAAGGACGCCGCCGCCAGCGTCTGGCTGGCCAAAGCCAAACAGACCTATGGGGTCGACGACAGCGTGATCATGGGCGTCTGGGGCCTGGAGACGGATTTTGGCGACGATCTCGGATCCAACAACGTTATTCAGGCCCTGACGACCCTGGCCTATGTTCGCTTTCGCGGCGATTATTTCCGCGACGAATTGCTCTCGGCGCTGGTCATTCTCGAGCACGGCGACATTTTGCCGCAAGTGATGCTCGGCTCATGGGCCGGCGCGATGGGACAGACGCAGTTCATGCCGTCGAGCTACCTTGCCTACGCCGTCGATTTCGAGGGGCACGGCCGGCGCGACATCTGGAAAAGCGAAGCCGACGCCATCGGCTCGACCGCGAATTATCTGGCCGAGCACGGTTGGGCCAAGGGCCTACCCTGGGGTTTCGAGGTCGCGCTGCCGCCCGATTTTGTCCTGACCAACGCCGACTCGACATCGCTCGCGCCATTCTCGTCTTTCGCCGCCCGCGGCGTCAGAAGAGCCGACGGCGCGCCCTTGCCGGAGCACGGAGCCGGACGGCTCATGATCCTCGCCGGCCTCAAGGGACCGCTGTTTCTTGTCACCAGCAATTTCGACGTTATCAAAACCTACAACAATTCAACAGCTTATGCCATCTCCGTGGCTGTGCTGGGCGACGCGATCAAGGGGGGGCTGGGCGTGATCGCGCCGTGGCCGACCATGGACCCCCGGCTGACCGCAGCCCAAATCCAAAGCCTTCAGACCAAACTCAAGACAATGGGGTACGAGGTCGGCGAGATCGACGGCATGATCGGCGATGCGATGCGCTCGGCCGTGCGCGCCTATCAGGAGCGCAACGGTCTTCCGCCCGATGGCTACGCAGATCTTGGGTTGTTCAGCCGGATCAGCGCCGCACACTGAAATGTCCTCGCCTGCGGCGCGCTTGTTTGCCCATGGGCGCCATGCTAGGCGACGCGAAATCGCGTTTGGGCCGCTTGAACGACCGCTGCGAGGCGTTCGGACCGGCGGTGCAGGGAGCAGTTCAAGATGCCTGATCAAAACGGCAACGGCGCCGAAGCGCCGCAGACCGGCCCGAAATTCTCGGTTCTTGCCCAATATACGAAAGATCTGTCGTTCGAGAATCCCAATGCGCCGCGCACCCTGGGCCCACAACAGACGGCTCCCAACATCTCGATCCAGATCAACGTCAACGCGCGCCAGCTTGCCCCGTCGGACTACGAGGTGAGCCTGATGCTGGAGGGCGGAGCGGGTCAGGGCGCGGATACGATGTTCAAGTTCGAACTCAACTACGCCGGCGTGTTCCGGATCGAGAACTTTCCGCCGGAACAAGTCCAGCCGGTGATCATGATCGAAGGGCCGCGACTCTTGTTTCCGTTCGCGCGCCAGATCATCGCCGACGCAGTGCGCGGCGGCTCCTATCCGCCGCTTTACCTGGACCCGATCGATTTTCACGCGCTTTATCTGCAACGGCTGGCCGCTGCCGGCGGCCAGCAGCAGCAGCGGACCGCCTGACCTTCTCGCAGGCGGCGGCTCAGGTCGACGGGCTCAGGTAGCGAAGCCAGATCGCATCGATACCAAGGCTCTGGACAAATCGCGCGTGAGCGCTCGCCTCCCAGCCTTCGATCAGAGATCGCCGCCGCGGCCTCTCGCTCCAACGCGGAGAGAGCGGAACGGCGGGCTGATCGGCAAACCCCTCCGCGTCGCCAAAGACGAGCGAGCGCTGCCGGCCTCCAGTAAGCTCGCAATAGACGTCGACGAGAATTTCCGCATCCAGCAATGCCCCGTGCCGCACTCGCCGCGAGCGATCGATGCGGTAGCGATCGCAAAGAGCGTCGAGGCTGTTCGGCTGACCGGGATGCTTTCTTCGCGCCAGCGCCAGCGTGTCGACGACCCGGTCCATGCCAATCGGCTCGCGCCCGAGCCGCGCCAGCTCCGCATTGACGAATCGCACGTCGAAATCGGCGTTATGGATGACGAGTCGCGAAGAGCCAATGAAGGCGAGAAATTCGTCGACCACGCCGGCGAAGACCGGCTTGTCCTTGAGGACGGCGGCAGTGTGGCCGTGGACGCGCGCCGCGTCCTGGGGGACGTCGCGTTCCGGATTGACCAACGCGTGGAAGACCCTTCCGGTCAGGGCCTGATGGATGATCTCGACCGCGCCGATTTCCACCACCCGGTGTCCGTCCGCAGGATCGAGGCCTGTCGTCTCCGTATCAAGCACGATTTCACGCATCGCGGCGGCGGCCTCCGACAAGGGCTGCGCCTGCGCGCATGAACTGGGCGACGACCGCGCGGGTCAGGTCGCGGCTGCCGCGCGTATCGATGACGAAATGAGCCCGCCGCCGCTTGTCGGCGTCCGAGGCCTGGCGCGCCAGCACCGCGTCTAGCTTGGCTTCGGTCATGCCCTCGCGCGCCAGGGCGCGCGCGCGCTGGACCGACTCCGGCGCGCTGACCACGACGACCAGATCGACATCCGAATCGCCGCCGGTCTCGACAAGCAGCGGCACATCGACGATCGCCATCCGCCGGCCCTCCGCCGCCGCGCGCTCGAGGAAGCGAACCCGCGCCCTGGCGACCGAGGGATGCACCAGGTCTTCGAGCCGCCTGAGCGCGTTCGCGTCGCCGAGCACCCGCGCTCCGAGGCGCTCGCGGTCGATTTTCCCGTCGGCCGTGACCCCGGGAAACGCCGTCTCGATCGATTGCGCCCCTTCGCCGGCGTAGAAATCCCGCACCGCCCCGTCGGCGTCGAATGCCGGGACGCCGAATTCGGCGAACATGGCCGCAACGGTCGATTTTCCCATGGCGATCGAGCCGGTCAGTCCTACGACGATCACTGCGCCTCCGCGTGCGCCGCCAGGACCTCGGCCTCGACCAGCGCCCGCAACTCCGGCGTCACGGTCGGCTGCGCGCCGAACCAGCGGGCGAACCCCGGCGTCGCCTGATGGAGCAGCATCCCCAACCCCTCCACGGCGCGCAGCCCGCGCGCGCTCGCAGCCTCGATGAGCGGCGTTCGCAACGGAACATAGACGATATCGGCGACAACCGCCCGTTCCGGGAGCGGGCTCAGATCGACCGCGAGCGGCGGCTGTCCGGCCATGCCGAGCACGCTCGTGTTGACGAGCAGGTCCGCCTCCTCGAGCTCCGCGGCGAGGTTGGCCCAGGATTGAGCTTCGGTTCGGCCGCCAAAATGGGCGGCGAGCGCCTCGGCCCGGCTTGGCGTTCGATTGACGACCACGATCCTCTCGAAGCCGCGCGATTTGAGCGCATAGACGACTGCCCTGGCCGCGCCGCCGGCGCCGATGACCACGGCCAGTCGCGCCCGCGCCGCCCAGCCGGGGACGCTCTCATCCATGTTGGCCAGAAACCCGGCGACGTCGGTGTTGTCGCCCCAGATAAGCCCGTCCTGCCGCCAGAGCGTGTTGACCGCCCCCAGCACCTCGGCGACCGGCGTTCGCCGGTCGCAAAAGCGGTAGGCCGCTTCCTTGTGGGGCGCCGTCACGTTGCCGCCGGCGAGCCCGTCCTGACCGATCCGCATCGCGAATTGACCGAATTCTTCAGGCGGGATGGCGAATCTCTCATAAGTTCCCGCGAGGCCGAGCTCCTTCAGCCAGTGACGATGTATCGTCGGCGAGCGCGAGTGGGCGACCGGCCAGCCGACCACTCCCGCCCGCGGCGCCCTAGTTCGGCTCATAGCGAGATCAGATTTTCGCGCCTGAGCCAGGCAAGAAGCCTGAGCATCGGCAGTCCGAGAACAACGGAATGCTCTCCCTCGATTCGATCCATGAGATGGGCGCCGAGACCTTCGACCTGATACCCGCCGACCGACATGAGCGCCGCAGGCCCCACTCGATCGAGATAGCGCGAAATCGCCGCCGGATCGAGCGGCCTGACCGTGAGGTCGGCGTGATCGCTGTCGATAACCAGCGATTGCCCGGACTGGGCGACACAGAACGCTGAGGTCAGGCGATGCGTCTTGCCCGAGAGCGCGGCGAGCGAGCGTCCGGCTTCGTCGAGATCGCGCGCTTTATGAAAGATCCTGCCCTCGAGCGTGAGCGTCTGATCGGCCCCCAGGCAATAGGCGTCCGGCCGGGCCGCGCTGACGGCGAGCGCCTTGGCCCGCGCGAGTTCGGCGGCTAGGCTCTCGAGCGAACCGCCGGCCGCGAGATGGCGATTTTCGAGCGCCCGCTCGTCGACCTCGGCGGCGGCGACTTCCGCCTCAAGTCCGACAGCCGAAAGCAGGGCCCGACGGCTCGGACTCTTCGAGGCCAGAAGCAAGGGCTGAGGCCCGCGCCACAGCGAAGGCGGCAAAGTCCGCATCGATGCCAAGCCTCGGGCCTCCCGGATCGCCGTCAGCTCTCGGCGATGAACTTGAGCCTATGCGCGCGATAAAGGTCGAGCACCGCCGCCGCCGTCTCCTCAATCGATCGCCGCGTCACGTCGATCGTTGGCCAGCCGCGCTCCGCGAACAGCCGCCGCGACGCGGCCACTTCCTCGGCGACCGCCGCCCGGTCAACATATTCGGTCTGCGAATCGGCGTTGAGCGACAGAAGACGGTTTTGCCGGATCTGCACGATGCGATCGGCGGAGGCAATAAGGCCGACGATCAGCGGCCGGCGAAGATGATCGATCGCCCGCGGCAGCGCAACGTGCGGCACTAGCGGGACGTTGGCGGTCTTGTAGCCGCGATTGGCCAGATAAATGCTGGTGGGGGTCTTCGAGGTTCGACTGACCCCAAGCAGGACGATATCGGCGTTTTCCAGGTTTTCCGCCGCCTGCCCGTCGTCGCTGATCATGCTGAAGTTAAGCGCGTCGATCCGTTTGAAATATTCGGCGTTGAGCATGTGTTGCGCCCCGGCTCGCGGGGTCGAGTTCTGTCCGAGATAGGATTTGAACAAGGTCAGGATCGGCCCTAGGACCGACAGACAGGGCGAACCAGACGCTGCGCAGCCTTCCTCCAGGCGCTTCGAGAGATCGGCGTCGACCAGAGTGAACAGCACGATTCCTGGCGCATTCTCGATTTCCGCAATCACCCGGTCGAGCTGCGCCGGAGTGCGGATCAGCGGATAGACGTGTTCGATCGAGGCGACGCCCTGATATTGCGCCGAGGCGGCGCGCGAGGCCGCGATCAGCGTTTCGCCGGTCGAGTCAGAGACCAGATGAAGATGAAAATAACTGCGGCCCAACGCGGCTCCCAGGGGACGGAGAACGCGGCTGGTTATAACCGGGCGCGGCGCCTGTGGACAGGCGTGGAAAGTCGAGCCTCGCGGGCCTGCCCCGCCGGACGACCGTCGGCGAGGCTCGCTCGACGATTCACAGGCGTCGCGCTCGGGACAGAATTTCGGCGCTGACGAAGGCAGCGATGAATTGCGGGGATAGTATATGGCGAGTCATTGTTGATATTTACGATCTGTTAGGATTCCTAACTGAATCGTTAGTCGCCAGCAGCCCACAGCCGCGGTCCGCCCCGCCCTCGCGGCCTCCGGTCTTCGTCACATTCGTTGGATAGCGCAGATTGCGTTCAAACCAAGCCGTTTAGAATCAGAATCAACTTCGATCTTAGATTCTTTGTTTGACCGCCAGCGACGGCCAGTGACTTGCGCCGAATCGGCCGAGCGCCTAATTCGGATCCGCCATTCGAGAGGCGGGCTGGCCGCGATCGCTGCGATGATCCGATGATTCTCTGGCTCAAGTCGTTCCACGTCATCTCCGTCATCGCCTGGATGGCTGGAATGCTGTACCTGCCGCGGCTCTTTGTTTATCACGCCGACGCCCCCAAAGGCTCCGCGCTCTCGGAGACCTTCAAGGTGATGGAGCGGCGTCTCCTCAAGGCGATCATCAATCCGTCGATGATTCTGGTGTTGATCACCGGCGTCGCTCTCGCGTTTCTGGCCGGATATTGGCAGGCGCCCTGGCTCCAGACGAAGTTGGTTCTGGTTCTTGGTCTTGGCGGGCTGCACGGCTACTTCGCCCGCTGCGTGCGCGTTTTCGCCGCCGACGCCAATGTTCGGCCGGCCCGATTCTATCGGGTCTTGAACGAGGTTCCGACCGTCCTCATGGCGCTGATCGTGATTCTGGCGGTCGTGAAGCCGTTTTAGGCCCTTTCGACCGCGGCGGACGGGCGCAGCAAAAGGCTGTTGAATATTTTCGCGAACGCGACTATGTAGCCGGCGGCCCGTCACCACGGGTTCTTCCCGGCGCGGATCGCCCGATCCGACCTTACGTCGCGGCTGCCTGATAAGACTGCTCGCCGCGTCGAAACGTCAGCGCCATTTTCCTTCATGCCCAACGACTTCGCGGAGCTCAAGCCCGGAAGTCCGAAACAAGGTCCGCCAATGCGGGAAATGAAACTCAAGGAATTAAAACAAAAGTCTCCGACCGAACTCCTGGCGTTCGCCGAGGAAAACGAGGTCGAGAACGCATCGATCATGCGCAAGCAGGAGTTGATGTTCGCAATTCTGAAGCAGCTCGCCAGCGTCGAGGTGGAGATCATCGGCGAAGGCGTAGTCGAAATTTTGCAGGACGGATTTGCCTTCCTGCGCTCGGCCGACGCCAACTATCTTCCCGGTCCTGACGACATCTATGTCTCGCCGTCGCAGATCAGGCGGCTGGGCCTTAGAACCGGCGATACGGTCGAGGGCGTGATCCGGAGCCCGAAAGAGGGCGAACGCTACTTCGCCCTACTCAAATGCAACGCGATCAATTTCGAGGACCCGGAAAAGACGCGGCACAAGGTTCACTTCGACAATCTGACGCCGCTCTATCCCAATGAACGCCTGCGGCTCGAGATTGAGGACCCGACCCGCAAGGACTTGTCGGCGCGGGTGATCGACATCGTCGCGCCGATCGGCAAGGGCCAGCGGGCGCTGATCGTCGCCCCGCCGCGCACCGGCAAGACGGTGCTGTTGCAGAACATCGCCCAGTCGGTCACCGCCAATCACCCGGAATGCTACCTGATCGTCCTTCTCATCGACGAGCGCCCGGAGGAGGTGACCGACATGCAGCGGTCGGTTAAGGGCGAGGTGGTGTCGTCGACCTTCGACGAACCGGCGGTCCGCCACGTCCAGGTCGCCGAGATGGTGATCGAAAAGGCCAAGCGCCTGGTCGAGCACGGGCGGGACGTGGTCATCCTGCTCGACTCGATTACTCGGCTCGGGCGCGCCTACAACACGGTCGTTCCTTCCTCCGGCAAGGTGCTGACCGGCGGCGTCGACGCCAATGCGCTGCAGCGGCCGAAGCGGTTTTTCGGCGCCGCGCGGAACATCGAAGAAGGCGGCTCGCTCACCATCATCGCGACCGCGCTGATCGACACCGGCTCGCGCATGGACGAAGTCATCTTCGAAGAGTTCAAGGGCACCGGCAACTCGGAAATCATCCTCGATCGCAAAGTCGCCGACAAGCGCACCTTCCCGTCCATGGACATCACCCGCTCGGGGACGCGCAAGGAGGAATTGCTCGTGCCGCCGGACATTCTCAAGAAGATGTATGTGCTGCGGCGCATCCTCAATCCGATGGGCACGGTTGACGCGATCGAGTTTCTGCTCGGGAAATTGCGCGAGACCAAGACCAACGCCAATTTCTTCGAATCGATGAACACATAAAGCCGGTCTGCCGCGTCCCCCGGGCATGGCCCGGCTTCCGACCAGGACTGCGCAGATGAGAGGGTCGCCCGCCCCGTGTCCCAGCCGCCGAAGCCGACCCTCGCCGATCTCAGAGTCGAAATCGACCGCATCGATGCGAAGATGCACGAGCTTCTGATCGAGCGGGGACGCGTCATCGACCAACTGATCGAGATCAAGACCCGTCAGGGCGGCGGATCAGCGTTCCGCCCGGCGCGCGAGGCCTCGATGATGCGCGCCATCGCCGAGCGGCATCGCGGCCGCCTGCCGCTGGACACGGTCGAAAGCATCTGGCGGGTCATCATCTCGACCTTCACCTATATCCAGGCGCCCTACAGCGTGCATGTCGACGTGTCCGGGGGCGAAGCGACGATGCGCGACTCGGCCCGATTTCATTTCGGCTTCACTGTGCCATGCGTCGAGCACATGGGCGCGGCGGATGTGATCCGCGCGGTCGGCGGGTCGCTGGGCGATCTCGGCATGTTCGCGCTTGACGGCGGTCCGGGCGCCGGCGCCTGGTGGACTGCGCTGGCGCCTCCGGACGCGCCCAAGATCATCGCCCGGCTGCCGTTTGTCGAGCGCGCCGATCATCCGGCGGGCCTGCCGGTGTTTGTGATTTCGAAGCCGCTGGTCGACGGAGCCGCGCGCGAGGTCGTGCTCGAGTCGGTCACGCTCGACCGCTGGCGGGCCGATGTTCCTCGCGGCTTGCGCAAGATCGGCGCCGAGGCGATCGGCTCCGCCGCCAACGGCATGGGGCTGGCGCTGCTGGTGGCGCGGCCGGGGACGATCGCCGCCGATGCGGTGACCGAGGCGCTGCGATCGGCCGGCGGCGCCGACGTGCGGGCCTCCGAGGTCGGCGCGCACGCCGACCGGTTCGACGCCTCGGCGTTGCGCGATCGCGCCAATTGAGGCTATTCGAGCCCGCCATGGCCTCTCATTCTCGCCTCAAGCCCCAGCCGCGCCCGGAGATCCTGGCGATCGACCCTTACGTGCCCGGCAAGAGTCGGGTTCCGGGGCTGGCGAAGGCGCACAAGCTCTCGTCCAACGAATCGCCCTTGGGTCCTTCGCCGAAGGCGATCGAGGCCGTGCGCGCCCTCGCCGGCAGTCTCGAACTTTATCCTGACGGGGCGTCAACGGCGCTGCGGGAGGCGATCGCTCGCCGCTACGGTCTCGATCCGGCCCGAATCATCTGCGGCAACGGCTCCGACGAGCTGCTCGCTCTGCTGGCCCACGTGTTTGTGCATCCCGGCGATGAGGGCCTTTACAGCCAATACGGCTTCCTGACCTACCCGATCTGCATTCGCGCGGCTGGCGGCGTCCCCGTCGTGGCGAAAGAGACGGACAGGACGGCGAGCGTCGATGCGATCCTGGCCAAGGCCAGCGAACGGACGAAGATCGTCTTTCTCGCCAATCCGAACAACCCGACCGGGACTTACCTCCCCTACTCCGAAGTGAAGCGCCTGCACGCGGGACTGCCGCCGCACACGCTGATGGTGATCGATGCGGCTTACGCCGAATACGTCACCCGCAACGATTACGCCGCCGGCCTCGAACTTGCTGCGTCCTCGGACAACGTCGTGATGACCCGCACCTTCTCGAAGGTCCACGGCCTAGCCAGCTTGCGCGTCGGCTGGGCCTACGGCTCGGCGCATGTTCTCGACGCGTTGAACCGCGTGCGCGGGCCATTCAATCTGAACGGCGCGGCGCAGGCCGCAGGCGTCGCGAGCCTCGAGGACATCGGCCACATCGAACGCGCGATCGCCCACAATTCGCGCTGGCTGCCGTGGCTCGCCGAGGCGATCGCTGAGGTTGGAGTCGAGGTGACGCCGAGCGTCGGCAATTTTCTCCTTTTGACCTTCCCCAAGGAGTCCGGCCGGACGGCGGACGAAGCAGACGCATTCCTGAGCGCGCGCGGCTTCATCCTCCGGGCGGTCGCGGCCTACGGGCTGCCGGATTCGTTGAGGCTTTCGGTCGGCGGCGAGGAAGCCAACCGGGGCGTCGTCGCCGCGCTCACCGCGTTCATGCGGGGCGAAGGTGATTGAGCGGCTGGGAGCGCCGCTCGCCGAGCCGATCTTCGATGAGCTTGCGATTGTCGGGGTCGGACTGATCGGCTCGTCGATCGCCCGCGCCGCCCGCCGCCGGAACGCTACGCGACGCATCGTCCTCGCCGATCATTCGGTCGGGGTCCTCGAGCGGGCGAAGGCGCTCGGCCTTGGCGACGTCGTCGCCGATGATCCGGCTCGGGCGGCCAGCGGCGCCGATTGCGTCATCCTCGCCGTGCCGATCGGGGCGTATGAAGCGGTCGCGCGCGCCATCGCTCCTGCGCTGAGGCCGGGGACGATCGTCTCCGATGTCGGGTCGGTCAAAGGCGCGGTCATCTCCGCCCTCGAGGCGGTGCTGCCGGCCCACACGCGCCTCGTGCCGGCGCATCCGGTCGCGGGAACCGAGCAGTCGGGGCCGGACGCCGGATTTGCGAGCCTGTTCGTCAACCGCTGGTGCATTCTAACCCCCGCCAGGGGCGCCGACGATGACGCGGTGGCGAAAGTCAAATCGTTCTGGCAGGCGGTCGGATCGCATGTCGAGATCATGGGCGCCGCCCATCACGACCTGGTGCTGGCGATCACCAGCCACGTGCCGCATCTGATCGCCTACAACATCGTCGGCACCGCGGCCGATCTCGAAGAGGTCACCCGCTCGGAGGTCATCAAATTCTCGGCCGGCGGCTTTCGCGATTTCACCCGGATCGCCGCTTCCGATCCGACAATGTGGCGGGACGTCTTCCTGCACAACAAAGACGCGGTGCTGGAGATGCTCGGCCGGTTCAACGAAGACCTGACCGCATTGCAGCGAATGATACGCCGCGAAGACGGCGACGGGCTCTTCGCACTGTTCACCCGCACCCGGGCGATCCGGCTCGGAATTGTCGCCGAAGGCCAGGAGACGGCGGCGCCGGATTTCGGCCGGCGAGCGACCGAATCGAACGAACCAGCGTCATGACGGCGCCTGCCGCCGGGCCTGCCTCGGACGGGAGGCTCTGGGTATTCGGCTACGGGTCGCTGATGTGGCGGCCGGGGTTCGCCTATAGGCGCCGATGCAAGGCGATGCTGCGGGGCTGGCGGCGAAGCTTATGCGTATATTCCCATGTCTATCGCGGCTCGCCCGAGCGTCCCGGGCTTGTCCTTGGGCTTGATCGCGGAGGCGCCTGCGCCGGCGTGGCGTTCGAGGTCGACTCGGCGCTGCGCGAAACGACGATTCGCTATCTCCGCGAGCGGGAGCAGGCGACGGCGGTCTACCTTGAACGCATCGCGCCGGTCAAACTCGAATGCGGCGAACGCGTTCCCGCCTTGACCTATGTCGCCGACCGCCTCCACCGGCAGTACGCTGGGCGTCTCGACCGCGAGGCGATGCTGGCCTATGTGCGCGGGGGCGAGGGCCGGTCGGGCGATAACGCCGAATACGTCCTTGAGACTTACGACCATCTGCGCGCGATCGGCGTCAGGGATCGCGACCTGGAGTGGCTCAGCGCCAGGCTGAGGCCTGGTGAGTGACGGCGTCGCCACCTTTCACATCGGGGCTGGCGCCAAATCCGCGATTGTCGCCGCCCGCTCGGCCGGCGATGAGGGGAGCAAATGGAGATGGAACTCAAGGCCGGAGCCGAAGTTGACGAATTCGCGTTGAGCCCGGGCTATCACCGGCTCTGGAAAGGCGCCGGTCAAGCGCACCGAGACCATTTGCAGCCGCCCGGGGCCGTCTCGCACGGCCGCCACCAGCACGGCGTAGCAAAACGCCGGGCACGTGGATGCGGGATAGACGGAAAAGACATACCGGCGCCCGGATAGGCCTGTCCATGAGCAGAACCGGGCCGAGAACGGCATGCCGGCCAGTCCGGCCAGCGCGGCCCCGCCTCTGTGATCTCCGCCCTCGCCTGAAGGAGCGGTCCATGGCGGCGCGGTCGGCTCAGAAAAGCCGCGTGTCCGCTCGATCGTGGGGGCCATACTTTCACATGATAAAAACATTGCGCCCATCCCGGATCATCGAGCGAACAAACATAGAACATAATGAGATTTACGTCAAGTGAGGCGCGCGGTCGTGTCGGTAGCAGACGATATGTCCGGTTTACGTAGCGCACGATCTGTCCGGTAAGTCCGGTCCTTTTGGAGGGGCGGGAATGCGCTGGACGGAGGCC
>Ga0335076_10002892_pt1 | contig 17148 bp, 18 predicted proteins | sample Lox_Sample_25_FD_206717 | JGI IMG/M metagenome (GOLD analysis project Ga0335076, IMG submission 206717) | Soil microbial communities from Loxahatchee National Wildlife Refuge, Florida, United States - Lox_Sample_2.5 | ecosystem: Environmental > Terrestrial > Soil > Wetlands | place: USA... | reverse complement strand
ACCACGTAGGTCCGCTGCGGGCGGGCGAGCGGGGGGAGGCGACCGACGGTGGCCGCCAGCAGGGGAGCGTCCCCGGCCAGGGGGAGGAACTGCTTCGGCCGGGTCCGGCGCGAGAGCGGCCAGAACCGGGTCCCCGAGCCGCCCGCCATGACCACCGGGTAGATCCTCACGATGCCCTCCACAGGGAGAGGAGCTCGGCGAGGACCCGCCCCGTCGCGCCCCAGATCACGTCCGGTCCCACCGCGTAGTAGTGCACGTCGACCCGCATCCCGTAAGCCTCGCGCGGCTCGACCCGATGCGCGCCGGGGCGCGCGAGCGCCGCGAGGGGAACGAGCAGGATCTCCGCCACCTCGCCGGGCGCGGCCGCGTAGGGATAGGGATAAGGCACCGAAGCCACCCACGGCGTCAAGCGGAACGCCGACTGGAGCACCAGGGTCTCGGAGAGCCGCCCCATCACCTCGGCGCGGGCGGGATCGAGGGCCACCTCCTCCTGCGCCTCGCGCAGGGCGGCCGCCAGGCTGTCCTCCCCCGGATCGATCCGGCCGCCGGGGAAGGCGACCTGGCTGGCGTGCCGGCGGAGCTCGGCCCGGCGCCGGGTGAGGAGCACGTGGACCTCGCCGTCCCGGAGGAGGAGCGGGACGAGGACCGCCGCGGGCGTGAAGCCGCCGGCGGGGAGGTGGGCCGGGGCGATCCGGTCCACCGGGGCGATCCCGGGCGTGCGCGCCCGGAGCGCCGCCGCCAGGTCCTCCAGGGTCATGGCCCGGCGTGGATCGCGGGGGCGGCCGGGGCGGGGGCCTCGTCGCCGGCGGGCAGGACGCCGTTGGCGATCAGGACCGCGATCGCGAACCCGGCCAGCAGCCGCCAGACGACGAAGAGGTAGGTGGTGCGGGTGCGGAGCCAGCCGAGGAGCCAGTCGATCACCAGGTACCCGACCCCCGCGGCCACCGCCGTGCCGAGGAGCGTGGCCTGGGTCCAGCCCGGCGCGCCCCGGAGGAGCGGCACGGTCTTCCAGAGCTTGTAGGCGCCCGCCCCGAGGATGATGGGGACGGACAGGAGGAAGCTGAAGCGCGCCGCCGCCTCGCGCTTCAGCCCGAGGAGCATGCCGGCGGTGATGGTGGTCCCGGAGCGGGAGGAGCCGGGCACCAGCGCCAGCGCCTGGGCGCAGCCGACCAGGAGCGCGTCCCGGGCGCCGACGTCCTCCACGGAGCGGACGTGCTTGGCGAGCCGCTCGGCGAGGAGGAGCACCAGGCCGAGCACCACCAGCGAGCCGGCGATCACCCAGTTGCCCAGGGCCTCGATCTGGCGCTCGAGCAGCTTGCCCGCCACCGCCGCCGGGATCGTGCCGAGCACGATGTACCAGCCGAGGCGCGACTCGGCGGTCTCGAGCGGCCGTCCCCGGGCCAGGGAGCGGAGGCCGGCGGCGAGGAGCGTGGCCAGCTCCACCCGGAAGTAGACCAGCACCGCCAGGGTCGTGCCGGACTGGATGATGGTGGCGAAGGCGCGGAAGCGATCGTCGGAGAGGGAGTGGCCGAGGAGCTCCCCGAAGACCAGGAGGTGCGCCGTGGAGGAGACGGGCAGGAACTCGGTGAGCGCCTGGACCAGCCCGAGGAACGCGGCGGAGAGGAGGCTCATCCCTAGTAGCGGTAGTGATCGGGCTTGAACGGCCCACCGGGCGGGACGCCGAGGTAGGCGGCCTGCTTCCTGGTGAGCTTGGTGAGGCGCGCCCCGATCTTCTCGAGGTGCAGGGCGGCCACCTTCTCGTCCAGGTGCTTGGGGAGGGTGTAGACCTCCTTCTCGTAGCGGTCCCGGTTCACCGCCAGCTCGATCTGGGCCAGGGTCTGGTTGGTGAAGGAGCTCGACATCACGAAGGAGGGGTGGCCGGTGGCGCAGCCGAGGTTGAGGAGCCGCCCCTCGGCGAGCACCAGCACCCGGTGGCCGTCCGGGAAGACGAAGGCGTCGTACTGGGGCTTCACGTTGACCCGGGTGGTCGCCTTCTTCAGGCCGGCCATGTCGATCTCGTTGTCGAAGTGGCCGATGTTGCCGACGATGGCGCAGTCCTTCATCGCCCGCATGTGCTCGACGGTGATGACGTCGAGGTTGCCGGTGGCCGTGACGAACACGTCCGCCTCCCCCACCACGTCCTCCACCCGCACCACCTGGTAGCCCTCCATCGAGGCCTGGAGCGCGTTGATGGGGTCGATCTCGGTCACCACCACCCGCGCCCCCTGCCCGCGGAGGGCCTGGGCGCAGCCCTTCCCCACGTCGCCGTAGCCGCAGACCACGCAGAGCTTCCCGGCGAGCATCACATCGCTGGCCCGGTTCAGGCCGTCGACCAGGGAGTGGCGGCAGCCGTAGAGGTTGTCGAACTTGGACTTGGTCACCGAGTCGTTGACGTTGATGGCGGGGAAGAGGAGCGTCCCCGCCTTCTGCATCTCGTAGAGCCGGTGGACGCCGGTGGTGGTCTCCTCCGTGACCCCGGCGCAGTCCTTGGCCACCCGCGTCCAGCGCTTCGCGTCCCGCTTCAGCTCGCGCGCCAGCAGCCGGAGGATGACCGCGTACTCCTCCGGATCGGAGGGGCGCGGGGCGGGGACCTTGCCCGCCCGCTCGAACTCCACCCCCTTGTGGATGAGGAGGGTGGCGTCGCCGCCGTCGTCCACGATCTGGGTCGGCCCCTTGCCGTCGCCGAAGTCGAGGGCCCGCTCGGTGCACTCCCAGTACTCGACGAGCGTCTCGCCCTTCCAGGCGAAGACCGGCACGCCCCGGGGCTCCTCCGGGCTCCCCCCGCGCCCCACCACCACCGCGGCCGCGGCGTGGTCCTGGGTGGAGAAGATGTTGCAGCTCGCCCAGCGCACCTCGGCGCCCAGGTCGACCAGGGTCTCGATGAGGACCGCGGTCTGGACGGTCATGTGCAGCGAGCCGGTGATCCGCTGGCCGGCGAGGGGCCGGGCCTTCCCGAACTCCTCCCGCACGGCCATCAGGCCGGGCATCTCCTTCTCGGCGAGCTCGATCTCCTTGCGGCCCCAATCGGCCAGGGCCAGGTCCTTCACCTGGTGCTCGAGGGCTGCGGGGGTCGGCGCCGCCCGGGGGGCGGCCTTCTTCTTCGCGATCGAGACGGCCATGTCCTTCCTCTCCTTGGTCTGACGGCTCGTTAGTTCCGTGCAGGGCGCTCGCCCGTGCAGACGACCAGGCCCGGTCCCCTCGCCCCCGGCTCCGGCGGCAGGGCGCGCGCACCCACGGCGGCCAGCCCCGCCTCGCGCAGGGCGGCGGCGAGCGCGGCCGGGTCGAACCCGGGCTCCACCTGGCCCATCCGGCGCCGGAGCTCCTCGTCGGCGTGCCGGGCGGCGTCCAGCACCACCAGCCGGCCGCCCGGCCGGAGGATCCGGGCCGCCTCCCGGAGCACGGAGGTGGGCTCCTCGAGGTAGGCGAGGACCAGCACCAGGAGGGCGGCGTCGCAGCGCCCGGTCTCCAGCGGGAGGGCGGCGAGGTCGGCCTCGTGCAGCTCCACGTTCTCGAGCGGCTCGGTCCGGCGGCGCGCCGCCCGGAGCATGGCCGGGGAGCGATCCACCGCGATCACCCGCCGGACGTGGGGGGCGAGCTCGGCGGTGAGGGCGCCGGTGCCGCAGCCCAGGTCGGCCACCGTCCAGCGCGAAGGGAGGAGGGCGAGGAGGGCCTCCTGGCCGAAGGCGCGGCCGTAGACCCGGGCCCGGAGCTCGTCCCAGGCCCCCGCCGCCCCGGCGAAGAACCGCTCCGCCCCGTCGCGCCGGGCGCGCACCGCCTGGAGCCGGTCGGCGTCCTGCCGGACCACCGCCCAGCCCTCGCTCTCCCCGCGCGCCACCAGCCAGAGCTTCCGCGCCCCGGGGTCGAGCTCGGGGGCCCAGCCGTAGAGGCTCTGCGTCCCCCGGCGGCGAGCGGCCAGCCACCCCAGGTCGGAGAGCACCTTGAGGTGCCGGCTCACGGTCGACTGGGGCAGGGCGAGGACCTCGCAGAGCTCGAGCACCGAGAGCTCCCGCCGCTCCACCGCCCGGAGGATGCGGAGGCGGGTGGCGTCGGCGAGCCCGTCCATCCAGGCGAGGAGCGCCTCGGGGGTGCGGGCCGGCTCGGGGGCGGGGGCGGGGGACCGTGTCATCGCTCCATCCGGATGGACGGATATACCGGCGGGCCCCGCCCGTCAAGGCGAGCCCCGGCCGGGGCCGCGCGGGGCGCAGCACCGGGGAGCGATGGGGGTCGCGGCGGGGGGCCGGAGGGGGCGCCCTACCCGGCCGCCACCGCCCGGACCCTGGAGCCCCCGGCGGAGAGCCCGGCGGCCTCGGCCAGCGCCTCCTTGCGGTCGGTCCGCTCCCAGGTGAAGGACTTCTCGGTCCGGCCGAAATGGCCGTAGGCGGCGGTGCGCTCGTAGATCGGGCGCAGGAGGTCGAGCCCCTCGATGATCTCCCGGGGCTGCAGCCCGAAGACCTCGCGCACCGCCCGGGCGATCTTGGCCTCCGGGACGGTGGCCGTGCCGAAGGTGTCCACCATCACCGAGACCGGGTCGGCCACCCCGATGGCGTACGCCACCTGGACCTCGCAGCGGCGCGCCAGCCCGCCCGCCACCACGTTCTTGGCGATGTGGCGCCCCATGTAGGCGGCCGAGCGGTCGACCTTGGAGGGGTCCTTCCCGGAGAAGGCGCCGCCGCCGTGGCGGCCCATGCCGCCGTACGTGTCGACGATGATCTTGCGCCCGGTGACCCCGGTGTCGCCCATGGGGCCGCCGATCACGAACCGGCCGGTGGGGTTGATGAAGATCCTGGTCTTCCGGTCGATGAGGCGGCGGGGGAGCGCGCGGGCGATGACCTCCTCGCGGATCGCCTCGTGCAGCCGCTTGTTGGAGACGTCGGCGGCGTGCTGGCTCGACACCACGACCGTGTCGATCCGGGCCACCTTGCCTGCCCGGTACTCGACCGACACCTGGCTCTTGCCGTCCGGCCGGAGGAAGTCGAGCCCGGCCTTCCGGGCCTTGGCGAGCTGCCGGGTCACGGCGTGGGCGTACTGGATGGGGGCGGGCATCAGCTCCGGCGTCTCGTCGCAGGCGTAGCCGAACATCATCCCCTGGTCGCCCGCGCCGCCGACGTCCACGCCCTGGCCGATGTCGGGCGACTGCTGGTCGACCGCCACCAGGACGGCGCAGGTGTTCCCGTCGAAGCCCATCTCGCCGTTCGTGTACCCGATCCGCTTCACCACCTCGCGGGCCAGCTTCGGGTAGTCGATCCGGGCCTTGGTGGTGATCTCCCCGGCGATCATGACGTAGCCGGTCTTGAGGAGCGTCTCGCAGGCGACCCGCCCCTTCGCGTCCTGCCGGAGCACCGCGTCCAGGACGGCGTCCGAGATCTGATCGGCCATCTTGTCGGGATGGCCCTCGGTCACGGACTCCGAGGTGAAGAGATAGTCGCTGGTCGCCATGGGCTCTCCTGGGGGAGGGCAAGGTACGCGCGCCGCGCGCGCGGTGTCAATATGGCGGAGGAACGGCCGCCCCGGCCGCCCGATCGGACGCCGCCCGCGCGGGCGGACGGCCTTCAGCCGCTCACCGCCCCGACCGCGCTCTCCTGCTCGAGGAGGCCCGGGAAGCGCCGGGTCATCTCCGCGCGCACCTCCCGCTCGATGTCGTCCGCGGTGGAGAGGGCGAGGAGCCGGTCGAGGAGGGAGCGGCCGTCCGAGGCCTTGGCCGCCCGGATCACCCGCTTCACGAGGGGGATGGAGGAGCCGTTCATGGAGAGCTCGGAGACGCCCAGGCCGAGGAGGACCAGGGCGTTGACCGGCTCCCCCGCCATCTCCCCGCACATCGAGACCGGGAGGCCCGCGCTCCGGGCGGCCTCGCAGACGACCTTCACCATGCGCAGCACCGCCAGGTGCAGCGGCTTGTAGAGGTAGGCGACGTCCTTGTTCTGGCGATCGATCCCGATGGTGTACTGGATGAGGTCGTTGGTCCCGACGCTGAAGAAGTCGCACTCGCGCGCCAGCCGGTCCGCGATCATCGCCGCCGAGGGGAGCTCGATCATGATCCCCACCGGCGTGTCCCGCATCGGGACGCCGGCCCGAGCGAGCTCGTCGCGCACCTCCTGGTAGTTCCGGCGCGCCGCCCGGAGCTCGGCCACCCCGGAGATCATGGGGAACATGATCCTGAGGTTGCCGTGGACCGACGCCCGCAGGAGCGCGCGGAGCTGCGCCCGGAACATCTCGGGCTGGCGGAGCGAGTAGCGGATGGCGCGGAGCCCGAGGGCCGGGTTCTCGGCGTGGATCCGCATCCCGGCGGGGAGCTTGTCGCCCCCCAGGTCGAAGGTGCGGATGGTGACCGGCCGGGGGGCCAGCGCCTCCAGGACCCGCCGGTAGTTCTGGTAGTGCTCCTCCTCGCTCGGGAGCTCGCTCCGGCCGAGGTAGAGGAACTCGGTCCGGTAGAGCCCGACCGCCTCCCCGCCGTGGGCGAGCAGGCTCGGGACCTCCTCGACGAACTCGATGTTGCCGGCCAGCCGGACGGTGACCTCGTCGAGGGTCCGGGCGGGCAGGTCGCGGGTGGCGAGCAGGCCGCGCTCGACCTCGAGCCGCCGCTCCCGGGCGGCCTCGTACTCGGTCCGCTCGCCCGGGCTGGGGTTGACGACCACCACCCCGCGGCCGCCGTCCACCACGATCCAGTCGCCGCGCTGCACCACCGAGGAGATCTTCCCCACCCCCACCACCGCCGGCACCTCGAGCGCCCGGGCGACGATGGCCGTGTGGGAGGTCTTGGCGCCCGCGTCGGTGACGAAGGCCCCCACCTTCCGGTCGTGGAGGAGGAGGGCGGTGTCGGCCGGCGAGAGGTCGTGGGCCACCACGATCGCCCCCTCGGGCGGCGCCTCGTCCACGTCCGGCGTCTGGCCGAGCAGGTTCTTGATCACGCGCTCGCCGACGAAGTCCACGTCGGCGCGCCGCTCCTTGAAATACTCGTCCGCCTGCTCATGGAAGGCGCTCTTGATCTTGCGGGTGGCCCGCTTGACCGCCCACTCCGCGTTGAGCCGCTCCTCCCGGATGAGCCGCTGCGCCTCGAGGACGAGCATCTCGTCCTTCAGCATCATCCGGTGCATGTCGATGATGGCGGTGTGCTCGGCGCCGCCCGGGGCCGGCCCGCCCCCCACCTTCTCGCGGACCTCGGCCAGCTGCAGGTCGGAGAGCTCCAGGGCGGTGCGCAGCCGGGCCAGCTCCCCCTCCACCTCCTCTGGGCCCAGCCGCCGCTTCGGGGTCCGGATCCTCCGCCGGTCCACCAGCCAGGCGCGCCCGATGGCGATGCCAGGGGAGGCGGCCAGCCCGACGAGGATGGTGGTGCCGACGGGCGTCATGTCTCCCCGAAGCCCTTCTCGATCACCGCCGCGAGTGCCAGCATGGCGGCGTCGGCGTCGTCGCCCTCGACCGACACCGTGATCTGCGAGCCCTTGGCGGCCGCCAGGGTGAGCACGCCCATGATGCTCTTCCCGTTCACCTCCATGCCGTCCTTCTCCACGTGGATCTCGGAGCGGTAGCGGTTGGCGGTCTGGACGAGCTGGGCGGCGGCCCGGGCGTGGAGCCCGAGGGTGTTCACGATCAGGAAGGTGCGCTCGTGCCGAGCCACTAGCCACTCCCGTGGAGGTGGCCGAGCAGGAGCGCCGCCGCGACCCCGGCCAGGGCGGCGACGTAGGCGGCGGGGAGGAGCCTCGCGCCGCGCGAGAGGGCCAGGTAGCCGAGCGCCGCTGCGAGCCCGGCCAGGATCGAGGCCGGCGGCCCGCCCGCCGCGCCGGCGCGGACCACCAGGATCGAGGCGGCCAGGCCGCAGAGGACCGCGCCCGCGGCGCGCAGCCGGTCGGCGGCGACCGGGAGGGCGAGCCGGGCCACGGTGGAGACGAGCGCGTCCCCGCGCCGGTAGCCGGCCCGGAAGAGCCCGATCCGCAGGGCGAGGTGGATGCCGTTGTAGACGGCGAGCGCGGCGACGATCGCCGGGATGCCGTACACCAGCCCACCCACCGCGGCGAGCGCCCCGAAGAACGGCCGGAGGGCGGTCCAGAAGAAGCCGTCGCCCACCGCCGCCAGCGGGCCCTGGAGCGTCTGCTTGTAGGCGAGCGGCCCCTGCCCGGGCTCGGCCCCGGCCGCCACCTGCTCCTCGTGGTGGATCGCCCCGCCCACGATCGCCGCCGCCATGTAGGGGTGGCAGTTGAAGAAGCCCAGGTGGCGGCGAAGCGCCTCCTCGCGGCGGGCCGGATCGGCGTAGAGGGCGCGCAGCGCCGGGGCGATGGCGTAGGCGAACCCCAGGTTCTGCATGCCCCGGCGGTTCCAGGCGGCCTGCAGGAACAGGCACCGCCAGAAGACGCGCGCCAGGGTGAGGGCGGGGACCCGCGGCGCCTCCGTCACGGCCCGGACCCCCGGAGCGCGAGCCGCGCCGCCAGCCCGACGGCGAGCGCGGCGAAGAAGAAGAGGGGGGCGGCCCGGGCCCGGAGCGCCTTGGCCCCGGAGGCGCAGGCGAGCGCCGCGAAGGCGAAGAAGCCGAGCCGGAGCGGGGCGGCGGCGGCCGGCATCGCCTGCAGGAAGCGGGGGATGAGGGAGGCCGCCAGCGCGGCGCCCACCGGAGCGAGCACTGCGGCGAGGGCGAAGGGCGCGGCCAGCCCGTAGAGGTTGCAGCGGATCGCCTCGCGGATCCGGTGCTCTGCCAGGGCCTGTTCGGCGTGGCAGGCGATCCGCTCGTTGAGCCCGCCCTCCATGGCCCGGTCCAGGCGCCGGCCCAGGACGGCCAGGGGGGCGGCCACCAGGACCGCCAGGATCGCGATCTCCGGGGTCACGCCGGTCCCCAGGGCGCGCCCGGCCAGCACCGCCCCGCCGGCGATGGCGGCGGTGCCGAGCGCCTCGTGGGCGGGGACGGCGGCGCCCAGGTTCACCGCCCCGAGCCAGAAGAGCTCGAGGGGCGGCGCCACCAGGAGCCCCCCGGCGGCGTCGCCCAGCGCCCATCCCGCCACCGGCGCGAGGGCGATCGGGCGCGACAGCATCGCCTGGAGGAAGCCCTTTCGCTCCACCGCGGCGAGCCCGGCGATGAGCCCTAGGACGAGATAGGCCAAGCCCGATCAGTCTAACCTAACGGGCCGCCGCGTACCGGCGTTCGATCTCCTCCAGCCCGGCGGGGGGCTCGGCCGGGACGGCCCGGACCTCCAGCTCGAAGCCCTCGGCGGCGAGGGCTCGCAACGTGGCGAGATCCGGCTCGGAGAGGAAGACCGAGGGCGTCACCTGCCGCCGCCCGGCCCCGAAGTGCAGGTTGCCGATGTTCACCTTGCGTGCGATGGCGGGGGTGAGGCCCGCCGCCCGCGCCGCCGCCAGCCCCGGCAGGTCCCGCAGGAGCAGGAGCACCTTCGGCCCGGGCCGGGCGAGCGCGGCGAGGTCCAGCTCCGCCAGCCGGGTGATGCGGACGGGGAGCTCGGGCGGGACGCAGAGCGTCATCGCCGCCCGGGCGAGCTCGCTGCCCGCCGCCTCGTCGTCGGCGACCACCACCTGGTCGATCCCGAGCCGCGGGACCCAGGCCTCGAGGATCTGGCCGTGGAGGAGGCGGTTGTCGACGCGGACGAGCGGGATCACGGGGAGGGGACGGGGCCGCGGGGGTCGGAATTCACGGGAGGCCCGCCGGGCGGGGAACGCCTCGGGGCCCGGGGGACGAGCGGGGAGCGCCCACCGTCCCTCAGTGCCGGCTCGTGCGGACCCGGCTGCGCAGGAGCTCCGAGGCGAGGGTGATGTTCTTCTGCCCGTAGGCGGTCACCAGCTCCGCGATGGAGGCCAGGGTGGGGTGCTCGGCCCGCGCCGTGGCCAGCTTCAGGACCATGGGGAGGTTCACCCCGGTGACGACCTCGAGCTTCTCGTCCAGGAAGGTGAGCGCGAGGTTGGCCGGGGTTCCCCCGAACATGTCGGTGAGCACCAGCACCCCCTCGCCGCCGTCGACGGCGCGGACCGCCTCCGCCAGGCGGGCCCGGGCGTCGTCCATCGACATGCCCGAGCCGATGCTCACGGCCTGGCAGCGCTCCAGCGGCCCCACGATCCCCTGGGCCGTCTGGAGGAGCTCCTCCGCGAGCCGGCCGTGGGTGGCGACGACGAGTCCGACCATGTGCGGGTTCCCGTGCTCCCTGGCGCCCCGGGCGCCACCTCCGCGGCGACCCCCGTCCGCGGCGCGCGTACCATAGCCGAGCGCGCGGGCCGGGGCCACCGTTCCGGGGCTACTCCTTGTCCAGGTCCCGGTGCCAGAGGCGGACCGGCTGGCCGCCCTGCTCCAGCCTCCCGGCGAGCGCCGCCGCGAGCGCCACCGAGCGGTGCTTGCCGCCCGTGCAGCCGATCGCGATCGTCAGGTAGCTCTTCCCCTCGTTCCGGTAGCGGGGGAGGAGGAAGTCGCACAGCTCCCCGAGCCGGCCGAGGAACGCCTGGGCGTCCGGCTGGCCGAGGACGTAGTCGCGGACCCGCGGGTCGGTGCCCGGGTAGGGCCGCAGCTCCGGGACGAAGTAGGGGTTGGGGAGGAACCGGACGTCGAGGACCAGGTCGGCGTGGGCGGGGAGCCCGAGCCGGAAGCCGAACGAGACCACGGTCACGCCCAGCTTCGCCCCCTCCCCGGCGGCGAACCGGCGGGTGACGAGGCGCTTGAGCTCGTGCACGTTGAGGGCGGTGGTGTCGATCACCTCGTCGGCCAGCGCCCTGAGGTCGGCGAGCGCGCGCCGCTCGGCGGCGATGCCGTCCGGCACCGTCCCCCCCTCGCCCGCCAGGGGGTGGCGCCGGCGGGTCTCCGAGTAGCGCCGGACGAGCGACTCATCCGAGGCCTCGAGGAAGAGGACCTCGACGTCGGCCCCCTTCTGCCGCAGCTCCTGGATCACCCGGGGGGCCTCGGCCAGGAAGCGCCCCTCGCGGGCGTCGACCACCAGGGCGATCCGCGAGACCTCGCCGGCGGTGTGGCCCGAGAGCTCGAGGAGCTTCTCGAGGAAGATGACCGGGAGGTTGTCGACGCAGTAGAAGCCGGCGTCCTCCATCGCCCGGAGCGCGGTGGTCTTCCCCGACCCGGAGACGCCGGTGAGGATCACGACCTGCGGCCCGCCCCCGGGAGCGCTCTCGCTCATTCGACGTCGAGCTCCCCGACCCGGCCGCCGGGCGCGAGGGCGATGGCGCGGTTGAGCCGCTCCTGGAACTCGCGCGCCGAGTGGTGCCCCTGGAGCTTGAGGAGGTGGTTGCGCGCCGCCACCTCCACGATGGTGGTCATGTTGCGCCCCGGCCGGACCGGGACGATCAGCATCGGGACCTCGACGTCCAGGATCCGGAACTTCTTCTCCTCCACCCCGAGCCGGTCGTACTCGACGTTGGGATCCCACTCCACCAGCTCGAGGACGATCTCGATCTTCTTCCGCTCGCGGATCGAGGCGACGCCGAAGAGGTCCTTGATGTTGATGATCCCGAGCCCGCGGATCTCCATGTGGTGCTTGATGATCTCGGAGCCGGCCCCGACCACCGAGTCCGGGGTCCGGCGCTTCACGTCCACGATGTCGTCCGCCACCAGCCGGTGGCCGCGCATGATGAGGTCGAGGGCGATCTCGCTCTTGCCGATCCCGGACTTGCCGAGGAGCAGGATCCCGACCCCGAAGACGTCGAGCAGCACCCCGTGCATCGAGGTCTGGGCGGTGAGGATGTCCTCCAGGCAGTTCTGCACCGACTCGATGAAGCTCGAGGAGAGGTGGCTGGTGCGGAGGAGGGGCACGCCGGCGTGCTCCGCCGCGGCGAGCATCTCCGGGGGCGGCTCGAGCCCCTTGGTGACCACCAGGCAGGCGATGTCCTGGGAGAAGAAGGTGCGCAGCACCTCGCCCGCACGCTCGCGCGACAGGGTGGCGAGGTAGCTCATCTCCGTGTTGCCGAAGACCTGCACCCGCTCCTTGTGCAGGTACTCGGTGAAGCCGGCCAGCACCAGCCCGGGCTTCTGGATCCGGGCGGAGCTGATCCGGCGCGACAGCCCCTGCTTCCCGGCGACCAGGGAGAGCCGGAGGTCGAACTTCTGGTCGTCGAGCAGGGCCCCGACGCGGATGGCGTCCATTCGGGCCGCAGTCTAACCCGCCGTAACCCGGGGCCGCCACCCGGCGCTCGCCCCGCGGGCGCACGCCGGCGTCCCCCGGCCGCGCGACGGAGCGGGCGCGCGTCCTCCCGGTCGAGCGCCCGCTCCGGGAGCGCCCGACACGGTCCGTCCGTCCGAGGCGCCGCGGGCACGGGTCGACGGCCCGGGCGGCAGGGCCGGGCGCCGCAGCGACCCGCTCCGGCCCCGGTGGGGGCGGGGCCCGGCGACGCGCGACCGGCCGTTCACGTTGACGCTATGCTGCCCAGGTCACTAGATTGCCCCGCCCGATGCAGCTCAAGATCCTCTACCACGGCAACTGCTTCGACGGCTGCGCATCGGCCGCGCTCTTCGGCCGCTTCTTCCGCGAGCACGAGGGCACCCGGCTCGCGAGCGTGGTCTACCAGCCGCTCCAGCACCAGCAGGGGGATCCCTTCCCCCCCGACGCGTTCGACGCCGACGTGAGCGCCTGCGTCGACTTCCGCTTCTCCCCCCGGCTTCACTGGTGGTTCGACCACCACGCCAGCGCCTTCCCCACCCCGGCCGACCGCGAGGCCTTCGCCCGCGACCGGAGCGGGCAGAAGTTCTGGGATCCGGCCGCCCCGAGCTGCACCGGCCTCATCGCCCGGATCCTGCCCGAGCGGTTCGGCTGGCGCGCCGACGACCTCGCCGACCTGGTGCGCTGGGCCGACGTCATCGACGCCGCCCGCTTCGAGTCGCCGGCCACCGCCGTCCGGCTCGAGGAGCCGGCCCTGCGCATCATGACCCTGCTCGAGGCGACCCGCGACCCCTCCGTCCCGGCCCGGATCATCGAGGCGATGCAGCACCGGCCGCTGGCGGAGATCGCCGCCGCCCCCTGGGTGACCGCCCCCCTCGCCCCGATCCTGGAGCGCCACCGCGCCGCGATCGAGGTGGTCCGACGGCAGGCGCGGCTCTCGGACGGGGTGGTGGAGATCGACCTCGGCGACACCGGGATCGAGGCGGCCAACAAGTTCATCGCCTACGACCTCTTCCCCGAGGCGCGCTACACGGTGGTGGTCACCCGCGACCCCAAGCGGACCAAGGTCTCGGTGGGGTCGAACCCCTGGGCGCGCCCGCCCCGGGCCCACGACATCTCCAAGCTCTGCGAGCGGTACGGCGGGGGTGGCCACCCGGTGGTCGGCGCCGTCTCCCTCGCGCCCGACCGGATCGCGGAGGCGCGCCGCGTGGCGGGCGAGATCGCCCACGCGCTTCGCGGGGAGCCGGCGGCATGACCCCTGGCCAGTACATCCTGGTCGTCGACGACGACGACGACTTCCGCGAGGCGCTCGGCGAGGTCCTCACCGAGGCCGGCTACCCGGTGCAGCGGGCGGAGAACGGCGAGGTGGCGCTCTCCCGGGTGGCCGAGGAGGCGCCCGGGATCGTCCTCCTCGATCTCAAGATGCCGGTGCTCGACGGCTGGGGGGTGATGGAGCGGATGCGCGGGGACGCGAAGAGCGCGGCCGTGCCCATCCTCATCCTCTCCGCCTACGGCTTCGAGTGGGAGGCCGAGCTGCTCGGCGCGCAGGGCTACATCCCGAAGTCGGTGGGCATGGACGAGATCCTGGAGCGCGTCCGCAAGGCGGCCGGGCCGCCGCCGCTCCGGCACTAGGGCAGCGCCCGGCGAGGGCTGAGGGCCGGGGCCCATTCACCCCGTCCATCGTCACCCCCACCAGGACGGCCGAGCGGCAACCACGACCGTCCGCCAGGACGGCCCGATCGCGTCTCTGGCGCCCCCCGAGCCTACCGCGGACCGCGGCGCCGGGGAGGCTCGCCGGCCAGGTCGGCCGGCCCCACCGTCCCCTCCCCGAAGCGCTCGGCCAGCGCGTCGACCGCGGCGTTGAGGGCCTTGCGCCGCTGCGCCCCCGCCTCCTCCTCCGGGCCGGGCGCCTCCCGTCCGGCGTCGAAGAGGCCGAGCTGGGACCGCTCCGCCTCGCCGGCGAACCCCGAGACCGAGATCCCGGTGAGCCGGACCGGGCGCGAGAGGTCCACGCGCTCCAGCTGCTCGCGGGCCGCCTCGAAGATGGCCCGGTCGTCGTCGGTGGGGCGCTCGAGCGTCACCCGCCGCGTCACCAGGCTGAAGTCGGCGTACTTCACCTTGAGCGTGACGACGTGGCCCGCCAGGGCGGCCGCCCGCAGCCGGCGCCCCACCCGCCCGGCCTGCGCGAGCAGCTGCCGCTCCAGCCCCTCGCGCCCGAGCCGGTCCTCGGCGAAGGTCTCCTCCGCCCCCACCGACTTGGCCGCCTCGTCCGCCACCACCTCCCGCGGATCGTCTCCCCGGGCCAGCGCCCGCAGGCCCCGGGCGTGGGACGGGCCGAGGGCGGCGGCGAGCGCCGACTCGGGGAGCGCCGCCAGGTCGCCGATGGTCGCCACCCCGATCCGGCGCAGGGCGGCCTCGGTGACCTCCCCCACCCCCCAGAGGCGCCCCACCGGCAGCGGCGCGAGGAACGCCGCCGTGCCGCCCGGCGTGACCTCCACCAGGCCGTCGGGCTTGCCCAGGTCGGTGGCGATCTTGGCGGCGAGCTTCACCTCGGCGACGCCGGCGGAGACCGCGAGGCCGCACTCGCTCCGCACCGCGCCCTTGATGGCGAGGGCGATCTCGCGCCCGCTGCCGCGAAGGGCGCGGCTCGCGGTCACGTCGAGGAAGGCCTCGTCGAGCGAGAGCGGCTCGACGAGCGGCGTGTAGCGCCGGTAGATCCCGAAGACCTGATCCGAGATCGCCGAGTAGCGATCGAAGCGCGGCGAGACGAAGACCCCGTCGGGGCACAGGCGGCGCGCGCGGGCGGTCGGCATCGCGGAGCGGACGCCGAACCGCCGCGCCTCGTAGCTCGCCGCGCAGACCACGCCCCGTCCCCCGATCCCGCCGACGATCACCGGGCGACCGCGCAGCGACGGATCGTCGAGCTGCTCCACCGACGCGTAGAAGGCGTCCAGATCGAGGTGGAGGATCGTGCGCGGACCGCTGCCCATGGCCACCTCCACGTATAGGCCCCATCTCCGTCGGCGGCCCAAAGGGGACGCGTTCAGACTTGACCTGGGTCAAAGTACCCGGTTAAGACGCCCGCATGGACGGCTCGGTGGCCAACCGTCGTATCGGCCCGCCGCGCCCCGGGATCGCGGAGCGGATCTGGGACGCCGCGAGGACCGAGTTCTCGAAGCGGGGCTACCACGGCGCCCGCGTCCAGGGGATCGCCCGGGGCGCCTCCTGCAACGTCGCCCTCATCTACCGGCACTGGGCGTCGAAGCGGGCCCTCTACCTCGACATCCTCCGCTCCGTGTGGCTCGCGGCGGCGGGCGAGATCGCCCAGCTGGTGGAGAGCGGGCCGGGCGGGCCGGACGCGGTGGTCGGCGCCTACCTCGACGCGATGATGAAGGACCCGATGGGCGCGCAGATCCTGGTGCGGGAGTACCTGGACGGCGCCCCCTTCCTCTCCCAGCTCACCGCCGCCGAGCCGTCGCTGCTCGAGCCGGTCCAGCGCGCCGCCGCCCTGCTCGCCGGCGAGGCCGAGGGACGGGCCACCGATCCGGTGCTGGCGGTGGTGACGGTGGGCGGGCTGGCGGCGCTGGTCGCCTCGGCCCAGGAGGCGGTCCGGCCGTTCGTCTCGGTGCCGCTCCCTCCGGAGACCTGGCGCGCCCACGTGCTCCACCTCCTCACCCACGGCGTGGGGACCGGGCGGGGCAATGGCTCGCCTGCCCTGCACCCCTGAGCCACGCCACGGGGCGTGCCGCCCCGCCGCTGCACCTCGTCGCCCCGGAACCCACCCGGCGCGCCGCGAAGCTTCCCGGCCTCGCGGCCACGGGATAGACCTCCCCTCATGACGAACGACGTGGTGGTGGTGGGCGCCGGCCTCCAGGGGGCGGCGGTCGCCTTCCGGCTCGCCCAGGCCGGACAGTCCGTGACCGTGCTGGAGCGGGCCATCCCCGGGGCGGAGGCCTCGAGCGCGGCCGGCGGGATCCTCTCGCCCGGCGTCGAGGCGGTCGAGCCGGGTCCTTTCTACTCGCTGTGCGCCGCCTCGCTGGCGCGCTACCCGGCCTTCGTCCGGGAGGTGGAGGCCGCGAGCGGGCTCTGGGTCGGCTACCGGGGCGGCGGGACCCTCGAGGTGGGGTTCGACGACGCCCACGCCAAGGTGCTGGCGGGCCGGGCCGAGAAGCTGCTCGGAGCCGGCTTCGCGGTCGAGGTGCTGGACGACGCGGCGGTGCGGCGGCTCGAGCCCGGCCTCTCGCCGGGGGCGCGCGGCGCGCTCCTTTTCCCCGGCGAGGCCTCGGTGGACCCGCGCCTCCTCGCCCGCGCGGTCTACCTCGCGGCGGCGAAGGCCGGGGCGCGCTTCCTCACCGGCCAGGTGCGCCGGATCGTTCACCAGGGCGGCCGGGCAGTCGGCGTGGACCACGAGAGCGGGCGGCTCGAGGCCGGGGCGGTGGTGCTGGCGGCCGGCGCCTGGAGCATGCTGGTCGAGGGGAGCGGGCTTCCGCCGGGGGCGGTCCGGCCGGTGCGCGGGCAGATCGCGGTCCTCGACACGCGCCCCCCGCTCCTCTCCCGCGTGATCTTCTCCGGGAACGGCTACGTGGTGCCCCGGGCCGACGGCCGGATCCTGTGCGGCTCCACCATGGAGGAGGTGGGCTTCGAGAAGGCGGTGACCGCGAGGGGGCTGCGCCACGTGCTCGAGGTCGCCCTCGAGATCGCCCCGGCGCTGGCGGAGGCGCCGGTCGTCGAGACCTGGTCCAACTTCCGGCCCGCCAGCCCCGACGGCGAGCCGATCCTCGGCCCGGGCCTGGTGGAGGGGCTCTTCTACGCCACCGGCCACACGAGGAACGGCATCCTCCTCGCCCCCGTCACCGCCGACGCCGTCGCCGCCGCGGTGCTGGGGAGGCCGCCCCCGGTCGACCTCGCGCCCTTCTCGCCCGCCCGCCTGGGCACCGGCCGAGGGCTCAGGTCGCCCTGACCGGCCCCCGGCTGGCACCGCCGCGCTCGCTGTGGCAAGCTCTGCCTCGATGCTCCGGCCGCTCCGCCGCGCGGCGCTCGTCCTGCTCGCCGCGGCCTGCACCCG
>Ga0335076_10002891_pt1 | contig 17151 bp, 18 predicted proteins | sample Lox_Sample_25_FD_206717 | JGI IMG/M metagenome (GOLD analysis project Ga0335076, IMG submission 206717) | Soil microbial communities from Loxahatchee National Wildlife Refuge, Florida, United States - Lox_Sample_2.5 | ecosystem: Environmental > Terrestrial > Soil > Wetlands | place: USA... | reverse complement strand
AGAGCAGGTCCGCCCGGCATGCGGTCGCGACGGATCAGACGTGCTCATCGGCGTGCGATCGGGAAGGCTAAGCGGCGAGCGGTCGTCTGAGCGCGCCAGCGTCCTACGCGCCGGTGACGACAGATCTTCAGTGCGTGCGCAGCGTTCGTGCACGGCGCCTGGGAACCCTGAGCGCGGTCGGTAGGGCGAGGGCGAGGAGGAGGTCACCACGCACCTTGAGCTTCCCCGCGATCAGGAGTCGCTCGGCGCTGGCGGTACCTCCGACCAGCCGCAGAAACGCCACCGGTTCAAGCTCGAGCGTCAACGCCGGCTTAGGTTCGTCGTGTCTCGGTCTCCTGCCCCGGCCCTCGATGAGCGCGAGCTGATAGCGGTCGATGCCGCCGTCTCGCCGCCCTGTGATCCTGAACTCGACGACCGCGTCGACGCGAGTGTCAGGCTGGGCGCGCTGACGGATCGTGCGGAAGATTTGCCACAGCACGAGCCCGCGAAGCCGGCCGCGCATAACCGACCGGAGTCTGCGCTGCGAGGACCTCCCGACCCACCAAGCCAGCGCTTGTGCCTTCAGGTCAGCAAGCCGGCGTCTGCGACGGCGGCGCTGGACGCTCGTCATCCTCAATATCTTCGCGGACCGGGAGGTCGCCCTCACGGGCGTCCCAGATCCGAGCAGGACCCCGCCGCCCGATGCGCTCGCCACTTCCAAGCTCGTCCGGGCTTTCTACCGATGGCAAGGCCGGCCGGCTGGCCTAGGGTCGCCTACGACGGTGGCCACCAGCTTTCCCGCGAGCCGGGAATCGCGCACCGGCCGCCGCGAACACGTGTCAACGGGACGCACGTCCCTCGAGGGAGGAGGCAATCCTCATGCCAGAAACCAAGACCCAGCGTAGCGCGGCGGCGCGCAAAGGGGCAGCCACTCGGAAGGCCCACGAGCTCGAGCGCGAGCAGGAGCAGCACGACCTCCGGCGCAAGGAGCAGGTGAGCGAGGTGGTCGACCGGACCTCCGAGCTCTCCGACGATATGCTCAAATCGCTCGAGTCCGGGTCGCGCGCCGCGATCGAGGCGGTTCGCAAGTTCGTCGACGTCGTAGACGAAGCGTTGCCGGCGTTACCCCACGGCGAGCGTCCATCCCGCCGGCGAGAAATCGTGGACGCCGCGATGGATATGGCCGACCGGCTCGTCAAGACTCAGTATGAGTTCCTGCGCAGCGTGGTGCACAGCGCTGGGACTACGCTCAACCGAGAGGAAGACGAGAAATAGAGCCCGGCGGGCCCCCAGCGCCAACCGCCAACCTCGAGACTAAGCAGGCTCCGTCGTCAACCGGGCGCTTGTCCTGCCCTCCGACGACACGCATGAGCTACGGCGATTCAAAGCCGGCTAGCACCCACCCCCGTGAACATGCAGAGGGCGCCGTGCGGGACGTCCTTTGTCCGGCCGACGTGCCCGCGGCCCGGAGTCGAAGTAATTGTTGAATCGGCCGAAGGTCGGTAGCAGGGACCCCGTCGGCGTTCACAATACCCGGAGACATGGCCACCGGTCGACGCTCGGCGCCTATGACCGCATGGTCAGCGCCGTGAGCGGCGGCGGCGTCGCCATTCCGGTTCGGACCTTGAAGCGCGGGCAGGGGCCACCCGGCGTAAGTACCTGGGCAATCTTGTGCTACGCGTACCGGCCGTAGCCGCGCAGGCGAATCGCTTCGAGCACGCGCTCTATCGCCAGCTCGTATGCGGCGACGCGGAGTGAGACGCTGAGCGCAGCGGCACGCTGCTCGACCTCGCGGTAGGCGGCCCGCATTCTCGCTCCCAGCTTGTTGTTCACCTCGTGCTCGTCCCAGCGCGCGTGCTGGAGGTTCTGGACCCACTCGAAATAGGACACGACGACCCCGCCGGCGTTGGCGAGCACGTCGGGAACGACGAGCACTCCTCTCTGGCGCAGGATCTCGTCGGCCGTAGGCGTCGTCGGGTTGTTGGCGCCCTCGATCACCATCCGCGCGCGGACCGAGTCCGCGTTGGCGGCGTGGATCGTCCCGCCCAGCGCAGCCGGGATCAGCACCTCGCAGTCGAGTGCGACCAGTTGCTCCGCCGGGATCGGCTTGGCCCGCGGGTACTCGGTGAGCGTTCCACCCTCGGCGAGATGCTTGGCGACCGCGTCGGGGTCGATGCCGCCTCGGCATGTATCGCCCCCGACGTGTCGGAGACGCCGACGAGCTTGCACCCGAGCTGGGTCATGATCCGGGCCGCCCACGAGCCGACGTTGCCGAAGCCCTGGACCGCGACGCGCGTCGTGTCCGGGTGCAGGCCGAGTCCGCGCGCCGCCTCGCGGTACGCGTACACGATCCCGCGGCCGGTGGCGGCCTCGCGCCCAGGCGAGCCACCGAGTGAGATCGGCTTACCGGTGACTACGGCGGGAGCGTCGCCGTGCAGCTTGGCGTACTCGTCCATGATCCACGCCATCACCCGCGCGTCGGTGCCCGCATCCGGGGCCGGGATGTCGCGCGTGGGCCCAATGATCCCTGCCAGCTTGTCGGTGAATGAGCGAGTGATCAGCTCAAGCCCGTGCTCGTCGAGGTCGCGGGCGGGACAGTTGACTCCTCCCTTGGCGCCGCCGAACGGGATGTCGAGGATCGCAGTCTTCCAGGTCATCAGCGCCGCCAGGGCCCTGACCTCGTCGAGGCTGACGCGCTCGTGATTGCGGATGCCGCCCTTGAACGGCCCCCGCGCGCCGTTGTGTTGCACCCGGTAGCCGGAGAACACGTGGATCCTGGTGTCGCGTAGCCTGACCGGGATTTGAACCTGGACCTCGCGGTGCGCGGTCGTGATCACCGCGCGCAGATCCTCGGCGACGCCTAGGCGATCGGCCGCGACCTCGAAGAAGCGCCCGACGGAATCGAAGCTCGAGATCTCGGCCACGCCGACGTCCGGAGCGCGGTTCGCGACGCGCGGCGACTTGTCCGGGTGGGAACGCCTACCAACCGGTGTCTCCAGTGGCTCCTCCGCTCGTGGCTCGCTCACGGCCCCAGGGCGAACGGTGAACACTCGTCGATCGCGAGGGTGAACGCGTCACCCACGACGCGGTTGTGCCAGCGGATCAAGCCCTCGACGTAGCTCAACGCGCTACGCGTGTAGCTGCCGATGAAGCGGACAGCAAACCACGCCCCGATCGCCGCGATGAACGCCGTGCTGTCGCGCGGTTCGATCACGCTACCCGGCAAATGGAGGGCGGTGTGGCCGCCAGCGCCGATTGCCAGCGACCTACCTTGACAGGCGCGCAGCGTTTTCGGCTGCGGCGTTCCGGTCGTGATCTGGACGCTCTGCCTCTGCGAGCGCGAAGAAGACCGCTTGGCCCCATGGAAGGTCCGCGCCGACACTGGTGAGGTGCCTCCAGCGGTCTGCGCCGAGGCGGCCGCGTGCAGCGTCGAAGTAGTCCCGCGCTAAGCGGTCAAGCATCGCCGGGCAACATGTCGGTCAGCTCGCCGCGACTTGTGGCAGCCGGGATCCCACCCGCTGGGCCGCGAAGCCTACGTATTCGTGGTAGGCAGCGTGCCATCGCCTAAGCACGTCGTCCCAGTGCGCCACGTCCTCTGACAACGGGGGCTCCGCCGCTATGGCTGGTCTCATACCCCACGTATCTCTCGTCATGAGTTGGCGCATCTCGATGAGGGCGTTACCGATTTTCGTGTGTGCCGTCACGATTGGATCGAAATGGCCCAAGCGGATATGAAGCCGGTCGAGCTGCGCTGAAACGGGCCGATTGCATCCTTAGCCTCACTCGCCGGGATCTTGCCGTGCCAGGCCAGCCGCAGCGCAGCGAACACCGCGTCCGAGGCAGCGAGCGCTTCCTCGAGCACAGCGCGGAGGTCGACAAGGTCTAGCCGCTCCCGCTCGTGCTCGAGTTGCAGCTGGAGGCGCTGCTGCTCAGCCGCAAGCTGCTGTGCCTGGCGCTCGGTCTCAGCTGCGAGCTGTTCGGCGAGTCGCACCTTTGCCGCGCCTAGCGCCTGGCTGAGGCGGCGCTGGGTCCAGTGCGCTGGTCCGCAAGGCGACGAAGATCGCGGCAGTGAATGCGAGGATCGCCCCGACGTTGGCCGTCGCGTTCAGGCCAAGGTAGGTCGCCCCCCCGACGGGAGTGACAGCGACCCCCGCCACGCCGGCGTCGGCGCGCGTCAGCATCGACCTGGCCTGCGCCGATTCCTCGGTTCCCACTGGCGAAGGCTGCCAGCAGCCTCGGTCGGACCACCAATGGCACTCTGGGCAGGGAGTTCCTACCAGAAGTCAGCCAGGAGGCTTCTGGGAGGCAAGGCTCTTTGATAGCTCTAGAGGGGTCGTACAGGTAAGCCTTGACCCTGGCCTCCGCTCGCCTCAGGCGACGGGCGATCTCCGCGATTGGCAGAGCCTCCTGATCGCGATAGTGGCGCGCGAGCGCGGCCGCCCTGCGACGCTGCTGAACACGATCAACGCCATCCATCGCCGGGGAAGGTACCGCCCGTCGCCGATCGTTCCGGCAGGCGATAGCCAGCCCACCCCGAGATGGCCGAGACGACCGTGCGCCACGCTTGGCGACGTGAGGCAGTCGGGCAGGTCCGAAGTTCTAGTTGTAATTCGGGCTCCGTAGTTTCGGGCGAACGCAGGTCGGTGTAGCGCGCTTGTTCCTTCGGCGCGGGGCAAGCATCGTGGACGGCATGCGAAGGTTCGCGGGGCATCACTCGGGGTGGCGGCGAGCGCTGGTGCTGAGTGCTCTGGCGGCGGCGGCGTCGGGCTGTGGCGGTGCCGCTTCGCCTGGAGCTACGGCCAAGACGCGACTCGCGAGCGCGCAGCCGGCGTTCACCACCGTTCAGATCAAGCCGCCGTCGGCCGCGGGCGCGGCGGCGTCAGCGAGGCCCCGTGCGGCCCCGTCGGCCGCGCCGGTGCTGCGGCTCGGCTCGCACCGGGCAGCGGTGCGCACGCTGCAGAGCGAGCTGGCACACCTGACCTCCCTGCCGTCCAGCGCCGTCAACGGGTTATTCGGCATGCGCACATGGCACGCGGTCGTCGCGTTCCAGGGCTGGAGCGGCCTGGTTCGCGACGGGGTCGTCGGGCCCAAGACGCGGGCGGCGCTGTCTCACGCGGGCCGGCCGACGCCATGGTCGACGTCGACCGGGTTCGAGGTCCACATCAGTCAGCAGGTGCTGCTGATCGTCGCTGGCGGGCGGGTCAAGCGCGCCATTCACGTCTCCAGCGGAAGGCCCGGATGGTCGACGCCGCGCGGGCACTACACGATCCAATGGCGATCGCGGATGAGCTGGTCGGTGCCTTTCCAGGTCTGGATGCCGCTGGCGCAGTACTTCTACGACGGCTATGCGATGCACGAGTTCTCGGATGTGCCTGCGTACCCGGCCTCTCACGGGTGCATCCGCGTCCCGAGCCAAGAGGCGCAGACCGTGTGGCAGTCCGGACGAATCGGCATGCGTTTGTGGACCAGCCGGTGAGCAGCACCGCCGTTGGGCGGGAACAGCATTTTGGCGCCGGGGGCACCTGGGAACGCAGGCGTGGCTTGCAGGTGGTGAGCACCGGCCGGTGGATCGCCGGTGGCCGATTGCAGCCTCAGCTGCTCGGTAGCTATCCGTTCGCATCTGCGCGGGATTGCGGATGACCGGCGCGTCTGCGCTCGCCAGCCTTGGTGACCAAGTCGAACAGGCAGACCCTGATGGAGTCAGCAAAGGGAGCAAGCAGGCGGTGGGAGGCGAGCTCGAACCAATGACAGGTTGGCGCCGCTTCGGGTCGCCGCGAAGGCGACGAGGATACGTTCGCGCGAGCGTGGTGGCGGCATTTGGTGCGGCGCTGGCGTTGTTCGCCTATGACGCCTCCGCCGCGTCGACCGCGACCTTGACCGCGACCGCGGTGCACATCACAGATCACTCTGCGTATGTCGAGGCCGTGGTCGACTTCAGCGGACCGGGGTTGACCCCCAGCCAGACTCGGGCCACCGACCCGAACCCGTCGGACGGCACAGGCGGTGTGCTGGTGTCCTATCCGGACGTCGCGAGTCGCGTGTCATTAGTGACTGCGCACGGCGTCGCCATCCGCGTGGTTGTGGTGCCCTATGCGCTCAGCGTGGGGATCGGTGCTCTGCCGGGGGCGTTCAAGTATCTCTCCTACGGCCTGGCAGCTTCCGGCCGGCTGGTGATCGACGTGTGGAAGAGCACCTTCGCGTCGTCGGGGAATATCTTCCGCGGGCAGGGCGGCTGTCCGACGCTCAGCCGGGTGGACGCAGCGTCAGGGACGGTGAGCGCGAGCGGTAGCACCGTTGGGCTGTTTGAGAACCAGTTCCGCGTCGTTGTGCGCGACGCTTTCGGAGCTGTGCTGGCGTCACGCTCGGTGTCGGCGATCGGGCGCTGGCGGGTCACGCTGCACTACACCGCGCCGCAGGGGCAGGGCGGCTCTTTCGAGGCCGCAGCGAGGTCGGCCAAGGACGGGGCGCTGGCCTGCCTGGTCCAGCAGGCGCTGGCGCTTCCGGCCTCCAACGCGCGAGCCAACCCGAAGGTGGTCTACCGAGCGTTTGCGGACGTCAACGGCGATGGACGGCTGGATCTGGTGACGCTGCGGCGCACGGGTGCCTCGAAGGGTGAGCTCACCGTGGCGTTGCGCGGTGGTGGGCGTCTGTTCGTCGCCACGCCGTCTGACGCGGTGTGGCTGCCGGGGCTGGTCGCGACCGGCAACGTCGACGGGCGGGCGGGCGCGGCGCTGTTCGTTGACGTCGCGCACGTGACCACCGCGGAGAGCATCGGCATCTACACCGAATCGCGCGGGAGGCTGGTCAGGGCGGGAACGCTTCCGGCGTACGGGAACGACTACGGCGTTCTGTACGGGGTCACCTGCGGCGCTCAGGGCAACCGACATACGGTCACCGACCACTCCTTCTTCATCAGGTTCGGCACGCATCAGTGGATGCGCCATGACACGGTCTACATGTGGCAGGGTCCGGCGCTCAAGCTGTTCTCTCGCGGACGGACGAGCCGGCTGCGTGGAGCGCCCTCACCCGTGCTCGTGGGGGTCCAGTGCGGTCACCCGCCGATGCTGAGCGCGAAGGCCCGCGACGTCCAACACCGCGGCGCCGCCACCCTGCGGGCTGCCAGCCCCGTGCTCGCCGGGATCTGGCGGCGGCTGCCGACGGCGCCCTCGCCCGGCCCGAGCGCGTTGACGGTAAGCGTGTGGACCGGAAGGCAGATGGTGATCTTCGGTCGCGCATACCCGAAGCCACCGCTGGGGATCGACGTCGCGGCCGCCTACAGCCCCAGCAGTAACACCTGGCGCCGGCTGACCCCGCTCAAAGGCCCGGCCGGCAACTTCCAGGGCGAATACCACGCCGTCTGGACCGGCCAGGAGATGCTGGTCCTCGGCCCTGGTGACTTTCAGGCCTACAACCCATTGAGTGATCGCTGGCGGCGGCCGGCAGCGCCGCCGACGGCCGTCGACGGCGCGGGTCTGGTCGTCTGGACGGGCAAGGAGGTGATCGACTGGGGTGGCGGCTGCTGCGGAGATGCGTTCGCGACCGGCTGGGGGTTCAATCCGGTCACGAACCGGTGGCGCAAGCTGCCGAGCTCTCCGCTGGCCCCGAGCCAGAGCCCCAGCGGGGTGTGGACCGGTCACGCGCTGATCGTTCTGGTCAGCGGGCTCGATCCTGACGGCAAGCCGTATCCGAGCAGGTTCGCGCGCATCGCCGCATACAACCCCGTCTGCAAGGCGTGGCGTCGGCTCGCGCCACTGCCAGCTTCCCGGTTCAACGCTGACGTCGTCTGGGACGGCCATGAGATGCTCGTCGTCGGCGGTGTCGTCGCGGCTCAGGGCGGCAAGCCGGGTTCACCGGCCAAGGTTGGTTTCGCGTACGACCCGAAGACCAATCGATGGCGACAGGTTGCGCCGATGCCCACGGGACGTACGAACTTCCCCGCCATATGGACCGGCAAGCGATTGCTGACCTGGGGTGGGAGCACGCCCGCCAGCGGGATCGCGTTTGATCCAACCGCAAACCGCTGGTCGTCACTGCCCCCGGCGCCGCTGACCGGACGTGCCAGCCTCACCGCGGTCTGGACGGGGCGCTCCATGATCCTCTGGGGCGGCACCATCCTGAACCAGCAATCCAAGGTATTCACCGAGGGTGCGTCTTTCACGCCGACGGTCCGCTAGAAGTCTGCTGGCGATGGTGACCGCGCAGCTCACAGGCCTAAGCGCCGGCGGGTTACGCGGCGAAAGTGACGGCCGGAGTGACGCTGCGTAGCTGCAGCGTGTGCAGCTCGGCGATCGGCCAGAGGATGAGATCCAGCGAGTGACAATTCTCAAGGCCGATCATGCGCCCCATCGAGCCGGGGATCGTGCCCACGTAGCGGTACAGGTTGACGCCGTCGGTCAGGTACCTGCAGGGTTTGCCGGCATGGTCCTCGACCATGCCGGGATCGGCGTGCGTCGGCGTCGCGCTGTGGCCTGCCGCACTCATCGGCGTAGTACCCGACGCTTATGGACGGACGTGACGGCGGCTGCAGGAGTGGCCTCATCTGGGTGAAGGCGAACGGCCCGGAGGTGCCGTCCCAGGTCGTGCAGCTCAGCATCGCTAGGGCTGCGTCGGCGGCTGCCGATCAAGGCGATGACGGTCGCCGGCGTGCGCGCAAGCAGGTAGATCGCCACGGCGACTTCGCTCAGCGTGTTGTACACGCGAGCGGGGCGGCCGCCCGATTTGACCACGTAGTAGCTGGGAGGGACGAGTGTTGTGCTCACGGTTTTGCCGCTGGAGTTGTGGTGCGGGTCGGGCGCGTTAGGCATGGGTCATTCGACATGTCCTCTCGGGCCTCCGGTCCGGCGTCAGCGCTCATCGGCTGCTCGTGCCTCTGACGCGTCCGCCCGTCCGTCGACGTGCGGGATGCGGCTGTTCAGGCGATAGCCCAGCGGGCCGCGGGGATTCCCGGGCGCGGGAGTGCGGTCGATGTCGTAGCCGGCGAGCTGCAGCGCGTAGATCACCTGCGCGGGCGTGTCAATCCCGCGCTCACGTATGGCGGCGATCGTGATCGCGTCGTCAGGGTTGTCTTCGAGCAGCGCCAGCAGGCGTGCCGCGTCACGACCCCAGGAGCTGTCCGGCTCGGGCGGGAGGGTTCTCGTGCCCTGATCCTCGGAGGTCATCGGCGCGCGCCCCGTTGTGGGGGGTGAACGTAACTGCTCGACTGGATGTGGGGCGCGAGCGCCGCCGATGCGCGCTCGACACCGGCCGCGTGGCGGTAGACCCGCTCGTAGCCGGTCGCGGTGATCGCGATGTCGTAGCGCTCGGCGGCGCTCGTGCGGCAGCGCGCCGGGTCGATCGCCCCCATCGCCCCCACTTGATCGATCGCGCGTGCCATCTGGTGCTCGTCTGAGACGAGCATCCCGTTCTCTCCGTCGATCACGATCTCGGACGCGGCGCCCTCGGGAAACGCGATCACCGGCGTGCCGCACGCCAGTGCCTCGATCATCACCATCCCGAACGGCTCGGGCCAGCGGACCGGCATCAGCAGCGCGCGGGCGTTCGCGTACATTCGCTGCTTCGCGGACCCGGCCACCTCGCCGACGTACCGGACCCGGCGGCCGTCGATGTGCGGCTCGATGTGCTCGCGGAAGTACCGCTCCTGGCCGGGTTGCACCGGCCCGGCGAGCACGAGATTCGTGCCCGCCAGTCGTGCCGCCTTGATCGCGCGGTGGGCGCCCTTGACCGGCGCCATCCTCCCGATCCAGAGCACGTAATCCTGCTTGTGCATGACGAGCGGCCAGCGGTCGACGGCGATTGGGTTGGGGACCACGGCGCTAATCAGCACTCCGGCGGGAGCGCTCGCGGCCTGCGAGCGGCTGATCGCGACAAGGGTGGCCTTGTGGCCATGGCGCTGGTAGAAGGGCCTTGTGGCGCGGTCAAACGCGCCGTGGATCGTGTGCACGACCGGCACGCCGACCCGGTCGGCCATCGCCAGTGCGGTGAACCCGGAGTGGTCGTGCAGGACATCGAATGGATGGCCCTGCGTGCCCGCAAGGTCGATCTGCTCCCACGCGCAGGCGACATGGTCCGACTCGTGCAACGCCGAGCCGATCGTGTCCGGGTGCGGCTCCTCGAGCAGCACGCGGACACGCGCGGTCGAGCTCGAGCCGGGGGCGGCGAACAGGGCCACGTCGTGACCGCGGGCCACGAGCGCGTCGCAGAGCAGTTCGACGACCGCCTCGATGCCCCCGTAACCGTCCGGAGGCACCGGGATCCACGGTGGCGCCAGTAACGCGATCCGCAAACGCAGCGCGCTCGTGGCGCGCCGCGGGAGGAGCCGTAATGGTGGCCTGGCAATCGGCACGCCCGTGCTTGGCCGACTGCTCATCGCGGCGTACTCCGCTCTGCGGCCCGGATGCCGGGACGGTCCGCGCGTGGCGCAGGACGCGGCTCGTGCCACACGTCTTCACCGGTGGGTGGCCAGGAGATCAGCGTGACGGCGACATGTGCATGTGCCAGGCACCGCGGGCAGTGCTCGATCGCCAGCCAGTGAACCTTTGGGCTGATGCTCAATCCGCACCGCGGGCAAGTCAGGAGCAGCGAGTGGCAACGGCGCGAGGCCAGGCGGCCGGGATTCAGCACAACCGCCTCCCGGATCGATCTGCCGCGCCATGGACGGGCGATGCGATGTCCTTGCCAGGGCGCGACCGGATGCTGGGCGCGCTCGAGGGCGTCTTGAGTCGCGAATGAGGGCGCGGCGGCGCGGAATACCACGCACAGCTGCTCAGGTACGCGACGGCGAGGTTGGGCTGCATACATCGTGCGTCCCTCCGAAGAGGCTCTGCCTAACAAGCCGAAGCTCGGGCGTCAGAACCCAGCCACGCACTCATCTACCTACTCTGCGGAGGCGCCACCCAGTGGAGCGCGCCAACCTCACGACCGACAGTAACGGCGCTGCACGAGCGCTCCATCCGTAGTTCGCCCGAGTAGAGCGCGGTCGTCCACCGTTCCGGGACCGCTCTGCACCGGTCACGGACACATCGGGGGAGGGACCCGCGCGAGGCTCCGGTACGCATGGGAAACGGTCGCGATGCTGGCCGGCGCGTAGAAACCCGCATGCAGAAATCGGAGTGGCCCCCGATGGAGGCGCACGCCCTCCAACGTACCGTACGTCCGTGACCTGTTAGGCCAGGAGGCATCGAGATGTTCAAGCGGATCGTCGTCGGCGTTGACGAGCACGAGGGCGGTCGCGACGCGATCGCGCTGGCCAAGAATCTGCTGGCGCCGGATGGGGAAATCACGCTCGCGCATGTCCTGGCGCACGATGGGCACGGCTACCGTGGCCCCAGCGCGGCCTACGAGGCTTCGGGGTGGGCGAGCGCCGCCGAGTTGCTGGAAAAGGTGCGTGACGACGCCCGTGTAGAGGCACACCTCCGTTGGCACGCTTCCGGGTCCGTGGGGCGCGGATTGCACGAGATTTGCGAATTGATCGGGGCCGACCTGCTCACCGTGGGGTCATCCCGGCCCGGGCTGCTGGGACGTGTTCTGCTCGGTAACGACACACAAGCGGCGCTCGACGGCGCACCCTGCGCGATCGCGATCGCTCCCGCCAACTACTCGCGTGAGCCGGTCGCCGTGCGCGAAATCGGCGTCGGCTACAACGGCACGCCCGAGAGCGAGCACGCGCTCGAGCTCGCTCGGCGGCTAGCGGCCGGTACCGGCGCGAGGCTCTCCGCGTTCGAGGCCGTGTCGCTTTCGACCAGCCGGTTCGAGGCGCGCTTGTTCCGCTTGAGCGACGCGGTCGACACGCTGGTGAAGGAAGCGAGGGAGCGGCTCACGGCGCTCGCCGGGGTCGAGGCCCACGCAGCCTACGGCGACGCCGCCGAGGAGCTGGCGCTGTACAGCGCCTCGCTCGATCTGCTGGTCGTCGGCTCGCGCGGCTACGGCCCGCTCGGCCGGATGATGCATGGCAGCACGTCCAGGAAGCTGACGCGCATGGCGCGTTGCCCCTTGTTGGTGTTGCCGCGCTCCGCGCGCGTGATGGCAGACGGCGCGGCGGAGAAGACCGGTCGCGAACCCGCGGTAGGAGTGAAGGGCTGAACGTGCGGCATGAGGATCACCGACGCGATCGGGTGCTGTTGGTAACCGGGAGGCCAGCCGGCGTGCGCGGGACCTCAGATGTGCGCGCACGCACGCGGCTGCGTGGCCGGACGCCCGACGCGAACGATCCGGGTTTGCTGACGCCGGCGCAGACGTCGCTGCTGACCGACCAGTACGAGCTGGCGATGGCCTCGAGCTACCTGGGACGCGGGATGAACGAGACGGTGGTGTTCGAGCTGTTCGTCCGTCACTTGCCTCCGCGCCGCCGGTGGCTGCTCGCGGCGGGCCTGGGGCCGGCGCTGGCGATGGTGAAGGCGATGCGGTTCGGCGAAGAGGAGCTGGCCTACGCTGGCTCGCTCGGCTTCGATGCGGGGTTCCTCGAGTACCTGGCCCGGTTCCGATTCTTGGGCGACATCGACGCGATGCCGGAGGGCACGATCGTGTTCGCCGGCGAGCCGTTGGTGCGGGTCACAGGCGGGCGGGTGGAGGCACAGTTGCTGGAGACGCTGCTGCTGAACCAGATCAACTTCCAGACCATGGTGGCGACCAAGGCGGCGCGGATCGCGCTGGCCGCCGGAGGAGGAGACCCCGCGGGCGAGCGCTTGATCGACTTCTCCCCACGCCGCGACCACGGCACCGACGCGGCGATGAAGGCCGCACGGGCGGCGGCGATCGCCGGTTCCGCCGGCACCTCGAATCTGGCCGCGGCGATGCGCTACGGGCTCAACCCGGTGGGCACGATGGCCCACTCGTACGTCATGTCGTTCGAGCGCGAGGAGGACGCATTCCGCGCGTTCATGGAGGACTTTCCCGGCAACGCGGTGATACTGGTCGACACCTACGACACCGACGAAGGGGTACGCCGCGCGATCGCCGCCGCTCGCGCCACGCGGGTGCCGCTGGCCGGGGTGCGGCTCGACTCCGGCGATCTGCTGGATCTGTCGCGCAAGGCGCGGGCGCTGCTCGACGCGGCGGGAATGTCCGAGGCGCGGATCGTGGCCAGCGGCGACCTCGAAGAGCGGCAGATCGGGCGGCTGAACGCGGCCGGGGCGCCGATCGACTCCTTCGGCGTCGGCACCGACCTTGGCACCAGCCGTGACTCGCCGGTGGTCAACGGGATCTACAAGCTAGTCGCCCATCAGATCGGCGGAGAGTGGCGCGACGTACGTAAGCGATCGCCGGAGAAGGCAACCATCCCGGGCGCCAAGCAGGTGTTCCGCGACTACGCGGCGGGTGAGATGCGAGGCGACGTGATCGCGCGCGCCGAGGAGCAGCTCCCGGGGCTGCCGCTGCTTGTGCCGTTCGTTCGCGGGGGTGTCCTCGTCCGCGAGGAGACCATCAAGCGGATGAGCGAGCGAGCGCGGGCCGAGCTAGAGGCGCTGCCGTCTAGGCTGCGCGAGCTCGACGGTAAGGGTGAGATCTATCCGGTCTCCTACTCGGAGCGTTGCCGCGCGGCGCTGCAGGCCTTCGACGCTCGCGTTGGATAGCCGGACCGGCAGGGCAATCAACTACGCGCGCCGGAACTCCGGTGCCCTCCTTGCATCCGTAGTCGGCCGCAGCGGCGAATCGCGCTATGTCCCGATGCGAGGTCCGCTGGTCGGGGAGCAGGATCTGGACATGTGCTGGGAAGCGGCATTGCGGAAGCTGTCAGGCGGGTCCTGGAGGAAAAACGCCGATGACCTCTGACGCTCAACACCGGTCTGTCGAGGAGACCGAGACCTGTGCGACCTCGGCTTTCGGCTCGGCGAGGCTGCTGCTCGCTGCCGAGCGCGCGGTCGACATTGGCGCGGCGAGCATGCGCCGGGGCCGCTCGCACATCGGTGCGCTGATCAGCAAGGGCGATCGCGACTTCGCGACGGATGTAGACCTGCGCATCGAGGCCGAGATCAAGGCGTGTCTGGCAGCGGCCACGCCCGAGATCCCATTCCTGGGCGAAGAGGGGAGTGGGGAGGGGGATGTGCGAGGAATGCGGTGGGTGCTTGACCCGATCGACGGCACCATCAACTTCGCCCGGGACAGTCCGCTGTGCTCGATTTCGCTTTCGCTGGTGATCGACGGACAGCCCGTGTTGGGGATCGTCGACGCACCACTACTCGGCGAGCGATTCATCGCGCGGCAGGGCAAGGGCGCATACCTGAACGGTGCGAGGATTCTCGTCTCCGAGGTGGCGGGGTTGCGGGAGGCGATAGTCGGGGTCGCTGACTTCAAGGTCGGTGTCGGTTCCGAGGAGGAGAACCGGGTGCATCTCGCGGCGCTTGGCCGTCTGGCACGCGACAGCCTGCGCGTGCGGATGCTCGGTTCGGCCGCCCTCGATCTCGCCTGGCTGGCAGCCGGGCGACTAAACGCGACGCTGATGCTGTCCAACCTCCCATGGGACGTGACGGCCGGTCTTCTGCTCGTGCGGGAGGCCGGAGGGATCGTGTTCGACTACGACGGGTCCCCGTATGACGCTGCGTCTCGCTACACGATCGCGGCGGTGCCGTCCCTCGTGGAGCCGGTTCGTCGGATCGTCGTGGAGGCGATGTGAGATTTCGGCTGCCACCTCGCCGTCAGCGCCACACTCGCGCGCGGCGCGACCAGCCGCCGCCCGCGGGCCGGATCGCGGTGTTCGCGCCGTCGCCGCTCTTGACGATCACGATCGAGCCCGGAACCGACCGCCCGGAGGTCCATCTGCATGCCGGCGGCCAGGGGTTCTGGGTCGCGCGGCTCGCGGCGACGCTGGGGGCGGAGGTCATGCTGTGCTGTGCGCTGGGCGGCGAGCCGGGCCGCGTGCTCAGGGGTCTGATCCAGGCCGAGTCGATCGACCTCAGAGCCGCGGCCGGCGGCACCCCCAACGGCGTCTACATCCATGACCGACGGAGCGGGAGCCGAGCGGAAGTCGTGAGTGTGGACTCCCGCCCGCTCGAGCGGCACGCGACCGACGAGCTGTACGGGATCGCGCTCGGCGCCGGACTGGACGCCGACGTGACCATGGTCACCGGCTGCCAGCCGCCGGACATCGTCCACCCCGATGTGTACCGCCGGCTGGTCACCGATCTGCGCGCGAATGACAAGCTCGCGATCGCGGATATCACAGGAGCTCCGCTTCGAGCGGCACTTGACGGCGGCGTCGGGCTGCTGAGGCTCAGCGAGGAGGAGCTCGTGTCGGAGGGCTACGCTTCGAGTGACGAAGCGGCGGAGATCGTTGCCGGAGCGCTCCGGCTGAATGCCGCGGGGGCGCACCGGGTGGTGATCTCCCGAGCCTCCGCGCCTGCGGTGTTGATCGATGGAGCCACCGGGATGGAGCAGGTCGAGCTGGTCCCTCCGGTGTTCGAGGCCCTTGACCATCGCGGCACCGGAGACTCAATGTTTGCCGCGACCGGAGTTGGAATTGCGCGGGGAATGGGCATGGTTGACGCGCTCCGTCTTGGCGTGGCCGCGGGCGCGCTGAACGCAACGCGGCGCGGCCTCGGGAGCGGGACGCGTGAAGAGATCGAGCGACTCGCCGCGCACGTGACAGTGAGGACTCGCGATGGACTGAAGGTGAGTTGAGCACACGGTCGCGGGCAGGCGATCCTGCGCACTGGTCCAGACCGACTCAGCAAGGACGCAGAGTTGTTTCTGTGCGCGGTACTGAGCACGCCACGCCGCCGATGGAGAGCTGAGCTCGTCGCCCGAGCCTGGAAGCTCACGGTGAGGCGCGTCGTGCCTCCGGTTGGATGACTTACACCGCCGCCCGCAAGCGCATCGCCCAAGTCCCGTTTTGTTGATGACCGTTACGGTGATGGCCCCGCTACCACTGAGTATGAGCGTCAGTGATTTGAGCAAAGAGTTCGACCGGTACGCACATCGGGCTCGTGATCCCGTGCCGACTCGGGCCACTTGCGATCCCGACCGACGGGTCGGCGGGATCCTTGAGCACCGAGGTTCGGGCCACTGTTATCAATCAACTGCGGTACAAGCGCCAGCAGGAGGGCGGGATCTCTGACAGTCTTCCCCTTCGCCGGGGCGGGGCGCGCCGCCGGTCGGCGACGAAGTCTCATCGCTGTGACAGAGACGGCTCCTTGCGTTGCGAACTTTCGGCTCCGGGACGCGGCGCCGATTTCGGGTACGGGAAGGCACGCCTGGTGTAGGCTCGCGGTGCGACCGCGATCGGGCAGGGGGCTTCGTGGAGCGAGGCGCCGGCATCGTCTCCGAGAAGTAGCCGTCCGGGCAGCGTGTGCCTCGAGGTGCCAACCACGATCAGATCGGCCGCGATCGTGTTCGCGAGGTCGTGCAACCCGGCAGCGGGCGACGGGCCTGGCACGCACGCGATGCCGGCCTGAATCCCGGCTCTCTCCCGTTCCGTTGCCAGCATCGACGCCTCACGATCATAGGGCCGCTCTTCGCCCCGTTGATGATGCCACCACGAAATCGGCCCGCGGCCGCACACATAGACCAAGGTGAAGCTCGCGTCCGGCGACGCGAGATGCCTGGCCAGAGCGATCGCGTCGCGACCTCCCTGGCGACCGTCCACCCCGATCACGATGTTGCCGAACATGCACTCGCTATCCCGGTCATGCCTCGGCCCACGCGAGCGCACCGATGACGTCGATAGTCGAGAGGATCACCGTCGGCCGCTGGGTCACGGAGTCGGTCACCGCGATGTGGCTGACGCCATGCTTGAGCATCAGCTCTGCAGCCTCGCTCAACCCGGTGCTCGGACCAACGCTGATCATCGGCTCGACGGCGAGCGCGCCAGCACTCTCCTCCGGTCCAGCGCGGATGCCCGCGCGCATCACCTCAAGATGGGAGATCAGGCCCCAGCCCAACCTCTCGCCCTGCCGGTCGCGGGAGGTCCCCATCACCGCGATGCAGTGCACATGATGTGTGGCCATCAACCGAGCGACGTCGGTAAGCGTCGCGTCGACGGGACACGACACGGTTCCCGGATGCATCGCGTGAGTCAGAGTGGCGTGGCACAGCGGCGGCATCAAATATTGCCCGTAGATGGGTTGAAAAGCGGTGTCGGTAACTAACTGATTCCACTCTAGGCCTGGAGGCGTTGCGTGTAATCCGTCCCGGACCGAATTCGGGCCGTGGCTTTCCCACATGTCCGGTGCACGTGATGCGAGG